>ERZ827471.127-NODE-127-length-85053-cov-4.601261_pt1 | contig 85053 bp, 77 predicted proteins | sample MGYA00519772_ERZ827471 | MGnify/ENA primary metagenome ERZ827471 (study PRJEB31778, sample SAMEA3449315) | human gut metagenome | biome: human gut; feature: human-associated habitat; material: faeces | place: United Kingdom | collected 2010/2012 ...
TTTTTCTTTGCGGCAAAAACCTCGCCCACATAGGCATGCGCCGCATCGGATGCATCCGCCACGCAAAGCTGCCAATTCGGGCAGGTTTGCCCGGCCACGCTGTTCCACATCTGCTCAAGATATGCGCGCGGCGTGTTGTATACGGGCACGCAAATTGACACATGCGGCCAAGTGGAATAATCCAGTGCGCGCTGGCTTTCCAGCACGGCCTTTGAGGGCAGAAACCGCCCTTTTTTGCTTTTCAGCCGCCGCCGGGCAAAGCCAAGCGCGCGCTGGACGGTGGAAGAAATTCCATCCTGCCGCACCAGCGAAACAAACACAGCGCACAATTCGCGCATACGCTTCAGGCGAAGCCTCATGCCATGTTCCCCCTTTTTTGGAAAACAGGGGGCGGCGCGGGCCGCCCCCTGTCTGGAATGGCGTTACAAATTTGTGCCTGCTAGGCCAGGTGCGTAAAGCACGCATGGCCGGCACAAAGGTTTATTTATAGCCGTAGTTTTCATACAAAAGCGTAAAGTGCGGGTTGTAGTAAGGGTCCCCGCCCTCTGCCAGCATGGGCGCATATTTCTGCCGGAAACGCGCGCGCTCGGCTTCGTAGCGCGCCTGGCGCTCGCCGCCCGCTGTGTCTGGCCCGCGGCTTTTCGATTCATAATGCGTGCCCGCGGCAAACGGCGTCATCACGTTCACATAGCCCTGCGCGCGCAGGCGCAGGCAGAAATCCACATCGTTATAGGCCACGGCAAAATTGGCCTCGTCCAACCCGCCCAGCGCGTCGTACAGGCTTTTTTTCACCATCAGGCAGGCGCCTGTCACAGCAGAAAAGTTCTGTGCCGTGGCAAGGCGGTACATATCGCCGGAGGAATCGCCCGGGTGGCCCTTGTGGCTGTGCCCAGCCGAGCCGCCCAGGCCAATGATGACGCCCGCGTGCTGCACGGTGCCGTCCGGATACAGCAGCTTTGCGCCCACGGCGCCCACGTCCGGCCGCTGGGAATAGCTGAGCATCTCGCGGATGGAATCCGGCGCAGTGAACACCACGTCATTGTTCAGCAGCAGAAGATGCTGGCCCGTGGCATAGCGGGCCGCCGTGTTGTTGATGGCGGAAAAATTGAACGGCCCCTGATACTGCACCACGCGCAGCCCCGGCAGCGAGGCGCGCGCCGCCTTATACAGGGCAAAGGTGGTGCGCTCGGTAGAATTGTTTTCCACCACAATCACTTCCAGGTTGCGCCAGCCCCCATATTTGTAAATGGAGGCAAGGCAGCGGCGCAAATCCTCGGCGTGGTCTTTGTTCGGAATCAGCACCGAAACGCGCGGCTCGCCCACCACGGCATACCGCGTGCGGTATGCGCCCGGGCAGCCGGGAATGGAGGCCACTTCGCCCGCAAGGCCCAGCCTTTGCAGATGGGCGGCCACCGCCATGGCACCGGCCTTCAGGGCATAGGGCTTTGCCGAAATATCGCCCGCCGTGCTTTGCGCATGGCCGCGCCAGTAATACAGCACTTTGGGAATGTGGCAAACGCCCTTTGCCGCCTCGCACAGGCGCAGAATGAGGTCGTAATCCTGCGCGCCGTCAAACTGCGCGTTCTCGCCGCCGCCCGCGCGGCGAAGCAGCTGCGCCGTGAAAGCGCACAGGTGCGTGATGTAGTTGCACCCCCGCAGGGTGTCGGGCGAATAATCGGGCTTGAAATGATATTCCGAAAGATGTTTCATGGTGCTGTCCAGCACCACTTCGTCCGAGTAGATAAGCTCGGCCCCGCTCTCACAGGCGGCCTTTGCCACCTCGTACAGCGCATTGGGGCTTAAGGCGTCGTCGTGGTCCAGCAGGGTAATCCACTCGCCCTCGGCCTCGGCCAGCCCCACATTGGTGTTGGCCGCAAGCGCGACGACCTCGATGGCCTCCGGATGACGGCGTGCGACATCGAGCGTCTGAAGGCCGATCGAGCCCGTCGAGCCAAGCACGACAATACGTTTTCTACCCTGATTGAGATTCATGCGAACCAACCCTTCGTCTTCATCTTGCGTGCCTCTCGAAAAGCATCATGGACGCAGCGCGACGTTGCGTGCTTCGGAGCTTTTACCCCGCACGCAACAAAGGCTGCGCTACCGTACGCATCCATCGCGCCTGGTGTACCAGGCGCCTAAATGGCGTACGGAATGCACCCGGCGCCGACCAGCATGACCGCAGCGGCGACCGACGCCAAAAACAGAGAATCGCAGCGGTCGAGGATTCCGCCGTGACCGGGCATGATCGTTCCCGAGTCCTTCACACCGGAGTTGCGCTTGATGCGACTTTCCGCCAAATCGCCCAACACGCCGAACAATCCGCATACAATGCCGAAAGGCACGGCCTGCACCAGACCCATATTCACGCCAGGAATCAATGTCATAAGGCACCAGATGACAACAGACCCGACCAGGCCTCCCACGAACCCTTCCCAGCTTTTCTTCGGCGAAATACGCGGAGCGAGCTTATGCTTGCCGAACTTGCGGCCAACCAGATATGCAAAGGAATCGTTCGCCCATACGCTGCAGAAAATGCCGATGACAAGCACTCCGCCCCACAGACCCGGAATCGCCTCGCGCACGACGATAAGGCTAGAAAGCAGCAGGCCCGTATAGGCCGAGCCGAAAAACGACACGCCGACATCCCCCACCCGAGCGCGCATCCAAAAGACGTACCAGACCAAAAGGGCAACGAGCAGAGCGCCCGTCACTATGAGAGCGCCGGCAAGACCGAGCTGCCACACGCTCAAAGGATACGCGACGGCCGCCACGACGCCGAGAAGCTCGTTAGGAAGCTTCGCATCGCTTCGCAGCATGTAAAAGAACTCCCCCGCCGCAATGCCGGAAAGAACGCAGAGCAGAAGCACCGTGCTCAATTCGCTCGCAAGCACGCAGAGCACCGAAACGGTCACATAGATGAAGCCCGTGCGAAACCGAACCTGCAGATCGCTTGCATTCTTAAGCCTATCGGGCGTTTTGTCGTACACGAACTTCTTGGCGGCGTCTTTTTTCTCCGTCATTTTCGTCTTGGCGGACTCATAGGTTTTTTTCGTCCGCTTGGTATCCCGCTGCTCCGACACGTTATTGCACCGCCCCGAAACGGCGATCGCGAGACTGATAGTCAAGCAGGGCGCGCAAGAAATCGTATCGGTTGAAATCGGGCCAGAGCACGTCGGTGCAATAGAACTCGGAATACGCCACCTGCCAGAGCAGGAAGTTGGAGATGCGCATCTCACCCGATGTGCGAATCACCAAGTCGGGATCGGGAACGTCGGCCGTATAGAGACCGCGTTCGAAAAGCTCTTCAGTAACAGCGGGCAGCTCGCCCGTCTGTTCGCCCTGCAAAATCGCCTCGCGCATACACGCCTGCACGGCACGCAGGATTTCCTGGCGCGAGCCGTAGTTCACCGCGACAAGCAGCGTCATGCCCGTGTTGTCTTTTGTCTTCTCCCACGCCTCGTCGAACGCTTCGCGGGTTTCTTCGGGAAGCTTGGACAGGTCGCCAATGGTGCGCACGCGTACGTTCTCTTCGTGCAGGCCGTCAACTTCGGCAAGCATGGTCTTGGCGAACAGGCCCATCAGACCTGTGACTTCTTCTTCGGGACGCTTCCAGTTTTCCGTGGAAAACGAATAGATGGTCAGATAACGCACGCCCGTATCGCTTGCGCAGCGAATGGTTTCGCGCACGGCTTCGATGCCGGCTTTGTGACCCTTCAACCTGTTCAGAGCGCGTTTTTTCGCCCAGCGGCCGTTGCCGTCCATAATGACCGCAACATGTTCGGGAACGCGTTCGGGATCGAGCGCGTTAAAATCCAACCCAGCGGGCGGATTAGGAAATATAACATCAAGAGGCTTGTGAAACATGTAAGCACCCCTCTCCCTCGAATCGGAGCCGTGCGTGAGCACGAGCTGGAAATGGACCGAAAAAAGCGGCGGCCGCCCGCGCGATACGGACGGCAGCATCGGTGCATTTCCAGCCCGGCCGCCGTAAAGACGGCGCGGGCGAAAGAAGGCAAGGTGTCAGCGAGCAAGGTTGCTCCAAGCCTAAACAAGGACAAGGAGCCCTGAATCGCCGAGGGGCCGGCGAAGCTTAAATCTCCATGACCTCTGCTTCCTTTTTCTTCAGCATCTCGTCGACAGTGCCGATGAATTTGTCCGTGAGCTTCTGAATCTGCTCTTCGGCGCGGCGTGCATCGTCTTCGGAAATTTCAGAGTCTTTCTTCAGGCGTTCGATTTTGGCATTGCCGTCGCGACGAGCGTTGCGGACCGCAACGCGGCCCTCTTCGGCATAGGCCTTGCACTGCTTGACCATTTCCTTACGACGCTCCTCGGTCAAAGCGGGGAACGGAAGACGAATCATGGAGCCGTCATTGGACGGGGTGATTCCCAGGTCGCTTGCGAGGATTGCAGCCTCGATGCCGCGCAGGCAAGACTTATCCCAAGGCTCGATGGTGAGCATATGGGCATCGGGGGTTTTAACAGCGGCCATCTGGTTGATCGGCGTAGGGACGCCGTAATAATCAACCTTGATTTTGTCGAGCATCATAGGGTTGGCGCGGCCCGTGCGTACGCTGACGAAAGCCTCCTTGAGGTTCTCGAGGGCCTTTTCCATGCTCGCCTCTGTGGCGGCCATAATCTCAGCAGTCATCGTGTTCCCTTCCTTTCGAAACGAGGGTTGCGTTTCGAACTTCTAAACGTTTCCATATGCACGCTACAGCCCTGCAGGACGCCCGGTCAAACACAGTTTGACATACGGCGGCGTCAGTGCGGTGATTAGTACACCAGCGTAGCGGATCCTTCGCCCTTCAGGACGCGGGCGATATTGCCGGGCTCGGTCATGTTGAAGACCAGAAGCGGCATGGCATTGTCTTTGCACAACGAAATAGCAGCGGCGTCCATGACGTTAAGCTCCTTGGTGAGCACGTCAAGATAGCTGATCTTGTCGAATTTCTTCGCGTCAGGATTGGCCTTGGGGTCGGAGTCGTAGATACCGTCGACCTTCGTCGCCTTCATCATGCAGTCGGCGTTGATTTCGCACGCGCGCAGAGCTGCCGTGGTGTCGGTGGTGAAATACGGGTTGCCCGTGCCTGCGGCGAAGATGACGACGCGGCCTTTTTCCATGTGGCGAATGGCGCGCAAGCGAATGTAGGTCTCTGCGACCTGGTGCATCTCGATGGCAGACTGAACACGAGAAGATACGCCATGGCGCTCAAGACCGTCTTGCAAGGCCAGCGAGTTCATAACCGTGGCGAGCATGCCGATGTAATCAGCCTGCGCACGATCCATGCCATCAGCGCTGCCGGCGACGCCGCGGAAGATATTGCCGCCGCCTACGGTGATGGCAACCTGAACGCCGTCTTCGACGATTTCCTTGATTTGCTCGGCAAGGTCGTCAATGACTTTCGGGTCGATACCGTAGCCGGCGTCGCCCATAAGGGCCTCGCCGGAGAGCTTCAGCAACACGCGATGGTACTTATAACCTTCAGCAGGCATGGAATCCCCTTTCGAAAGAATCAAGATATCCGCGCTATTGTACGATACCGCACGCCCTCCCGTCTCTAATCGTTCGCTTTTTTGCAAGTTCACCGAACAAGAAAACCCGCGTCCTCCATGAGGAAGGACGCGGGTTTGCAAAGGAACACGTGGGCTCCGCCCAACAAGGGGCCTTCGGGGTCCAACGGCTTCGTCGTTCGCGTTTCTATGCAACGACTCTAGTTTCCGAATCCGAACAGATTGCCTCCGTTGCCATACAAATCGCCGTTATTGCTTCCATACCCGTAGCTCTGCGCATCCGAAGAAGACGTCAGCGCGTTCTCGTCGGAGCCAAGCGTGACCGAAAGAGTCTTCTCTTCCCCGTTGCGATTCACCACCGCATCCACGGTGTCTCCCGGATTCTTCTCGCGCACCTTCATCTGCAAGTCGGACGGAGAGGTGATCGCCGTGCCGTCGAACGACGTGATGATGTCTCCCTTTTCTATGCCGCCCTCGGCCGCGGCGCTGTCGGCGTAGACGTTGGCCACATATACGCCCGTATCAGTGGGCAGATTGTAGTACTGCGCCATCTGGGAATTAATCTGGGCCATGGACACGCCAAGCTGGGCATGAGTCGGGGTCTTCCCATCAATGATCTGCTGAGCCAGGTCCATGGCGTAGTCCACGGGAATGGCGAAGCCGACGCCCGAGCTCGATCCGGAGGACGATTGAATCATGGAATTGATACCAATCAGCTTGCCATCGGCATCGACCAACGCGCCGCCCGAATTGCCAGGATTGATGGTGGCGTCGGTCTGAATCATGTTGGGATATATCACCGTCTCGCCTGTGGTCTCGTCCTGCATGGTGGTGGAGCGCTGCAGGGCGCTGACAATGCCCTCGGAGACGGAGTTCTCAAGACCGAAGGGGCTTCCCAGGCTCATGACCCACTCGCCTACCTTCAAATCGGAAGAAGAGCCGATCTCGATAGGCGTCAGGTCGTTCGCCTCAACCTTGATGACGGCGATATCACTCGATGCATCGCTGCCCACCAACGTCGCATCGTATTCCGTCCCGTTGATCGTCGCCTTGATCGCATCGGCGCCTTCGACCACGTGGTTGTTCGTGATGATGTAACCGTCTTTTGAAATGACGACCCCTGAACCAAGCGAGGTCTGCGTCAGCGTTTCGTCCGACCCAGCACCGGGAACTTCAAATCCGAAGGCCGATTGCGTGGAGCCGGAAGCCTTCTGGTAGATATCGATGCTCGCGATGGAAGGAAGTGCTTTGTTCGCAACCGCTTCGGCAAGCGTCTCATCGGTATCGGACGCCGTGATGTTCGTGCTGGTCGATGAGCCCAGGCTTGCGCCGGAGCCCTGCGAGCCGCCCGTAACAGCCTGATATCCGGCGAAACCCCCCAGACCGAGCACAACGGCAAGCGCCGCTCCTGCAAAGCTCACGCCGAACGTCTTGCCGAGGCTCTTCTTCGAAGAAGCATCCGTTTTCACATGCTGCGGGGCAGACTGGGCGGCGTAGGCCTGGTAAACCTGCTCCTGATACGCCTGCGCCTGCTGTTGATTATACGCATTCGTCGCCTGCGCGGGCATCTGAGGCTGCGGCTGCGTGTAGCCGACGTTTGCCTGAGATGCATGCTGCGGGCTCGCCGCTCCCTGCTCGGAATTCTGATTCGCGCCGTATGCGTTCTTGTTCTCTTCAGTCATGGTGATCACTCGCTTTCTCTTGCGAATCTCGCTCTTTTCACGCTGCACTCTATCACCCAAGCGCCTTGAAATCCCATTATCGAACGCTTCGTGATCACCACGTTGCCGTAGATACGTCAAGCGGCGTACGAGCATCACGATTCCCACACAAAACTGAACGATTCTTTCAGATTCGTAAACATAACGCCTGTTCAACAAAGGCCGCACCGCACATTGCCCGTATTGCGCGCATGCTAGCATGAAGGAAAGAGAAAGAGGACATCATGAAACTACCAGGACTTGTCACCATATCCCCCTCCGATTCTGCGCTGGTCGAGCACGCCGCCGCCCTTCTCGGAGACAGCTTCATCGAAGAGCAGTGGTTTGCCACGTGGCTTTCCGCCCTCGATACCCTCGGAGCAGACGACGAGCGCAAGAAGACCCTTCTTCGCGCTATCTTCCTCGATGACATAGACGCGTTCGTTCCGTACGAAGGCATCCACCTTCTCGAAGACGGCACAGCCGCCGTAGGAGGATACCTTTTCAGCGAGCTGAAGGGAGAGACCCTTACTTCCATCGAACAAGGGCAAGGCGGCAAGCACTTCCTTCAGACCGCGACCCCCGAAGAAATGAGCGCCCTCGAAAAGCGCGAACAAGAGATGGAGGCTATATCCTCCTTCGACTGGGCTCGTACATACGACGGCGGAGACCACATCAATTTCTTCGCATGGGCGGTCGATCCCGCGGCGCGCGGCAAAGGCTCGCTCAAACGGGCGCTTGCGCCGTTTTTCTTCTACGCCGACGAGCACGGCCTGAACTGCTATCTCGAATGCTACTCCGATAGGCTTCAGAGCATGTACGAACACCTCGGTTTCGAGCTCGTTGACGAGCTGCATGCCGAAGGGATAGAAGCATACGAACGCCGCATGGTCCGTCGCCCGCGCTAAAAGCCGTCGCCTTCGTGTAAAAGACGATGCGGGTGAACTTCGTGCCCCTCTTGGATTAAAATACCCTCATCATCCCACGGCCCCAACGCTCGACGTAATGCCGAGCAGAGCACGACGAAAGGAACGGCATGGCCACCATCGACACCATCAAGGCGATTCTCCAAGACAAGCTCGACATCGACCCCGCGAAGGTCGATGGCAATTCCACCTTCGAATCCCTCAACGTCGACTCCCTCGACATGGTCGAACTCATTTGCGAGCTTGAAGACCAGCTCAACATTGACTTCGGAGAACCCGAAGGCTTGAACACCATCGACGAGCTTGTCGCCTATATCGACAGCCTTTAAAGCTCGGTGACCGAAAACGCCCGCCATGAGCGGGCGTTTCGCATGAACGGGCACGTACGCATCAAACCATAAGGACAAGCATGGACGCAAAACACGTTGCGCTCAAAGCGCATGAAGACTGGCACGGCAAAATAGAAGTCATCAGCCGCGCCGCCATCAACACTCCCGAAGAACTCGCCGTAGCCTACACCCCCGGCGTTGCCGAGCCTTGCCTGAAAATCGCCGAAGACGCAGACCTCTCCTACACCTACACGCGTCGCGGCAACCTTGTCGCCGTCGTCACCGACGGAAGCGCGATTCTCGGCCTGGGCAATATCGGACCCGAGGCAGGCATGCCCGTCATGGAAGGCAAGTGCGCGCTGTTCAAAGAATTCGCCGGCGTCGACGCCTTCCCTCTTTGCCTGCGCACGCAGGATGTGGACGAAATAGTCCGCATCGTTTCGCTTCTGGCCGGCAGCTTCGGCGGCATCAACCTCGAGGACATCGCCGCTCCGCGTTGCTTCGAAATCGAAGCGAAGCTCAAGAAATGCTGCGACATCCCCGTATTCCACGACGATCAGCACGGAACGGCCGTGGTCACCTGCGCCGCCCTCATGAACGCCTGCAAGCTTACCGGACGCTCCTTCGCCGAAACCCGTGTGGTGTTCTCCGGCGCCGGAGCGGCCGGAACGTCCATAGCCAAACTGCTTCTTCGCCTGGGCGTGAAAGACATCGTGATGTGCGATATCAACGGCATTCTCTGCGAGGGGGACTCGTCCTTGAGTGCCGCTCATGCCGAAATCGCATCGATGACCAATCCGCGCCACCTCACAGGCACGCTGGCCGACGCTCTGAAGGACGCCGATGCCTTCATCGGCGTGTCTGCCCCACGCGTCATGATGAAGGATATGGTCCGTTCCATGGCAGACGATCCAATCGTTTTCGCCATGGCGAATCCCGTGCCGGAAATCATGCCCGACGAAGCCATCGCTGCAGGTGCGGCCGTGGCAGCAACGGGGCGATCGGATTTCCCCAACCAGATCAACAACGTGCTCGCCTTCCCCGGCATCTTCCGCGGCGCGCTTGATGTGCGTGCACGAGACATCAACGACGACATGATGGTTGCCGCCACCAAAGCCATTGCGAGCCTGGTCGATGACGACTCACGCAGCGCAGAATACATCATTCCCGGCGCTTTCGACGAACGCGTCGCCCCCGCCGTTGCCGCCGCCGTCGCCCAAGCCGCCCGCGAAAGCGGCGTCGCCCGCGTATAGCAATATCCCTCGCACATACCCGCACAGCAAAACGGGGACGAAAGGCTCTCTGCCTTTCGTCCCGACAGCATAAAAGCTATCTGACCGATTTCGCGATAAGGGCAAGCGTCAGCACGGCAAAAACGGCCGATACGGCAAATGCCGCATGAAACGCCGTGATGCCGGCGAACAAAGAGCCTTCGACGCAGAGCACCATCAGCGCGGTACCGACCGAAGCGCATGTCTGACGGGCAGCTATGCCGAAAGAACTGCCGTCTCCGACGCTTTTCCCCTTGAGTTCGGAAAGACTCCACGAGGTAAGCGGACCGATAAGCCCCGAAACGCCCACGCTGCGCACGCCCTGCATGACGCAGACGACCCACAAAGGCGTCGCCTGGTCGCAAAAGACCATGCTTACCGCACCGACGGCAAGAAAACACCCGAAGACCAGTCCGACCGGACGTGCGCCGATTTTGTCGGTCAAATACCCCGCCAGCGGATTGACGATCAATGCGGCAACGGTCCCCGGCAGAAGAACCATGCCCGCCTCAAGAGGCGTGCCGCCCCTCAAGCCCTCGATATAAAGAGGGACAAGCAGCGTAATGCCCATGAACGATGCGCAGAGCAATCCTTGGGCAATGAAGCCGGCCGTGTACGTCTTCGACCTGAAAATACCCATGTCGATCAACGGCTGCTCCAGAGCGCGCTGGCGCTTCACGAACCAGACGAGCGCTGCGGCTCCCACGAGGATAGGACCCCAGACGAGAGGATTCGTCAACGGGAAGGACGAGGCCTCGGAGCATCCGACCAGAATGCCGCCGAACCCGACGGTAGAAAGCACGAACGAGAAAAGGTCCAGCCCCGACGGATACGAGGCGTCATCGTGACGCTTGATGAAGAAAAGGCAGAACGCGAAGAGAGCGAGAGAAAGAGCCACAAGAAGCACGAAAAAGCTGCGCCATCCCAGCGTATCAACCATCGCCCCGCCTATCGTGGGACCGATATTGGGAGCGAAGCCCATCGCTACACCCGATATTCCCATAGCGGTAGCCTTACGCCCATCGGGAAAACGCGTCATGGCGATAGTTTGCAGCAGAGGCAAAAGCATGCCTGCTGCAATAGCCTGCACGATACGGCCGACAAGCAGCACGGCAAATCCTTGGGCGCACGCAGCCATAAACGCGCCGACGATGAAAATGCCTATAGAGGCAAGCGTCAGGTCTTTCAGCCTGAAGCGACCCATCAGATACGAAGAAAGCGGGACTACCGCGCCGAGCACGAACATGTACACTGTGGTGAGCCACTGCCCGACGCCCGTCGAAATGCCGTGTTCTTCACACACGGTGACCAGCATGGCGTTAAGCCCGGTCTGGGAAAGATTGCCTAACGCCGATGAAAGCACGACAACGGCAAAAATCGCGTATACCCAGCTCTTGCCTTCTCGAATAATCATGCTGCCTCCGAAATGTTTCTTCTTTAGTCCCGATCAATGATAACGCCGAAACATAGAGAGTGCGCAAATTCGGCAAGGCCAATGCCACGATAACTTGCATTTGGGCAATGATGGCGCTACGTCGACGGGCAACGCAAGGCATGCTCGGTCGGTCGCGGTGTCAACACGCCCTAAAGCAACGAATCGCAGAATCTGGCTCTGCCAAGCGGAAAAGGCCGACTATACGTCGGCCTTTTTCGCTGCGGTAAACACGAAGCGCGCCCCGACTTGTTGCCGGAGCGCGCCTCATCGAGAAAGCGTCTCGTGCAGAAGCGCGACGCTAGAATTCGATGTTTTCGGCATCCCTGTTGCCTTGGGCCTTCTTTGCCGTCCTCAACAGGAACTCCTGGTTGTTGTCGGTCTGCTTCAGAGACTTGATAAGCATATCCATGGCGCGCTCAGTGCTGTTCATATTCGACAGAATGCGACGAACAGCCCAGATGAGCGGTGCTTCCTGAGGATTGAGCAGCAAGTCCTCGCGACGCGTACCCGAAGCAACCGGATCGATAGCCGGGAACACGCGGCGATCGGCAAGCGAGCGATCGAGCTTGAGCTCCATGTTGCCCGTGCCCTTGAATTCCTCGAAAATGACCTCGTCCATCTTCGAGCCGGTCTCGATAAGCGCGGAAGCGAGAATGGTCAAGCTGCCGCCGCCCTCGATATTACGCGCCGCACCGAGGAAACGCTTCGGCGGATACAACGCGGTGGAATCCACACCGCCGGAGAGAATGCGACCGCTGGCAGGCTGTGCCAGGTTGTATGCTCGGGCGAGACGAGTCAGGCTATCAAGCAGCACAACAACATCCTCGCCGCGTTCCACCAAGCGTTTCGCACGCTCGATGACCAGCTCGGAAACAGCGATGTGATTCTCGGTAGGCATATCGAACGTCGAGGCAATGACTTCGCCCTTGATGGAGCGTTGCATGTCGGTGACCTCTTCGGGGCGTTCGTCAACCAGCAGGCACATGAGATGCACCTCGGGGTTGTTCGCCGTAATGGCGGCCGCTATGTCTTTCAGGACCGTGGTCTTACCCGCCTTCGGAGGAGAAACGATCAAGCCGCGCTGACCTTTGCCGATAGGCGACACCAGGTCGATTACGCGCGCCGTGATGGTGTTTTTTCCGTGTTCCATGATGAGGCATTCGTCAGGGAACACCGGAGTCAAATCGCCGAAACGAACACGCTCTCCCTGTTCATCAACGGGTATTCCATTGACAACCAGAACCTGTTGAAGTGCTGCGTATTTTTCGTTTTCACGAGCAGGACGCGTTTGCCCTTTGACAAGGTCACCTTTGCGAAGGCCATTGCGACGGATGGTCGCAAGGCCGACGTAGACATCATTCTCGCTCGGGAGATACCCTTTCGTACGCAAGAATCCGTAGCCGTCCTGCAGCACATCCAGAATACCCTCGACCTCGATGAAGCCTTCGGCACGAACGGCTGCTTCGTAGACCTTCTCCACGAGTTCGGCCTTCTTCAAGCCCGTAGCATCGAGCCCGAGTTCGGCCGCCTTTTCACGAAGCTCGGCAACTTTAAGTTTCGCAAGCTCTTCCATGTTGGTTTTAGGAGCTACAGGCTCGCGGTTTTGAGAGTGAGTGCGACGCTGGCGACGATGCTGGTCGCGGTCTCGGTCGCGGTCACGACGGTCGTTGCCGCGATCGCGGTTCTGCTGGCCGTCCTGCTTGCCGTTCTGCTTGTTCTGGCGACGCTCACGCTGATTCTGGCGCTGTTGGTTGCGCTGAGAACGGTAATCGCGCTCGCGGCGATCCTGCTTCTCGCGATTCTGGGAATCCTCGGAAGCTTCGGAGGCGCTTTTCTCGACATCGCCGCGATGCTCGGAGCCGTCATCCTTCTGACGCCCTTCGACCGATTCGACATCGTCGCGCGAAGCGGATTCCTCGGCACCTTCATGCTGATCAGGTGCGGCCTTTGTCCTTCTGGCACGAACCGAACGGCGACGGGCTGGCTTTTCCCCATCCGAAGATTCCTGCGAGGTTTCTGCATCGCCAGACGTTTTGCCGTCTGCCTCATCCGCAGATTCCGCGGCCTCGATAGCCATGCGAAGCTTCGTGGAGCGACCAGGACGCTTGCGCGTCGCGAGCTTGGAAGAAGCCTCCTGGCTGTTCTCGGCAGCATCCTCCGCGCGAGAGGAATTGTTGTCGGATTTCGTCGATGGAGCGTCGGAATCGAATTGAATCATTTCCTGACGAGGTTTTTCGGACACGGCGTCGGTCGAAGAAGCCTCAGTAGGTTCCCCCGTCGTACGACGCGTGCGCTTGCGCGGAGCGGCGTTTTCGGCCTCTTCGTCAGAAGCCGCCTTTTTACGCGGCGCGCGCGTTGCGCGCTTCGCAGCGGCGGGCTCATTCGCGGAATCGGACGCCTCCCCCGCTGAGGTAGACGCCTCTTTCGCAGAGACACGGGAAGAAGCAGAAGCCTTTCTCGAGGATGAAGGCTTTTCTGCCTGCCCCTCTTCGGAAGCTGGTTTTTCATCTGCTTCGGTTTTTTTACGTGGACGGCCGACTCGTTTCTTCGGCGCCTCAGCCTGCTGCGCCTCGGCAGCCTTCCCCGCATCGGCGGGTGCAATCGAAGCGGAAGCAGGCGCTTCGGCCGCTTCCGCCTTCGTCATTTCGTCAGAGATCATGCGTTAGCAACCTTTTCCCAGTCCTTGAGGAACGACTCAAGACCGCGATCGGTAAGCGGATGCTGAACCATTTTCTTCAGCACGCCGAACGGAACCGTCGCGATGTCAGCACCCATCAGGGCAGACTGCGTGACATGATTCGCGCTGCGGATGGAAGCAGCGATGATTTCGACCTGCTCGCCATTAACGGTATTAGCGGAGTAATCGTAGTTGTTGATAGCGGTGACTACGTCGCCAAGCTGAGAGAGGCCGTCTTCGGAAATGTCGTCGAAACGACCGACGAACGGAGATATGTAACGAGCGCCGGCGCGAGCGGCGAGAATTGCCTGAGGCACCGTGAAGCACAAGGTCATGTTGACGCGGATGCCCTCGTCGGAAAGGGCGCGGCATGCTGCCAGGCCTTCCACCATCGTCGGGATCTTCACAACGACGTTAGGAGCGATTTTCGCCAGCTCACGGCCATCACGAATGATTTCGTCGCGCGTCATAGCAACGCTCTCGGCGCTGACCGGGCCGTCAACGATTTCGCAAATGCGAGCAATGTGGTCGTGAAAACCATCGAGCTTGCCGCCGATGCGAGAATAGAGCGTGGGATTGGTGGTCACGCCCGCCAGAGCGCCCCAGCTTGCCGCTTCCTTGATTTCTTCCAAATCAGCGGTGTCCAGAAAGAACTTCACGTTTCCTCCTTAGATATGGAAATGCCTTCGCCAAGCGACGAAAGCCTATGACACACATGGAAATGCGATACTGCGATCGCGAGAAAAGCTAGAAATGTGAAATGGAATTCGATCGAACGAACGGGCTGATAATACCACGAAGAACCATATTGCGCACGTGCCGCGCAAAAAAACTCGCGCCAGCGCCTTCGCGCCCCGAAAAAGGAGCGGCCGTAGCTTCGCCATACTATCTCGTGCGTTTTTGGCACGGCAAACGCACGAAATGACGAGATAGCATGTCTCACAAAAGCAGACGACAAAACGCTCACGGAAGGCAAGCTTCTGAACTGGTGTTTTACATCCCCCGATTCGCGCTGAAGACAAAAGGGCTCCACCATCTATGCTATCTCAGCGAAAGTGCCATTTTCCTGGCACAAACGTCCGAAATAGCATTGATTCCAACAAGCCACAGAAAACGGAAGCGACATTTCGCCCGTCATGCATCGTGCGGTAGATGCGAGCACCGACTAATTCGTAGAAAACGGCGACGATTTTCGGCATGACCTTCGCCATGTGCGGCTGTCGCCATGCGTGACTATCGGCATACGAAGGTATCGCCATGAACGACCGTGTCATACGCGGCCGTCGCCTCATCCCTGAAACCGCATCCCTAAGACAAAATCAGTTAAATCGCGTGGAGGATAAAACGAGAAAAGCTCGTCCTTCAATGAGAACGAGCTTTTCTCGGCACGCTAATAGCGCTGGCAGAGTCCGAAAGCGGCGCTCAAGCGCGTCTTTCCGAAAAGAATATCAGTACTCGACATACTGAGCGGACATAAGAGGCACCGTCAATTCAGCACCCATGACGGTTTCGTAAGTGTACATGCCTGCCATTGTTCCGTACAAAGTGACCACGTCGTCCTCAAGAATACGTTGATCCCCTGACTTGGCGGTATACAGGACCAGAATCGTATCTTTATACCCATAGGAAACAGGGGTTACATTGACCCTCAGCATATACGTATCCCCCTCCTGCATTACCTGGATAACCTCGCCGGTAAAAGCCGCTTTCTCCCCGTTGTACGTATCAGGATCACGTGCAACCTGCTCGTACGTCATAGCAGAGCATCCTTCTTTGAAATAAGACGCAATCTCTTCCTCAGAAAGATTGATAGGCTCGCTTCCAAGCTCCTTTCCACACACCGTGCAGGAATACGAACGCAAGCCAGGGACGGCCTTGCCATCGGAATCAACACTCGGCTCCGTGACAACGACCCAGTCACCAGGGGTATGGTCGGTCATAGGAATAGATTCCTCCACCGACGAGCCACAACGAGAACACTCACCGACTTCTTTCCCTTCCTCCATGCACGAGGGCTCATCCACAGTAGTCCATTCCTTTACTTCGTGCCCAAGCTTTCTGTCCTTGACCGTTCCGCAGCGAGAACACGTTTCGGGCTCCGTGCACGTAGCCTCCCGCCACTCATGCCCAAGAGCATTTCCCTGAGATTTCCCGCATATGCTGCAAATTGACGGATTCACGCATGTTGGCTCCGACCATTCATGAAAACAAATCACGTGGGTCGCAAACAGAACTACCAATACAACCACGACGACAATGGCAGCAGAGGCAGCGGCAAAAATAGTCTTTCGTTTTCTTGGAAGGTTTTTAATCCCCTTTGAGACGATTCTTCAACCTCTAAGGGCTTTTGACCCCCTGGCGATACGCCACCCATCTCCGATTCCAGCATGGGTGGCTCCCCTTCTGGAGGCGTCACTATCGCAGAATCACCTTCGACGGTCCCGGGAGAAACCGTTCCAGAATCTTTCTGCGATTCGGCCCCATCTGACGGGGTTAAATCATCCTTATTCTTTTCGTTCTCCAACGTTAACCCTCCTTGTCGCGCAGAGAAACATAAGTCATGACAGCATACCCCCCCCCCGAATAACTCCGTCAATAACAACGCAAGATAAAGCCGCAGCTCAAATACCATTACTCGATATCGCTCGAAAGCCAATAGCCGCCGATACGCAACAAAAAAACCACCCAACATGGGCGGTTTTATACATAAAATCATGATACTGGGAGAATAACGGCAATGGACGACGGCCGAACTCAAATCAAGATGGTGATTGTCAGCCCCCTGCAATCAACAAGCTACATCCATTAGTCCTTTGCGTTCGACGCTTTGCGCTATTCGGCGATCTCCACCAGCTCGATTTCGAACGTAAGGTCTTTGCCTGCAAGCTCGTGGTTCATATCGAACACGGCCTTTTCCTCATCGACCGACACGACCTTGGCCGGGAACGGGCCGGCAGGACCCTGGAAGTACACGGTCTCTCCCACGGGAAGCTGTGCGGCATTGGGAATCTGGGAAACCGGAACAGACTGGACAGCCTGCGGGTTGTATTCGCCGTACGCCTCAGCCGCAGGAATGGTGACGGTCTTTTTCTCACCAAGAACCATGTCTTTTACAGCGGCATCGAAGCCGGGAATCATCATGCCTGCGCAGCAGGTGAACTCCAGAGGCTCGCCACGGTCGTAGCTGCTGTCGAACTGGGTGCCGTCAGCCAGCGTACCGCGGTAGTGCGTCTTGACCTTTTTACCTTCGTTGCTCATTGAGCACGTCCTTTCAGGTTGAAAACAATTTCCACCATAATACCCGAGAGCGCCTGTTCCCAAAAGTGCAGACCTCGGTTCTCGACAGGGCGAACACTCCTTTCCGACACGACCGCCCGCCGAACAGACGCCTTCCATCCTCCGCGAGGCGCCTTCCCTGCGCTTCCCCTGCCCTGGATGATAGAATGCAGTCGATTGCGGGAAAGGCCCGCACCATAAGAAGGGGAAATCATGAAAAAGACCAGGCTTTTTGCAGCATTGTGCCTTGCCGCCGCGCTTGCATGCGGCATGATGCTCGCCGCATGCTCTTCAGGTCCCGATCCGGAAGAGATCATCTCGCAAGATATCGCCGCCCAGTTCGATCCGATCAAAAACCTTGATCAAGCAGCCGTGGACGAACTTGCCCAGGATGCTGCGTCCGGCGCCGACCTTTCGGATTTCGGCATTGACGGAGCAGAGTACATCAAGGCCATGCTTGGAGGGTTCGACTACTCCATCGTGTCCGTCAACGTTGCCGAAGACGGACAGAGCGCCACGGCCATCGTCGACGTGACCTGCAAATCTTTCAACGCGGCAAACGATCGTGCAAACGAAATCTCCGACGAATTCGCCGCGAGCGATGAAATCACCGGCATGAGCATGGACGACTTGAACAAGAAAATCGGAGAAATCCTGATGCAAGCCATGAACGAGACCGAACCGTCCACGGTGGAATGCGAGTTCCAATACAACCTTGTAGACGGCACGTGGACGATGTCGGATTCGGCCGAGAGCGAAATCTACAACGCATTCTTCTCGTAAGCCGGCTCCGAATCGGCGGACGCCTTCCAAGCGCAAGCCCAACGAAGCAATATGCTCGCACACCAAAAAGAGGTCGCCAGACGGCGACCTCTTTTTCGCTCCTTAAACCCCTTTTTCTTCCCGCAAGACTCCGCTTGTCCCTCCGTCTTCTTTCTCTGCGAAATCGCACCCGTTGGCAGCGCGTCCTAAAACCACAGGGCATCCGAGTCGTTCAGGATACGAACGGCTGGGCAATCACGACATACGCAACAAAGCTGACCAGCATATACGTCGCAACCCATTTTCCCAATCTGGGAAACGAAGGCCACGCCATGCGCGAAAATCGTGCTTTCATCTTTCGTTTATCGAACAAAAGAACCGCCAGGGCTATGAAATTGGTGCTGCAGTAGCCCAGATATTGAAACACCAGAAACCCGAACGGATAGTTTGCATCATGCCCGCTCGGATGAAACGTAGCCTGAGAGCACCCCACCAGCAGAAGAAAAAGAGCCGCCAGGACAACCACGTTCCAAGTCGTGCCGAGCCACAGAGGAGTTTTTTGCAAGGCGAAGCCCACATTCGAAACGGCGGAACGAAACGCTGATTTGACAGCAAACCCCATCTGTCGCAGCCTTCCCGAATGTTGAACAGAGTCACGCGTGAGGAAGGAGACGAATCGATCTCGGTTCAAGTCAGCAGGTGAAGTGACTTCGCGCTCGAGAGGAGTCGGAAGAACCCCTGCAAACCCGCATGCGCGCGCAGTTGAGCAAAACGCCCGCTTAAGTTCGCGAACACTCTCATAGCGAAGGGCGGGATCGAATTCCGTCGCGCGCAAAAGCACCGATCGCACGGGGTCGGGAATCCGGGGGTCGAGAAACCCTCGTTCCCGCACGGCGGCATCGGGCGTTTGCTCCACGAGGCAAAAATACAGAATCATCCCCAGCGCATAGACGTCGCTTCGCACCGTTGTCTGCCCAAACCCGAACTGCTCGGGCGGCGCGTAGGCGCGGGTTCCGAAATGATGCGTATCGGTTGTTGCATCACCCTTGTACTCGCGGGCAATGCCTAAGTCTATAAGCGAAAGGCCGCCGGATGAAACCATGACGTTCGACGGTTTCAGGTCTCTATGGATAAGCGGAGCTCCAAACCCCTCGTGCAGTTCAAGAACGGCATCGCACAAGCGAGGAAAAATATCTGCAGCAAGCTGCATGGAAGGGTCGCATCGGTACACGACGTCTTGAAGGGTTTCGCCCCGCACGTACTCCATGATTACCACGAGGTCTTCCCCGAGCGTGTAGCAATCGGCCATACGGGGAATATAAAGGAAACGACGGCCCTGACGCTGCGCTTCGAACACACGCTCGTATGCCGAACCCAACCCAGAATCGCGGGCGATGTATTTCCTGATGAACGGGCCTTGCTCGGCCCCGTTCGCTCCGACGAACATGACGCGTTGCGTGGTTTCGAATTCGGATCCTTTCAACACCGACTCGACGCGATAGCATTCCTCGCGTTGAAGGGAATTCAGGTGTTCGGTCAATTCATCAGTCTGCATAAGGCTCATGGTACCAGATGACCGGCTGAAAACGGCGCCCCCTCGGCCGGAAAGAAGAAGCACCTAGCAGATGGTTTCTTCGTCGAAGCGATACAGCTCTTCGTTCGTTTTCTGCAACCGATATCCCTTGTCCAGGCAGAAGATGATAATTGCATCACGGCGGTTCTTGCAGTACAAATCGCTTGCGCCCGCCGCCCGAAGTATGCGGTTGGTTTCGCGCAGGTTTAAGCGCATGGCGAAGGCGATTTGCAGAACCTTGTTGCGCGAAGGATTGCGCTGTCCCACGAAGATCTGGTATCCGAACGTTTCGTTCAAAGCGGCCGCGCGAATGACATCCGCTCTTGCCAGCTCCTTCTCCTCAAGAAGCGCATTGAGGAGCTCCGAGAGGGTTTGATTGGCAAGATGATGCTTCTTGGCGAACTTTGCCGGACTAGGGCTTGCAAGCAGCTCTTCGAGTAATTCTTCTGTCAACGGCTCTTTCACGCGACGTTTTCTTCTCCTTCGGGCAATCCCGTCCCGCCCATCCGCTAAAAGCATATCTCTTTTCTTCAAGATAAACGAGATGCATCACATTAAAGATTGGCCACGGCGTAATCGGCCTCTTCCTGGGTAAACTGCTCGCCATATTCAGACGTAAGCTGATCGCGAATCGCTTCAGGAGACATGCTCATAGTTTCTTGATAGCTTCTCGCCTTTTCGAGGGCATTGGCATTCCAGTCAGCATTAACATTATCCACGGCATACTGCGCTGCTTCAGCGGAAAACTGCTCACCATACTCTGAGGTGAGCTGGTCGTAGAGACCGGCTTTCGACATATGCATCATATCGCTATACGACTGGGCTTTTTTAAGAGCTGATTCGTATTCAGCAGGAACCCCTGCTCCATCCTCGACCGCGTTCACATCACTCGATGTTCCTGAAGGCGAATCTGCGGATTCCTCTTTATCCGCGGAGGAATCATCCGTTGATACATAGGCATTCCCAGCGGAAACCGCACTCTCGTCAATCGACTTTGACGCCTCACCGAGCGCAGCTCCAAACATAGCCTGAGTAGCCAAAACAATTACGATAGAAAGCACATTGAGCACCGTTGCGGCAATGGCCATACCCTTACCGACCTTCTTCCCCCTGATTACGCCCACAAGGCCGACGATGCTGAAAACCAAACCGAGCAACGCAAGCAGAAAAGCAACGTTGTTGATGATGGGCAAAAACGACGTGAGCAAGGCGATAATGCCCAAAACCAAGCCGGCAACGGCCATGCCCGATCGCGCAAGAGGAGGCTGGTATGGAGGATGCCCAACAGGAAACCCATTCTGCCCGATGGGCTGTTGACCCATGGGTTGCGAAGGCTGGTACTCCGCCTGGTAAGGGGCTCCATGGGCGGCTGACGTCTGAGGCATATGCTGCGTTCCACCATGCTGGGGCCGCTGAGGTTCAGCGTTGTACATTCGTATTCCTTTCGTTAGAGAAAACATGCGCTGTCTCGGTAATGCTACGGAATACCACCTGAAAATACATTAGCTAGGAGCTAAGGATGAAGTAAGAGCGACGCCGTTCGCTTCGGTGGCGACACAGGTAACGCAAGAGCAGCCTCCGCCATCACATGGCTCAACACGACGCTTCCAGGATGCCCGCCTTTACGGAATACGCGGGGCGCATGGCGCACCCCTCTTCATGCCGCTGCACCGCCCTATCTCATGCTCGATATCAAGCTTGCACGTTTATAAGAAATTAAGACCAACCCTACGGGAACGATCCCGCCCGTAAACCCTTTTCTCTAGAGTAAGTATTGAATTCATGACTTTTATACCTATGAATTCATTATTAATTTCATTACAGTATTCATAATGAAAAAAAAGAGAGAGGAGCATAATGTCTCTAAATGCTATGGACGCAACGCTTCCTGTCATTCGCCCCATAACCGACTTGAGAACAAACTTGAATGACGTATGCAAGCAGGCAAAAGAAACAAGAGAGCCGCTCATTTTCACGAAAAACGGAACGCCTTCACTTGTTGTCATTGACAGCGACGCCTATGAAGCGCAGCGACAACGCGACCGCATGTACCTCGCCCTACGCGAAGCCGAAATCGAACGACAATTCGACCCACGCACGCTTACGCAAGAAGAAGTCGATGCCGATATGAAGCGCATATTCCAGCGGTGGGGAATAGACTATGACTGACGTTCGATATCGTCTCTTGGCCGCGCGCGATAAAAAGGCAATCGCCGCCTATATCGCCCTCGACCTCGGGTCTCCCCATGCCGCCGCAAAAACCATCCAAACGATTGACAAAGCCATTGAAACGCTAAAAACCATTCCGTTTGCAGGACGACCCATTGATGACGCGCGTCTTGAAAACGGACCCTACCGAAAAGCAGTCGCCTCGCAATACTGGATCATCTACAGCATTGACGAAGAGGGAGATTGCATCATCGTGGAACGAATAATGCACCAGCGGCGTAATCTTGTGCCGCAAATGTACTACGAAATCGACTTTCCCGAATGAAACGCTAAAGTAAGGTTTATAGAATAAAAAGTGTGTCATATTTTGGGCGTTGATGCAGGTCAGCGCCCGCGCACCAAAAAAGAGCTGCGAAACGGATTCGCAGCTCTTTTCTCATGTTGGACTTTATTCCGTTGGACAAGCGCTCGGCGCGAACGTCTTAGCCCAGTTTCTTCGCAAGAATCTGGTTGATGACCTTCGGGTTACCCTGACCATGCATCTCTTTCATGCACTGGCCCACGAAGAATCCGATGAGCTTGGTGTTACCCTCTTTGTAGCGGGCGACCTCGTCGGGGTTCGCAGCAATAACGCCGTCGACAACAGCCTCGATAGCGCCGGTGTCGCTGACCTGCTTCATGCCGCGCTCTTCAACGATAGCTGCAGGATCTTTGTCCTCGTCGATAACGGCGGCGAACACCTCTTTACCCTGCTTGGAGGAAATGACGTCTTCAGCCGTCATCTTCACAAGCTCAACTGCGCGGGCGGGCGTAAGCGGCGAAGCCTCCAGGTCGAACGACTCGTCTGCATTCATACGCGCTGTAATGTCGTTGATAACCAGGTTGGCAAGCGGCTTCGCCAGCTTTACATCCGCAGCGGCCTTCATGCCCTCTTCGAAAAACGCCGACGTCACGCGATGCTCCACCAGGTGACGCGCGTCATAGGCGGAAAGGCCGAAGTCGGCCTCGAAACGCTTGGCCTTCTGGTCGGGAAGCTCGGGAAGCTTGGCGCGAACGCCTTCGATGAACTCGTCGGAAAGGTCGTACGGCGCCAGGTCGGGCTCGGGGAACAGACGGTAATCGTCCGCGGTCTCCTTCACACGCATGACGATGGTGCGCTTCGCGGAAGGATCCCAGTGGCGAGTTTCCTGGTAGATGGTGCCGCCTTCTTCGAGAACTTCCGCCTGGCGGCAAATTTCGTATGCCAGGCCGTCATGCAGGTTCTTGAAGCTGTTCATATTCTTCAGCTCGGTCTTGATGCCGAACTTCGTCTCTCCGCGACGACGCAGGCTCACGTTGCCGTCGCAGCGCAGCGAGCCCTCCTCCATGGAGCAGTCAGAAATGCCGATTGCCAGATAAATCTGACGAAGCTTCTGCATGAACAGGCGCGCCTCTTCGGGCGTGCGCAGCTCGGGTTCGGTCACAAGCTCGATCAGCGGCGTACCCGCGCGATTGTAGTCAACCAGCGAGTGGGTTGCGCCGGCAATGCGGCCTTCGCCGCCGCCGATATGCACCATCTTGCCCGCGTCTTCCTCCATATGAATACGCGTGATGCCCACATGCGCAACGTAGCCGTCTTCGGTGCGCGTCACGTTGCCGCGGCTTTCGCCGACTTCAAGACCGCCCAGGTCAATGCGCTCTTTAGCGCCGGGGCCGTCCATATCGAGGTCAAGATGACCGCGCATACAAAACGCTACCGGACCCTGCGTGGTCTGGAAGTTCTTCGACATATCGGGATACATGTAGTTCTTGCGATAGAACATGGAATGCTTCTCGATGTCGCAGTTGGTGGCAAGACCGGCAAGCACGATGGACTCGATGGCGGCCTTGTTGGGCACGGGCAACGCGCCCGGAAGCCCGAGGCACACCGGACAGGTATGAGTATTGGGCTCGGCGCCGAATTCAAGCTTGCAGCCGCAGAACATCTTGGTATTCAACGTGGTGAGCTCGGCATGGACCTCGAGTCCGATAACGGCCTCCCAGTCTTTCAGAACCTCTTCAAGAGTTTTCATGCGCTATTCACCTGCCTGAAACGCCGGGGCAATGGGGGCGACGCCGTACGCAGCCTCCAAAGCGGCGGCCGCACGGAACATGTTGACGTCTTTGAACTGCGGGCAGATAAGCTGCACGCCCACGGGCAGGCCGGTATCTTTGCCCAGGCCGCACGGAACGTTCATGCCGCCGTTGCCGGCAATATTGATGGAGACGGTGAAGATATCCGAGAGGTGCATTTCCACCGGATCGCCGATTTCACCGAACTTAAACGCCGTGCGCGGGCTGGTAGGAGCAAGAATGACGTCGCACTGCTCGTACGCGCGCTCGTAATCCTGCGTGATGAGCCTGCGCACCTGCTGCGCGGGATAATAGTATTTCTCGTACACGCCGGCGGAAAGGAGGTAGCTGCCCAACATAATGCGGCGCTTCGCCTCCATGCCGAAACCGTTTGCGCGGCTTTCCTCGTACTGAGAGCCCAGGTCTTTCAATCCGGGTTCGCAGTAGCCGTAACGAACGGAGTCGAAGCGAGCCAGATTGGAAAACGCCTCGCACGGACCGAGCACGTAGTATGCGCTGATGGCCGCGTCCGCGTGAGGAAGGTCGACCTCCACGATCTGCGCGCCTGCAGCCTCGAGCTTCGCAGCGGCCTCTGCGACCTTTTCCTTCACTTCGGGAATCAGGCCGGGAGCGTTCATGAATCCAGGAACCACGCCGATGCGCATGCCTTCGACGCCCTGCTTTACCGCACCCACGAAATCGGCCTCGATATGCTGCGATGTGCAGTCGAGCGGATCGTAGCCGCACAATACCTGCATGGCATACGCCGCGTCTTCGACGCTGCGCGTGAACGGGCCCACCTGATCAAGCGAGCTGCCGAAGGCAACCACGCCATAACGGGAGACCATGCCGTACGTAGGCTTCACGCCCACGATGCCGCAGAACGAAGCAGGCTGACGAATAGATCCGCCCGTATCGCTACCGAGCGTCATGCACGCCATGCCAGCGGCGACCGATGCGGCACTGCCGCCCGAAGAACCGCCGGGGACGCGCTCGAGATCCCACGGGTTTTTCGTAGACCCGAATGCGGAGGTCTCGGTGGAAGAGCCGAACGCGAATTCGTCCATGTTCAGTTTGCCCAGCGGAATGCCGCCAGCTTCGATGCAGCGCGCGACGCATGTTGCGGTATAAGGAGAAACATAGTTCTCCAGCATCTTGGAAGAACACGTCGTATGCGTGCCTTCCAAATTCATGTTGTCTTTGAATGCAACGGGGACGCCCGCAAGCGGACCCATGGAATCAAACGTTCCGTCGGCAACCGCCGCATCGATTCCGTCCGCCGCTTCGTACGCCATATCTTCGGTGAGCTCGAGATAGGCGCGCACCGCCTCATCCGCCTTGGCGATATGCTCGAAGTTTGCTTGTGCGATTTCACGCGCGGAAAACTCCTGCGCTGCCAAGCCTTCGCGAATCTCGCGAACGCCCATGTTAAGGGAATATGCCATTACTGATCGCCTCCGCCAAGAATTGCAGGGATGAGGAAGGAGCCGTCTTGCTGCTTCGGCGCATTCTCCAGCGCCTTTTCCTGCGAGAAGGACTCTTCGACAACGTCTTCGCGCATGACATTGGAAAGGCCTCCGATGGGGTGGAACGTGGGTTCGACGCCATCGAGTTCGTATTGGGTAATAGGCTCAAGCGTGTCGATGATGCTATTCAAATCGACGGTCATCTGGGCGAGCTCCTGCTCGTCAAGCCCAATGCGCGCATACGTTGCGATGTTGCGCACATCTTCTTCGGTCAGGTGTTCTGCCATGCAGCATCCTCCAACCTCTCGTGTATCCGTTGGTTTCGGTTAACTTGCCCATGATAGCAAAGCCCGCGACCCCAAGGGCCACGGGCAGTCATGTTTTCATGCGTTTCACGTACGGGACCGAGGAACCTTCCCAGTGTTGCGCCCGTCCCATCAGAGGCGATCTAATCTTCCCTCTCGCAACAAGGAAGCGGTCTCATGTCCAGACGAAAAGTCTGCTCGACAACCTTCATAAGCGCCTCGTCGCTGATAGAAGGGTCAACCTTCAAAAGGCCGACCAAGCCGAATATCATGACGCACATGGTTTCATACACAAGATCTATCTTGATATCGTGATAACGCTCATATTCGGAAACAACCTTTTCACAGATGAAATTCGCCGTCTCCCTCACCGCCCGGACGTCGAAGGCGTCTCTTACGCCAAGCTCCTCGAGCACTGCAATCATCGGGCGTGGACCATTAGCGTCATACAGAGTTCGTCGCAGCGTAGCGATGCATTCGCGCAGCGAGGCCGACGTATCGCCAAAATGACGCGTTTCGTCCCAAACCGCAACGCTTTCCACGATATCCGCCACGTAATCGTCCAAAACGGCGTCTACGACGTCGCGCTTTCCGGAATAGTAGTAATAGAAAAGCTCTCGGGTTATGCCGGCTTCCGAGGCAATGTCTTTCACCGTCGTCGGCCCAACGCCGCGATGCTCGAACAAGCCTCGGGCGGCCTGCATTATATCCCCCGCACGTCCTTCAATGCGGCGAATTTCCACACGGGCATCGCCATGTCTGCTCGACGTTGCGCCTGGTGAAACGAATCGCATATCGGCCTCCCTCCTTGCGGCATGACGGTATATCCGCATACCGCGCTTTAACGCACAAAACGCCCGGTGGAAACCGATCGAAGTTTGGTCCTGGGAAACCAAAACCAAATTATAAACGGGGTTTCTCACACGGGCGTTTTCCTCATTATAGGAAGATTGTCCAATTGCGCTGCGGTAAGCCATCAGGTACACAGAGTGGGCAGAGAGCCGTTACCATCCCGACACGAAAACGTTACCGACCAGCCTAAACGAGGCGTAATTCTTTACGTTCGATGATTATCTGTGATTATGCCTCATCGCACATAATGTCTAGATGTTCTCTTCGACAACCTTCTTATACACGGAGGTGTCGACATACAGCTCGTCTTTAACGGGATTGAGCTTGTTCTTGCGAATCTTGTTGAACTGATACGCGGCCAACGCCACATTGCTTGCCAGGGCGATGAAGCTCACGACGAAAAATGCCGCCGGATTGTGCGTCGTGGGAATGGGAGCCAGCACGTCGGCAAACTGAGGCACAGTCATGACGAACATAATCCAGAGTGCAAGCGTCTGCGCACGATGCTGCAACCACGCACCGCGCTTGATGAAGAACGTCGGAATGGTGCATGAGAGCAGCAGCGCCAGACCGCAGTAGGCAGAATGGTCGGAAATGCAGTTGTAGGTGTACGCGAAGTTCCAGAAGTCGTACGCGATAATCCAAGCCCAGATCATATCAGGCCAAATCATGTCGCGCGTTTTATCCTTCGAGACGACAATGCCGAACCATCCGCAGATAGTGACGATGTTCAGAATGCCGGCAATGCCGTTCATCACATTCCACGGACCAGACATGGTCCAGAGATTCTCTACGTAGCCGCCCTCCCAGAGGCCCCAGCTGAACACCTGAAAGTCGCGGATGACCGCTTCGGCGATGTTGATGGCCAGAATCAACGGCGGGAAGCACAACGCCCATTTCTTATCATAAAGGTAATGGGTTTTGCCGTCGGCCCCTTTCCAATGGACGAACCGAAGCGCCATAAAGCCCAGGCAGCCTGCCAGCGCCGAATACGTCTTCACCCAGTTGAACCACGTGCCCGTTCCGTATTCGTTGCCAGGCGCGGCGGTCGTCGGCCATACGAACACGGTCAAAACGATAGGGACAATCGCGAAGAGCGTGATTCCTCCCCATTTGCTCGTGCGGCCGAACTCGTTGAACGCCATGAGGGCGAACAAGACGAAGAGCCAAATGGCCCAATACGACATGTCGCCCGCTTGATACAGGATTCCCATACAGACACCCTCCTTGCTTGCGAGGCGCATTTCCCCTCTGCGCCCCTGATTGACATCGCAAGTATATGAAGCTCTGAACTGGGAGTCTTTACATAACGATATTGACTGTAAGTGCCTTTGCGGACGTATCGAAAGATAGCGAAAACTTCTTCAAAAGGCGCGAACGCCCGATATTCGATCCGTATCAGAAGACCCCGTCATGCGGAGCCCTCCAGTGGAAGACCCCGCTATACGGGGTCTTCCACTACCTCTCGGCCTTGAAAGCGGCTATTTCGGCAAGGAATTCTTCGCCATACCGTTCGAGTTTCTTCTCTCCCACGCCGCTGACCAGCAAAAACGCCTCCGGCGTTGCAGGCATGCGCGCGCACATATCACGCAATGCTTTATCGGAGAAGACAATGTAGGGAGCGATGCCGTTCGCATCGGCGATGCTCTTGCGCAAGACGCGCAATCTTTCGAACAGCTCCTCCCCTCCCCCGACGTATGCCCCGAAAACGCCAGACGCTGCATGTCCGTCACGCTGTCCGCTCGTGCCAGAGCCACCGAACGAAGACACGCCATCGCAAGACGACCGCACGGCCTTCTTGCGAGGCCGACGAATCTTCTTCATCGAGAATGAGAAGCCCTCCTGCTCGGCCTCGAACGCACGGGCGCCCAGACCAACCACAGGATACGTCCCGTCGGAAATATCGAGTATGCCCGCCGCAGCAAGCAGCTCTACGACCTCTTTGACCTGCGCTGCGGAATCGGAAACCGTGTTGTAGCTTTTCAGGCAGTCGAGTTCGCCTTCCAGCACGCGCTGGCTACGCGAACCGCGCACGATATCAGCGATCATGCTCTTGCCGAAAGCACCCTGCACCTCGCGCACGCACAGCACGCATTGCTTCGCCGTGTCGGTAACGTCTATGGCGTCGAAATCGCCCAGGCAGTTCGAGCAGTTTCCACACCCATCAGCGGACGCGGCAGACGCAGCCGACGCAGCACCCCCTTCGCCGTGAAAACCGTCCGAAACGGCACCGCCTTCTCCCTCAACGCGCACATCATGGGAATCTTCGCCGAAGTAATCGAGAATATAGCGCCTGAGACATCCCGTGGTGCGGCAATACCCCACCATGCCATCGAGCATGCGACGCTGCGCCGATTTGACGCGCTGCGCTTCCTCTTCGGAAAGTTCGTCGTTGCCGCCGCCTTCCTCTATGAAATACCGGCACGTGGCAATGTCGCCATCGCTCCAAAGAAGCAGGCATTCCGACGGCTCCCCGTCTCGTCCGGCACGGCCGGCCTCCTGGTAATACGCCTCGATGCTTTTCGGCATGTTGTAATGAACCACATAGCGCACGTTGGATTTGTCTATGCCCATGCCGAACGCATTCGTGGCAACCATGACCAACGCATCGTCATCGATAAAGCGCCGCTGACTTTCCTGGCGATGCGCAGGCGGCATGCCAGCATGGTAGCGCGTCGCCGAAATTCCCTGCTGGCCAAGCCATTCCGTAAGAGCATCGACGTCCTTGCGCGTGGAGCAGTAAATGATGCCGCTTTCCCGCGGATGCTCGGCAATATAGCCCGCAATGCGCGCACGTTTCTGCTTGGGCTCAAGACGTTCCACCCCGAAGCGGATGTTGGGTCGGTCGAAACCCGTGACTATTTCCGCGGGATTGCGCAGGCCGAGAAGCGTGGTGATGTCGTTGCGCACTCGCTCGGTTGCGGTGGCCGTAAGCGCCACCACGACCGGACGCCTATCGAAGGAATCTATGAATTCGCGGATGCCAAGGTACGACGGGCGAAAATCCTGCCCCCATTGAGACACGCAGTGCGCTTCGTCCACCGCGACCAAAGGCACGTGCACGCGGGAGACGAATTCCCGGAATGCAGGGTCGGCAAGGCGCTCCGGCGCAACGTACATGATTTTATACGTCCCTTCTATGGCCCGCTTCATCACCGTGCGCTGCTGCCCCGGTGTGAGCGTCGAATTCAGGTAGGACCCGCGCACGCCAGCCTCGATAAGCGCGCGCACCTGATCGCCCATGAGCGACACAAGTGGAGAAACCACCAGGGCAAGACCAGGCATGACAATACCCGGGACCTGGTAGCACATGGATTTGCCCGCACCCGTAGGCATGACACCCAAGGCGTCGCGGCCCTGCAAGACGGATTCCACGATGAACTGCTGTCCGGCGCGAAAATCGCGATACCCGAAATAACGCGTAAGCGTCGCACGGGCATCATCCAAAGACGCCGACGCCGCCCCGACGAAATTCGCCGCAGACAGACCAGCCGCAACCGGTCTTGTTGACGAGGAACAAGCCGACGTGGGCCCGGCGGAAAACGACGAAGCCGAAAGGCGTGGAGCCGGCGCGACGCCGGCAGCAAATGACGAAGCGGACGAAGGGTGCGCCCCTCCCGCTTGCGTTGCGGAAGGGGCGCACATAGAAGCGCTCATGGGATAATTTTGGTTCATACAGTTCGTTTCCTACGATTCAAAGGCCACCGCTCGGTCGAGTCGCCCTCGCAACCCGAAGAGCACCGACCCGTTCGTTCTATTCCTACGACTCGAAGAGCTCCGTCGCTCGCTTGAGCTGGTTGATGATGTCGATGTGCTGCGGACAGAGAGATTCGCACGTGCCGCATTCGACGCACTTGGAGGCTTCGTTGTTCGCGTTCCAAACGTAATTCTCCTTCGCCCTGTGCATATCGCCGAACTTCGCCATGATATCGAGCGAGTCCATAATGATGGGAATGTGGATGCCCTGCGGGCAATCTTTCATGCAGTAGCGGCAATCCGTGCACGGAACCGTCGGAATGGAGGAGAGCGTCGTGCGCGCGCGATCGATAGCGGCGGACTCTTCGTCGGTGAGGGGCTTTGCCGCCTTCATGGTGCGCAGATTATCTTGCATCTGGTCCATGGTGGTCATGCCGGAAAGCACCGCGATAACGCCCGGCAAGGAAGCGCAAAAACGCAGCGCCCACGACGCCATAGAGGCCTCGGGGTCTTGGGCGCGCAGAATTTCTTCAACCTGCGGAGGCAACTGCACGAGCGAGCCGCCCTTCACGGGCTCCATGACAATCACAGGCAGACCGTGGGCACGCGCCACTTCGTAGCACTTGCGCGACTCGATGATGTCGTTTTCCCAGTCTGCATAATTAATCTGCAGCTGGACGAAATCCATGTTCGGATGCTCCTCGAGCAGGCGCTCGAGCACTTCGGCGCTGTCGTGGAACGAAAAGCCCAGATGTTTGATCAAGCCTTCTTCTTTTTTCTTCTGGGCAAAGTTCCACAGGTCGTAGTCTTCGAACAACGGAGCGAATTCGTCCGTGAGCTGATGAAGCAGATAGTAGTCGAAATAACCTGCGCCCGTGCGTTCGAGCGAGCGCTCGAAAAACGCCTGGGCCTCTTCAAGACTTTTAGCCGCCCATGCAGGCATCTTAGTGGCAAGCTGGAAGCTTTCGCGCGGGTAGCGATCGACCAGGGCTTCCTTCGCCGCAATCTCCGACGTGCCGCCATGATAGGTAGGCGCCGTGTCGAAGTACGTGAAGCCTGCGTTCATGAACGCGTCCACGAGTTTTTTGGTTTCCTCGATATCGTTGCCGCCTTCTTCGAGCTGAGGCAGACGCATCAGGCCGAAGCCCAGCTGCGCGAAATTGCGCTCCGAAACCGCGTTTTCGATATTCTTCCCCTCGAGCATGACTCCCCCTTCCGTATAAACGCCTCGCACTAGACGCTCCCTATACCGCAGCATGCTTGCGCAAGGATGCCGCGTTGCTATGAGCCACCGAACGACACGCACGGGCCATACGCATCTTATCCAGCGAATGTCCGGTGCCGCACATTGCGCGCGTTATGTCGCAGGCGCCCGTCCAACGCTTCCTCAAAGGATAAACCCCACCGCTGCCTTCGTCACTCACCTTATGCGAATAAAGCCGCATTTTTCAATTGAAGCAGCGTTAGTTTGGGAGTGGTTGGTCAGGAAGGGCATGCACTCCCGACCTCTTCCGCGGATTTCCGCACATCGCGGCCTTCGCCACGGACTACCGCACATCCTCGACGCCTGCCGCAAGCTCCAACAATGCGAAAGGCGCCCTGCAGGCGCCTTTCGTCGGACCGGTCGGATATGCTTCGCCGACCAACTTATACGTTGAACTTGAAGTGCATGACGTCGCCGTCCTGCACCACATACTCCTTGCCTTCCTGGCGCAGCTTGCCCGCTTCGCGGCAGCCTTTCTCGCCATTGAGAGCAACGTAGTCTTCGAAGCTTGCAGTTTCAGCTTTGATGAATCCGCGCTCGAAATCGGAGTGGATAACGCCCGCAGCCTGCGGCGCCTTCGCGCCGATGGGAATGGTCCAAGCGCGCGTCTCGGTTTCGCCGCTGGTGAAATAGCTTTGAAGGCCCAGCAGCTTGTACGCCTCGCGAATCAAGCGCGCAAGACCGCTTTCGGAAAGACCCAGCTCTTCCATGAACATCTTGGCGTCTTCAGCATCAAGCTCAGCCAAGTCGGCCTCGGTCTTCGCGCAGATAGGCACGGGGATCTGGCCGTCAATCTCCGGCAGCTCAGCATCGAGTTGGTCTTCGTCCACATTGGCAATGTAGAGCATGGGCTTGCAGGTGAGCAGGCACAAGTCCTTGACCGCCGCGAGCTCTTCGTCGGAAAGACCCAGCGTCAGCACGCGATGACCTTCGTTGAGCCCCTCGAGCACCTTCTTGGCGGTTTCGAACTTGAATACGGCGGTTTTGTCACGCTTGGATTCTTTCTCCAAACGGGGCAAAGCCTTCTCAACCGTGGCAATGTCGGCCAGCACAAGCTCGGTCTTGATGGTTTCCACGTCGGACTGAGGGTCGACCTTCTTGGATACGTGCTCAACGTTGGGGTCGCTGAAAAAACGCACGACTTCGCAGATGGCATCGGTCTCGCGAATATTGGCGAGAAACTTATTGCCCAAGCCTTCGCCCTGGCTGGCACCCGCAACCAGGCCTGCGATGTCGACGAATTCCACCGTGGCCGGCACGATCTTCGCGGGATTATCGATTTTCGCCAACGCGTCCAGGCGATCGTCGGGCACCGGAACCAGGCCCACGTTGGGCTCGATTGTGGCGAAGGGGTAGTTGGCGGCAAAACCGCTCTTTTTCGTAAGCGCGGTAAACAGCGAAGACTTGCCTACGTTGGGCAGGCCCACAATACCGATGGAAAGCGACATCTGATGCACTCCTTGAAGTCGTGTAAGCGACGAATAAACGTATCGTTCATCATACCAAACGATGCAAGAGCAAACAAAAGCCCGCATCCTGAAACAGGACGCGGGCTCAAACAAGACCAAGCGAGCGGGATCACGGTCGGAATCGCTCGTTCAAAGAACCTAGCAAGCGTGGGCCTGCCGCACGCAGTTCCGCACGAGCCGAACAGCACCGAACATGCTGTTCGTGCGAGGTGGGACTGTGTGAGCACGGCAGCCCCCGCGAGCGCTACATGGAGAACAACCCCAGCGTCTGCGCCACATAGGCGACAAGGATTACAACCAAGACCACCGGCGCGATGTACTTCACCATAACGGTCCACACACCCGCCAGCTTGAACTTGGCGGACTCGCGCACTTCGTCGATAACAACCTTGGGACCGATAATCCAACCCACGAAGATACACGTCAGAAGCGCAGCGATAGGCATCATCACCGAGTTGGAAATGAAGTCGAGGAAGTCGAGGATCGAAGAGCCCTCGCCCAGAGGCTGAATGAACGAAAGCGAGCTGTAGCCCATGTTCACGACGATACCCATAATCGTGATGAACGCGATCACGATAACCAAGGCGCGGCGGCGCGTGCACTTCGTCCCGTCGGCAATGATGGACGTGCAGGTTTCTACCAGAGAGATGGAGCTGGTCAGAGCCGCAAAAAGCACCAAGACGAAGAATACAAAGCCCAGCACGGTGGCCATGCCGCCCATGTTCTCAAACACCTGAGGCAAAATGATGAACATCAACGACGGGCCCGAGTTCTCCGCAACGGCCTCGCCCGAACCAAGGGCAGCAAAGGTTGCGGGAATGATCATAAGACCAGCAAGCAGAGAGACGCCGAACGTAGTACCCGCGATCTGCGTGACGCTGGAAGTGAGCTTGGTAGATTTCTTCAAATACGAACCGTACGTCACCATGATGCCCATAGCCAACGACAGCGTGAAGAACGTCTGGCCGAGCGCCGCAATGATCAGCTCGGGAGAAAGAGCGCTCAGATCAGGCAGCAGATAGAACGCCAGGCCATCCATGGCGCCGGGCAGCGTGAGCGCATAGATGGCAACTGCGGCGGCCATGACAATAAGCAGCGGCATCATAACGAGGTTCGCCTTCTCAATACCCTTGTTCACGCCCAAGGCGACAACCAGGTAGGTCAGCGCCATGAAGACCAGCATGAACGCCATGCTCTCCGAGCCGCTGGAGATGAACGCGCTGAAAAAATCACCGCCATCGGCCAAAGCCGCCGGGCCCTCGACCGCATAGCCAACCATATACTTGGTGACCCAACCGCCGATGACGCAGTAATACGGCACGATGATAAACGGAACCGCCGACATCAACACGCCAATGAAGGAGTACTTCTTACCGAAAGCCTTAAAGGCGCCGATGGAGCTCTGGCCGGTCTTGCGACCAAGGGCCGTCTCAAGCAGCAGCAGCGCCAAACCGATCGTGAACACGAAGACAAGGTACACGAACAAAAAGGTACCGCCGCCATATTTCGCCGCCAAGTACGGGAAGCGCCACATGCTGCCCAAGCCCACCGCAGAAGCGGCTGCAGCCAGGACGAATGCGAGCTTACCGGACCACGACGCACGAGCCGGAGTAGTGGAATCCGCCATAGCCCTTTCCTTTCAATACAGGCGGGCGCATGCCCGCAACCGATGCAAAACAGGCTGATAGCAAAATGGCTCGCACATTCTTGCTGTTGGATGTGCGAACCTTTTAGCGAAACAACCCGTTTCATAGATATAGCACTTTATTGTACCGTAGCGACTCGATTTCGATAAGGAGGGATTCCTCCGATAGGGTGAGCGGCAATCAGATAGAAACAAAGGCATTCCGACAAACAGACACGCCGTCTCAACGCCACTCTGGCTCAGCGCCGCTTCCGCCCCTTCGCACTATCCCCGGTCCGCTTCGCAATACGGCTCGTACCCCACGCGCCAGAACGTCAGGCCGGCGGCAGGCGCATTCTGGCCCGCAGCCGAGCGATTGCGGGCTTGCAAAACATCGTCGACCCAAGAGGCATCGCGCTTGCCGCGGCCCACTTCGACGAGCGTGCCCACCATCGTGCGAACCATGGAATGCAGAAACGCATTGCCCACCACACGCACCGTGATAACGGGCGTTCCGACCAGCATCTCCTCGTACACATCGCACACCATGACGTTTCTGCACGTAGAGCGTCCATCCGCCTCGATGATATGGGCAGACGCGGCCATGCAGAAGCTCTTGAAATCGTGCTCGCCCACAAGACGGGAAGCCGCCTGGCTCATGGCTTTGACGTCGAGCGAAAGACCGCCAAGGTGCCACACGAGAGGCATAATCAACACCGGACGCGCGCTTTGCGTACAGATGTGGTAATGATATTCACGCCATTGAGCGTCGAAACGCGCACTGAATCCTGCTGATTTCTCCTCTGCGGCAGAAATGGAAATGGCCTCGTCAACCAACGCGTTCATCGAACGCTGCAACGACCTCAGCGGCTTTGCCTTCAGTTCTTCGTCAGAAATATCGAAGCTGACTACCTGACCCCGCGCATGCACGCCCGCATCCGTACGACCAGCGCACACCGTTTTCACTTCACGGCGATACAACAATGAAAGAGCCTGCTCGAGTTCTCCCTGCACAGTCTTCACGTGGTTTTCCGCCTGGCGGGCGAACCCCGCGAAGGGTTCGCCGTTATACGCCACCGTAAGGGCAATCGTAGGCATTGTCCTAGCTCGCTTTCCAAACGGGACGGCCAAACAGATCGAGAATCTCCGAATACAGAAGATTGTTCGTCACGTCCACCGTGAAGGGCAGTTCTGCGCGAAACTTCCTACCATCCGATTGCTGAACCTTCAGCACCACGGCGTCGCGGCCGGGATGGCTGCGCAGAATCTGCTGCAACTGCGCAGAGGTTGCTGCGCTGAAATCAGACGAATTCAGTTTGATCTCGAGATGACTCGGACCCGCGTTGGCTTCGTTAAGCTCCAAGCGCTCCACCTCGAATGCCATAATCTGGTCGCCGCGCTCCGAATGCTCGAACTTTCCCTTGATCTTCACGATGGCGTCTTCTTGCAACGCATCCTGGAAATCGTCGTACTTGAAGCACACGCCCTCAACGTGACCCGTCGTGTCCTCGAGCACGAAGTTGGCCATCTTCTTGCCCTTCTTCGTCAGCTTCACGCCCACGCTGGTGATAAGGCCCGCGAAAATCGCGCTGGGGATATCGCCCTTGTGCTCTGCAAGGTCGCCCAAATGGAACTTGGTTATGCGACGCAGCGCCCCCTCGAACGGACGAAGCGGATGGTCGGAAACGTAGATCTTCAGAATTTCCTTCTCGTAAGCGAGCAGCGTGCGCTTGTCCCACTCTACGCCGTCTGCAGGAGGAATGTCCTCCTCGAACCCGCTGTCTTCCACATCGGCGAACATGTCGAACATGCTCACCTGGCCGGCATCGCGGTCGCGCTGACGTTTGGATGCGCTTTCGAGAAGCGGCGTTTCCTCGATGAAGTACATGAGCTGTTTGCGCGTATATCCCGTGCTGTCGAATGCACCCGCCTTGATCAGCGCCTCGAGCGTTTTTCGGTTGTAGCACTTCGTGTCAAGACGATTCACGAAGTCGTGCAGGCTAGTATAGGGGCCGTTCGCATTGCGCTCGGCAATGATGGCCTCGGCCACCGCGCCGCCAACGCCGCGCACGCCTGCCAGACCGAAGCGAATGCCCTCGTCAAGCGGCGTGAACTCCAGGTTGGACGAGTTGATATCGGGCGGCAGAACGGGGATGTTGCTGTGCGTGCAGCTGGCGATGTACTTGATCAGCTTGTCCGCATTGCCCATGTAGCTGGAAAGCACCGCAGCCATGTATTCGTGCGGATAGTACGCCTTCAGATACGCCGTGCGCATAACCAGGATGGCATATGCCGCAGAGTGCGATTTATTGAACGCGTACTTCGCAAATTTCTCCGCGTCTTCCCAGATTTTCTCGGCAATCTCCAGCGAATAGCCGTTTTCCACCGCGCCGTTGCACCAGTCGTCCTTGAGCTTCATCATGACGTCGAGCTTTTTCTTGCCCATTGCCTTGCGAAGCTTATCCGCCTTGCCGGCCGAAAAACCGCTCATGACCATGGAGATCTGCATGATCTGCTCTTGGTAGACCATGGTGCCGTACGTTTCCTCGAGCAGGGGACGCAGACGGTCGTCATAGTAATGAACGGGCGTCTTGCCGCTTGCAACCTTGATGTAGTCCTCGACCATGCCGGACTCCAACGGGCCCGGACGGTTCAGCGCGATCGACGCCACGACGTCGGAGAAGCGCTTGGGTGGGAGGCGTGCGAACAGACCGACGTAGAGCGAGCCTTCCACCTGGAACAGACCGTCCATATTGCCGGACTGCATGAGCTCGAACGCCTTCTCGTCCTCCGTGGGAATTTCTTCGGGGATGATCTCAACGCCGAAGCGGTCCTTGATGTTGCGACATGCGCGAGAGAGCACGCCCAGCGTACGAAGACCCAAGAAGTCCATCTTGAGCAGTCCCAGGTCGGGCGTGTAATGGCCGTCGTACTGAGTGATGATGCCGCCGCCCTTGGTATCGCGCTTCATGGGCACGTGGTCGGCCATAGGGTCGCGGCAGATGATGGTCGCACACGCATGCACGCCCTCGCCGCGCACGTTGCCTTCGATGGAACGCGCCGCGTCGATGACCTCGCGCGATTCGGGCTCGGTGTCGTAGGCCTTCTTGAAGTCGGGGTTGGTGGCAAGCGCCTTGTCAAGAGTGATGCCAAGCTCGTCGCCGACCATCTTGCACAGACGGTCGCCCACGCCGTACGGATGGCCCAAGACGCGGGCGGCGTCGCGGATGGCGTTTTTCGCCTGCAGCTTGCCGAAGGTGATAACGCCGGAAACGTGGTCTTCGCCGTAGACGTCTTTGATATGCTCGATGACCTCTTGGCGACGCTCGTCCTCGAAGTCGACGTCGATATCGGGCATCTCCACACGCTCGGGCGACAAAAATCGCTCGAACAGCAGGCCATTGGAAAGCGGATCGAGGTCGGTGATGCCCATGGCATACGCCACGATGGCACCTGCGGCCGAACCACGACCTGGTCCTACGCCGATTCCTTGGCTTCGCGCCCATTCGATGTATTCCTGCACGATGAGGAAGTAGGCCGGGAATCCCTGCTGGATGATGACGCTCATCTCGTAGTCGGCACGCTCCTGCACCTCGGAAGGCACGGGCGTCCCGTAGCGTTTTTCAAGGCCTTCGTTCACGCGCTTGCGAAACCAGCTTTCCTCGGTTTCGCCTTCGGGCAGCGGGAAGCGCGGAAGAATGGAGTCACGCTCCAGCTCGACGTTGCATTTTTCCGCCAACTCCACGGTGTTGTCGCACGCCTCGGGGAAATCGCGCATGACCTCGCGCATTTCCTCCTCGGTCTTCATATAGAACTCGTCGTTTTCGAAGCGCATGCGGTTTTCGTCATCCATGTTGGAGCCGGTGCCGATGCATAGCATGATGTCCTGCGCTCGGGCGTCTTCGCGCGTCAGGTAATGAAAGTCGTTGGTAGCGATAGTCTTCAGGCCCAATTCGTTGGCGATTTTCACCAATTCGACGTTCATCTCGTGCTGGGTCATGCCGCCATTGGTGGTAATGCCGTGGTCTTGCAGCTCCAGATAGAAATCGCCGGGTGCGTACAAGTCGGCGAATTTGCGCGCCCATTCGCGTGCACCTTCATGATCGCGCGCGTCGATGTAACGCGGGATGATGCCCGCAATGCAAGCCGAAGCCGCGATGACGCCTTCCGAATAACGCTGCAGCATATCGAACGTGGTGCGCGGCTTATAGTAGAAGTTATCCACGTGCGATTCGGACACCAGGTGCACGAGATTGTGGTAACCCACGTTGTTTTTCGCCAGCAGCAGCATATGGTACAGACGCGATTTGTTCTTCGTACCCACCTCGGGGTCTTCGGTGAAATAAATCTCGCAGCCGTAGATGGGCTTGACGCGTTTGCCGGTCTCTTTCTCCACCGCGTCGCACGCGTCGCACAGCTCGGGAATGCCGCACATAACGCCATGGTCAGTGATAGCGACGGCCGGCATATCAAGATCGGCGGCACGACGAACCATGTCCTTGATCTTGGTGGCTCCGTCGAGCATAGAGTATTCGGTGTGATTGTGAAGATGAACGAATGCCATTGCGCGCTTGCTCCTTGCTGCCTATGCCGTGTATTCCTGTGAACCGCATTCTTTGACGAAAAACTCAACGAGTCGTGTTTCGCATGCCATCATACCAGGCGAACAAACTTTCGAACATCGAACAGAATATGGAGTTTTTCGCACAACTTTTCTCGCCCGAATCCATCCTTTTTCTTTCAGGATTGCCGCCTCATCCTTGCCGCCGACAGGACATGTCGCTCAACCGCCATGCGCCCCTACCCCAGCGGCCACAGCAGCACGCCAAGACCGCAGGCAATCCCTACGGCAGCACCCGCCACGACGTCTTTGGGGAAATGAACGCCGCCTATCACGCGCACGGCGGCTATGAATGCATCGGCCACGAGCAGCACGCACCCAGCCAAGGGGCACCAGGCAAGCCAGCACATGGCAATAACCGTCGCCGAGAACACATGGCGGCTCGGAAACGACCGGCCCGACGTTTCCTTCTTGATCAAGGGATCGATGGAAAGCAGCTCGTACGGACGCGGCGCGTTGAACCGCGCGCGAAACGCACTTAAGCAAACGAAACCTACAGCGGGAATGCAGAGGCAGGCAACAAACAGCTCGCTACGCGTGAGAAGAAGCGCCGCCAGCAAAACGGGATAGAGCAGATAAAACGCGGCGGTGAGCGCCTTATTTGCCGCCAACAGCGCATGCGCAAGCAAAGGGTGAGCGCGAAACGGCGCGGAAATCTTTTCGTACTGCAATGCGTTCATCCGCAACCCCCTTGCTTTCATATCCGCGTGATTGTAGCGTAATCGCAGCCAATCGCACGCGAAAGGAAAACGATGCAGTTTATTGTAGAAGATTCATTTTGGGAACTCTTTCCCGATGCCACCATTGGCATCCTTGCCGTAAGAGGGCTGAAAAGCGCCGACGAAATTCCCTCTCCGCAGCTTGACGCCTTATCTCGCCTACTCGTGGCCGCCAACGGCATGGCTCAGTTGCACCTGCCCAACAGCAACATCGCAGAAAACAACGTCATCCGCGTATGGCGCGATGCGTACCGACTTTTCAAAACGAAAAAGGGCGCACGAAGCTCTATTGAAAACCTTCTCAAACGCGTTCTTAAGAACAACCCCGTGAAAAGCATCAACCCGCTTGTAGATATCTACAACATCGTCTCGCTCAAGCACGCCCTTCCTGTTGGCGGCGAAGACCTCGACACCTTCGTGGGAGACCTGAGGCTTTGCGTCACCGAAGGCGGAGACGACTTCCAGCCTTTGGGCTCATGGGAAAAAGACCCCACCCTGCCTGGAGAAGTATGCTATCTCGACGACGAAGGCGCGGTCTGCCGTTGCTGGAACTGGCGTGACGGAGAGCGCACCGCGCTAAGCGACAACACCGAAAACGCATTCCTCATCATAGAAAACGTCGACCCCGCACGTCACAAGGACCTCGAAGCAGCCGTCGAAGAGCTTTCCGCGCTTGTACAGCACAACCTGGGCGCAACCGTAACAACACATGCCATCGTATCGAAAGAAAACCCAAGCGTCACCCTTGCATAAGCGTCACACTTGGGCGAACAACGCCCGAGCTATCCCATGAATGACAGGGTCATGCTCGAAACGATACAAGACTTAGGACCTCATGCGGAAATCGCGCATGAGGTCCTGACGGTTCGACTGCCCCGTCTTATGCAGGATGTTATGCACGTGTACCTTGACCGTGGAAAGCGCCAGACTCATGTCGTTGGCGATATGCTGATTATCTTTGCCCAGCAAAACCTCCCGAAGCACCTCGACCTCGCGCGCGGAAAGACCGTAGCGATCTTGATAAGACGCCAGACCGCTGTCGATGAACGCGACCGACTTGTCGCCATTGTCCGCAGGCGGCGTTTTGAAATGCAGGGAGAACAGCTTCCAGCAATCCACGCACACGAATCCCGCAAACCACATCATAAGAATGTTCTCGGCGAAATTGCGCTCGGGGAAAAACGGCACCGATCCCGTGGAAACCAGAGCGGGATCGATCACGAACATGAGCACACCGTTTTCCGCCACGATGGCGAATACGAGCACCCATGCTCCGACATAGAACCAGCGATGCCGCCACAGCCGTTCGCGCACGGCGCCGTCGGGGGACTGCATGTAGCAAACACCCACGAAAGCCAGAACCCACACCATAAAAAGCGAACGCATTCCGTAGAAAATGAACAAGCCCAAAGGGCCGTTGCTCGTCAAGAGGAACACGGCAAGACTGCCCACAACGAACACGACGCCGGGGGCGATGATGAGCGGCTTGTTTTTCACTTCGAAAAAATCGCATATGCAAAGCCAGAATGCCATCAGGATTCCGAGACCCGCAACGATGGACGGCAGCTGGGAGCCGACGAAGTAGACCGAATCGGGAGCGACCGACGCTGCGCCGCGTAATAAAAAATCATCCTGGAAAACCAACGCCACATCGAGGAAATAGGCAACAAAACCGACGCACGCGTATGCGAACAACCGACGATGCGATATCAGGTATCCGGACAGACAGAACGCGGCCGCAGTAATGCTGACCAGAAGAATAAGCAGCGTGTAATAGAACAAGACGATTGTGGTCATGGATGGATCCCCGTTTGTCGAAATACCCCGGCATAACCGGTGCGGCACACGACACCGGAACAAAATCGCACGTGAAAACGTACGTTTATCATTCTACACCCAAATTAGACCCGTCCCCATACCATGTTAAATATCGCTTTATGTACGCCTAGGACATACATTCTTTACAGAAACGTAACGCCGCACCAAGCCGGCAAACACGAACTCCTAAACCTTCATCAAACCCGTAGCATGCGCGCACGAAATACACCTCGCGCAGGAAAAACACGTCTACATAAGCCGATGGAAGGAACGGCTTACTGATAGAGAAGAGAGGAAGCCGCCCGAGCAAGCACGGCGGCACAAACACCACAAGGAGGGACCCATGTCAGCAGAAGCGACGGCCGCAACAGCGACCGCGACGGTCGAGGCACCGCCGAAGAAGAAAAAGAAATTCAGCGTACCCACCGCGTTTACCATTCTGTTCGTAATCACCATTTTGGCGGTCATCGCCACATGGTTCATCCCCGCAGGCGCCTATTCGAAGCTGGCGTACCTGCCTGAATCCTCGGAGTTCCAAATCACCGAGCCCAGCGGCGAAGTACGCACCATACCGGCAACCGAAGAGGCATTCCGCGCCGACCCTGAACTTGCCGACATGAAGGTTGACGTCAGCAAGTTCCTCGACGGATCCATCACCAAGGCGATCTCTGTTCCCGGCACCTACGAAGAACTCCCCCAGCAGCCCAAAGGCATCTTCGATGTCACGTCCGCCATGGTCAACGGCACCATCAACGGCGTCGATATCATGGTCTTCATCCTTGTCTTGGGCGGATTGATCGGCGTCGTCAATGCATCAGGCGCATTCGAATCGGGCCTTGTCGCCCTGACGAAAAAGACCAAGGGCCGCGAGTTCCTCTTGGTATTCCTCGTCAGCGTCCTGATGGTTTTGGGCGGCACGACCTGCGGTCTTGAGGAAGAGGCGGTCGCGTTCTATCCGATTCTCGTACCCATCTTCCTCGCCTTGGGATACGACTCCATCGTCTGCGTCGGCGCCATCTTCCTCGCCGGCTCCATGGGCACCACGTTCTCCACGATCAACCCGTTCTCCGTCGTTATCGCCTCTAACGCCGCAGGCGTTGCCTGGACCGAAGGCATCGAGTGGCGCGTCGTCGGCTGCGTCGTGGGCGCAATCGTAGTCGTCTCCTATCTGTACTGGTACTGCAAGAAGATCAAGAAGAACCCCGAGGCGTCTTACACCTACGAAGATCGCGAGCATTTCGCCAAGCTCTTCAGCGTGCATGACTCCAGCTCTTCCACCATCCCCTCTTTCGACTGGCGTCGTAAGCTTATTCTCGTGCTGTTCGTCTCCGCCTTCATCGTCATGATCTACGGCGTTGTGAACCTGCACTGGTGGTTCCCGCAGATGGCTGCATCCTTCCTGTTCATTGCCATCATCTGCATCTTCCTGACCGGCCTTGACGAGAAAACCGTCGTGGACGCCTTCATCAACGGCGCATCGAGCCTCGTCGGCGTGTCCTTGATCATCGGCCTGGCGCGCGGCGTCAACCTGATCATGGAGGAAGGCTTCATCTCCGACACGTTGCTCTATTGGGCCTCCAACGCGGTCCAGGGCATGGAAGGCGGCATCTTCATCATCATGATGATGGTCATCTTCTTCCTGCTCGGCTTCATCGTACCGTCCTCTTCGGGCCTGGCCGTTCTTGCAATGCCCATTCTCGCACCTCTGGCCGACACCGTCGGAATCGACCGCTCCATCATCGTTTCCGCTTACAACTGGGGCCAGTATGCAATGCTCTATCTTGCACCGACGGGCCTGGTCATGGCAACGTTGACGATGCTGGACATGAAGTACACGCATTGGTTGAAGTTTGTTCTTCCGATGGTCGGCTTCCTGTTCGTCTTCGGCGGAGCGCTCTTGGTCGTCCAGGTCATGGTCGGAGCATAAGCCCGAACAACACCTCGGTTCGCACAAGCTGCACCGCATAAGCTTTGAGACTTTGTCTCGAATGCAAACCCACTGCCCATAGCGGCGGTCGCCATACCCCTTAAGAAACGAGTCGCCCACTCCTTAGGCGACTCGTTTCGTTTTATGAGGAAATGTCATGACCCTGCGTTTTCTCGGATGTCAGTTTGAGCGAGATAGCGTGAGACGGACAGTTCTCGAAGCAGCCTTACGTCTCCCCCTTGCAATCTTCAACAGTATAAACCCCGACGTAAAAAACGCGTCCGACTCCTTCCAAGGAATCGAACGCGTTGCTTGCGCCGTCGTCCCGCCCAGACACGATGACCATCCCAAGACCGTCGGCGATCAGATGCGTCAGCCTGGCGTAAGGACACGGCAAATTTCTTTCTTGGCATCGAACCCCATATGAAGGTTGCGATGTCCATTTCGCCTATTGACGACGAACCCTCATACGAAGAGCCACAACACCCATGGCAACCAATGCAGCCGTAGCAGCAGCGAAGCCTGCGATTATCGTGCCCAGGCCATCGCTGGTTTTGACCATCTCCGAAATCTTTTTCGGTTTTTCGCTTTCAGACGAGGAGGCGTCGGATTCGGCGTTGACTTGGCGGGAACCCGAAAGTGCGGACTCGGAATTCTCGTTGCCGTCAGCCGCCCCCATGCCTTTCCCTGAATCGACCTGAGAATCGTCCAATCCGCCGTTGGCATTGACGTCCGCATTGTTTTGGCCATCGGCCGACTGAGAGCCGCCGGTCTCTTCGTCGCTCGCCCCCTTGTCGTCGGATCCATCGCTGTTCGAGCCGCCCGCATTCTCGTTATTGGCACCGAAGCCGTTTTCCGCAGAATCGTTTCCTTCGTTGGATTCATGGCCGCCGGTATCGGACTCGCCTCCCGTGCCGGATTCGATATCGGCCCCAGACCCATTGTCGCCAAGGTCGGAATCGTTGCTGCCAGCGTCGGACTCACCGTCGGAAGTATTTCCATCGGAGGGGCCGCCTGCACCCGGCTCCTCATGAGAGCCATTGCCGTTAGGAAGCGCATCCGCATCATCGTTGCCGGAAGGATCGTCATTCGAGTTGTCATTCTGAGATGAGTCGTTGCCATTCGAGCCCTCGCCCTGCGACAAAGCGTCATCGCTTGAGCTTCCGCCCTGCGAGGAGCCGTCATTCGAACCGGACTCTTCGTTGGATTCGCCCCCGCCCAAGGCGCCTTCGTCATTCGATTCAGGCTTGGCATGCGTATCGCCCGTGCGATCGATGATGGCAAGACATTGATTCAGCTCTTTTTTATACCTGTTCTGCCACCCTTCGTGATACTGCGGCTGGCCTTTGTAAAAGACCGCGACGTTATCGACGACGTAGTTGCACAGCGTGGTAACGAATTCCCTGTCCGTCATGTCATCGGAAAGCCCGCATCCGGGCCACTGGTAGCCCTCGCTGAGATAATGGTAGGTTCCGTTCCAATCGTAGCCGTCGGAAACACCGCCGACGAACTTACGCCATCCGCTTTGACCGAAAAGATTCGAGAGACCCCAGCACAGACCTTTCACGGCATCGCTTCGATCGGAGATGTCTATCCCCCGGCTTGCGAGATAGCGCTCCGCAGGAAGATAGTATGACGTATACGCCCAGTCGTCCTGAAGGCGGGAGAACTCGTAGCTATCGGCTGCATAAGCCGCTTTCCATGCATTGGTCAGGCTTGTACCCAAAGCGGTGAATGCGCCGTTATTTCGAATGGCGTTCTCTGCCTTGAACTGGGCGTCTGAGATATTTGCGAACTGAGCGAACATCGCATATTTACCGGGATTGTATTCATAGCAGGCAAGAAGGAAATTCTTCAGACCGTAGCGGTGATCGAACTGATAGTACCCCATGGCATGATAGCCGTCGCCATAACTGAAGGTGCGGTCGTACGTTCCTCCCTCGAACGCACCAAAATACAGCATGTCCTTGGAAATCTCACGCGGGTGCAAGCCCACGGAGCGCAAAGCGAACGTGGACACCACGGCGGATTCGTACGATCCCTGATAGAAGTCGGCCTTGTCATAGGAGCTTTCGGGAAGACCGTCAGGCTGGCTCGCTCCATCGGAAAGCAAAGCATCTCCCGCCAAGCTCTCTGCAGAAGCCTCGTTCGTTTCAGGCTGAGACGCATCCTGCTCTACGGCAGTGTCCTTGGGTTCGTCGGCGAAAGCGACAGCCGGCACGGAGCCGAGAACAAGGGAAAGCGACACGCCGGCCGCGAGAACCGAGTTGGCAGGTTTCATAGAGACAGCCTCCAAATAATAACGCATACACATGCTCGAAAGTCTCATAGAAACATATCATTGCGTTCTGTCTTTATGGCAATGCGAGTCTTTACAGAGCCTCGACAATTCCTTCATGTGAGCTAGCGGTAACTTCCAGATACCAACAATATGTTGCGCTTTCTATTCGATACCTTAGCACCTTTTGCACTCTTACTCTATCCAGACCTCTTCTTTTGGCCCCGGCCGATCCCCTCGAAATAGCCTCCGGCAATCCGCACTTTCACGCATCGAACCTGTACTCGGCGCACAAAGAAAAGAGCGGTCCCGGAGGACCGCTCTTTAAAAAGCGCTTAAACAATTGGTATCTAAGCGCATGTGAAATACCTGGAACGCTTAGCGCAGTTCGGCTTTGTCCGCGAGGACGATGACCTTCGTGCCGCTAACCTGCACGTAGCCACCTTCGACGGCAAACTCCTTGAACGGACCGCCCTCGTTTTCCTGCACGCGAACGACGCCGTCGCTCAACGTGGAAACCAAAGGCACGTGACCGCTCAGAAAGCCCATCTCGCCTTCGGTGCCGGGAACCACGACGAAATGAGCTTCGCCGGTGTAGCACTTCGCTTCAGGCGTCACGATGTCGCAGGTGAACTTAGCCATCTTATGCCTCGTTCTTCTTCAGGGCCTCGTAATCGGCATACACGTCGTCGATGGAGCCCTTCAGGCGGAAGCACTGCTCGGGAATCTCGTCGCATTCGCCGTCGAGGATGGCAGCGAAGGAACGAACCGTGTCTTCCATCTTGACATACTTGCCGGGCAGGCCGGTGAACTGCGTTGCAACATGGAAGCACTGGCCGAAGAACTGCTGAGCCTTACGTGCACGAGACACGGTAAGCTTCTGCTCCTCGGAAAGCTCGTCCATACCCAGAATTGCAATGATGTCCTGCAGGTCTTTGTAGTTCTGCAGAAGCTCCTGGATGCCGGTAGCAACGCGATAGTGCTCTTCGCCGACGATTGCAGGCTCAAGTGCGCGGGAGGTGGACTCCAGCGGGTCGACTGCGGGGTAAATACCGAGCTCGGCGATAGAACGAGAAAGAACCGTCTTCGCATCGAGGTGGGTAAACGTCGTAGCCGGAGCGGGGTCGGTCAGGTCGTCGGCGGGAACGTAGACAGCCTGCACCGAGGTAATGGAACCGGTGGTGGTAGACGTAATACGCTCCTGCAGGTCGCCCATCTCGGTTGCCAGCGTAGGCTGGTAGCCTACAGCAGAAGGCATACGACCGAGCAGTGCGGATACCTCAGAACCCGCCTGGGTAAAGCGGAAGATATTGTCGACGAACAGCAGAACGTCCTGGCCCTGATCGCGGAAGTACTCCGCCTCGGTCAGGCCCGCAAGGCCGACGCGAAGACGTGCTCCCGGGGGCTCGTTCATCTGGCCGTAGACCAAGCAGGTCTTGTTGATAACGCCAGACTCGCTCATCTCCAGGTACAAGTCGGTACCCTCACGAGTACGCTCGCCTACGCCGGTGAAGACGGACGTGCCGCCATGCTCCTGAGCGAGGTTGTTAATGAGCTCCTGGATGATAACGGTCTTGCCAACGCCTGCGCCGCCGAACAGGCCGGTCTTACCGCCCTTGATGAAGGGCTCGATAAGGTCGATGGCCTTGATGCCGGTCTCGAAGACCTCGGTCTTCGTGATGAGGCTGTCGTATTCAGGGGCGGGACGATGAATGGGCATGTAGCCGGAAACCTCAGGCATGGGCTTCTCGTCAACGGGCTCGCCAACAACGTTCCAAATGCGGCCCAGGGTCTCAGGGCCAACGGGCATCATGATGGGATGACCCGTGTCAACGACCTCGGCGCCACGCACCAGGCCGTCGGTAGAGCTCATTGCGACGGAACGCACGAGGTTGCCAGGAAGCATGGTTTCAACTTCCAGGACGACGTGAATTTCGCCGACGGGGGTTACGGCGTCAACCGTCAGCGCGTTATAAATCGCCGGCAGCTGATCCGCAGGGAACTCGACGTCAACAACAGGGCCGACGATACGCACAATGCGTCCCGTAGCGCCTTTGCTGGCCTCAAGCTCCGCTTTGGTAAGCATTTTCTCGTCAGCCATTTAATCCTCCAAAGCTGCAGCGCCACCAACGATCTCGGAGATCTCAGTGGTGATGGCACCTTGACGTACACGGTTATACAACCTAGACAGTGTCTCCACCATCTCATTCGCATTCTCGGTTGCCGAATGCATGGCAGTGCGTCGCGCGGACTGCTCGCCTGCAGCGGAGTCGATCAATGCATGATAGATCGACGTGCGCAGGTATGCAGGCAGAAGACGGGCCAGCACGTCGGCCGGCTCGGGTTCGAACTCGACGCTCGCGGGAATGGACTCGGCTGCGGCTTCCGCCGATTCGGCAGAAGCGGTCATGACAGCTTGCGTATCGACGGGTAGGATTACTTCCTCGCGCAGAACCTGCTCAGCAGCGTTCTTCGAGTGGTTGTACACCAAAACAACCTCGTCAACACGGCCTTCTTCATACGCCGCAACGGCGTAATCGGCGATGGCATTCGCCTCTTCAAGCGTAGGGTCGGCAGAAAGATCTTTGAAATCAAGCACCGGCTCGATCTTGCGATACTTGAAAAATCCAATAGCCTTCTTGCCGCAGGCGATAACTTCGACCTCGACACCCTGCGCCTTTTTCGCGCGAATCAGCTTCTCTACCGTACGCAGAACGTTGGAGTTGAAGCCGCCGGCAAGGCCGCGGTCGGAAACCACGGCCACCACCAGCATACGCTTAACGTCCGCACGCTTTTCCAGCAAAGGGTTTTCGCTGGCCTGCACGCGCTCCGCAACGCCCTGAAGCATTTCGGTCATGGACTCGGCATACGGCGTGGCGGTGATGATGCGCTCGGAAGCGTGCTTCACCTTCGCGCCTGCAACCATTTCCATGGTGCGCGTGATCTGCATAGTCGAAGAAACCGACTTGATGCGCTTTTCAATGTCGTGCAGGTTAGGCATGTTCTAGCCTTCCTTTACGCCGCGAATTGCTGCTTGAAAGCATTGATTGCCGCAACAAGAGCCTCTTCGCTTTCAGGCGTGAATTTCTTATCGTCGTGAATCTTCTTCAGCACGTCGGCATGGCTTGCACGCAGGTAATCGATGAGCTCGTTGCGGAAACGAACAACATCCTTGACCTCGATGTCGTCGAGGAAGCCCTTGCCGCCTGCATAGACAGCGACAGCTTCTTCTTCGTATGCCAAGGTCTTGTAGCGTTCCTGCTTCAGGAGCTCGGTCATGCGCGCACCGCGGTTCAGCTGGTCCTGGGTGGACTTGTCCAGGTCAGAACCGAACTGGGTGAACGCCTGAAGCTCGCGATAAGAAGCAAGGTCGAGGCGCAACGTACCAGAAACAGACTTCACGGCCTTGGTCTGGGCGGAACCGCCGACTCGAGAAACCGAGATGCCAACGTCGACTGCAGGACGCTGACCCTGATAGAACAGGTCGGTAACCAAGAAGATCTGACCGTCGGTAATAGAGATTACGTTGGTCGGAATATAAGCGGAAACGTCGCCAGCCTGGGTTTCGATGATCGGCAGAGCGGTCATGGAGCCGCAGCCGTATTCGTCGGACATCTTCACGGCGCGCTCCAACAGGCGGCTATGCAGATAGAAGATGTCGCCAGGATATGCCTCGCGTCCCGGCGGACGGCGCAGGGTCAGAGACATCTGACGATACGCAACAGCCTGCTTGGACAGGTCATCATAGATGATCAGCACGTGGCGACCGTGATTTTCGGGGCCCGCAGGCTCGCCGTTCTCGCCGGTGTAGACGAAGTACTCGCCCATTGCAGCACCAGCCATAGGAGCGATGTACTGCAGCGGAGCGGAGTCGGAAGCATTCGCCGCAACAATGATGGTCTTGTCCATGACGCCGTGCTTCTCGAGCGTCTCCATAACGCCTGCAACCGTGGAAGCCTTCTGACCGACTGCAACATAGATGCAGATGATATCGGTGTCTTTCTGGTTGATGATGGCGTCAATCGCGATAGCGGTCTTGCCGGTCTGGCGGTCGCCGATGATCAGCTCGCGCTGACCGCGTCCGATGGGCACCATGGCGTCGACGGCAATGATGCCGGTCTGCATGGGCTCATGAACGGGCTTGCGGCTAATAACGCCGGGAGCCTTGAATTCGACGGGGCGGGTGCCTTCGGCCTTAACGGGGCCTTTGCCGTCGATAGGCATGCCAAGGGGGTTCACAACGCGGCCGAGCAAGCCCTTGCCGGAGGGAACCTCCATGATCTTGCCGGTGGTACGAACCTGGTCGTTTTCTCGAATTGCGGTGACATCGCCGAGAAGAACGGCGCCGACTTCGTCTTCTTCGAGGTTTTGAGCAAGACCGTAGACGACCTTGCCGCCGATGCCGACGAACTCCAGGAGCTCGCCTGCCATGGCGCCCTTCAAACCATCGACGCGGGCAATACCGTCGCCTACCTGGACGACCGTACCGACCTCACGGGCATCGACACTGGTCTGAAGAGAATCCAGCTGCTTGCGCAATGCTTCGTCGATAGACTTTGCGGTGATTTCTGTCACTAGCATTCACCTCCATCGTTAGATTCCGTAAGCACGTTGCGAGTGTGCTCCAGTTGAGAAGCAATGCTCGCGTCGATGCGTTTTCCATGAGTACTCATAATAATGCCGCCCAGGATGGACGTGTCGATATGCTCGCGCAGCACGACGTTTTTGCCCAAATCCTTGGAAAGCTTCTCGGTGATAACCGAGCGAAGCTCGTCGTCAAGCGCGACCACCGTAGTCACATCGACGACGCAAACGCCAAGCTTTTCCTCGGAAGCCTCATAGAATGCAGAGACGACCTGGGAAAGCTCGCCGAGGTTGCCACGCTCCGCCATAACGGCGATCACGCTGTTGACCAAGGGGTCTACTCCCTCGAACACGTTGGCGGCCAGACGTCCACGTTGTTCAGGAGAATACGCCGGATCGGTCAACGCTTCGCGCAAATCGGTGTTGCCGCGATACAGCGAAAGCACGGTTTCCAGCTGATCGCGAACATCGAGCACACGCTCCTGACCACCTTCGGTAAAGGCGGCATCAAGAAGCATACCGGCATAGGTTGCGATCTCTTCTTTAACAAGCAGACGATTAGTTGGCATTGAAACTACCCGCCTCTTCGACGTAGCGCTTGATCATTGCGCGATGTTGCTCGTCAGACAGGTCGTTGCCGATGAGCTTGCCGGCTACTGCGACCGAAAGGTCGGCAACGGAAGCCTGCAGCTCGGAAACGGCGGCCTTCTTCTCCGCCTCGATGGCTACATGCGCCTTCTCGATCATGTCGGCGGCTTCCTGCTGAGCCTTGGCCGTAATGTCGGCCTTCACGTCTTCGCCGGTCTTCTTCGCATCGGAGACGATGCGGGAAGCTTCAGCCTTAGCCTCGGCGAGCTGCTGCTTGTATTCCTCGAGCAGACGTTCGCTTTCCTGGCGGGCTTCTTCGGCGTTTTTGAGGTCATCGCGAATGGTGTTGGCGCGCTTCTCGAGCATGCGATCGAAAACCGGCCAGCCAAACTTCGCAAGGACGACCCACAAAATGATGAAGGCGACGAGCATGGGGATGAATTCATTCATCTTGGGCAGAATGGCTTCGACGCCACCGCCCTCAGAAGCGAATGCATACGCGGGGCTGCAAAGAGCGACGGTTGCTGCAGATGCAACAATGGCGCCGACTTTGCCTGCCTTGGTTGTGTACGCTTTCAACTCGCTTGCCTCCTGTTCTTTCTTCGTAAAAACCATGCAGTGAATCGAATGGATTAACCGATGAAGAACAGAACCAAGCCGAGCAGTGCCAATGCCTCAGACATTGCAGCACCGATGAAGAAGTAGCCCATGAGCTGACCCTTCATCTCAGGCTGGCGAGCAGCAGCGACGCACAGACCGTAGGTAGCGATACCAATGCCGATGCCAGGGCCGATAGCGGCGAGGCCGTAGCCGACGACCTTCAGTGCGGCAAGTGCGACAGTGATTTCCACAGTTTCCTCCTTTGTCGAACCCCATGCCTTTTCTTCGGGGTTTCTTACCTATATTTGCCAGCTGAGGGGTGCAGCTGAAACACCATAGTAAGCCGCATGCGTTGCAGCGGACGTTTGCGTCTTATGCGCTTAGTGCGCGTGGGTTGCCGTATTGACGTAAGACGCAGAAAGGATGGCGAAAACGAACGCCTGGATGAATGCGACCAAGCACTCCATGGCATACATAAGAACCAGAAGCACGAACCATGCAATAGAAGGCAGGCCCGCAATGAGGTCCATGGAGCCAGCGAACAACGCTTGCTGGATGAAGCAAGTGGTTGCGATGCCGAAGATGGCGAGCATCATATGGCCGGCGAGCATATTGCCGTAAAGTCGAACTGCAAGCGTAAGCACGCGGATAATCATGGAGAACAGCTCGAGGAACCAGATGACCGGAACCATAGGCTTGGGCACGCCGCTGGGGCAGAGGTTTTTGAAGTAGCCCAGAAGGCCGAACTTCTTCAGGCCGTAGTAGTTGAAGTATACGAACGAAATGGCTGCAAGGGCCCAGGTGCACGAAATAGCGCCTGTTGCAGTCTTGAAGCCAGGAATCAGGCCGAGGATGTTGCAGATCAGAATGAAGAAGAACATCGTGGCCAGGAAGGGCACATGCTGCTTGAAGCCGCTGCCGATAACGTCTTCGGCAATGCTCTTGTTCACGAACTCATAGCCGTATTCCACCGTATTGAAGAACTTGTTGGTAGGAATGAGCTGGAGCTTCTTCGCGGAGATAAGCACGACCGCGAAGGTAACGGCGAACGCGATGAACAGCCAGATGACGTATTGGGTGACTTCCCAACCGCCGATGCTGAACACCGTGTGGGGATCGAAGTGCGCCGCGAGACCCTGCGCTTCCGCGACGAACTGATTGAGAGCTTCGCCCATGAGATTCCTTCCTTACTTGCAATCATTACCTGCGCTTGCGTTTTGCAAGCACATTTTTATAAAGGACAAACGTGATCGTGGATACCAAAAATGTGAGTATTTCCGCTATAACATAAGAAATAAGACCCTCACGAGCCAACAATCCGCATGCAACAAGGCCGACGATCAGAACGACCAGAGAAACGGCAGAGCCTGCAAGGCCGTACAGCCCTATGGTGAGAGCTTGGGTGGAAGTAGAACGGCGCGATAACCTCAACGCGAAAAACATGGGCAGAAATCCGAGAAATCCGGTCAAAACCCCTAGGGCGATGAACATATCGAGCTGTTCACTCTCCTTATAATCTGATCGAACTTTTCATCGACATATGTCGAAAACTTCACCCACTCTAGCAAAAAATGCATATCTATTTCGCATGAAGATGGTAAAAGAAGAAAAAAACACGCAAACGGGGTGAACTTTATACGATTTTTATACGGATCCATCGACACTACGAATAAGAATGTCCGTTTCCGAAAGCAATTCCTCTGATAATGCATCGGGATACGGAGTTGCGAAAACGATTTCTTTGATGCCGGCATTGATAAGCATCTTGGCGCATACCGAGCAAGGCTGCGTTGTTATATAAATAGACGATCCTTCTATATCTATGCCGTAGCGCGCTGCCTGGATTATGGCGTTCTGCTCCGCATGAAGGCCGCGGCAGATTTCGTGACGCTGCCCCGAAGGAACGCCGAGTTGCTCGCGCAGACAGCCCGTTTCTTCGCAATGACGCAACCCCGAAGGAACGCCGTTGTAGCCCGTGGCGAGAATCCGACGGTCCTTCACGATGATGGCCCCCACCGCACGACGAAGGCAGGTCGAACGTTTCGCGACCTCGAATGCAAGATGGATGAAGTACTCGTCCCACGAAGGACGCTCGATATGCTTTTGCGCCATGCTATCCTCCCTGCGCAATAAAACGGCCGCCACGCAGACGTGCGCAGCAGCCGTTCGTGGTTTCACCGACCTACTTGGTTCCGAAAATACGATCGCCCGCATCTCCGAGGCCCGGAACGATATAGGCGTCATCGTTGAGGCCGTCGTCAATCGCGCACGTATACACCGTCACGTCCGGATCGGCGTCAAGCACACTGCGAATGCCCTCCGGCGCCGCGACCAAAACCATAAGTTTGAGGTTTTTGACTCCGCATTCGCGAAGATACTCGATGGCCGCAAGGGAGCTTCCCCCCGTTGCCAGCATAGGGTCGACGATTAGCACGTCCCTATCGGCGATGTCTTTCGGCATTTTGGCGTAATACTCGCGCGGACGATGGGTCTGTTCGTCTCGCTCCATGCCAAGATGCCCGACGCATGCGGCGGGCACGAGGTCGAGCACACCTTCCACCATGCCGAGGCCTGCGCGAAGAATGGGAATAATCGCCATTTTGCGGCCCCTGACTATCTTGCACTTCGCTTCCGCGACCGGCGTTTCTACAAACACCTCTTCGAGGGGAAGGTCGCGCGTAACCTCAAACGTTTCGAACATGGCGAGCTCGCGGACAAGTTCGCGAAACTGCTTGGAAGGTGTCGTTTTATCTCTCAGAATCGCAAGCTTATGCTGCACCATAGGATGATCGACGAGCACAACCCGCTCTTCGTTTTCAAAAGCCATTTCGTCCTCCTTGACGCACAAGACCGCTCGACGCTTTAACTCGCCGAGCGGCTTGAATCAGGCGATAGCCTTGTTTAGAAATCGTACTCGGGATACAGCGGATGCGCATCCAGAATGGCGCGGACTTGCGCAGCGATGGCGGCAAGCTTCTCCTCATCGCCAGCGGCGAAAACCGTAGCGGCGATCAGTTCGCCCACGCGGCGGAAATCGTCCTCATCAAGGCCGCGCGTAGTAGCGGCGGCCGATCCGACGCGGATTCCGCTGGTCACAAAAGGAGAACGCGGCTCGTTAGGAATGGAATTCTTGTTTGCCGTGATGCCCACGCTCTCGAGAAGCTTTTCGGCATCTTTGCCCGTGACATCAGCAGGAGTCAAGTCCACGAGGCACAGGTGATTATCCGTGCCGCCGGAAACCAGGCGAAGGCCGCCGGCAATGAGGCCCTCCGCCATAGCGGCGCAGTTCGCCACCACCTTGTCGATGTAGGTCTTGAATTCGGGCTGCAGCGCTTCGCCGAAAGCAACAGCCTTGCCTGCGATTACATGCATGAGCGGGCCGCCCTGGCTTCCCGGGAACACCGCTTTGTCTATCTTCTTGGCGATTTCCTCGTCATTGCACAAAATAAGGCCGCCGCGCGGACCGCGAAGCGTCTTGTGCGTGGTGGTGGTGGTGACGTCCGCATACGGAACGGGGCTGGGATGTGCGCCCGTGGCGACAAGGCCCGCAATATGAGCCATGTCCACCATGAAATATGCACCGTGACGATGGGCGATGTCGGCCATGCGCTCGAAATCGATCACGCGAGGATACGCAGAGGCGCCGCCGACGATCAATTTGGGCTTGAGTTCATCGGCCATACGCTCAATGGCGTCGTAATCAATGGTCTCATCGTCCGTCAGGCCATAGCCGTGGAAATCATACAGCTTGCCGCTAAAGTTGACCGACGAACCATGCGTGAGATGACCGCCGTTATCCAAGCTCATACCCAGCACCGTATCGCCCGGCTGAATGAGCGCGAAATACGCAGCAAGATTCGCGTTTGCACCGCTATGAGGCTGCACGTTGGCAAATTTGGCGCCGAAAAGCTCCTTCGCGCGTTCGCGGGCGAGTTCTTCCACCAGGTCGACCTTTTCGCAGCCGCCGTAGTAGCGTTTCCCAGGATAGCCTTCGGCGTATTTATTGGTAAGGACGCTGCCCATGGCCTCCATCACTGCCGGGCTCGTGAAGTTCTCTGACGCGATAAGCTCGATTGAATCGCGCTGGCGCGAAAGCTCTGCGGAGACGGCGGCAGCCACCTGAGGATCTTTGTCCAGATAGGAAAAAGGCATGGATACATCCTTTCTTTCACTCGCTGCGGCCGTCAAGGCCGCAAGCACAACGAATCTGTTTATCTTACCACCGCTTCAGACGGGGCTTATCTAGAAGCATGCCGACGGCGCGCTTCCACACACATACCTTTCAAATGTAAAATCGGCCGCCGAAGCGACCGATTTTCAACTTGCCTGTTTATACGCGGCGCACGTTGCCATCGGCGCCGATCGTAGCTCCGCCTTCGGCGTCGAGCTTCATGATTTTCGCCACGCGCATAGCATGACGACCACCTTCGAACTTCGTGGTGAGGAACGCGTCCACGATCTTCTTGTTTTCTTCCAGCTCGACAAAACGGCCCGACAACGTGACAACGTTAGCATCGTTATGCTGGCGGCACAGCTCTGCGAACTGAACGTTGATAACATTGGCGGCACGAATGCCGACCACTTTATCGGCGGCCAAAGCCATGCCGATGCCGGTGCCGCACACGAGCACGCCTCGATCGGCGGTGCCGCCAGACACATCATGGGCCACGGCGGCCGCGTAATCGGGATAGTCGACACGGTCGTCGCTATCGGGGCCGCGGTCGATCACATCGTAGCCCTGACCCACAAGATAATCGACCAGCGCCTGCTTCTGGTCGAAACCCGCATGATCGCTTGCGATGGAAATAATCATTCCTCTGTTCCTTTCTTCGCGCTCAAGCGCTTTTTCATACCAAGCCATCATAGCAAGAACGCGAATGCCATGGCCCGACTCTTCCACCAAACACCCAAGAGCACCACGAAAAGCGTAGCGTGCGGCATTTATTCGTCCGAAGAAGACAACGTGCGCCTTACGGCGTCATGCCATCCGGCCATGCGTTGCCTGCGCGCCAATGAGTCCATGCGAGGGAGGAAATGGTCGTCATGAGCGCGGATGGAGCGTACCTCGTCCAGGTCTTTCCAGAATCCCGTGTTCAACCCCGCCAGAAACGCCGCCCCAAGACCAGTGCTTTCGATGACGGCAGGACGATTAAGCTGGGCGCCGAGAATGTCTGCTTGAATCTGCATGAGCAGATCGTTGCCCGAAGCGCCGCCATCGACATTCAGCTCGTCAATTCTCATGCCCGAATCCTGCTCCATCGTACGCGCCACATCAGCCACCTGGTACGCAAGAGACTCAAGCGCCGCGCGGACAATGTGCGCACGCGTGGCACCGCGCGTCAAACCATATATAGCGCCGCGCGCATCGGCGTCCCAGTAGGGAGCACCAAGCCCCGTAAACGCAGGCACGATGTAGACCCCCGCCGAGTCTTCAACCGTCAAGGCAAGAGCCTCGCTTTCCTGAGCGCTTTTAATGATACCCAGTTCGTCACGCAACCACTGAATAAGAGCCCCGGCCACGAACACGCTTCCCTCGAGAGCGTATTCAAGACACGAAGAACCGGGCGCGCTCGCCGCGATCGTGCTCACCAGACCGTGGGAAGATTCAACCGCCACGTTGCCAGTATGCATGAGCATGAAGCAACCCGTGCCGTAGGTATTCTTGGCACGCCCCGACTCAAAGCAGCATTGCCCGAACAAAGCCGCCTGCTGATCGCCCGCAACACCGCGAATCGGAATGCCCTCAGGAAGGCCCGGATACGATGTAGTGCCGTAATCGGCAGAAGAGGGTCGCACTTCGGGAAGCATGGAGCAGGGAATGTTGAACAGGTCGAGCAGCTCGTTGTCCCATTGGCCCGTATGGATGTTGAACAGCATGGTGCGGCTTGCATTGGTGACGTCGGTCGCATGCACCGATCCGCTGGTTAGGCACCAGATAAGCCATGAATCGACCGTGCCGAACGCAAGGCGGCCCTCTTCGGCGAGGTTGCGCGCCCCTTCCACGTGATCGAGAATCCACCTGATTTTGCTCGCCGAGAAATAGGCGTCGGGAATAAGTCCGGTCTTCTTTCTGACCATGGCGGCCACCGAGGAATCGCCGCACAGAGTCTCCACAAGAGAAGCTGTGCGGCGGCATTGCCAGACAATGGCGTTGCAAATCGGCTTGCCGGTGCGCCTGTCCCACACAATGGTGGTCTCGCGCTGGTTGGTGATGCCGATAGAATCTATCTCATCGGGCGAAACGCTGCTGGAAACCATCGCCTCTACCATGACGCCGAGCTGAGACGATGCTATTTCGCGCGGATCGTGCTCGACCCATCCCGGCTGAGGATATATCTGGCGAAAAGAATGCTGCGCCGAGCCGTGGATGCGACCTTGCTTATCGAAAACAAGCGCCCGCGAAGACGTTGTGCCCTGGTCGAGCGCCAAGATGTATTTCTTCTCCATGACGATTCACCGTCCGTACGAATCTGGCCGTCGCATCCCGCTTGCACGCTTCATACGGCGGCGATCTAAGAGCTTCCATTCGATTATACCCGCGTGCAAACGCACGCTTACGCAACGAAACTCGACGAACGACCCGCAGAGAAAGCACGAGCGGGCGCCGGGAAACCCGACACCGCTTCGCTAAACATGACATACGCGCGATTACGAAACAAATCCGACAGACGAGGTTATGGAGTAGGCTTCGTCGATGAAAAGAACCGAGCCTTTTGCGCGTGCAAAGATTCTCTCAAAACCAGGAGTAACATCCGAGCCGGAAATGACCATCAGGCGTCCTTCTGGCAAGACGCCTTCTATACGAAGAATTCCTCCGTACAATCGCGCCACCTCGGTCTTTCCCGTGCCTGGCGAGCCTGAGAAAATCATACGCATCGAAAACGGCCGAACGGGAAGGGAATGCTGAGCAAGGAACCTGTTCATACGGAGCCTTCCGACGATTTCGCGGACAAGCCTCTTGGGCTTCTCAAGACCCACCAGGCCGTCCAGACGGGAATAGGCATCGTCGGCCGCGTTCGATGGCTGATAGAACCTTTCAAAGCTTGATGCGTACGCGGGAAAACCCCGACGCGTCCGTTCGAGGGCCACCCAGTCGGAAAACACGCCTTCGATAGGCTTTTCGACTCGATTGCACCGATAGCGCTCAAGCAGCGATTCCAACGACGAATTCGTCTCGACATCCGAAGCTCGCGCCAATTCGACCAACCTCTCGGAAGCATCGCACTGGCGCCAGGCCGCCGTTCCCTTCGAACGGGCAATTGTAACAAGCGGAGCCATGAACACACGACGGATGCGCTCTTGGAGAAAATCGCTTCCGAAGGGAAGAAGAAACACAACCTGCACGGAGTCGAGAGAATCATTCAACATCTCAATGGTATGCATGAACATACGGTAGAGGTCGAAGTCGAAATCATCGTCATTTACGCCCTCGCCATATTCGATGACCAATACGTTGTCGGAGAGCGCGTCGAGAGGTTTTCATTGAGCCATTCGAAAGCCGTTCCGTGACGAAACACGGCATGGGATTCTTTCATCAAAGGAGAGAACCGCAAGCGGTATACATGCGAAGAGGGAAGCCTTTTCGCCTCGCTCAAGGCATCCATCAGAAGATCGAAGGGAACCTCGCAACGCGGCGAGTCAAGCGCCTCCTTCGCCGTGGCCTCCCTGACCTTGAGATGCTCCTTGAGACGGTCGTCGTATGAGAATTCCCAGATGTGGCATGCACGGGCAACGCAGTATTTCACATACTCCGTATTATCAACGAACGGCCTGTTGAACACGATGACGGTAAACAAGGGAACACGCAGCATGCGCTCCATCGGACAGCATGAAATGCAACATCGCTTGTCCATCTCGCGATAAAGAGGCTTGCGAGAACTCATAAAGCTGCCCGAAACTTCCCTTTCAGCGTATGACGAAGAAATCTCAACCACGTAGATCCGCATAAAACCCCTCTCGAACGCAATCATCCGCTGAGGGGTGCGAGACAACGTCAAGGCACCAAGCACACGATCGCCTTCTCCAACCCCTCACATATGTAAGCAAGGTTTTGAAAACTGAACCATGAGCCGGAAAGCAACGAGGCATCTCAGGCGGAATAGGAAATCCGCAACCGAGGCAAAGCGAACTTGCGCCTTATTCGATTCCGTAGATATCGAACATGCCGATAGTAGTCTTAAGAGCAACCTTCTGCGCAATAAGCTGATTGCCTGTGGAAGCATTCAGCGTACCTGCCGCTTTCCGCTCGGCAACAGCCTCCTCAAGATCGGCAAGCCTTGCCTCGAGGTCATCATGCATGTCTTCGTATGCGGCTAGGCGACGAATGGCCTCGTCAACCATAGAGGGATCGACCGAAGCCGTGCCGTCGGCAGCGCGGGAAGTCAGACGCTTCATAAACGTTCCTTTCATTGCAGGTATGCGGCTTGGCTTTGTATTGTAGCGTTCGACACGAACGGGCATCGAGCAAAGGTTCCGCCCAAGGCCGACGTTTCCCGCCTAAAGTCTCTCCGACCGAAAGACACCATGGCTCGATAGACGGCGCTTTATCGTCCGAACGCTTCGTCTTCGAAAAGGTTCATGAGGTCGTCTTTGCCCGACACCTTCGTTTTGGCGTATACGTTCTTCGTATGCGTCCACACGGTGTTTTCGGAAATGAAAAGCTCTTCGGCAATACGCTTTGCGGAACGACCGCGCACAAGATACGAGCATATCTCCGTTTCGCGCTTCGTGAGCCCGTAGCGTTCGGCAAACGAATGCAAGGCCGCCTCCCAATCGGGCTCGATCGGAAAGACCTCGCTTCGATCTTCGGAAATCGACGCCGCCGCATCAGAAAAGCCGGAGGCGTTCTCGAATGCGCCTTCGCCTCCGCACGAACCTTCCCCGTGCGTTTGCTCGTGCCGTCCCTGCACGATTTCGGAGGAAGGCTTTACGTCCTTTACGAGGCGCTGCACCTGAGTCCGCCCTCCAAGGCCGGCCCCATCAGCGGCTGGCCGTACACCACGCATGCTGCGACGCATGACCATAACGAATGCAATGCACAAAGGATAGATGGCGACGAAAGCAAGCAACGTCATGAGAGAGATGTCGTAATCACCGCTCAGATAGTTGACGAGCAGCCCTATGCCAAGACCCAACGCCAGAAACCCGTTCGACCCGCCCATGTACACACTCGAAAGCAGGTAGCTTTGCTGACGGTGCCCATGCGCCGCGTCCACAATGAAGAAGAGGAACAGCATGCCGCACACGTCGTAGCAAGCAATCATGGCACCGCCTGCAAGCGACCCGAGATAGTCGCCCACAAACGGAAGCAGCGTCAGCAACGCCAGCATGACGGGCAGCACGGCCTTATACACCGACGTGGGATCGGGCAGACGCAACGCCGCCAAGCCGGCAACCGCCGTGACAACCGTAGCAAAGGCAAGAGGAATCCACATAGACACCCCGCCGACGATATGCTCAAATGACGATCCAAGAACCGATGTATGCAAAATACCCACAACGCCCACCAGCACGAAAAGGCAGGCAAATGCAGTACCGAACTTCGCAACGAACGCACGTGCTGTCACGGGCTCGAAAACCTCGCACGCGGAAGAGCGCTCGCCGTGCGCGTCCTCGCCCAAAACGCCCGTCTTACGCATAACGATATCGAAATGGCACAGCACGGAAACAAACGCGGACGCCATGGCGACGAAAGCCAACACACCCCCGGGAAGCATCGACACCGCAACGACGAGAGCCGTTTGGATGCAAAGTCCCGCCACCATGCTCTTATGAGAATCCGACGGATCTTGATAGGCGAATTCTTCCATCCACGTTATGCAGAACAGAAAAGACGCGACACCGTATATGCAGCCGAGCAGCGCCGCAGAATACGGCTCGGGAACAGGCGCGAGCACGCCCGATGAACTCAGGAGGAATCCCGCGAAAAACACCAGCAAAGCCTGCCACTGGGGAATGGAGCGCGGACGAAGGTGACCGCGAGCGGCCAAAGAAGCCACCACGATGGCGAAAACAAGCGAGACCACCTCGCTTGCGAGCATGAACCATAATTCGGTCACAAAACCCACATTACGCGTAACGGACCCCATCGCCGACAGGTATCCGATGGATGTTGCCGCCTTTGACAGTCCGAAACCGCACGCAGACACCGCTGCGATTCTCGAAACGAAACCGCGCATAACCCCTCCCCCGTACAATTCGTGCCATTGTATCGCGCTCAACAGCCGAACGGCGCGCTATTTCCCATCCTTCAGAAAGACGCAGGCCGACACCTCAAGAACAATACCTGCACCATATATACCTGTCAAAGACTTGACCAGGTGTTTTGATAAATTCACCGATACTCGGTGAGGACAGAACGAGGTAATAAGCCTATGGTCGGAGCGTCTTCGAGGCGACTTAGCACACGCTTCGAAAAGGGAGGAACACAAGGAGGAAGCCATGACTATGGATTTGAATCGTCGCGACTTTTTAAAGGGCGCAGGCGTTGTCGGCGCATTGGGCGCCGTTGCAACAATGGGGGTCGGATGCGCTCCATCCCCATCCGGCAAAGACGAATCGTCCGATGCGGCAAACACCGCGAAAACCCCCAATGAAACCGCTTACAAGAAAATGAGCGAAGCCACCGACGGCAAATACGTAGCCAAGGCCATGGGCCATGAGAACTACGTGTTCGTCGAAACCGTGGTCAAAGACGGCGCAATTGCCAGCCTGCAGGTTCTCAACCACGACGAAACCCCGGGCATCGGCAGCCTGGCCGCCACCATGTGGCCCGCAAAGGTGCTCGAGACCCAGAACCTCGACATCGACGCCATCTCCGGCGCAACCACCACCTGCAATGCCATCAAAAACGCCGCGCTCGAATGCCTTGGCAATGCGGGCATCGACGCAAGCGAATTCCAGAAAGGCCCCGAAGAGCTGACCGGCGGCACCGAGCAGTCCATCGACACCGACGTCGTCATTATGGGCGCAGGCACCGCAGGCCTCGTAGCCGCAACGCGCTTGCTTGAAAAAGGCGTGAAGGTCACCCTGTTCGAGAAGCAGGACATCCCCGGCGGATCTATGTCCATGACCTACTCCGGCGTAGCGAGCGCCGGCAGCAAGCTGCAGGAAAACTACTCCCAGGGACGCTTCAACGATAACCCGAACTACAACAAAGACGCCATGATGGCCGTCCTTTCCAAATACGTGAACCCCGAGTTCGACCGCTTCGACGGCGCCATGCCCTACGACCATGCGATGTACGACACCTCGGGCGCCCTTGTGGATTGGCTGCATGAAATAGGCGTGGGCTTCTACAGCATGGGTGTGAACAAGGCCTACGGCATCACCCCGTATCTGGCTCCTGGCTGCTATGAAGGCGGCTGCGGCCAGGCCATGCAGTACCTCGCTGACCGTGTGGGCGCGCTAGGCGGCACCATCGTCTACGGCGCGAAGGTCACCGACATCACCATGGACGGCGACCGTGCGACCGGCCTCGTGGCAGAGGGCAAAGACGGCTCGATCTACACCGCCACCGCCAAGGCCGTGCTGCTGGCATCCGGCGGCTTCGGCGCCAACCAGGAAATGGTCGACCAGTATTATCCGCAGTATGCAGGACGCTCCTTCAACTGCTGCCCCGCCTCTACGGGCGACGGCATCGTGCTCGGCCAGAAGGTCGGCGCAGGCATCGAGTGCATGGGCCGCGAGCTGGGCGCCTACATGTCCACCACCTCGCAGGCAGGTTCCCGCATGGAGATTGCCTTCATGTACCAGACCACTCCGGGCATCATGGTCAACGCTCACGGCGACCAATTCGGCAACGTGATGAAAGCGAACCATTTCGTGATCGGACAGGCCCTGTGCGACGAAGAAGCCAACGGCGGCAAGTTCTTCTGGATCACCGACGAATCGGGCGCAGTGACCACGATGAACAACCTCACCTGGGGATTCGATACCTACAAGGCCGTCTTCGAGCGAGGCGACATGGTGCACTACGACACCGTTGAAGAAGCTGCCGAAGCCACGGGCTGCTCCAACCTGGCAGCAACGCTCGAAAAGCACAACGGTCATGCGCTGGCGGGCGAAGAGGACGAATGGGGACGCTCCAAGCTTCCCTACCTGGATACCCATGACGGCATCTGGGTCTGCGGCATCGAGCCGACCTTCTATCTGACCACGGGCGGTCTGGCAATCGATACTTCCTGCCATGTGACCAAGGAAGACGGCACCGTGATTCCCGGCCTCTATGCCGCAGGCGACGTATGCGGCTCGATCGAAGAGAAAGACGGCAAGCAGTACGGCATGGGCTTTGATGCGGCCATGAACTACGGCTATATCATGGCCGAAACCGTCGCAGGCGAAATCGCATAACGACGTATAAACTTACACCCCTCCTGCCGACGGAGCGTGCTCGCTTCCCACGCTCCGTCGGCGCATATGACGCGTGGGTGACCTATATGCCTTTACTGCGCAGCCAGCGGTCCACGTCATTGAAGACTTCCTCTTTCACCGGCTCGTTGAGAATCTCATGGCGCATACCGTCATACAGCTTCATGTCGACGCACAAAACGCCCGCCGCGCGGTACTGCCCAGCAGCGCGCTCGACGCCTTTGCCGCAATCGCCGACGGGATCTTCGCCTCCCGCAATGAAAAGCAGCGGCAGGTCTTTCGGAACGAAGCGCGCCCGCGCAGGATCGGTCGCCTCAAGCGTCAAAGCCGTAAGAGACGCGTACGCCCCCAACGTAAACATCTGCCCGCACGCGGGATCGGCGCGGTATACGTCCACCACTTCCGGATCCGTCGAAATCCAATCCACCTCGGTACGCGCTCCAGGAATAGCTTTCGAGAATGCGCCCGCACCGAGCGAATCTACGAATGCGCTACGGTGCCTTTCCCCCTTGAAGGCGGCAAGAATCCGACAAACCGCATTTCCTCCCCTTGAAAGCACGCGGGGCTGCTGGCCGGTGCCGCATAACACCGCCGCCGCAAGACCCTTCGCATGCCTGGTCAAATAGCATCGCGTCACGAAGCTTCCCATAGAATGGCCGAACACGACGAAGGGAACTTCCTCCCCGTAGCGCCCCTGCATCATCCTTCGCAGCTCGTGAACGTCTTCGATAAGAACCTCCGCTCCGTTGCGAAGGGGCATATGGCCGAGCCACCCTTCGTCCGGTGCACTTTTTCCGTGACCCACATGGTCGTTCGCGCAAACGACGAATCCTTTGGAAACAAGAAACGACGCAAAGGGGGCGTAGCGCTCGATGTGCTCGGACATGCCGTGCACGATTTGCACGATGCCGCGCGGCGCTTCGCAGGAAGCAGCGTCTTGTTGCCACAGAAGCGCCCAAATATCCGAGACGCCATCATGGCTTTCGTAATGCAGTTCGATCGTTTCCATGCCTCTCCTCCCCTATACTTCGCACAGCGCACGTTTGCAAAACATCCACCGGCAGCCCAATCCTAAAAAATGCTTGACTTGAACCGTACTCCAGGCAGTAGGTTAGCATTCGTACGAAAGAAAGGAAGCCATGAACGAACCTCTTCTGAACACCCCGAAACTCGGATTCGGCTGCATGCGGCTGCCGCTTCTTGACGAAAAGGACCCCACGAGCATCGATATCGAGCATTTCAAAACAATGGTCGACGCCTTCATCGAGGGAGGAGGAACGTATTTCGACACCGCGTTCGTCTACCACAACGGCGCCTCGGAAACCGCCTTGCGCGAGGCGCTCGTGAAACGCTATCCGCGCGACGCCTACACTGTTGCCACGAAATGCCTCGCCTGGGCAGCGCCCGATGCGGCTACTGCGCACTCGAACCTGCAAACCTCCCTCGACCGGCTTGGGCTCGATTACGTAGACTTCTACCTGTTGCACAATGTCGGAGGCCCTCGTACGGCAAAGTTCGACGAGTACGGCATGTGGAATTTCGTCCGCGAGATGAAAGACCAGGGCAAAATCCGCAATATTGGCTTTTCCATCCACGATGGGGCCGAAGCCCTCGACGATATACTCGCAAAGCACCCCGACGTGGACTTCGTCCAGTTGCAGGTGAACTACCTGGACTGGGAAGACCCCGTGGTTCAGTCGCGTCGCTGCATGGAAGTAGCCCAGAAGCACAGCGTGCCCGTAATCATCATGGAGCCGGCACGAGGCGGCCGTCTCATAGACCTCCCCGCACGCGTAAGCGACGTGTTCAGGAAAGCGGCACCGGACAGAAGCATTGCATCGTGGGCGTATCGCTTCTGCTACAACCTCCCCAACGTCATTACCGTGCTTTCGGGCATGTCAAACATCGAACAAGTGCGCGAGAACATAGACGATTACCAATCCTTCGGCTCTCAACCCTTCTCGCCCGAAGAGCAGCTGGCATTCGACGAAGCGGTAAAAGCGCTTCATGCCGTGGACGCCGTTGCGTGCACGAATTGCCGCTACTGCGTGAAAGACTGCCCGCAGGGAATTGCCATTCCCAACATCCTTGGCTTGCTGAATCTTGAGGCCTACACCGAAAACCGGGAGTTTGCAAAGGGACAGTACACCTGGCAGGCAAAAGCGCCTGCCAGCGAATGCATAGAGTGCGGTGCATGCGAGGACATGTGCCCGCAGGGAATTGCCATCATCGACCAGCTGAAACGCGCCGCCGAGCATTTCGAATAGCGGGTCAAGGCATAGACGTCGTCCCAACAGCAGGCTAAGCCATAGGCGCCGCCCCCTCGGCGCACGAAAGGGCACCGAGTACCGTGCAGACGGCAACGGCGACAAAAGGCGCGAAGGGAAACGTGCCGTCGCCGGAAGGGCCGCCATGAATCACGGCCTGAGTACAACCTCCCCTTCGCGGCGAGCGTCTTCTGCGAAAGGCACCGAGGCTCAAGCGAATAAACGCCGCCGCAAGCAAGAAGGCGCAAGAAAGCACGAGAACGACCACGCCCCAAAACGCACCCGAAAAAAGGCCCACGACAAATAACAGCTTCACATCGCCGGCCCCGAACGTTTCGTGACCGGCGAGCCTATCTGCCACATACGATGCCAACAGCGACCCAGCGCCGAGCGCGCACGCCCCCACGATGCCCGCCGCGCCCGCCCGAAACGCCGAGTCCTCCGAGCCGAAAGCGGCCGTGCACGCCACGAGCATGCACCAGATCGCCACAGCCCCCAAGAGCGCCTCGTGGGGGATGATGCGCTCCCGAATGTCGACGATGCTTGTCCATGCCAAAATACATGACAGACCAGCGCAGGCAAGGGAGATGCAGGCTCGTTCGCAGGCAAAGAGCGGGCATATGTAGAGAAAAGAATCCATGACCCCATCATGAAGGAGCCTTCTCCCCTCTACCATGCCATTCGTCATGCGGCGCCTTGCCGAATCCTTCCGCGGCTTTTTCTGAAAAACGCACGGCCTCTTCAAGCGGCATCAGGGCGTTTCCTCCCAGGATTTCTCCTCGAAAAGAACGGCCCCCGCCTCGCCACAGCGACGAATCGCATACAAGCGCGAGTCCTCCCTGCCCGTTTTCTTGCACCAGGCAAACGTCAGTTCGGCAAGACGACGCATCGCCGCCCGAAAAGCAGGCGTATCGCGCGCGGACGCGTCCTCGGGCACCGCCGCCATAAGGGCCTCCGTTTCGGGGTTTTCCCCGACCAGTTCATCGAGCGCGAGAGAAAACGGATCCTTGAAAAGGCAGGAAGACGGAACCGCCGCGCCTTGCTTATGAGAAAGCAAGAAAACCGAGTCCGAAACGTCAAACCCCGCTGCCACGCTGCCAAGGCTTCGAACGAAACCGTCATAGTCTCCCCTCTTCCAAACAAACGGGGAATCGCATACAGGGGTAGACGCGCAGACGGCCCTGCGCTGGCGGAAAAGAAACGATGCGAAGTTCAAGCAGCACACAACGCCACCGCACGTATCGAAATCATGACATGAAGAGTCAAGAAACGCCTGCTCGACAGCAGAAAAATCCGCGGCTTTCTCCCCTGCATCATTCACCCAGGCCCGCGAGGTTGCACCGATCGCTTCGGCCGCAGCCTCGTATACTGCCATCTCGGCGATGCATTCGGCGCAGTGGGGAGCATAGCAGCCGAGCGAAGATGCACTCTCGCGAGCCGCAGGCTCAAGCTCGCGCTTGACGCGCCACAACGGCCCGCCCAAAGAAAGCCGCGTATCAAAAAACGACGAAAGTCGCTCGACCGCATCGTCGAACGGGTGCTTCGGCCATGCGCCATGCAAAAGCATGTGCGGCAAGGCGACGCTTCTGCGCGCGAATTCTTCCATGAACAACGACGCTGCTTCCATGGCAATCGTATCGTTCATGGACCGTGTCATGGAACTACGCACGGCGTGAACGCATGCAGAACAACACTGCCCCTTGCAGCCGAAAGCATCCATGGCGCAAATTATGCGAATCGAGCAATATCGTCAGGCGTGATGGCGCCGACGCGTATGACGCGAGGCGCGTCCCCCGTGCAGTCAACCACCGTTGAAGAAATACCGCTACGCGGGCTCCCGTCGCCGAGCGCAGCAGGGACCTTGGCAAGCAACTCGGGATTCAGCTCGTCGAACGTATGCGCCGGCGGCTCCCCCTGGAAATTAGCACTCGACGTAGCCAAGGGAAAGCCCACCTTCTCGATGAGGGCAAGCGCAACCGCATCGTTCGGCATACGCAGCGCAATCGTATCGTCAATCGCACGAAACGCCCGGGGGACGTTGTTCGCCGCCTTTACAATAAGCGTCAACGGACCAGGCCAGAATTCATCTGCCAAAGCCAATGCGTAATTCGGAACGTCGCATCCATAGAACTGCAGCGCATTCTTGCTGCCTACGAGCCACGGAATGGCCTTTTCGGCATCGCGACGTTTGATGTCAAAGAGCGATTTCGGCGATTCGGAAAGACCGACAGCCACACCTATCCCATACACGGTATCGGTCGGAAACACGACCGGCTTGCCGGCGAAAAGCGACGCCGCGGTCTTTTGGATGCTGTCAGTTTGCCTCATGACAACCTCGCTTTCGTTTGAATTCGTCAAGCGAACCATAGCGCATTGGCGAAAAAGCGGACGTGCGAACAAAGCGTTGTAAGCAGATATTCACTTCTTGCAGCGCGTTGAGATGTAGTAGTTGCTTGCGATGAGCACGCCGATGATGGCGATGATCATGAACCAGGTGTAGGGCGTAAGCACGCCTGCAGAAAGCCCCTCCACGAGCACCGCATATTTCAAGCCTATGAACACCAGCACCAGCACGCCGGCAACCAGGGCGAACACGCCCGTTGCGCGGCATGCACGTTTCACATCGTAACTCGCCTCACGCTCCGTTGCGTCCATGCGATTCAACGACGCTACCATGAATACGCCATGCCCCGAGAAAAGCACAAGCGCCGAAATAAGGCATGCCACAGACACCAGCAGCCCTATAGCGATTTCCGTCATGAAACTCCCCTTCTTCGTAACGCTATTCGTAACAGGATTCGATTTCTTGCACGCGGCGATAAAGATATCGGTTCTGAGGCACGAGGATGCCGTGCTTTTCAGCGAGGCTCATGATAGCGCCGGCGAATTCCTCAACCTCGCTCGGCCGCTTGTTGATGCGGTCCTGGGCCATGGACGGCATGCCGTTCGGGTCGAGGGATTCCGTAAGCGCCACCATCTGGGAAAGATCCGACTCGGTCAGCTCCACGCCCTCTGCGCGGGCAACCGCCATGGTCTCGCGCATGGCGGCAATGAGGCTGCGATTCTGCTCTCCCTCGGCAGTGACCGTGCCATATGTTCCCCCATACACCATGCACGTCTGGTTCAGCCCGACGTTCATCATCAACTTCGTCCACATACGGTGGCAAATATCGTCCTCGACGACGAAATCGATGCCTGCCCTCGCAAAAAAGTCGGCGATTTCATCTACAACCCCTTCGTCGGTATGAGAAGCAGCACCGAATCGAATTTGCCCGGAATGAGTATAGGTATGCTCCGTGCCGATATACACCGCGTCCATGCCCTGGGCAACGCTGAACACAAGGCGATTCCACCCGAACCGCTCGGCGATGCGCTCTTCGCTCGTAATGCCGTTCAAAAGCGAGATGATGCGGGTTTGCGGACCGACGCAGGATTCCATGGTTCGCAACGCAGTCTCCATGCCGGTGGCCTTGATGGCAAGTATCACAAGGTCGACAGGCTTCGCTTCGGAAGCGGGGACGGTCTTGATCTCGCACGGATCGCCGTTGATGCGGATCCTATCGTTGGCATGCCGCCTGAAACGTTCGTCATCCATGACGAACTCGACCGCATCGGGTCCGATATTGCTCGCAATGAGGCCTCCGTACAAAAGACCGACGGCGCCCTTGCCGATGATGGCCGCTTTCTCTATCTGCACCGACAAACCTGCCTTTCCCGTTCTGAACACACTGTGCGCATGCGCGCATCCGATTCTAATGCAAGAACGCCTACGCCTTTCGCGGCGAGACCAATGTCGCAGACGACGCCTCGTCGATGCGGATGTCCGCTTCGAAAAACGCCTCCAATGCTCGACGCGCATAAAAAGCATCGAGCACGCCCGCCGTCTCGTACGAGGAGTGCATGGCGATCTGCGGGCAGCCTACGTCCACGGCATGCATGCTCGCCTGGATGTTCGAGAGATTGCCGAGCGTGGAACCGCCCGCCATATTGCTCTTGTTCGCAAAGCGCTGCACGGGCACGCCCGCATCGGCGCAGACCCCCGTGAAGATCGCTCGGCTGAAAGCATCCGTGCAATATGCCTGGTTGGCGGCCTCCTTGACTACAATGCCGCCATTGAGAAAGCATCTGTTGCCTTCGTCGGCTTTTTCGGGGTGGTTGGGATGCACCGCATGGGCGTTGTCGCAACTCACCATCATGCTCGCCGCAAGAGCGCGGCGCAGGTCTTGCCCACCGAGGCCGAGGGCCTCGTTTATGCGCTCAAGGACGTCACGCAGCATGGTTGACATGGCCCCTTGCTTGGTATTCGACCCCACCTCTTCGTTGTCGAAGCAGCAATATACCGAAACGCAGCCGTTCTGCTTGGCGGAAAGGAACGCCTCGAGCGAAGCGTGCGCGCACATGAGATCATCGAGCCGCGGCGCCGAGACGAATTCGTCCACCGCCCCCCAAACGCGCGCGGCCTCCAGGCTCGCCAGGAAGACATCGCGGCCGACGATCTGCTCGGGATCGACACCAAGCTCGCCCGCAAGAAACGCGTCGAACGAACCCGTCCCAAGCGCTCCGGCGGAAAAAAGAGGACAGACATCCACCTGCCTATCGGGCGCAAACCCTTTATTGACCTCGCGGTTCATATGGATGGCGACGCTCGGTATAAGGGCGATGGGACGATCGACGAACAATAGACGGCTTTCGATACGAGAACCCTCGCGCACCATGACGCGCCCCGCAAGGCCGAGGGGGCGATCGAACCAGGTGTAGTCGATCATGCCCCCGTACGCTTCCACATTGAGACGAAGCGCATTCCCCGGAGCCGAAAGCTCGGCGGCGTCTTTGACCTTGAACGCCGGGGAATCGCTATGCGATGCGGCAATTTGAAAGTGATAGCCGTCTTCAGGCATATTGTCGCCAATGCGCCATGCGATAACGCTCGAAGCATTACGCGTGGTGAAATAGCAGCCGCCCGGCTCCATGCTCCACGCGGCATTTTCGGGAAGATAGCGAAAACCCGCATCACGAAGACAAGACGCTATCTCATCAACGGCATGAAACGCACTCGGAGAAGCCTGGATGAACGAGCAGAGTCGTCGAGCCTGGCTGCAGGCATCCTCCGACGGCACGCCGAACACTTCGCAATCTGGCATAGAGTCACCCTTTCTCGCATATGCCGCATCATTCGCCAACGAGAAACGAATGCCTCGAACGCTCGGCGGCCTTCTTCGGATAAGCCTTATTCTCTCCGAACTCGAGCAAACTTACGATGCCGGCAAGCATAAAGCACAAGAAGAAACGCCGCGATTGCCCTGCGCGCCGGGGCGCCGCCTTTTGCGCTAGACTACGAAGCCGCACAACAGATGAAATAGAGCGCGCAGATTCCGCCCTCGAAGCCTTTGCAGAATTCAAACGCAAAGCGCTTGCGGGAACGGCGTTTTCGCACGCGAACGACAGGGGGGGAGCAATGTATAACGCAAAGCAAGTCATCGTCGTGAGGCGCGACCTCAAAATGCGCAAAGGAAAAATCGCCGCGCAATCGGGACACGCCTGCGTGGAGGCAGTGCTTCTGGCCCTTGCGAAGGAAGGCCGCCTGAACGATGTGAATGCAGACAATGGGTGGATTTCCCTCGAGAACGAAGGCCGCGAAGCAACGCCGCTTTCCGAATGGTTCGCAAACGGTGTCGCGAAAATATGCGTATACGTAGACTCCGAAGAAGCACTGCTCGACCTCAATCGCCGAGGAAGAGAGCTTGGCTTCACCACCGCGCTCATCCAGGATGCAGGACACACTGAATTCCATGGAGAGCCCACCTACACCTGCATGGCATTCGAGCCTCTGTATCCCGAGCAGATCAACCCGCTCACCGGCGATTTGCCGCTGTATTAGCCCACGCCTTATTCCGCTCGAAAGCCGCCAGGAACGCGATACAGCTCGTCCCCTCCATCGGAAGGAATGATCTCCACCACGTCGTTGTAGATGGCAGTCTGCCGCTCATCGATGTCTCGGTCCTCATGATAGTGTCCGAAAAACCAGTGGCGGTAGTCGAGCTTTCGCTCTATATCGAAAAGAAAGCGCGTGAGTTCGTCGTTTTCGTACGTCGGGTTCAGACGATATTGAACGTTGCTCGCCGCACAATGCGTGAGCACGTAGTCGGTTTTCCACTCCAATGCATCGAGCGTATCCAGCGCCTGCGCATACTCTTCACTCGAAGGCATTTCCTGAGGCCACCAGCTTTTATGCGGCGTGCGCCATGCCTTGTCGACCGAGCGGGCACCTCCCATGCAGAAGAAGGAGCGGTCGGATATCGTGAATGCCTGCCCCCTCATAAGGTGAAGAACCGAAGGCCTCACGCGGTGAACCAATCCCCCGTGCCACTCTTCGGTCTCCATGGAGTCGAGCATGTCGAAGTTCTCGTGGTTTCCATCCACGAACAACGTCGTAAAAGGCTTTTTCTCAAGCCACCGTAACCAGTAGTTGCTTTCGGAATTATCAGCCCAAACCAGGCCGAAGTCTCCGCAGACTATTACGTAATCTTCCTTGTCGAGCTCGCATCCTATCGGAAAGAAACCAGGACCAAGCTTGCGCACGTCTACCGATCCGTGCGTATCACCCGTGATGAAAACACGATTCGCCACAGCATATCCTTTCCGTCAGACCAGGAACAAAGGACGCCTAGAAAAACATCGCCTTCAACCCGATAATCACCAACACGACGCCGCCCACGATCTGCGCCCTGTCCCCCAAAACGTTGCCGAACCTTTTGCCAAGCGCCAAAGCGACGAAGCAGCATGCGCACGTGGTCAGGGCGATGATTGCCGCCGATAGCGCAATGTCTACGTTGACGGCGCGCAGGCTCACGCCGACAGCGAACGCATCGATGCTCGTAGCCACAGACTGCATCAAAATCACCCCGGCCGTAAGCCGCTGCGCCTCAATGGAGCACGATTCTTCCGGATTGCGCAGCACCGACACGCCCTCTTTGATCATATTGCCGCCGATGATGCCCAGAATGACCAGCGTCACAACGCCTGCGTACGCTTCGATAATATCCCCGATGACTCCCCCGAGGAAAAAGCCCAGCAAAGGCATGAGCCCCTGAAAGACGCCGAAAGCAATCGGCAGTACGAACAGGCGCGCTCGCGACGCTCCCCGATAGCAAAATGCATTGGAAATCGTAACGGCGAAGGCATCCATCGCCAGTGCCGCGCCCAGCACGATGATTTCGACCATGCTCACGCCAAAACCCCCTGTATGTATTGCATGACTGCGCATACCGCGATGGGCATGAACGCCGCTGGAAGATAGTTCGCCACCTTTATATCGGTAAGTTTGAGCATATTCAGCCCGATGGCCAGCAAGAGCAGGCTGCCGGCACACACCATTTCGTTGATGACCGCATCGGTCAAAAGCGGAGCAATCAGGCTTGCTCCCAAGCTCAAAGCTGCCTCATACGCAAACACCGCAATACCCGAAAAGGGCACGCCCACGCCAAGCGTGGTGGCCATAACCATGACAACCACCATATCGATTACTGCCTTGGCGAACAGCGTGGAATGATCGAGCTGCAAGCCGCTTTGCAGCGAACCAAGCACCGCCATGGAGCCTATGCAGATGAACAACGACGAAGAGACGAAGCCGTCGGAAAAATTACCGAGTGCGGTAGACCCGCGAAACGCACGGTCTATCTTTTCCTGCACCCAATCGCCGAAACGATGAATCCATCCGTCGATATCGACGGCGAAGCCAATCAGCCCGCCGACCACGATCGAGAGCACCGTAACTACGACATCGCCGCCCTTTACCATGCCTTGCACGGCCACGAGAATGACGCACAGCCCCAGACCCTTCATAAGGAAATCGCCGAGGCTGTCGGGCATCTTTCGCTTAAACAGCAAACCGAGCACGCCGCCGAGCACCGTTGCAAGGCCGTTGACCAGCGACCCGAGAATAACCATCGAAGCCCCCTCCTGCTCCATTTTCACCGAAGCCCCGAGCGCTCCGATTCTCAGCAATTCAGCATGAAAACACGGCCGCAGGCACACGCGCAAGGCGAAGCGTAAAAAAGGCACGGCGTACACCGTGCCTTTCGCATTTTACTCCTTGGAGGTCGTCTTCGATTCTCCCGAACGAACCTCGACCTTGCGTTTGACAACCTTTGGCTCGTCAAACGTGGCCGCAATTTCCTTATCGAGCTTACGCAGGATGGGCAATGTTCCCAGCAAAACGCCGCCAACTGAAACCACGATGCCCGCGATGATGAACCAGTTCGCAACGCCCGTAAATTCAGCACACGTTCCCGCCAAGGCAAGGCCAATCGGCGACGAGAGCGCCGAAACCGTGGTGAAAAGACCCATGACGCGTCCCATCTTCTCCGGCGGAATGCGCTTCTGCAGCACCGCCAGCAAGGGACCGTTGAAAAACGCCTCAATAACGCCAGAAATGCCCGTCAGGATAACGAAGAATATGAACATATCGGGAGTGAGCAGGCCGGCAAGGACCAAGACGATGCCGGCGCCGAAACCGGAAAACGCCACCAGGCGCAGCAAGCGTCGACCGCCGCCCCATACGAACAGGATTCCCATGCCGACAAGAGAGGTGACGCCATATGCCGCTTCCACCATCGAAGCCATATACCCGTCGCCGTTGAACTGGTCATACGTCATCAAAGGGAACAGCGAGTTGATGCCCGCATACATGGCCATCACGGCCATGACGATACCTGCCATGACCAAAAGCCCGCGATCGGCGTTGAGCGTGGCGAACCCTGCCTTCAGGGCCTTCACGGGATGGCGCGCTTCTTCGCTCGTATCGTGGAAATCGGGGATTTTAGCCGTGGCGATGGTGAGCACGGCCATGGCGCAGCCGAATGCATTGAGGAACAGCACCATCTGGAAACCAATGGCGGTGTAGAGAAAAATTCCGAACACGGGACCCACGATCAGCGCCATGGACCAGAGGCTTTGGTTAAGCGTATTGATGCGCACCAAATGACGCTTTGGAACAAGTAGGGGCATGGTTGATTCCATGGCGGGAATATGGAAAGCCTGGCCAACGCTGCGCAATGCGCTCATGACCAAGACCAACTCGACCGACACATGGCCCATGAAGATGACCATGCCCATGAGCAACGCCATGACGCCAACAAACGCATCGGCGGCCATGAGCACGTATTTTCTGTTAAAACGATCGGCCACCACGCCGCCAATTGGCGAAAGCAAGCCCTGCGGCAGCATGGAGCACAACGAGGCAATAGCCAGCATAAGCGCCGAGTCGGTGGTCTCGGTGACATACCACACGCCCGCGTACATGGACGAATACGCCGTCAGGATGGAAAACGCCTGACCGATCCAGATCGTCACGATGATGCGTTTCCAGTTATGCGAGAGCTCGGGCGCTTGGGCCTGGGCTTTTACCGCAATGTCGGATTTCGTTTGTTTCGAAGAGACCGATCCCGCCTTTTTCCCATGCTCTTGGTAGTCACTCATGCAAACCGTCCGTTTTCAATTGCTGTGTCTTTCGAACGACGATAGTATCAAGGCGTACGTAGCGCCGCTAGAGCCATCACGAAGCGTAAAGAAAATGTTTCGAACATTCTTACGCGCGCAAGGACACAGTGTCGACCAAACCTGCACGAAACAAGAGAGCCAAAAGCCCGATTCGGCCCGAAGCCCAATCCGGTCTTATAGCCCAAGATTCCAACGATTAAGCGCTGCGCGCTTACGACCTCCGTCCTCCGCCATAGGAGCTTTTGCGGCCGGCGGCGAAAGCACTGCCCTTACGCGCTGTCTTCTTCAGGTCAGCCAAGACGTCCTTTTCCGCCGACCCCTCCACTTGAGCCTTCAGCTTGACCACCTGGTCGCGCAGGCGGGCGGCCTCCTCAAAGTCCATATTTGCGGATGCAGCGATCATCTCTTCTTCCATGCTAGAAATCACGCGCATCACCTCAGAGCGCGAAAGCTCTGCCAAAGTTCTGTTCACATCCTCGGCGCTGCCTACCGCTTCGCCATCCCCGTCGGACATAAAGCCCATGACGTCGTTAATTGCCTTGCGCACGGTCTGAGGCGTAATGCCGTGCTCCTCGTTGTACTGCATCTGAATCTCGCGACGGCGGCGCGTTTCAGAAATAGCCGTCTCCATGGAATCCGTCATTTTATCAGCATACATGATGACCTGGCCTGATGCGTTGCGCGCCGCACGACCGATTGTCTGGATGAGACTGCGATGGTTGCGCAAAAATCCCTCTTTGTCTGCGTCAAGGATAGCCACAAGGCTCACCTCGGGAAGGTCGAGGCCCTCGCGCAGCAAGTTGATGCCCACCAAGACGTCGAATTCGCCCTTGCGCAACGCGCTTAGAATCTCGACGCGCTCGAGCGTGGCTATATCGGAATGCATATACCGCGCACGCACCCCTTGATCGAGGAGATGGTCGGTCAAATCCTCGGCCATCTTCTTCGTTAATGTGGTAATAAGCACGCGCTCATCGCGCTCGGCACGCTCCTTCGCCTCGTCGATGATATCGTCGATCTGGCTCGCTATAGGCCGCACGATGATCTCCGGATCGAGCAGGCCCGTGGGGCGAATAATCTGCTCCACCTGGTTCTGCGTGACCTTCTCTTCGTAGTCGCCCGGCGTGGCGGACACATAGATGAACTGGGGAATGCGCTCCTCGAATTCGTCGAAGCGCAGCGGCCTGTTGTCCAGGCAGCTCGGAAGGCGGAACCCGTGCTCGGCAAGCGTGACCTTGCGGCTGCGGTCGCCCTCGTGCATGCCGCGAATCTGCGGCACGGTCACATGGCTCTCGTCGATGATGCAGAGGAAGTCGTCGGGGAAATAATCGAGCAGCGTGTACGCAGGCTCGCCCGGTTCTCGGCCGTCAAGGTGACGCGAATAATTCTCGATTCCGCTGCAGAACCCCATGGTCTCCAGCATTTCGAGGTCGTAGTTCACGCGCATCTCAAGACGCTGCGCCTCAAGCAGCTTGCCCTCTTCTTTGAATTGCGCCAGGCGGTCGCGCAGCTCTTCTTGGATGCTCTTGATGGCGCGGTCCATCTTCGGACGGGCCGTCACATAATGCGAAGCAGGCCAGATGGGAAGCGCCTCGTATTCGTTCAAGACCTCGCCCGTCACGTTGTCTATTTCCTGGATACTCTCGACCTCGTCTCCCCAGAACTCTATGCGCACGGGGTTGTCCGCGTAGGGAGGAAACACATCAAGCGCGTCTCCGCGCACGCGAAACGTGCCGCGCTTGAGTTCGTAGTCGTTGCGGTCGTACTGGATGTCTATCAGTTCGTGGATGACGTCGTCGCGCTCGGCCGGCTTTTCCTTATCGATGAACACGGCCATGCCGGCGTAATCCATGGGAGAGCCGATGCCGTAAATGCAGCTTACCGAGGCGACCACGATGATGTCGCGCCGCGAAAGGAGGCTCGACGTTGCCGCATGGCGCAGTTTTTCGACCTCTTCGTTAATGGAGGCGTCTTTCTCAATAAAGGTGTCAGTTGAAGGGACGTAGGCCTCAGGCTGGTAGTAGTCGTAATAGGAGACGAAGTAGACCACGGCGTTATGCGGAAAGAACTCCTTGAGCTCAGCAGCAAGCTGCGCGGCAAGCGTTTTATTGGGCGCCATGACCAACGTGGGTTTCTGGACGGCTTCTATCACCTTAGCCATAGTGAAGGTTTTACCCGACCCCGTGACGCCGAGGAGGTTCTGATAGCGAAGCCCTCGACGCACGCCATCTGCAAGAGCCTCGATGGCCTGAGGCTGGTCACCCGCAGGTTCGTACGGGCTTTCCACCTTAAACGGTGTAGAAGCAAGACGCACCTCGGTCAGCTTCCCCTCCATGGAAACGCCTTCTATGTTTTGCAGGTGAGAAGACATGAGCCCGCTCCTTCGCTCCAAACATTTCGCAGCGCGCATACGCAATCGCGCGACTTCATGATATGCAACCAGAATATCACATGCCGATATTTATCGAACATACATTCGTAATTCAAGAAACGCCCGTGAACCCGCCGGCAGCCGCAGCGCAGGTCCGTAAAAAGGCAATTCCTAAAGCGTGGACAGCCGACCGCGTTCAGGACGTTTTTTCAACAAAGCCTCATCGGACCATACTCAAGACGCGCGCAACGCCTTTTGCCCAATGCCCATTCAAAACGTCAACCAATCCTTCCACAACGCCGAACGGAACGCCCGCAGACGTGAATGAACGCAACGGCATATCAGCCGCCATCTCATCCATCATGGCCTTCATATCGTCGCTCATGTGCTTCGACTGCCCTGCCATCAGGAAATCAACGATACGAAACGCCTGCCGCCCGAGAAACGTCGTACCAAGATCGCTCACGGGAGAATCAGGCGTAAAAGGCTTCACCGGCCTTCGCGGCGGAAGCGGAGCGCCGTAAAGTGCCACGAAAGCCGCATCGGAAAACCCTCCCGGCACAACTTCGTAATACGACGCAAGCGCCTCACGCTTGGGCGCGCAAGAACGCGCGGAATCGACGGGAAACGGGCTTTGGCCCTCGCCCGCACCAAGAAAGACATCACACGTCAGACGCACATCACGACTCGACGCGCAGAATAAAACATCGTAGAGCCCTTCGTCGATGCGCCAGCGATGCTCGTGCGTATCCCAAAAGCGAAACGCACGTTCGTCGACGCGCATGGAAACACGCACACTTTCACCGGGCGCAAGCTTCGCCTTCGAGAACGCAACCAACCGACGCCTCTCCCCGAATGTCGTACGCGCGCGAGGTTCCACGTACAGCTGCACCGTTTCCGCACCTTCGCACGCGCCCGTATTCGTCACCGTGCACGATGCCTCGATGCCGCCCTCGACGAACGAAACAGCCGGCTCGCTATAGGAAAACGATGTGTATGACCTGCCGAAACCAAACGGATACGCAGGTTCGACACCCGCCGCATCGAAATACCTATAACCCGTAAAGATGCTTTCGCGATAGAGCACCTCGCGATCGGTATCAGGAAAACTTCTCCCGAGCGCCGTATCATGCAGACAGACGGGCCAGGTTTCGGCAAGCTTCCCACTTGGATTCACCCGTCCGGTCAGAATATCGACCGTCGCATGGCCGCCCCGACACCCCGACAGATACATCAGAAGAATTGCCGCAGGGCCATTGCGCCATGGCATTTCCATGGGCGAGCCGCCCTGCAAAACCACAACGGTCTTCGAATTGGCCGCGCAAACACGCTCGATAAGAGAAACATGACCTTTCGGCATCACCATGAGCTTGCGATCGAAGCCTTCGGATTCGAAGCGGTCGGGAAGCCCCGCGAATACCACCGCAACGTCGCTTTGCGCCGCCAGCGCGGCCGCTTCGTCGAGCAGCTCCTCGGAAGAATCGCCCGATGTCGCATCGTAGCCCTGGGCGTACCCCACGTCGATACCCGCATCAAGAAACGCGCTCCATGGATCGTCTAGGTGAGCGGGGTCGATTTTCGAAGAACCCGCCCCCTGATAGCGCGGAAGCAGAGCGAACGCCCCTATGACGGCCACCTTCTCCGTGCCCTGAAGCGGCAGAATGCCGTCATTCTCGAGCAGGACGGCACTTTCGCTTGCGGCACGATAGGCTATTTCAGCATGGTGCGCATAATCACATTCGAAAGGAAGGGCTCTTCCCTGCCGGGCTTTTTGCTCCAGGCCAACTACACGGCAAGCCGCGTCATCGAGAGCATCGAGGGAAAGATTCCCCGATAAGACAGCCTCTTCAACCGTTTGGGAGTGGTCCGCTCGCGGACCCGGCATGCACACGTCAAGCCCTGCCGCAACCGATGCGACGCTTTCGCTCATGGCGCCCCAATCCGACACCACGGCCCCGTCGAAGCCCCACTCGCTACGCAGTACGTCGCGTAAAAGCCACGGATGCTGCGAGCAGTACACGCCGTTAAGACGGTTATAGCCCGTCATGACCGCCCACGGCCTCGCCTCGCGCACCACGCGTTCGAACGGCGCAAGATAGATTTCGCGCAAAGCCCTCTCATCGATGACAGAATCGCCAACCATGCGTGCATGCTCTTGGTTGTTTCCCGCCAGATGCTTCACGCACGCCCCCACGCCGCGACTCTGGATGCCGCGCACCATAGCCGAGCCAAGCGCGCCTGAAAGCCACGGATCTTCGCTGAAATACTCGAAATTGCGGCCGCATAAGGGGCTGCGCTTCATGTTGACGCCCGGACCCAACACCACATCGACCTTCTGGTCGCGGGCTTCTTCGCCAATAGCCGCACCGACCTCTTCGATCAACGCTTCGTCGAACGAACAGGCCAAAGCGCTCGCTGTAGGAAAGCACGTCGCAGGGTTGCTTTTATGAATGCCCAAGTGGTCGGAACCGTTTTCCTGCTTTCGCAAGCCATGAGGGCCGTCGGAAAACACCACGGAAGAAACCCCGCGATCTTCCAAGGGATTCGTCTTCCAATGAGAAGCGCCCGCTAAAAGCGACGCTTTCTCAGCCGTCGTCAAAAAAGACACAACGCTTGCGACATCCATGCTGACCCCGTTCCGCATGCCGCTGCGCACTATGGGCATGCACGTCGATTTTTCCGAAAACGACTCTGGAGGCATTGTATACGCGACCATCTTGAGAAAACCCAAATCGCGCAGACGTTGCCGAACGGAGAGAAATCACGCACGAAACTTCCAATCAGCGTGCAAGAGCGCTCCATACAGCCTGAACCGCATGGTCCATCTGCTCGACGGATCCGCCGTTGTCAATTATGTAATCAGCAATGGACGCCCGCTGCTCATCACTTGGCTGCTGCGCCATACGCGCACGAACATCTAATTCACTCTGTCCGCCCCGAGCGCACGCGCGAGCAAGACGCGTTTTTTCGGGAGCACTCACCGCAACAACCGCATCGGCCCATGAAAACGCCTCGCGCGTCATCTCGCCCGACGTAACCTCCACAACAACGATATCATGCGCCTCTCCCAGCATGTCCACGCGTCGGAAGCACTCGTCCATAATGGCAGGATGCGTAATCGAATTGAGCAGCTGCGTATGCTCGGCCGAATCGAAAGCGGCGACGGCAAGACGAGAACGCACGACATCTCCCCTGTCATCGAAAATCGCATTGCCGAACGCTTGGCGCAACGCCGCTTTGGTTGCCGGGATCGACAACACCTCATGACCTATATCGTCAAGCTTCACCACGCCCGCCCCAAGACGCCCGAACGCCTCGCATACGCTAGACTTTCCCGATCCTATTCCGCCGATTAAAACGATCGTTTTCATATCCTGCCCCCTTGCCCACGACGCACCCTTCTGACGCGACGAAACTCCGACCTGCGTCGGCAAGCGATCGTGCTAGCAACGCTCCGCGATTTCGCGAATGAGACGCACCGTGTCATCCCACCCAATGCATGGGTCGGTGATAGATTGGCCGTAAGTCATGTTGTCGCTTATGTTCTGGCGCCCTTCCACCAGGTAGCTTTCAATCATCACGCCTTTGATGAGCTTGCGCAGATCGGCGCTATGTTTGCGCGTGTGGGTGATCTCGCCCACGATGCGAATCTGCTCTTTGAACTGTTTTCCGGAATTCGAATGGTTTGCATCGATGATGACGGCGGGATTGGTCAAGCCCTGCTTTTGGTACATCTCCCATAAACGCATGCAGTCCTCGTAATGGTAGTTGGGGATAGTGGTTCCGTATTTGTCCACACCACCGCGAAGGATGGCGTGCGCAAGCGGGTTGCCGTCGGTAGACACGTCCTGCGTACGATAGATGAACTGCTGCGGGCTTTGGGCGGCAACAACGGAGTTCAGCATGACGGAAAGATCGCCGCTTGTGGGGTTCTTCATACCGACGGGCGTGTCCACGCCCGAAGCCGTCAGACGATGCTGCTGGTTTTCGACAGAACGAGCTCCTACGGCTTCATACGAAAGAACATCGTCCAGATAGGTGCGGTTTTCCGGATACAGCATCTCATCCGCCGCCGTCAATCCGCTTTCCTCCATGGCGCGAATATGCATGTGACGAATGGCTCTGATGCCCTCCAGCAGGTCAGGAGCGGCTTCGGGGTCAGGCTGGTGAAGCATGCCCTTGTAGCCGACGCCCGTTGTGCGCGGCTTGTTCGTGTAAATGCGGGGGATGAGAATGAGCTTATCGGAAACAAGCGGGGCCAAGGCGCCCAGCCTACTTACGTATTCGCATACGGAATCTTCGTTATCAGCAGAACAGGGGCCGATAATCACGATAAACTTGTCGGATTTGCCCGTGAATACATCACGAATCTCGGCATCACGACGCGCTTTGAGAGCGACAAGCTCGTTCGAAAGAGGATATTCCGCCTTGAGCTCCGACGGCTCGGGCAAAATCCTGTTGACTTTCATTCCCATTTGTTCGTCCTCTCCTCGAAGCGCCAAGCACCTTGCCGTACGTAGCGCTCTCGCGTGTTATCCAAATAATGGCGCTTGCTTTTGCCATCATGCCGTGATGCGCTTCAGCCTTGCCGAGCCACACCTCAAGCACGCATAGTCCGCGCTATAACGCCACCGCCGATTACGACTCCTTCGTCATAGAACACGGCATACTGTCCTGGCGCAGTGGTTGCCTGAGGGTCTTCGAGCACAACGCGCACGGAATCAGGCGCGCCGGGAATAAGGCGACACGGCGCAGCCGCTTGACGATACCTCAGTTTGACCGAACACGGGAAAGAGCCCTGTTCGCCGCAACGTTGCATCACTTCCTCCGATGCGATCGATTGCCACACCATATGGGAAACGTATGCGGAGCCAATCATTGCCTCCGAGGCAAACGCTACGACCAACTCGTTTGCGTCCGAATGTTTTTCCACGACGTAATACGGCTCGGGGGCGCCGCCGATATTCAATCCTTTGCGCTGACCAATGGTGTAACGATGCAAACCTTCGTGACGCCCGAGCACCTTGCCATCCAGGGAAACAATCCGTCCTGGCTTGCCCGCAAGACCCCTATTCGCAAGAAAATCTAGGTGAGAACCGTGGATGAAGCATATATCCTGGCTGTCCGATTTCGACGCCACGGGAAGGCCCCACTCTCTCGCCAGCGCCCGAACAGCCGTCTTACCCTCCTCAAGAGGACCCAAAGGAAGCAATAGCCGTTTGAGCCGATCTTGCGAGAGCATGGCAAGCATGTACGATTGGTCTTTCGGCGCATACGCCGCGCGAGCAATGGCGAAATGATCCCGACGTCGCACCACGTTGGCGTAATGGCCAGTTGCCACGAAATCGCACCCGAGTTCGTCAGCGGCATCGATGAGAGCGGGAATCTTGCATGCCTTGTTGCAGACCACGCACGGGCTCGGCGTGCGGCCTGCAGCGTATTCGTCCACAAACGCATCTATTACATGGCAGGAAAATGCCGCTGTTCGATCCCTTGTCTCATGAACTATCCCTAGCTGTTCGGCAACGCGGCGCGCATCTTCAACCGCTTTTTGCGAAGCTTCGTCATCGACGAAAACGCATGTAATGCCAACGACCTCAAGCCCCGCGTCCATAAGCAAACGCGCTGCGACAGACGAGTCGACGCCGCCACTCATACCCAAGGCCACTCGAGCGCCCGGGCGCAATTCTGTATGTTCTCCGAATGAAATCATGGGCGTCATTCTAAACGAATACAAGACGCTTTAGCGTGCGATAGCGTATTTTCTTCGAAACTATCGAACGACCGCGATCCCTTGCATGCAGGCAGGCCTCCACACTCTCGCCGCCAGCCACGAGTCCCCGAACGCGGCATCTTATCCGCTTCGCCCTCCCATCCATACTATCTCGTTCGTTTGCGCACGCATTTCGGCAGTTCTTACGAGATAGCATGGAAGAGCCGCGGCTTCCAGCGGAAGTCGTTTCAAAACGCCAGGTCAGAGATGGCATGGATTTCTTCGGGACCAAGCATGCGGCGCGAGGACATGCTATTTCGTCGATACTACCACGGGCAGTGCACGGAAATGACGAAATAGCATGGGACCCTTCGCCATGCAAGGCGACGTCCTCGGAGGCACGGCGTGCTCTTCGCAACGCTGCCCCGCGCAAAAAAAAGCGACCCCGAGGGGTCGCTTTCATGCGCGAAATATCGCCTGAAGAAGTGATGCGCCGTAACGCATCAGGCATGCAACGCTTTATTATTCGGCGTCAGCAGCCTTTTCAGCCTTCTTCTTGGGCTGACGGGGCTCGGGAGCCTGAATGGTCTCGTCAACTTCGATCTCGAAGCCGAGCTCGTCGGCAGCAGCCTTCATGGACAGGCTGATACGACGACGGTCGGGATTGATCTCCATGACCTTGACCTTGACTTCCTGGCCGACCTTGACGACCTGAGCCGGGGTGTCGATGTGCTTGGCAGCCATCTCGGAGATGTGAACCAGGCCCTCGACGTTGTTGCCGAGCTCGATGAACGCACCGAAGGGAACGATCTTGGTGACCTTGCCGTCAACGATGGAGCCCACAGGATAGGACTCGACGAGCTTCAGCCAGGGATCCTCGGTGGTCTGCTTCAGGCCGAGAGAGATGCGCTCGCGCTGCAGGTCGACGTCGAGAACCTCAACCTCAACCTCGTCGCCGACTTTGACGACCTCGGAGGGATGGTTGACATGGTTCCAAGAAAGCTCGGAGATGTGAACCAGACCGTCGATGCCGCCCAGGTCAACGAATGCACCGAAGTCGACGATGGAGGAAACGGTGCCCTTGAGACGCATACCCTTGGCGAGCTTGGAGAGAATCTCTGCACGCTCGTTCTTGCGGCCCTCTTCGAGGAGAACGCGACGAGAAAGAACAACATTGTTGCGGTTGCGATCCATCTCGATGACGCGTGCTTCGATTTCGGTGCCGAGGTACATATCCAGATCCTTGACGCGACGAAGGTCGACCAAGGACGCAGGCAGGAAGCCGCGCAGACCGATGTCGA
>ERZ827471.131-NODE-131-length-83463-cov-4.729067_pt1 | contig 83463 bp, 74 predicted proteins | sample MGYA00519772_ERZ827471 | MGnify/ENA primary metagenome ERZ827471 (study PRJEB31778, sample SAMEA3449315) | human gut metagenome | biome: human gut; feature: human-associated habitat; material: faeces | place: United Kingdom | collected 2010/2012 ...
CGTCCTTCGGTCAAGAAAATGTGCGACAAGTGCAAAATCATTCGACGCCATGGCAAGGTGCTCGTGATCTGCGAGAACCCCCGTCATAAGCAGCGTCAGGGTTAAGAGAGGAAGGCTAGCTAAACTATGGCACGTCTTTTTGGTGTCGACCTCCCTCGCGAGAAGCGCATTGAGATCGGCTTGACTTACATCTACGGTATCGGCAACACCACCGCAAAAAAGATTATCGCTGAGACTGGCATCGACCCGAATGTCCGCGTGAAGGACATTTCCGAGGACGATCTCCAGAAGATTCGCGAGTACATCGATAAGAACCTCACCGTCGAGGGTGACCTCCATCGCGAGGTTTCTCAGAACGTTAAGCGCCTTATGGAAATCGGCTGCTACCGTGGCCTGCGTCACCGCAAGGGTCTTCCCGTTCGCGGTCAGCGCACCCACACCAACGCTCGTACCCGCAAGGGTCCCAAGCGTCAAATCGGCGGCAAGAAGAAGTAGGGGTTTTGACACATGGCTAAGAAGAACGTTCGTACGCGCATCAAGCGCTCCGAGCGCAAGAATATTGCGGTCGGTCAGGCTCATATCAAGAGCACCTTCAACAACACCATCGTTTCTATCACCGATCCTCAGGGTAACGTGATTTCCTGGAATTCTGCAGGCACCGTGGGTTTCAAGGGCTCCCGTAAGTCCACTCCGTTTGCTGCGCAGATGGCTGCCGAGCAGGCTGCTAAGACCGCTATGGAGCATGGCCTGAAGAAGGTCAGCGTTTTCGTGAAGGGCCCCGGCTCTGGTCGCGAGACCGCTATCCGCTCCCTGCAGGCTGCAGGCCTCGAAGTGGCAAGCATCCAGGATTGCACCCCCATCCCGCACAACGGCTGCCGTCAGTGCAAGCGCCGCCGCGTGTAGTTCAGAAAGGATCGAATCATTATGGCAATCAATAGGACTCCGGTTCTTAAGCGCTGCCGCCAGCTCGGTATTGATCCGGTTGTGCTGGGCTACAGCAGCAAGAAAGAATCTATCCGTCAGCCCAAGCGCCGTCGCAAGGAAAGCGAATACGGCATGCAGCTTCGCGAGAAGCAGAAGGCCAAGTTCATCTATGGCGTTCTCGAGAAGCAGTTCCGTGGCTATTTCAAGCAGGCTAAGCGCCAGCAGGGCATTACCGGCGAGAACCTCATGCGTATCCTCGAGTCCCGCCTCGATAACGTCGTGTTCCGTCTGGGCTTTGCTCGCACCCGCAAGGAAGCCCGCCAGACCGTGACCCATGGCCATATTCTGGTGAACGGCCGTCGCGTCGACATCCCGTCTTTCCGCGTCCGTCCTGGCGACCTCGTTTCCGTTGCTCCCAAGGCAAAGGAAATGCTCGTCATCAAGAGCGCTCTCGTCTCCAACGAGCGCATGCAGGTTCCTGCATGGCTCGAGGTTGACATCGAGAAGCTGCAGGGCAGCGTGCTCTCCCTTCCCAACCGTGATCAGATCGACCTGGATATCAACGAGCAGCTTATCGTCGAGCTCTACTCTAAGTAATAACCAGCGGCTGATTAGGAGGCTTACAAACTATGGCAGAGTTCATGAGGCCAACCGTCACAACCGAAGAAGTGAACGATACTGTCGCTCGCTTCGTCGTAGAGCCGCTTGAGCGTGGTTTCGGATATACGCTGGGCAATTGCATGCGTCGCGTGCTTCTGTCCTCCCTCGATGGTGCAAAAGCTACCGCTATTCAGATTGAAGGCGTTCAGCATGAGTTCACCACTGCCGAGGGTGTTATCGAAGATGTCACCGATATCGTCCTGAACGTAAAGGGCCTTGTTTTCTCGGCCCTTTCCGAGGACTACACCGAGGCGACCGCGACCATTTCCGTCGAGGGTCCCTGCACGGTAACCGGCGCTGACATCAAGGTGCCCGCCGAGTTCACGCTCGTCAATCCTGAGCATGTTATCGCCACTGTCGCCGATGGCGGTACGTTGAACATGAGCATTCGCATCGGTGTTGGTCGTGGGTATGTTTCGGCCGAGCGCAACAAGCGTACCGAAGACCCCATCGGCATCATCCATGTGGACAGCCTGTTCTCCCCGGTGCGTCGCTGCACGCTTGCTGTCAGCGATACGCGTGTGGGCCAGCGCACCGACTTCGACAAGCTGGTTCTTGAGGTCGAGACTGACGGCTCCATCGTTCCTAACGAAGCGGTATGCCGTGCGGCTAATATCATCAACCAGTATATGGGCGCATTCTTGACCCTGGCTGATATCGCAGACGAAGAAGAAGGCGAGATTCCTTCCATCTTCGCTCCGGAAGGCCAGGAAGCGAATGCGGAGCTCGATAAGCAGATCGAGGATTTGGACCTTTCCGTCCGTTCCTACAACTGCCTGAAGCGTGCGGGCATTCACTCCGTGCGTCAGCTGGTCGAGTTCTCTGAGAATGACTTGCTCAATATCCGTAACTTTGGTGCGAAGTCCATTGAAGAGGTCAAAGACAAGCTGATCTCCATGGACCTCAATTTGAAGCAATAATAGGAGATACACGATGAGGCATTACAAGAAGGGCCGCAAGCTGGGTACTGACGCTTCCCACACTAAGGCCATGAAGAGGTCCTTGGTGAAGTCGCTGTTCCTCAACGACCGCATCAAGACCATCGAGTCTCGTGCCAAGGAGATTCGTCCCGACGTGGACAAAATCGTTACCTGGGCAAAGAAGGGCGACCTGCATTCCCGCCGTCTTGCCATTGCTGCTCTCGGCAATGACAAAGAGCTCGTTCGCGAGATCTTCGAGAAGGTCGAGCAGGGTATGTTCGCCGATCGCCAGGGTGGCTACACCCGCATCATGAAGCTTGGTCCCCGCAAGGGCGACAATGCTCCCATGGTCATCATGGAGCTCGTGACTGAGCCCGTCCAGAAGAAGACTGCTGAAGCTCCTGCCGAGAAGGCTGAGCCGAAGAAGGTTGAAGCTCCCGCTGAGGAAGCTAAGGCTGAAGAGGTTGTCGAGGAAGCTGCTGAGGCTACCGAGGCTCCCGCAGAAGAGGCTGAAGAGAAGAAGGCTGAATAACCTTATTTTCTCGCAAGGAAACGCCGTCCTTTCCAGGGCGGCGTTTTTTATATGTATGCTGCGGAAATGGCGCTTGATGGTTCTCGATGGATTTCGAGGGGGCGTATCAAGTTGTCAACGTGTCGAATTCACCCTTCGACTCAACTGCTGCCGTGGTAGGATGAAATTGCCCGACGATACGGGGCGATAGAGGGATTTGCGCAGATGCGCATGATTCTCGGCACGAAGGGGGCATCATGTCCGAACTGGGAAAAATCATCAATGAAGCCATTGATAAGGCGCAGGAGCTCGCTGGAGAGCTGAAGGATGCGAATGATAAAATCATCGACGCAATTCAGGAGCAAGCCCCGGCTGTCATGGAGAGCGCGCGTGCTAAAACCGAAGAGCTTGCCAATGCCGCCCATGAGAGTTTTCCAGAAATGGTCGACGAGGCCAAAGCTGCGGCAGAAAAGGCCATGGACGCATCCAAGCAGGCGGCCGAGCATGTGATGGATGCCACTTCTCACATTGCTGATAAATCCGTTGAAACGGCGAAGGAGATGGGCGATCGTGCCGCTGAAGCCGCAAAGGCAACGGCAGAGCGCATTTCGAAAAAAGACGATACGGTCGAATAGCTCTTGCCTATCGGTGGCGGGCGTAAGCTTTTCTTGCGCCCGCCTTTTTGCGCAGGCTCTCCAAAGGCCTTCATATGCATCTTGATGTTTGATGGAGGGCAGCAGTACCCTACGTGGCTCGCATATACTGAAAAGTATGTCATTTCGTTCAAACAACGTATCCTTGCATATCGACGCACGTATCGCCATCGTATTGGTGTTCGTGTATTCCGTCGCGTTATTTTTGGCGGATTCATGGATGGCTCTCGGGCTCTTTGCCATCGGCCTTTCTGCGGTTCTTATTGCAGCTCGCGTTTCGTTCGTCAAGGTGATGCGCGGCATGGTGCCGTTGCTGTTTATTCTGGCGTTTACCGTGGTGGCTCATATTCCCCAGGGAATTATTGAAGGTTCTTTCTACGCGTTTCGCATCTTTCTTCTTGCCGTAGCGACATTGTCGGTGGCTTTTTCTTACGATGACACCCGCCTTGTACGAGCGTTTACGTTCTTCCTTTCCCCGTTTCGAAAAGCACGCGTGCCTGTCGACGATATTGCCACTATGTTTTCTATCGCCTTGAGGTTCATTCCGGTGAGCATGGACGAATTTCAGAGGGTCTCATCGGCCCAGCGTGCGCGAGGTGCGAATCTTGACGAAGGCGGCGTGATCGAACGCGTCAAAAACTGGGGGAGCGTTCTGGTGCCGATGCTTGTGGGTTTGTTTCGCAGAGCCGGCGTGCTTGCTCAGGCGATGGAGGCGCGTTGTTACGGGGGATGCTCTCGTCGAACGAGTTTGCATGGCGATGAGAAGCTCGGTGCCGCCGCCGTTGCGTCTATGCTCCTTCTGTGTGCTGCAATCGTTTCGGTGGCGTTGCTGCTGTAGTTTACAAGGGTCGAGGGGCTGCGTGGCGGGGTCGTCTTCTTGCCTCGTACCATTCGCTTGCTGTCTCGTTGCCACCGCTCGCTTTGCGCTCGACGCCGCTTGCTGTAAATCCTGATACAATCGCTCTGTTCATACGGCATGCGAATCGCTGCCGTTTCAAAAGGCGGCAACCGTCTTGCCGTTTCAACCGAAAGAGGAGGCAATCTTCATGAGCATCATCTTCGACGTGTACGGTCGCGAAGTTCTGGATTCTCGTGGTAATCCGACCGTAGAGGTGGAAGTCACGCTGGACGACGGCTCGTTTGCCCGTGCTATCGTTCCGTCTGGTGCATCTACGGGCGCATTCGAGGCGGTTGAACTGCGCGATGGCGAAACCGACCGTTATCTGGGCAAGGGTGTTACCAAAGCTGTCGCCCATGTGAATGAGGAAATCGCAGATGCCGTCATCGGCATGGATGCAACCGACCAGCGTTCTCTCGACGCCGAGATGATTGACCTGGACGGCACGCCGAATAAGGGCCGCTTGGGCGCAAACGCAATTCTGGGCGTTTCTTTGGCTGCTGCTCGCGCCGCTGCGGAATCCGTCGAACTTCCTCTGTACCGCTATGTCGGCGGCGTGAATGCCAACATGCTTCCCACTCCGATGATGAACATTCTCAACGGCGGCGTGCACGCCGATAACAACGTGGACTTCCAGGAGTTCATGATCATGCCCGTGGGCGCTCCCACGTTCGCAGAAGGCCTGCGTTGGTGTGCGGAAATCTATCACACCTTGAAGAAGGTTCTGCATGATGCGGGCCTCGGCGGCGGTGTGGGCGACGAAGGCGGCTTTGCTCCGAACCTCAAGACCAACGAAGAACCCTTGAAATACATTTCCGAAGCGTGCGAGAAGGCGGGCTACAAGCCGGGTGTCGATATCATGTTCGCCATGGATCCCGCTTCCACCGAATACTACGATGCGGAACGCGGAGTGTATGTTCTGGCTGGCGAGGGTGTCGAGTACACCAGCGAGGAAATGGTTGATTACTGGGAGAAGCTTGTCGATAAGTATCCCATCATCTCCATCGAAGACGGCATGGCCGAGGAGGATTGGGATGGTTGGAAGCTTCTGACCGATCGTATCGGCGATCGCGTCCAGCTTGTTGGCGACGACCTCTTCGTCACCAATTCCGAGCGCCTGAAGAAAGGTATCGAGCTTGGCGTTGCTAACGCCATTCTGGTCAAGGTGAACCAGATCGGCAGCCTGACCGAGGCTATGGAGGCCATTCAGATGGCGAAGCAGGCTGGCTATGCGTGCGTCATGAGCCACCGTTCCGGCGAGTCCGAAGACACCACCATCGCCGACCTTTCCGTCGCATGCAACGCGGGCCAGATCAAGACCGGCGCACCGTGCCGCTCTGACCGTATTGCCAAGTACAACCAGCTTATCCGTATTGAGGAAGAGCTTGCCGACGCTGGCCAGTATGCCGGCATGAACGCGTTCTACAACATCAAGCGTTAATTCGGCGTACATATCGAAACGTGAAGCCGCCTGCGAGCCCTGGTGTTCGCAGGCGGCTTTTGCGTGTAGGTGAGGGAAGAAGGGACGCTGCGGGCAGTCGAGCGAAGCGCGGCACCCGCAGCGTCTCCTCGGGCTCAGCCGAATGGGTGTAAGACCGTACGCCTACTCCTCTTCGAGGTTCAGCCTGTTGATGCGGTCGATCAAGTCGTCGCCTCGCTCGTGGAACAACAGCTTTTCGTTGTGGGCGAAATAACGCTCGCAGCCGTGGTCGTTGATAAACGCCATGCTATAGCGGTTGACGGACAGGTCGGTCACCAACAGCAACATTTCCTGGCCGTCGCCGAACGCTTCTTCGACGAAGCGGAATACGTTGTCAAGTCCGCGCGCTGCACGGTCCAGGCGGCCATCGAGTGCATCGAGCATTTCCTCGAACTTCGCTTTGATATCGTCGAAGGAAAGCGCGGAGCCCTCTGCGTTGCGCACGGAGGATTCGAGAATCCCTGCCGCGCGTTCGTAGGAAAGCCTCTTGTCGGGGCTCAGTAGTCCCGCCGTTTTTTCGATGCCGGCCTTTTTGCGAATTTCAGCGGCGGCCTTCTGCGCTAGATCGCGCGCATCTTCCGCTCCGCCTTCGGCTATGCGGTCGCGCAATGCCGCAAGTTGTTCATGCGTGAATGCGACGGCTTTCTCCTCGGAAACGGCTTCGCGGACAACGCCGATCAGTGCATCGGTGATAAGACCCATGAGCGATACGCGCTCGTCGAATCCTGCTTCCTGTGCGCGTTCCACGATGCCCTGGTCGAACGTGCCTTCCACGATGCGGTCGATTTGGTAATCGGAGCGGTATTTCGTGAACAGCTCGTAGTAGACGGAGAAATGCTTGGCGATTTCGGGGCTTTGGACGTACTGTCCGATAAGGAGGTCGTCGACGGGCAGACCCTGCTCCTCATAGAGTTTGATGATGGCGGAAAGGTCATCCCAGCCGCGCGCCGTGACGAAGGACATGCCGTCGACCGTGGTCTCTACATGGTAGAAGTGCCCCTGCTCGATGTCGAGATACGTGAGCACGGCGGGATGCACTCCCGTTTCGACGGCGTAGTCGCGCCATGCGGTGTAATCGGGGTCGACGTCGATGCGCTTCAGACGATCCCATGTTGCCATGTCGAAGTCATGCACGGTGCGGTTGTACTCCGGGGGGTTGCCTGCCGTTACAACGATCCAGCCGTCGGGCACGCGATGACGGCCGAAGACCTTGTACTGCAGGAACTGCAGCATGGCAGGGGTCAGCGTCTCGGAGACGCAGTTGATTTCGTCAAGGAAGAGAATGCCTTCCTTCTTGCCGGTTGCTTCCATGGTTTCGTATACCGACGCGATGATTTCGCTCATGGTATATTCGGAAACGTCGTACTCTTCGCCGCCATAGGTCCTGTGAGAAATGAAAGGCAGTCCGAGGGCGCTTTGGCGCGTGTGATGCGTCATGGAGTAGGCAATGAAACCCACTTCGAGCTCTTGCGCGATTTGCTCCATGATGGCGGTCTTGCCGATGCCGGGTGCGCCGATCAAGAAGACGGGGCGTTGCCTGTTGATGGAAAGGCGATACTCCCCGAATTCGTCTTTGGCGAAATACGCTTTCATGGACCGTTCGATCTGCTGTTTTGCTTGCCTGATGTTCATGGTTCCTCCCGTTGCGCCGCGAGCTTCGTTGCGAATCGGCGTCTTGCGCGTTGATGCCATTCCCCTTGTCGTCGAAGACGCGCTTGAAGCGTTGGCGGCTACTCATTTAGTTGACGTCTCTACTCTTCGATCAATGCTGTTTCTTCAAGGACGACCTTGATGGCCCATACGGGCATCTCAACGCCGGTATCATCCTCCACGAGGACGAACGCCGCCGGGTAATCCGGTTTTCGTGCAGGGTAAGTGCCTTGTCCGTCGGTGAAATAAATCAAGCCGCCGAGTTTGGAGAAGTCGCCCCGTTCGAGCGCTTCGTCCACATAGGCGAAAACGGGGCGGAAGTCGGTGCCTCCGAGCCCTTTGATTTCGAGGTCGTCCAGATAGTCGTTCAAATCTCCTAGCGACGAAATGCGGGTGACATCGGTGATCGCCGCATCGCACTGCAAGATGACCACATTCATGTCTGAGAAAAAGCTCGTTTCGTCGGAAAGGATGGAATAGGTCTTTTCTATGAACTTGCGCACCAATCCGTCTTTGGTGGAAGATGAGGTGTCGATCGCAATGACGAAATCGCGGATGCGCTTTTCCTCGCTGTATTCGAGCGGTTCGATCAGAGGAAGATTTCCATAGCGCGAAAGACCGTAGCAGTAGTAGACGTAATCGAATTCATCGTCGTTGATCTTCATATGCTCGCCCATGCGCGCGAACTTGCGCAGAAACTCGTGGTAGTCGTGCTTCTCCCTGGTGACGGCCTTGAGGTTCATGGCGAGGTTGGAACCTTCGGCGCCCCAGAGCTGCACGTAGGTATCAAGCTGGACGCCCATTTCGTATGCAGCGTTTTTCCACTGGTCGCGCGAACGGTCCAGATTGACCGTGTCAGCGAAGCGTTCGCCGATCGCACGTCGCGGGTCTTCGGGCGTTTCTTTCTGGGTGATTTCGTCTTGAGGGAGGCCTCGCTTGGAGGAATGGCTCTTCTTGGCATCCTTCGCCTCTTCAGGCATATCGGCTTTAGTGCCGTCTTCCCCTGCTTTTGTGGCGGCCTGCGTGGCGCCGGTGTCGCTCTCCTCGACGTGCTTGCGTTTTTTGGCTTGGCGGCGGGCCTCTTCTTCTGCGGCCATGGTATGCCACGGGCCGTGGTCGTCCACGATGAAGGCTTCACGCATGCGTTTAACCTCTTCGTCGTCTGCGACCGTGTCTACCAAGTATCGGTATATGGTTTCGGCGGTAACAATATCGAGCGCTGCCGTGATACGGGCGATCGCGGCGTTTTGCTTTGCCGCACGTTGCGTGCGAGCGGCAGGAAGGTCGAGTTCGGAGATGACGTGTTCCACAGCTATGTCACATGCCGTATCCCAGCGCAATGCATCGACTTTCGAGCTGGGATACAGGTGCAGAAACACGTTGTGCAGAATCACGTGGAGGAACCCGCGCGCTACTGAAGCGGGCTCTTTGGCGTACATGCGCGCTACTGCCGCCGAATCGTAGCGGATATGGGTTCCGTCGGTTGCAAGCGTGGAGCCGGGAATGGGTAGAGGGCGCAAGCGAGCGAACGCTGCGTTCATGAAGCGCACATGCACGAGCAGTGCGTTTTTCGCAAGGTCGAGCGCCTGTTTGGCGAGCGCGTCGACGGTTTCGGTGGCCATGGCCGCTCCTATCGAAGGAAGAAAACGACGGGGCTGCGCATGCTGATTGCCGTGTATTCGCAAGGCAATGTCAATGCACGCTTGCCCAAGGTCTTTCCCGAAGTGTAGCATGGCGAAATATGACGGTAAACAACATTGCGACGCCGTGGGGCTAGGTGTCGCATTCATGCGAGGAGGGACCTATGGCGGGCGATTCCCTGGTGTTTTTCGACGAGACGACAGACATCGAGGCGCTTGTGGCCGAAGCGAAGCATCGGATGAGGAGGCTTTCTCCGAATGACGTCGAATTAACCGCTGCTGCGCAGGCGCGCGAAGGCGAAGTGTGGTCGCCTCAGCTTCTGCCGTACGAGGAATGGGTGTCGGAGCATGCCGGGGAGGCGTCGGCTTCGACGGAAATGCTCGAAGGGCAGGAAATCGGGCTGATTTACACGGGCGCATACAGCATGGGCGGAATCAGCGACGAAGAGCTGAATTCGGTGCTCGAACGCGCTATGGCAGGAAGTCATCTTGCGCGCCCTGAAAGCAGCGCTGTGCTCGCTCCCCGCCTGAACGGGGGAAGCGGCGATGAGCTGAGCATCCGCGATGTGGTGTCCGTGCGTGAAGACGAAGGCGGCTACGCTCTGTCCGGGTTCGATCTGAAAAGCCTCGCAAGGGCGATGGGCGCGGATGACGACCTGGTTGTCGTGCTGCCGGCGTTTGTGGGCGATATCCCCATCGTGCGTATTACGGCCGAGGCGTTCGCCCGTCGCTATGTCCAGGGGGTTGGCGTCCGCGCGCTCATCGTTCCCGATACGGTCGTCCGTATCGATGCCGACGCCTTTTCCGCCGTTTCGGCGGGTCATATCCACCTCGGTTCCGGCGTCGAGCGCATGGGGGATATGCCCTGCGACCTTGCGGGCGTATCTCCTCGTCTGGGAAGGCGCGCGTATTCGGTCGATTCCGAAAACACCCATTATTCCTCGACAGACGGGAATTTGCTGACGAAAGACGGAACGAAGCTCTTATTCATCGCGCCTCCGTACTCTAGCGATTTCATCATCTCTGCCGGCGTGCGCGAGATTGGGCCTGTTGCTTTGTGCGCCGGATGCGAGCCGCCGCGTATTGTCCGCTGCCCCGAAACGCTCGATCGCGTGGCTGCACGTGGGTGGGACGATGCCGTATGGATCTGTTCTCCCGCTTCGCGCGTCGGCGTCGCGCTCGCGGCGCGCGGCGTGCGTCTTGCGAGCGATGGCGTGGTGCAATCTGATGATTGCTTCTACGATTTCAACGACGAAGGTGCTTTGCTTGTGGCGGGTCCTGCGGCACCGAAATCAATATCGAAGCGCTTCGCCGAGGCAGCCGCTGCTCGCCATGCGGGGATGGCGGACCAGTCGCCCTCGGCCGCGATTAAGCAGGCTGCGCCTCCGGCCCGCACCATGCTCTCGCTTCCAAGCGAAGTCTGCGGCAGGCCGCTTGTGCGCATCGGCGTGCGAGCGTTGCCGTTTGCGCCTGAGACCGTGGTGCTTCCCGATACCGTGCGCACCATCGAGCGCGATAATGCATGCAAGGGAACGAAACGGCTCGTGCTTCCCGAAGGGCTTGAAAGCATTGGCGCGCACAGTTTCTGCTCCCGCGCGTTCGACGGCGCTGTGGTCATTCCGAAAAGCGTGCGTTTTGTGGGAGAGGGCTGCTTCGAATATGCAGTCTGCAGGCTCGCGCATACGGGCTCGACGGTTCATGTTTCCGCAGACCAGCTCTTGAGCTGCTTTTGCGAATCGGGCGAGGACGGCGTGCCGTTCGATTACGCCCGATATGACGAGCTGCTGCTTTCGGGAAAAAATCTACCCGATCGCCTCGGGGCGCTCATCTCGCGCGTTACCGATCCTCATCGCGCACCCGACGAAGTTCGTTTTGCTTTGGTCGAGCGCCTGCGCGAGCGAGGGTCGGATGCTCGCAAACGCGTTGCGCAAAATGGCGATCGTGACGAGGTGGCGGCGCTTCTCGAGGCCGGCTTCATCGATGACGCAACCTTCGACGAGCAGATCGAGCTTCTCCGATCGTGCAATCGCGCCGATTGCGTGTTGTTCTTGATGGAGGAGCATCGCCGCAGCAATGCGGGGGTTTCGCAGCCTTCTTCGTCTTCTCGTGCTCGCTTCGCCCTCTAGCTGACCGCAACACTGTTTCAATTATTGAACTGAGCCGGCTCTTCGGAGCCGGCTTTTTTTTCGGCAGAAATTGCCCTTTTCGTCTTTTGCAAAAAGCCCATTGGATGGAAGAAATGGATTGCTGCGTTTCGTTGACGAATCGTAAATATCATACAAATGCATAATGAACAGGTGATTTGCATGAAAATGCGCAAGAATAGGGAGAAATAAGAGGAAAATGATTCGTTGCAAGGAGCTAATTTAGGAAATTTGGGAGTATTCTGTTGAGGTGCGCCGACAGGGAGAGGTTGGCGTAAGGGGAATAAAAGTACAGAAAGCAGGTTTGTCATGGCTAACCTTGCCGAGGGGCGTACTGACTTGGTCAACGACCCCAATGGTCTTTCTATGCCGCATTTGATTGCGGCCGTGATCACCGCTGTAATCGGCGGTGGCGTTTTCACGATGGCGGGCGATATGGCCGCTGCCGGAGCGAACACCGGCGCCGTTTTGATTGGATGGCTGGTCTGCGGCATTGGTGTGTTCTGCCTTATGATGTGCTTCTACGCGCTCAATAAGTTCAAGCCGAAGCTGACGGGCGGCATCTACAGTTATGCGCGTGCCGGATTCGGCGAATACATGGGGTTCAACTCGGCCTACGGCTATTGGATCAGCGCTCTGCTTGCCACGGTCTCCTATACGACGCTGCTGTTCGCAAGCCTTTCGTTCTTCTTCCCGGTGTTCGGGGAGGGGAACAACCTCGTTTCCGTCATCGGTGCTTCAATCATCGTGTGGATATGCTGGGTGCTTGTGACGCGCGGCGTGAAAGAGGCTGCAAGCATCAACATCATAACGACCATCGCCAAGCTCGTTCCGCTCTTGGTGGCCGTTGTTGCCATCATCTTCTCCATGAATTTCGACCCTGCGATTTTCATGGATAACTTCTGGGGAGAGCCTGATGGGCCGGCCTTGTGGGACCAGGTTGTTGCCACGGTAGGCGTGAGCATTTGGATCTTCCTCGGTATCGAGGGCGCCGTTGCTATTTCCGGGCGTGCGAAGTACAGCAAGGACGTGGGTCGGGCGACGGTCATCGCGTTCTTCGGCATCCTTGCTATCTACCTGCTCGTTTCCATTCTGTCCATGGGCGTCATGCCGCGTGCGGAGCTCGCTGCGCTGCCGAACCCCTCCATGGCAGGCGTGCTCGAGGCGGTCGTGGGGCCGTGGGGCGCCGCTTTGGTGAACCTTGGCGTTGCCCTTTCTCTGCTCGGAGCTATGCTGGGCTACACGATTATCGCTTCGGAGTGTCCGCATGAGGCCGCTGAACAGGGCGTCTTCCCGAAAATCTTCGCGAAGAAGAACAAAAACGGCGCGCCTATCGTCACCTGCACCATTACGTGCCTTATCGTGCAGGCGTTCCTTGTGGTCATTCTGTTCTCCGAACAGACCTACCAGTTCTTCTACGGAGTCTCCGTTTCCATGATTCTCATCCCGTATTTCTTCAGCTCGCTTTACCTGTTCGTGTGCGCGCTGAAGAAGGATGGCTTCGAGGGGCAGAGCGCCAAGACCGTGTGGCTGTATCGCATTATCGGCGGCGTAGGCTTCTTCTACAGCCTCTTCCTTATTTACGCAGGTGGCCTGACGGGTCTTATGATCACCACCATTTTGTTCGCTCCAGGTATCTTGCTGTATGTATACGGGCAGAAAGAGCGTGGACAGGCCGTTTTGCCGAAGCTTGCGGACAAAATCCTTGCTTCCGCTATCGTGATTTTCTTTGTCGTGAGTATCGCATTGATCGCCACTGGCCAGATTAGCGTTATCTAGATATTGAACGCTTGGTGGGACGTCGACTTGCAGAGCGGTCGGCGTCCCGTTTTTTTGTTTGATGGACGTGTTTCTCCTTTCGTTTTGTGGCGGTTGTTGAAGGCGCGCGAAGATGCGCGGCGGGGAAAAATCGTTGTGGTACCATTAAAAAGCTCTAGCATGTATGTACCCGTTGAAACGCACCCTATGCATCCAAGGAGCCCGCGTCTGCATGGCACATCCCGGCAATACCAACATCATTCCGTTCGATGACGTGAAGCATATGGCTTCGTCTCGGAATGCGCGCCCCTCATCTGCCCGGCGGAGTAGACGAGCCGATGCCGCAGTGGGCGAGACAACGCTGCCGGCGCGAGAAGGCGACCGTTCTTCTGCAAGATATACGGCATCGGGCGGCTATGGCGTTGCTGCCCGCATGGGCGGGCCTTCTCGCGGGGCTTCGTCCCCGTCTTTTCCTCATCGTGTTTCCACGGGTCGTTCGGCTGATATTCATTTGGCCGGATCGGCTCGCCCGAGCGTTCGCAACGCGCGATCGAGCAACGCGTTTTCTTACATACCCGGCTCCTTTTCTCGTTCTCGTTTTGACGAAGCTGTGCGCGAGGAACCTACGGACGATATCTTCGCTCCGCGTGCTGCCGTGGAGGCGTACGAAAGGGAGGGCGACGAGCGTTCGAGGGGGTCTTCTTCCGACCGGAGAAAGGCTCGCGCCAAGCAACGGGCCGAGAAAATGTTCACGCGTCAGTTTGGTGCCGACGATCGGGATCGACAGGAGACGTCTCGGGCTGCGGTGTACAAGGCCGAGATGGGCAAAAACCACAAGAGAGCGTTCGAGAATCTCGGCGGCTCCGCGTCTTCGCGCAAACGCGCATCGTCTTCTTCCTCTGAAGGGAAGAAGACGATGCGCATCGTTACCCCCCGCCTTGCGATCGTTCTGGGGTCGCTTCTCTGCATCGTCATGGCTTTGGTATTTCTATATCCCACGACTAGGCAGTACTATCTCGAGCTTAGAGAGCAATCGCGCCTGCAGGCGGAATACGATGCGCTTTCGGCTCGCAATGCCGCCATGGAGAGCGAGATTGAGCATTTGAAGACCGACGAGGGAATCAAGGATGCCGCTCGGACCGAGCTTGGATGGGTCGAAGAGGGCGAGACGGCAGGTGTCGTGCAAGGCCTCGACCAGGAGGTTTCCTCGCAAAAAGACGAGTCCATAAATGCCCAGGTGAAAAGCGGCAGTATTCCCGCTCCGGAGACGTGGTACTCGCCGATGTTCGATGCGTTTTTCGGCTACGTCGATCCAGCAAGCGCCAAGGCCGACAATACCGATATGAGTAATGTGCACGATGTGGTTTCCGATGAGGGGTCCGCTTCCTCCGACGGTGAGGGGTCTTCCGGCGAAGCTTCATCCGAGGAAAAGAGCGATTCGTAAAAAACGACGCCTTTGGCAAAGGGGCGGTCGACAAACGTGTGAAAGGCAGACCAATGCGTGTTGCGGCTATAGATATCGGTACGGTTACGAGCAGGCTTTTTATTGCAGACGTCAACGAGTCGGGCGTAATGCCGCTTTGCCGAAAGAGCGTTATCACCAACCTTGGCGAAGGCGTTGATGCATCGGGACGTCTGTCCGACGAGGCCATAGCGCGTACGGTTGAGCAGGTCGCGCGCTACAAGGAAGTCGTCGACGAATATGCGCCGGTAGACTCGCTGGCGGCTCTTGCCACCAGCGCCAGCCGCGATGCGGAGAACTCCGATGAGTTCGTGGGACGCTTGCGCGACGTAGGTGTCGAGTTGTCGGTCATTCCCGGGTCGCGCGAGGCCGAACTTTCTTTCCTTGGGGCTTCCAACGATTTTCGCGGAGAAGACATTTTGTTTGCGGATATAGGCGGCGGCTCCACCGAGCTTGCGTTCGGGAGGGCTTGCGGGTCCGCGGAGTCCGTCGTTCCCGAGATCGAACTGCACGCAAGCCGTTCTTTCGATATCGGCTGTCGCCGTATGACCGAGCGGTTTTTGAAAAGCGATCCGCCGTCCGAATACGAGCTTGGGCAGGCTCGAGCGTGGGCGATTGAAACGCTGGCGCCGTTTTTCGAGGAAGAATCCATCCGCTTCGATCGTCTCGTTGCCGTGGCGGGCACGCCCACGAGCGTGGTCGCCGTGCGCGATTCCCTCGTTCCGTACGATTCGTCCCGCGTGCATAAGGTTGTAGTCGCCCGCGAGGAATTCGACGATGTCGCCCAGCGTCTTTGCGCGCTTCCTCTCGAAGAGCGCAAGAAGGTCGCCGGCATCCAGCCCAAGCGAGCGGGCGTGTTCCCTGCGGGGGTCGTCATTCTTGACGCGGTGATGAGCCTTGCCAAGGTTGACGGCTTCACGGCGAGCGAAAGCGATATCCTCATCGGCATCGTCCTTGACGCGCTTCGTTCGTAGGGTCACGGGTGCGTTGCAGCGCCCTTGCAATTGGTGTTTTGCCGAGAAGCCTCCCGTCCACCATGTCCCATCGCGGCGTATGGCGGACGGGTCGCATCGCACGAAAAGGGCGCGGCGCATTAACGATAAGGACAATTCGCCTTAACGATTGGGTACGTTTCGTGAGCGAGGCGAGCGCGTGGATGCTTTTTGCTATTATTAGGAACTGCGCTTAACGCGCGATGGTCCATACGGGGGAGCGTGGCGGAATTGGCATACGCAGGAGACTTAAAATCTTCCGGCTTCGGTCTTGTGGGTTCGAGTCCCACCGCTCCTACCAATCTCCTCGCGTAAATGTGTTCTGTGGCCAAGAGGGCGAGGGTTTTTGCCGGAATGGCGGTGCTGTCTGTAGAGCTGTTTTTTCGCGAAAGGGAGGGCGAGAGCTCTTTTTCGCGAAAATACAGCGCATTTTGGCTGACGGATACTGATTTGGCGCATGGGTACGCGCCGCATTGACGGCATGATTCACGACGAAAAGAGACGCAACGCATGACTGCAGCCGAACTGAGAAAAGCAAACATGGAAGACCTTCTCGGCGCCCTTGAGCATCCTCCCGCATCTTTCGAAGAATACCTTGATTTATACGCGGGAAAAGTAGGGACGCTTGTAAACACCTTCATCCCTTCCGGCACGCATGCCGACATGAACGAGTATTTGTACGCGCCTTTGTCGAAATACAGCGAAAACGGCGGAAAGCGCCATCGTCCGCTTATCTGCTTCGCCGCTTGCGTGGCTGTCGGCGGAGACGTTCACATGGCGGTGTCTGCCGCCGCCGCGATTGAGCATTTTCATACGGCCGCCCTCATTCACGACGACATCGCCGACGAGGCAACCCTTCGTCGCGGCGAGCCGTGCCTGCACCTGACTGAGGGGCTTGGCATAGCAATCAATGCGGGAGATCTTGCGTTGTCCCTTGTCAACGGTAGCGTCGTCAAAGATCCCGCGTTGTCTGATTCCACCAAGGTTCGCGTTGTTACCGAGCTAATTGACATGACCAGGCGCACCATAGAGGGTCAAGCCCTCGATCTTGGCTGGGCGCGCGATAACCGTTACGACATCACGCCTGAAGACTATCTTGTCATGGCGACCCATAAGACCGCCCATTACTCGGGCGCTGTGCCGTTGGCTATCGGCGCAATCATCGGCGGCGGGTCCGAGGCTCAGATCGAGGCATTGCGCAACTATGGGTTGGATACCGGGCTTGCGTTCCAGATTCAGGACGACCTTCTCAATATAGAGGGCGATGCCAACGTGGTCGGCAAGGATTTCTGCAGCGACATTACCGAAGGGAAACGCACGCTCATGGTGGTGCATGCGCTTCAGAATTCTTCTCGGAAGGATCGCCTGATCGACATTCTTTCAAGCAAAACGACCGATCCTGCTATGCTTTCCGAGGCGGTCGATATCATGCGTGAAAGCGGGTCTATCGATTACGCCCGCTGCTATGCGGAAAATCTCACCAGCGTTTCTAAGGTTCGCTTGCTCGATATGCTCGATGAGAGCCCTGCTCGCGACCTCCTGATTTCCATGGCAGACTATTTCGTTCGTCGTCTCAAGTAGAAAGCGTGGACCGCGGAATGATTTCTCCAACCATCCATCGTCAGGATAAAGAAGGTAATCGGTTTGATCTGGGCGATCGCCTTTTGTATCTGCGCACGCCGAATTTCACGGGCAAAGATGTCGAAGAGCTGCAGACGGCCCTCGGCGCTCTGGGTTTCGCATGCGGCGGGGTGAGCGGTACGTTCGGGGCCTACACCGAAGGGGCCTTGCGGAAATTTCAGCTTAATATGGGCCTTGAGCCCGACGGTATCGCGGGCGTCAACACATATGCGATTCTGAAGAACCTTCATAACGCATGGATGGACAAGCCCCAGGTGGAAGACCATGCCTACATGGGCTTCGCGCGTGCGGCCGATGTGCTCGAACATCATGCCGTGTGTCTTTTCGGCACGGAGGATTTCACGCGCAAGGTTGCATCGAATATGTCCAACCTCGCCATGGCAACCAACCCGCGGTCGAAAATGGTCAGCGCCGAGACATTGCTCGTTCCTCCTGATGGGCATATGATTTTGACCCATATCGTTCGTTCAAGCGACGAAACCGACAAAGCGGTTCCGCGCGTTGTGTGCGACGATGCATCAGCACTTTCCCGTCGCATTGCTGCCGCAGTAGACGTAGCCCGCGACAAGGCTTCGTCGGGGGCTCCTCTGCGCATCGCCATAGAGGTCCCCGGTCCTTCTTCCACCGAGGTCGATCGGACGGAAACCGACAGGCTGGCCCATCATGACGCGATCATGCTTCTCGATGCGTTCTGCATGGCATTTTCCTAGCGTTTCTCAAGAACGAGAAGTAAAAGGCAGAAGAGAAAATACGAAGGAGCGCCGCTAAGAGCGCTCCTTCTTTATGTGAACGCTCTGTGATGAGCGAGTGAATAAACCCGTATTCTTACTTTGCACAGAGCGGGTTTTTTTGTATCGTGAGTAAGACTTAGGGCTTTTAAGACCGAATTATGGTAAGGGGCTTGTATGGCAGAACAGAACATGCATTTGACGAGACGCGCATTCGTGGGAGGTGCCGCCGCTTTCGGCGTTGTTTCCTTGGGTGTGCCGAGCGTCGCGTTCGCCGACCCCACGTCTGCGGATAAGCAGGCGGAGGCCGACGCTGTGCGCATCAAGCTTGATGATATGCAGTCGAAGCTCTCCAAAGCTTCGGACGATTACTATACGGCTCTTGAAGAGCATGATGTGGCAACGCAGAAGATGGACGAAGCTCAGACGAAGATCGACGAGAACAACGTGCGCATCGCAGAGCTCCAGGAACGCCTGGGCGGCCGCGCGCGCAGCATGTACCGCAACGGCCAGACCACGTTTTTAGACATCGTGCTGGGCTCGGCTTCTTTCGACGACTTCCTGAAGAACTGGGATTCTCTCAATATGCTCAATGACGAGGACGCGAAGCTCGTCTCCGAGACGAAGGCCCTGCGCGAAGACAACGAGGCCCAGAAGGCCGAGTATTCCACCCAGGCCGACACGGCCAAACAGAAAATGGATGAGGCTTCCGCTATCAAGACGGAGGCTGAGGCGCTGGTCGTTCAGTACCAGGCCGAAGTCGATTCCCTCGATGCCGAGGTTGCTGCCTTGGTCGAGCAGGAGCGTCAAGCGGCCGCGGAGGCTGCTGCTGCGGCTCAGGCTGCGTCCTTTAAGGAGGAAGAGCGCACCCAGGAGTCTTCTGGAAATACTGACGACAATTCCGGTGGCAACACCGGCGGCAACACTGGTGGCAATACCGGCGGCGGCAATACTGGCGGCGGCAACACCGGCGGCAATACCGGCGGCAATACCGGCGGCAATACCGGCGGTGGCAACACGAACGGCGGTAGCACCGGTGGCGGCTCTACGAGCGGCGGTACGGGTAGCGGCACGCCGAACACGGCCGCTTTGGGTATTGCTCAGACCCAGCTTGGCGTTCCCTACGTGTGGGGCGGAACTACTCCCGGCGTCGGCCTGGACTGCTCCGGTCTTACCAGCTATTGCTACAGTGCCACGGGCTACAGCATCGGACGCACCACGGGCGCGCAGTATTCTTCTGCTCGTTACGTTCTTTCTCTTAGCGAGGCTCAGCCGGGCGACGTTCTCTATACGGGTGGTCATGTGGGCATCTGCGCATCTGCCGGCGGCGGTAGCTATATCCATGCGCCTCAGCCGGGCGAAGTTGTCTGCTACTCTTCCTGGCGGCAGTTCTATTGCGCGCTTCGCTGGTAAAGGGCGCGGGCGCTTGCCTGGGAAGCCAAGGTTCGGCAAAGGACCTGCATGCTTCTCAACCATGCGCGATTGCATTGCTTCTGAAATCCCCGGTTCCGTTGGAGCCGGGGATTTTTTATATCCCGAAGCAAGCGGGGCTGCCGGACAGGTCTCTTCTCGCGGGCCGACTCCGGAAGCCCGTGTCAACGTGAAGGCGATGCGAGATGGACTTATATTGCGCAGGCCTGAACGGTGCGAATTCGACATGGATCGTACCGCCCGTGGCGCACTTATGCTGCCGAAGCTTTCTTCTGCGATACCGCAGGAAGTCTGGTCCGACATAGGGCGCGTTCATTTTTTTGCCGCCTGTTTTCTCACGTTATGGACGGTTTGTATCAGCGCATGATTATAGGGTCGTGATGATAGGTGAAATAATCAACAAAAAATAGAAATATGTGCAGTTAATAATTATCGATTTGGTGACGAGAGTTCGAATGTATGCTCCAGGTGATACATATCGCCTGAAACTTGAGAAATCGGCAAGCGCGCGTCAACGTGAGGCGATAGTGGGGCGGGTCGAAGCGTCATGTTTTGCGGGCTGGCGTGAAGTATGGACTTCTATCGATGCCGAAATCCTTTGATGCCCTGAAAAGGAAAAGGGCCGAAAAGAAACCAGCTTACGGTTTCAAACTTGGTATTGGCGTGTGTGAACGAAGCGTGATTCAAATATGAACAATATGGCGATTGGGGCTCCGTTTGTTATGCTCGCAGTGCTTGACGTCGTATTAACGGCGTCTTTTGTTTGAAAGGATACGTATGAACTCCTTGCATGCACACCTTACACGACGGACTTTTCTCGGAGGCGCCGTAGCATTCGGTGCTGTTGGCCTGATCGCACCTAAGGTTGCTTTCGCCGAGCCTGAGACGTCTTCCGACGTTCAGGCGAAAGCGGATGCTGCTCGCCAGAAGCTCGACGAGATGCGCCTGCAGCTCGGTGTCGCTTCCGACACGTACAACCAGGCCCTTGAAGATCACGATACAGCCTTGTCGAAGATGGACGAGGCCCAGACGAAGATCGACGAGAACAACGTGCGCATCGCAGAGCTCCAGGAACGCCTGGGCGGCCGCGCGCGCAGCATGTACCGCAACGGCCAGACCACGTTTTTAGACATCGTGCTGGGCTCGGCTTCTTTCGACGACTTCCTGAAGAACTGGGATTCTCTCAATATGCTCAATGACGAGGACGCGAAGCTCGTCTCCGAGACGAAGGCCCTGCGCGAAGACAACGAGGCCCAGAAGGCCGAGTATTCCACCCAGGCCGACACGGCCAAGCAGAAAATGGATGAGGCCCAGGCTGCGAAAGCCGAGGCAGAGAGTCTTGTGGGTCAGTACCAAGACGAAGTGGATTCTCTCGATGCCGAGGTGGCCGCGCTTTTGGAGGAAGAAAAGAAGGCTGCCGAAGAGGCTGCGGCGCAGGCCGCAGAAGCGACGGGAACGGGTGCTTCCTCAAGCAGCGAATCCAGCCAGGATTCCTCGTCCGATGATGCGGGCGGCCAAGGTGGAGAATCGGATGGCTCTACGGGCGGCGGCTCTACGGGCGGTGGTGCCGATGGAGGATCAACGGGGGGCGGTTCGACCGGCGGCTCGGCTGGCGGCTCCACGGGAGGTTCGACCGGAGGTTCCACGGGAGGTTCGACCGGAGGCTCTGCAGGCGGGTCTACGGGGGGCTCTACGGGTGGCTCCGGCGGCGGCTCCACGGGCGGCTCGACCGGAAGCGGCGGAGGCGGAAACTCGTATGGCTCCGCCATTGTCGGCGCAGCCCAAAGCCAGCTTGGCGTGCCGTATGTCTGGGGCGGAACAACGCCGGGCGTCGGCCTAGACTGCTCGGGCCTTACCAGCTATTGCTGGCAGGCGGGCGCGGGAATCTGGATTGGTCGCAACACCACGGCGCAATACGCTTCGGCGCAATGGGTCGGCTCGGTTGGACAGGCGCAGCCTGGCGACGTTTTGTATACGAGCGGCCATGTCGCCATTGCGGCAAGCTCGGGCGGATATAGCTACATCCACGCTCCTCAGCCGGGGGAAGTAGTCTGCTATAGCAGTCGTTCATGGTGGGATCCGTTCACCGCTGCGCTGCGTTGGTACTAAAGCGGAGAGTTTGATTTGAAAAACCCCTTTGCATTTTAGGGGAAATGCGTTAACATATAGCGCGCTGTTTGCGATATGTCGGGACGTGGCTCAGTTTGGTAGAGCGCTGCGTTCGGGACGCAGAGGCCGCAGGTTCAAATCCTGTCGTCCCGACCATTTCTTTGCAAACACGTTCATGAGCCCACAATTTTCAGTCGGGCATTAGCTTGGAGGAATTCATGAAAATCTTTGGACTCGGTGTTCCTGAACTTCTTATCATCTTGGCCGTCGCTCTTCTGATTTTCGGTCCCAAGAACCTTCCAAAGCTCGGTAACGCCCTTGGCCGCACGGTGAAGAATCTGCGTGACGGCATGGGTGGCGGCGCGAAGAAGGAAATCGAAGACCTCGACGACGAAGAGGAAGAGGTCGAAGAGAAACCTGTTCGTAAAAAGAAGGCTGCATCCGCCAAGAAAGCCGCCGCGAAGGCAACTGATTCCGAAGAGGAATAAGTTCTCGGTTTAGATTCAGCAACGGTATGTCGGCGGTTGTCGGCATACCGTTTTTTGGTTTATAGGAGCACGCCGTAAGCGTGCCTGTTTTTTAGGTTAGGTGTTGTTGCAATGGCAAACGAGTACATCCTTACTCCCGAAGGCAAAGAAAAGCTCGAGAAGGAACTCCATTACCTGGAGAATGAAAAGCGCGCCGAAGTGGGCGAGCGCATCAAGGTCGCTCGTGAATTCGGCGATATCTCGGAAAACTCCGAGTATGACGACGCGAAAAACGAGCAGGGCATGGTAGAGGCTCGCATTGCTGAGATCAATCAGATTCTCTCCGAGGCCACCGTTGTTGCTGCTCCTAAAAAGTCCAATAAGGTAACCGTGGGCAGCATCGTCACGGTTGATATGGGCGGTCGCGAGCGCGTTTTCACCATTGTCGGTGCCGCTGAGGCGGATGTTGCCGAAGGGAAGATTTCTAACGAGAGCCCTGTAGGCGCTGCCCTGCTCGGCCATAAGAAGGACGACGTCGTTTCCACGGTCGGACCTACCGGTCGCGAAGTCACGATGTCCATCCTGAAGATTGAGCACTAATTTACGAAAGACTTGCATGCACATCGCCTGATGGGCGATTGAGAACGAATGAAGGATGCTTGATGAGCGAAGCCATTATCGAAAACGAGCAGGCCGAAGGCCTCGACACGCTGAATGACGAGCGTGCCCGCCGCCTTGTCACGCGCATGTCCTACATCGAGGACGGCGTCAATCCGTATCCGGAGCATTCCGAAGTTTCCGACTATGTCGTCGACATCGACGCGAAATACGCAGACCTTGGAGACGGGGAGAACACCGAAGACATCGTGAAAATCGGCGGCCGCATCGTCGCCAAGCGCGGCCAGGGCAAAATCGTCTTCGTCGTTTTGCGCGACACCACGGGCGACATTCAGCTGTTCTGCCGCATCAACGACATGGCCGAATCCGATTGGACGTTGCTCGGCCAGCTCGACTTGGGCGATATTATCAACGTCGAAGGCGCCGTCGTTCGCACGAAGCGCGGCCAGCTTTCCGTGGCTCCGCGCCAGATCAAGCTTCTCTCCAAGGCGGTTCGCCCTCTTCCTGAGAAGTTCCACGGTCTCTCCGACAAAGAGACGCGTTATCGTCAACGCTATGTCGACCTGATCGTCAACGAGGACGTGCGCGACACATTCCGTAAACGCTCCGCTATTCTTTCCGCCTTCCGTCGCTACATGGAAGAAGACGGCTATATGGAGGTCGAGACCCCTATCCTTCAGACCATCCAAGGCGGAGCCACGGCGAAGCCGTTTATCACGCATTTCAACGCGCTCGATCAGGAATGCTACCTGCGCATTGCGACCGAGCTGCACTTGAAGCGCCTGCTGGTAGGCGGTTTTGAGCGCGTGTTCGAAATCGGGCGTATTTTCCGCAACGAGGGTATGGACCTTACGCATAACCCCGAATTCACCACCATGGAGGCTTATCGCGCCTATTCCGACCTCGAGGGCATGAAGGAGCTTGCGGAGGGCGTTATCAAGGCTGCGGCTCGTGCCATCGGTCTTGAAGGGGCCATTCTTTACCAGGATCAGGAGATTGACCTGTTCGGCGCGTGGCCGAGCCGTCCTATGACCGAGATCGTCTCCGACGTCTTGGGTGAAAACGTCACCATGGACACGCCTGTAGAAGAGCTTGCCGCTCATGCGAAAAAGCACGGCGTCGAGGTTAAAAGCGACTGGGGTCCGGGCAAAATCATCGCCGAGATCTATGACGAAATCGGCGAGGATTCCATCGTGAATCCCACCTTCGTCTGCGACTATCCGGTCGAGGTGAGCCCTCTTGCCAAGCGCAACGAGGAAGATCCGCGCTTGACCCATCGCTTTGAGCTCGTCATTGCCGGTCACGAATACGCCAATGCGTTCTCCGAACTCAACGACCCGGTTGATCAGGCCGAGCGTTTCGCCCGCCAGATGGAGGAGAAGGCCGAAGGCGACGACGAGGCCATGGAATACGACGAAGATTACGTGCGCTCTCTCGAGTACGGCATGCCCCCTGCGGGCGGCATCGGCATCGGCATTGACCGTGTGGTCATGCTGCTGACGAACTCCGCCAGCATCCGCGACGTGCTGTTGTTCCCGCATATGCGTCCTGAAGGCAAGAAGAAGCTCGGTGCTTCTGCGTCTGCTGCAGGCGAGCAGTCCGCTCAAAACGAGGTCTCTTCGAACGCGTACGCGCCTAACAAGGTCCCGACTGTCGATTATTCCAAAATCGCTGTCGAGCCTCTGTTCGAAGAGTTCGTCGATTTCGACACGTTCTGCAAGTCCGATTTCCGCGCCGTGAAGGTGAAAGAATGCGTTGCGGTGCCCAAGAGCAAGAAGCTTCTGCAGTTCACCTTGGATGATGGCACGGGCGAAGACCGCACGATTCTTTCCGGAATCCATGCGTATTATGAGCCGGAGGATCTGGTGGGCCGTACGCTTATCGCAATCACCAATTTGCCTCCGCGCAAGATGATGGGCATCGAATCCTGCGGCATGATTATCAGCGCCGTGCATGAGGAGGCTGTGGGCGAAGAGTCTGAAGAGCGCCTCAACGTGCTTATGGTCGATGATTCCATTCCCGCTGGCGCGAAGCTGTACTAGGCTCGCTTGAGCTGCGTCCATGTATGACGTGCTGCATGCTGTGACGGGAATTGCGGTGCGTGAGCGCTTGCTCCAATGCCTATAGGGTGTTTTCCAAAAGGCCTGGCGTTTCGTTCGCCGGGCCTTTTGAGTACAGAGGCATCCCAAAACACGGCATGCACGCTTGCTCTAAAGAAAAGGAAAGCGTGTGGATGCGATGTAACGAAATGGCATCGACGCGCTTGCGTATTGGCACTCGTTCTGCATGAGTGCTAGGATTATGCAGAATTACGTTAGAGTTTCACCGAGCTGTACAGCGAGGGCGTTCGGGGTCGTTCGTTGCGAGCGATCGCTCGAGCGCAGCACGTTTGAGAAACGGGGCCGTTTATGGCATTCGAAAAATTTACCGATAAAGCGCGCCATGTGCTCGTGCTTGCCCAGGAGGAGGCTCGTTCTCTGAGTCAGCCTCATGTGGGCAGCGAGCATCTGCTGCTTGGCTTGGCCAAAGAACCCGAAGGTATGGCGTCGCAAGCGCTTGAGCACGTCGGCGTGACCTACGAGGGAGCTCTCAAGGTCATTCGCGAGATGAACGAGTCTACCAAGGCATCCAGCCCGGTCGATCATCTTTCGTTCAGTCCGCGCGTCAAAAGAATTCTGGAGCATTCTCTGCGCGAGGCCATGCAGATGGGGCAGAGCTATATTTCAACCGAGCATTTGCTGCTGGGTATTATTCGCGAAGGCGAAGGCGGCGCGATAGACGCGCTTGCCAAACTCGACGTCTCGGTCGACAAGGTTCGTTCTGCGTTGAACGACCTTGTGGGACAGCCCACGCCGGTCGCTGCGGGCCTGCCGTTCTTCGGTGGCGGTGAGCCTCAGACGGAATCCAGCATGTTAGAGGAATTCGGTACCGACCTGACGGAGAAGGCGCGCAAGGGCAAGCTCGATCCGGTTATCGGGCGTGCTGCCGAAATCGAGCGCGTGATGCAGGTGCTTTCACGCCGTCAAAAGAACAATCCTCTGCTCATCGGCGAGCCGGGCGTTGGCAAGACGGCGGTCGTCGAAGGTTTGGCGCAGTTGATCGTTGCCGACCAGGTCCCGGATATCATTCGCGGTAAGCGCGTAGTGACGCTTGATGTTTCGGCGCTGGTTGCCGGCAGCAAGTATCGCGGTGAATTCGAGGAACGCCTGAAGAAGGTCATCAAAGAAGTCGTCAAAGACGGCAATACCATTCTTTTCATTGACGAGATGCATACCATCATCGGCGCAGGTTCGGCCGAGGGCTCCATCGATGCCGCCGCTATTCTGAAGCCGCCCCTGTCGCGCGGCGAGATTCAGGTCATTGGCGCTACCACCATCGAGGAATATCGCAAGCATCTTGAGAAAGATTCGGCGCTCGAACGACGCTTCCAGACCATTGTGGTGGGCGAGCCGAACGAAGAGCAGGCCATTCGCATTCTCGACGGTTTGCGGGATCGTTACGAGGCGCATCACCACGTGCGGTTCTCCGACGAGGCTCTTCATGCCGCGGTGAAGCTTTCCGACCGCTACATCCAGGATCGTTTCCTGCCGGACAAGGCCATCGACGTTCTTGACGAAGCGGGCGCGCGCATGCGCATTCGCAACCGCGTGCTTCCCGACGAGGTTCGTGCCATCGATGACGAACTGCGTGCCCTGCGCACGGAGAAGGAAGAAGCCATTTCCGCGCAGGACTACGAACGCGCCGCATCGCTGCGCGACAAGGAAAAGGACATCCTTGCTCGTCGCGAGGAGGCCGAAAAGAAGCTTTCCGAAGAGGCGGACCGTGCGACCTCCGAGGTCACCGAGGCGGAGATTGCCGACGTGGTGAGCATGTCCACGGGCGTCCCCGTCAGCAACCTCACCGAGGCCGAGACCGAGAAGCTTCTGCGCATGGAAGGCGTTTTGCACGAGCGCATCATCGGCCAGGAAGAGGCGGTCACGGCGCTTTCGAAGGCTATTCGTCGCAGCCGAAGCGGCTTGAAAGACCCCAAACGTCCTGCCGGTTCCTTCATCTTCCTGGGCCCGTCGGGCGTGGGCAAGACGGAGCTTTCCAAGGCGCTTGCCGAGTTTCTTTTCAATAGCGAAGAAGCGCTCATTTCGTTCGACATGTCCGAGTACATGGAGAAGCACAGCGTCAGCCGCCTGGTGGGTTCGCCTCCGGGCTATGTGGGCTTTGACGAGGGCGGCCAGCTTACCAAGGCCGTGCGTCAGCGTCCGTATTCGGTGGTGCTCTTCGACGAAATCGAGAAAGCGCATCCCGATGTTTTCAATATCTTGCTGCAAATTCTCGAAGAGGGTCGCCTGACCGACTCTCAGGGTCGTTCGGTCGATTTCCGCAACACGGTCATCATCATGACGTCGAACGTGGGTGCTCGCGAAATCGCCCAGGGCGCTCCGCTTGGTTTCGCGCCCGATTCTCAGGCCGGCCTTTCCGATAAGGAAATCAAGAGCCGCGTCATGAGCGAGATGAAGAAGCTCTTCCGTCCCGAGTTCCTGAACCGCCTTGACGAAATCATCGTGTTCAAGAGCCTGACGGCTGAAGAAATCGGTCAGATCGTCGACCTTATGGTTGCCGATTTGCGCGATCGCTTGATTGCTCAGGATATGACGATCAACCTCACGCCCGCTGCGCGCAAGCATATTGCCGAAGAGGGCACCGACACCTCCATGGGCGCTCGTCCGCTTCGTCGCGCCATTCAGCGTCTGCTCGAGGATGAGATTGCCGAGCAGATCCTTGAGGGAAGGTGGCATGCCGGGTCCGTCATAGACGTGGATTTCGTCGACGGCAAGCTGGTGTTCTCGGAAGGCGAAGGAGAGATTCCTGCGCCGCGCAAGCGCGATAGCATTGCGCGAGAGGCCGAAAGCCTGCTTCCGCAGTTCGACCTTGGCCATGCCGGCTATTCGGGTCCGGGCGTCTCAAGCGGCGGCGCGGCAGACTAGGGTGTGCGCCTTTTCCGACAATCGCCAGACTCGATGGGGCGAAGCGGTCGGGCTGTCAACAACTGAAACCCGTATGATGAAAGGGGCGTAAGGCCCCTTTCTTGTTATTCTCGGTTCACGTGTTTGCAAAAGATGCAAAGAGGCCGCAAGGTATGAACGGAAAGGGCGATTTGCGGGCAAAAATCGAACGTTCGGACGAACGCGCAAATTAACGAAGAAGACGTCCATGCGGTTCGTTTGCTGCTTCTTGTGTTTGTCGCTTCGCGATACTGCTCGATGGGATAAGATAATTACTTTATAAACGGTGTTCGGTCTACGGGTTTCGGGTTTGCTACGGCTCGATGCGTGCGACGGAGGAAAGCAATGAATAATTTCAGTGACGGAAAAATCTATCCTGAAGATCCTGTCTTTCTGCCTTCTGTGTTGGTGGATGTGGCGTCCGCTATGACGCTTGGGGGAGATGCTTCCGAAACCGCATCTTCCCAATTTCGCGGTGTCGTAGGAAAGAAGCCCAAGACGGCTGCCATTATTCTTGCAGGCGGCTCGGGGGAGCGTTTCGGCCACGAAGGCGGCAAGCAATTGGTGGAAATTGCGGGTCGTCCCATCCTTTCGTGGTCTGTCGCGGCATTCGACGCTGTAGAAGACATCGGCATGATCGTGGTGGTGTGTCCGCCCGATCGCACGGACGAATACCGCGAGCGTGCCATCGACCCGTTCGAGTTCGTGACGCCGCTTCTCATGGCGCCCTCGGGGAGCTCTCGTCAGGAAAGCGCGTTTTCCGGTCTCGAATTCGTTCCCGAAGAGTACGAATACGTCATCCTGCATGACGGCGCACGTCCGCTTGTTTCCCCCGACCTGATCGCTCATACGATTAACACGCTCAAGGGCATGGTGGATGCGGATGGAGCTATCGTGGCGACGCCCGCCGTGGACACTCTGAAGGTTGTCGAGAACAATTGCATCGTGGGAACGCCCGACCGTCGTGTGTTCTGGAATGCCCAGACGCCGCAGGTTTTCCGCAGCGGCGTGTATCGCCGTGCTCATGCATCCGCCCTGCGCGATGGATTCGTGGGCACTGACGACGCCTCCTTGATTGAACGTTTGGGCGGCAAAGTGCTCGTGGTTGAGGGCAAGCGCGACAACATCAAGCTTACCGTGCCCGAGGATTACCTTATGCTCGCGGCGGCGGTCGATTCCTCCGGCCTTATGAAAGGATAGGGTGGCATGGTGACGAATGTTTCGCAGATGCGTGTCGGCCTGGGCTACGATGTTCATGCGTTCGCCGAAGGCCGCAAGCTCATTTTGGGCGGAGTCGAGATTCCCCATCATAAGGGATTGCTCGGGCATTCCGATGCCGACGTGCTCGCGCATGCTATCTCTGACGCCATTCTCGGCGCTGCGCGTGCGGGTGATATCGGCAAGCTTTTCCCCGATACCGACCCGGCGTATGCCGGTGCGGATTCGCTGAAACTTTTGGCTGAAGTCGCAGCGCACGTGCGCGGTCTTGGCTTCGATATCGTGGACGTCGACAGCGTGATCGCCGCGCAGGCCCCCAAGCTCTCGCCTCATCGCGATGCCATGAGGGAAAACCTGGCGTGCGCCATGGGCATTTCCGTGGACGCAGTGGGCGTGAAGGCTACCACTACGGAGCGTCTTGGCTTCGAGGGTCGCGAAGAGGGCATCTCGGCGCAGGCCGTGTGCCTTTTGGCGAAGAAGTGTAGCGAGCCGGCGGGATAAGCCGGCGCATTTCATCGCATCCAAGAGCGATGCACGGTTCGTTGAGCAATGACGCTTCGGCGTTTGAGAAGAAGAGGATTCCATCTATGATTCGCATTTATGATACGCAGGCGCGCGCCAAGCGCGATTTCGTTCCCGTGCGCGAGGGCAAAGTGGGCATGTACGTATGCGGTCCCACGGTCTATAACTACATTCATATCGGCAACGCCCGCACATTCATCAGCTTCGATACGGTTCGCCGCTACCTGGAGTGGAGCGGCTACGACGTGACCTTCGTGCAAAACGTCACCGATGTCGATGACAAGATCATCACGAAGGCGAACGAAGAGGGACGTACCGCCGCCGAAGTCGCTGCCGAATACACCGAGGCGTTCATTGCCGACATGCGTGCGGCCGGCGTTAAAGACCCCGATATCCGTCCGAAAGCCACCGAAGAAATCGACGAGATGATTAAGCTCGTGGAAACCCTCATCGAGAAAGGCCACGCCTACGAGGTTGAGGGAGACGTATATTTCAGCGTCCGTTCGTTCCCCGAATACGGCAAGCTTTCCAATCGCAACATCGACGAGATGGAGGGCGGCCACCGCGAACTGCGCGCCGACGGCAAGGGTCTTGAAGACCGCAAACGCGATCCCCTTGACTTCGCCGTGTGGAAGGCTGCCAAGCCGGGCGAGCCGAGCTGGGAAAGCCCCTGGGGCCAAGGTCGTCCGGGCTGGCATATCGAGTGCAGCGCAATGAGTCGCAAGTACCTGGGTATGCCGCTCGATATTCACGGCGGCGGTGCTGATCTGGCGTTCCCGCACCACGAGAACGAAATCGCCCAGAGCGAGGCGGCATGCGGTTGCACATTCTCCAACTATTGGATGCACGGCGGCATGCTGCAGATCAACTCAGAAAAGATGTCCAAGAGCCTGGGCAACTTCCTTTTGCTGCGCGACGTGCTCAAGGAATGCGATGCGCGTGTTTTGCGCATGCTCATGATGCAGACGCACTATCGCAGCCCGCTCGATTTCAGCAAAGAGCGCCTCGACGAGGCGGGTGCGTCGCTGGGTCGTCTGTGCTGCTGCATCGATCGCATGGACTGGCTGGCATCCCATCCCGACGAGAGCGCTCCAGTGTTCGTCCCTGAAACTGAAGGTTTCACGTTCGAGGAGGCCGTGAGGAATGTCCGTGAGGCATTCGCTGCTTCCATGGATGACGACTTCAATACCGCTGGCGCCTTGGGCGCCATCTTCGGTTTCGTCGGCGAAGTGAATGCGGCGCTCGGCACGGCGACGTTCGGGCCTGCCGATGTCGCCAATCTCGAATCCGTACGCGATGTGATTGTCGAGCTCATGGGCGTTCTGGGCATCGATGTGGCGCCTGCCAAGGAGGAGGTCGCGTATCCCGCCGAGGTTGTAGACCTTGCTCGCGAGGTTGCGGGCTTCGAGGGCGAAGACGCTGCAGAGGCGGTCGATGCCCTGCTCGAAGCACGCGCCAATGCACGTTCCGAGAAGAACTGGGCGGTGGCCGACGCCGTGCGCGACGGCTTGTGCGGCTTGGGCTTCACGATCGAGGATACCCCCCAGGGCGCGAAGGTTTCGTATAACTGCTAGGCGGCGCGGCGTTCGCCGCTGCAATCGGCTTATCAGATGCGGGACAGCGGGTGTAAGCCCCTGTCCCGTTTTTACGCGCGGCCTGAGGACGGGTACAATGGTGCGCATGAAAGAAAGGAGTCGTCATGTCTCGTCCACAGCGGATGGTCGGTGAAAAGCGTGCAGCGGAGATTCTCGAAAAGACCCATTGGGGTGTTCTTTCCATGGTCGATGCACAGGGAAGGCCGTATTCAACGGCGGTGAATGCCGTGTACAGCTCGGAGGATCGTTGCCTGTATTTTCATTGTGCGCGCGAAGGAATGCGTTGGAAATGCTTGCATGACAACCCGTTCGTCAGGTACTTTGCCGTAGCGAACGAAACGATTGACGGCCCGCGTATCACCACGTATTACGAAAGCGTCGCCGTTGACGGCAGGGCGTGCTTTCTCGAGGACGAGAACGAGGTTCGCCGTACGATTGCTTTTCTGACGGAGCGTCTTGCTCCCGGGGAAATCGAGCGTCAACCGAACATCTTAGGAGCATGCGTCAAACAGGTCGCCATGGTGCGTATTGATATTGAATCGCTCAGTGCGAAAGTGAATGAGAGACAAAAGAATGGCTGATTACATAGAAGGAAAACGTCCGGTCATCGAGGCGCTTCGTGCGCAGATGCCTATGAAGTGCGTCATGTTGGCGGATAACCTCCAGCAGGATGGGCAGGTCAAAGACATCCTGCGCAAGGCCCGCCAGTTCAACGTGCCGGTGAAAACCGTCACGCGTCGCAAGCTCGACGACATGAGCGAGCGCGGCAGCCACCAGGGCGTCATGGCCCAGGCGCTTCCGTATCCGTATTCCAGCTTCAAAGAGATTCTGCGCGGTGCGGAGAAGCATGCAGAAGAACACGATGGCAATGCGCTCATCGTGGTGCTCGACCACATCACCGATGCGGGAAACCTCGGAGCCATCGCTCGGTCGGCAGAGGTCGTAGGCGCGTCGGGTGTCGTCATCCCGAACAAGCGCAGCGCTCATGTGACGGCGGCTACGTATAAAAGCTCGGCGGGGGCCATCAACCATATCAAGTGCGCCCAGGTTTCCAATATCGCCCAGACGCTCGAGCGCCTGAAAGCCGAGGGCTACTGGGTTGCGGGCGCGAGCGAAGAGGCCCACTACACGGTCTGGGAAGCTCCGCTGCATGGCAAGATTGTTCTGGTTATGGGCAACGAAGGCGAGGGCTTATCTCGCCTGACTCTTGAAAGCTGCGATTTTCTGACCAGGCTTCCGCAGGAGGGCAAGGTCGGCTCCCTCAACGTGGCGCAGGCTGCAACGGCCATCATGTACGAATGGATGCGCCAGAGCACGGTCAAAGCGCAGGGTTAGGCGCGTTCGGATGGCTCGTGCAAGAAGGAAGCTTCTCATCGTGGACGGATATAACGTGCTGCGAAGTGGCTCGCGGTACCGGTGTCTTCGCGATGCGGGGCCGAATCCCGATTATGCCGACGATGCGTTCAATAGGGCTCGCGAAGCCTTGATTAACGACGTGGTGGCGTACGCTGGCCGTGATTGCGATGCGGTTGTTGTTTTCGACGGAGGTCGCAATCAGTTCTCCGACGGTTCTGTCGAACGTGTCGGCGGCGTGCGCATCATGTTCTCACGAGCGGGGGATTCGGCGGACAAGGTCATAGAGAAGCTGAGCCGCGATGCGCGCGAGCGCGGCATCGAAACCATGGTGGTAACCAGCGATGCCACCATCCAGAATACGGTTTTCGGTCTGGGCGTCGACCGCATGAGCGCCAATGGGTTCAGCCATGCGGTCGAAGTGAACCATCAAGAATACGAGCTCGATGAGTCGCCTCGCCCCGCGGTTAAAAACACCGTGAGCGACCGACTCGATCCATCCGTTCGCGCGAAGCTTGCCGCCTTGAGGGATTCTCTGTAGCGCTGGATAGCGCGGCTTTCGTTGTATTTTGTTGCGACCCTTTTCTTTCGTTACGGCCTGCACGAGGCTGGGTGCTTTGCGTAGTAATCGACTGGAATAACTGCAGGTAGAATGTATTTTTTTGAAAGAAAGGCAGCTTCGTTCGCGCATTGTTCAGCGTAAGGGCATGGGATACAATAACAAGTTATATGGTTCTGTGAAAATCTCGTCGAAGGGGGGTGCCGGGCATGAAGATTCACGTTATAGCGGTCGGCAAGCTGAAGGAAAAGTTCTGGGTAGATGCTTGTGCCGAATACGTTAAACGCTTGAAGGCGTACGCGAAAGTGACGGTTCAGGAGATTCCCGATCGCGATCCTGCGAAAAGCGGCGGCGAGGAGGGCGCTCGTAGGATTGAGGGCAAAGGCATCCTCGAGGCTTTGCCTGAGCATTCTCACGTTATTCTTCTTGATGTGGGCGGAAAGCAGCTTTCAAGCGAAGGCATCGCTGCCCGCATGGATGCGCTTATGCTCTCCGGTGTAAGTGATATCACGTTTGTCGTCGGCGGATCGGGTGGCGTGAGCCGCGGCGTGTACGATTTCGCGGACGAGCACCTATCGTTCGGCAAAATCACGCTTCCGCATAATCTTGCGCGCGTGGTGTTGCTAGAGCAAATCTATCGTGCATTCAAAATCAGTCGAGGAGAGCCTTATCATAAATAAGGCCTTCGCGACATAAGCAATACGGGCGAACCAGGCTTCCAGCATATCGATGGAAGCCTGGTTCGCTTTCTCTTTCCCGAATGCGGTGCAGGTTGTTTTGTCTGGCTACAGCGGGCCGGCGGAAGTCGGCCAAGTGATTACGGACGGCAGCGCTTTCAATCGAGTTCGCGCCAGGCGCCTTCCGATTCGCTTCCCTAGAGACGTTCGAGGGCTTCTCGACCTCCGCTTTTTCAGTGCATATCGAAAGCGCTGACGTACTTTTTCGTATGATGGCCGAATAGCAATTTCAGCGGAGCGAACGCTCCGTTTTTACCATAAGGAGTTTATATGACCGCTCGGAAAAAAGACGAACCTCGCATGTCTGCCGAGGACCGTCTGTCCATATACGGCATTTTGAAGAAGAATTTTTCTTTCGACGAAGACTATCCCCTTGCCAATCTTGGTTGGTGCTTTGTCCGCGAGGGAATCAACAAGGAAGACTACGGCTTTCTGAAGCTCAAGGCAATGCTCGAGGAAATGGTCGATTTCGTAAGCACTTCTACGAAGGAAATCGGGGGAGTGTCGCAGTCGATGTTTACCCTTCATGAATTCGCTCCGTTCGAGGAAAAGCTTGCGGAAGAAGAGGAATCGGAGGACGCACAGGAAGGCGCTTCCGGTTCTGATGAGAAGCCGGAAGCGTCCGAGATATCTTCCGATGCGAAAAAGGAGAACAAGCAGAGCGTTTCCGAAATGATTGTTGATGAGGAAAAGTGTAAAAAAGAAACCAATACTAAAAACAATACTGGAAAAAAAATAGATACCAGAAATAAAAAAGAAATAAGCACTGAATCAAACTCTAGCAATGCAAAAGATGATAAAGAGGAAAAAGATAGTAAAAAAACCTCAGCTACTAGAGATGTAAATGATTTCAAAGACAAAAATGAAACTAGAGATGAAAAAGCTCTAAACAATAAAAATGAATCCAGCAATAAGAAAGTTGCTAAGGAACAAAAAGATACTAAAGAGTGCAGAAAAGCAGAGGGGGATGACGGTGCGGGAGTTAAGGGCGATCGTCGCTCGTCCGTAGCCGCCCTGCCCTCGCCGGCGCAGGGCGAGATAGCCCCGTCGCGTCGTCTGGAATCTCCCAAGGGCTCTTCGTCGAAGCAGAAGGCGAAGCCTTCTTTGAAACCCGCCTCGCGTTTCCAGGCCGTTTCGCGCGCATCGGGGGATAGACCTCGGCGACGCGTTATTCCCGGCAAAGCCCTCGAGCGTTTCGGGTATCTTGGAACATGGCCCGATTTTCTTCGCACGCTTGCCAATCTGGCGCTCGACGAACCGTGGGATTTCTGCAATCAAGACATCGGCGAGGCAACGCGTAAGTATGACATCCTCCACAACTACATCCGTTACACGTTCTACCGCCTGACTCTTGAAGACAAGATAGGTTTTTCGTCGGACGAAGATTTCGCTGTGTTCAATACCGGCCTGGTGGATAGGCATTACGAGGATATCTACGCATGCTTCGAGCCCTCCGACCCCGAGCGTCCCGAAGAGGCTCGTTACGCATGGTCGTTTGCAGGTTTTTGCACGGCCGGCACGGGAAGGCTCGGCAAGCGCCTGGTTCGCGAGCTCAATCCGCTTCCCCAGCCGGCGAGCTATCTTGAACGCAAGGAAGACCTGCTGTTCGACCTCGACCGAGAGGTTGTTTGCGACGTTCACCATATCGTGGTGGACAACGTGCACAGGCTGCCGGTGAATTTCCTGCGTGACGAACTCGCTTCTTCCCAGGAATGCCTTGGTATCCTTGCCGGCATCGAAGATCTGACGGACGGCGCGCGCGGCGATAGGTTCGAAAAGCTGCGCATTGTCATCGAGAACGATACGCGTCTCTTTAACAGGTTGAGCACGAGCATCAATGCTGCCATCGACGTCGCGAAGCGTCAGGTCCGCTGGAACTACAAGACCGCCGTTCCCGCGTACTACCCGCGCACGAACAGCATGAACCTGCTGCTTCCGCTCATTCTCACCGATTCGCCGACGCCGGACGTGGCGCTTGTCGTCGAGTTGCAGAAATCCGGGAATTACCAGGGGCAGACCGTGGTAACCATGGCCCAGGCGTATCGCGATGCGCGTCTGTTGTGCCGCCCTTACATCGATTGGCTCTCCCCGGCTTCAATCATCGACGCCGCTGAAGAGGAAGACGAAGAGGAATAAAGCATGGGTTTTCAGGACGCCTCCACGCTTTCCGAGTTTAGTTCCGATTCCGTTCTGGTGGGAATTCTCTCGGATACGCACGGCACGTTGCCGCGTTCGGCGTATGCAGAATTGGCGGATTGCGATTACATCATTCATGCGGGCGACATATGCGGCCCTGACATCTTGGCGGAACTCGAGACCCTGGCTCCCGTGACGGCGGTTCTTGGCAATAACGACTATCGGGAATACGGCGCCGCGGTGGACAAGTTTGCCTCAGTGAAGATAGCGGGAGTGTCGTTTCTGGTGACGCACAAGCCCGACGATCTGGAACGCGCCCTTCGCGGCTGTACGTCGGCACTTCAGCCAGGCGACCCTGTTCCCGACGTTGTGGTGCATGGGCATACGCACATCCCGCGTGTCGTGAAAGGCAAGGCCGCCCGTCCTGCGACGTTGCTTGTTTGTCCCGGTTCGGTTACACGTCCACGGGGCGGTTCTTCGCCAACGGTGGCAAAGCTTGTGCTCTGCGACGGCGTGGTGAAAAGCGCGCGCCTGGTCGAATTGACGCGCGACTAGATGCCCGGAAGCCTTGTTCCAAGGCGTTTTCACGAAGCGAATGAAGACAGGAGTTCCCTATGAAGCTCGATACTGCTGAAGTGCAGGAGATTATCGCTAATGACCCCCATATGCTGCTTGTCGACGTACGCGGCAAAGAGGATTTCGATGCTGGGCATATTCCCGGCGCCGGGTGCATGCCCGCCGAAGAGATGCTCGATTGCCTTTACGACGAGGCGCTTGGCGAGCGCGGACTGGATGCTATCGCGAACATGCGCGGCATGGAGCTTTCCGATGACGCATCGGTCATCCTGCTCTATAGCGGCCATGGAGAGCGCAGTGCGCAGGTGCTGCAGCACATGGAAGCGATCGGCTACGTGAACGTCTACGACGCCGGCGCTCTTGACGAATGGCCTTACGACGTGGTGACCACTGCGGAAGAGCAGGCTGTGGCGGCGGCGCTTGCGGCGTCGGGCAACATTGCGCAGGAAGGCGCATGCGGCTGTGGCCACGATCACGGGCACGGTCATGGCTGCGGATGCGACTGCTAGCAATCGTGCGTGCGGCCGGGCTTCGTCGAGGCGCCGCGGCCGTTTTCGTCGTTCGGGTTGTCCGTATGTCGCCGAAAAAAGGGGTCTGCCGTGAATAACGCCATGCTTATTGTGAACCCGAATTCGGGGAAGAAGGAAGGGCGTGCTCTTTCAGAACGGGTGGCGGCGCACCTTGGCGAGCATTTTCCCAACGTGGACGTGCGGTTGTCGTCGTGCGCGGCCGATGTCGAGGTGTGGGCGCGCGAGGCGCGCGAGCGGGAATACGACGCCTTGTTCGTCATGGGAGGAGACGGTACGGTGGGTTTGAGCTTTCGCGGGTTGTTCGAAGGCGCGCGCGAAAACAGCCGCCTGCCGGCCTTCGGTCTGCTTCCTGGCGGCACGGGCAACGGGCTGGCTCGTACTCTCGGCATTGCGCCCGATGCCTTGAGAGCAATTGAATCGTATGATTTCTCCGAAACCATTCCTCTTGATATCGGGCTGGTCAACGGGCGGCCGTTCGCCTATACCGTAACAGGGGGAACGCTGCCTGCGGGCATTCGAAAAGTGTCGCCCGAGCTCAAATCTCGATACGGGTTTCTCGCCTACGTGGCAAGTACGATTTTGCGTATGGGTGACGGGGAGCATCATGCTCTGCGTATCGTGGTCGATGGAAAAGAGCGCAAGGAAGACATCAGCTCGTTTTCGGCATTTTCCGCGAATGCCTTGGCGAACGAATTCTCCAGATATCAGACAAGCGTGGCCGACGGGGAAATGCATCTGATCGCGCTCAGGGACGCGTTGCTTCCTTCGCTGCTTGCTCTTCTTCCGGACATATTGATGCACGCCGTGGACGGGGACGACCGCGTGCTTTTCCTGCATGGAAAGACGATCGAAATCTCATGCGTCGATGGCGGGCTTCGCTGCGGCGTCGACGGTGACGACGGCCCGTGCCTGCCTGTCAAACTTACCGTTCGTCCAGGTGCGCTGCGTGTGTTTGCTCTGAAAAAAGAGTAACTGCTTGGCAATAGGGTGGAAGCTTGACGAGGTCGCATCGCCGCCAGGCGCGGTCTCGAGCGATGGACGAGAGTCCTGCTCGATGCATGGTGCCTGCTTACACTCCGAACTGCATGGCGCAATAGCGTGCGTAGGTGCCGCCAAGAGCGATCAGCTCATCGTGCGTGCCTTCTTCGACAACGCGCCCTTCATCGACGACGGCAATTTTATCGGCGTTGCGAATGGTGGAAAGCCTATGCGCGATTACGAGCGTGGTGCGCCCCTTCGACAGCTCGGCGAGTGACTCTTGCACATGGCGTTCGCTTTCGTTATCAAGCGCGCTGGTTGCTTCGTCAAGAATCAGGACGGGCGGGTTTTTCAAGAACACACGTGCGATAGAAATGCGTTGCTTCTGGCCGCCTGAAAGGCGCGCGCCGCGCTCGCCCACGTAGGTGTCGTAGCCGTTTTCGAATTCCATAATAGTGTCGTGAATGTTTGCGCGTTTGGCCGCTTCGACTACTTCAACATCGCTTGCCGCCGGGTTGCCGTAGAGGATGTTGTCGCGGATGGTGCCGTCGAACAGGTACACATCCTGTTGCACGATGCCCACGGTGCGGCGCAGCGACGCCAGCGTGACGTCGCGCACGTCGGCGCCGTCGATGCTCACGCGCCCCTCGCACACGTCGTAGAAGCGGGGGAGCAGCGAACACGTGGTGGTTTTGCCGCCGCCGCTTGGCCCCACGAGCGCCGTGGTCTTGCCAGCGGGCGCATGCAGGGTGAAATCGTGCAGTACGTCGGTTGCGCCGTCATAGGAGAACGAGACGTTTTCGTAGCGAATGTCTCCGCGCACGCTCGAGTTGTCTGCTTCGTTCGAGCTGCTGGTTTTGCGAGCCGCTTTCTTCGAGGCGTCGTTTGCGCATGCGGCCCTCTCCAGCTCGACGGCGCCTGGCCGGTCCTGGATGGCGGGTGTGATCGCCATGATTTCCGCGAAGCGACGGAACCCTGCATACCCTTTCTGGAATTGTTCGGCGAAGTTGATAAGCTGTTCGATCGGCGAGAGGAAGATGCCGATGTAGAGGGCGTAGATCGCCAGGTCGGTGGGCTCGATCTGCCCCTGCACCATGAAGTAGCCGCCACCTACGACGACGATGGTGTAGAGCAGGCCCGTGAACAGGGAATTCACGGCATGAAAGCGCCCCATGAACTTGTACGAGCGCTCTTTGGTGTCCACGAACAGTCGGTTGGTATGTTCGAATTTCTTCGCTTCGAGCACTTCGTTGCCGAACGACTTCACCACGCGCATGCCGCCAAGGGCGTCTTGGATACGCGAATTGACGCCCGCCATGGTGCGGCGATTCTCGGTGAAAATGACGCGTTTGCGATAGTTGATCCATGTCGCATAGGCTGCCATAACCACGGTGCACACAAGCATGATCAACGTCAGCGGCACGTTGATGAAGAACAGCAGAGCGAACGATCCGATGATCTTCAGCGAGCAAATGAAGATGTTTTCGGGTCCGTGGTGTGCCAGCTCCGATACGTCGAACAAGTCGGTGACCAGGCGGCTCATCATTTCGCCGGTGTTGTTCTTGTCGTAATACGAAAAGCTGAGGCGCTGGTACTGGTCGAACAAGTCGGCGCGCATATCGGCCTCCATACGTGCGCCCATGACGTGGCCCCAACGGGCGATGAACCATTGGCATCCTGTGCGCAGCAGATAGAGGGCGACCATGCCGACGCAGATGAGCCCGAGCGCGCCCATGACTACGGGTGCCGGCTGCAGGAAGAAATCGCGCGTGAAGAAGTTGAGCAGCTGGGGAAACGCCAGGTCGATGCAGGCGAGCAAGGTGGCGCACACCAAATCGAACCAGAAGAGGAACTTGTACTTGCTGTAATAGCCCACAAACTTCTTGAACACCTGGGCGCCAGAGATAGAAGGCGCATGAGATGCGGCGGTGCTTTGGGCGGGAGAGGTCGATGGGGACACGGATATCCTTTCGTTGCGCGAGGCAAGCGAGCGCGGTTCGTATGATTTGGAAAACGCGGTCTATGGTAGTACCAATGGCTTGTGCCGACGAGTGGTGGGTGCAAGAGAGCAGGGAATCTGCAAGTGCGACGTATGCGGGGCGAAGTTGCATTTTGCGGGAAGGCCTTCAGCGGAACGGCGGAAGGTGCCGTCGTTTGGGGCTTTTCATTCAGGATCAATATTATTGCCAATCTGCATCCATCTGTAACAGAGCTGACACACGGCATCGCTACCATGCACGACAAACAAACGCCGCCGCTTATCGAAAGCCTGCGACGCTCACCGACCAGAAGGGGTGCATCATGATTAAGCCGCGAACCGTAGGCATTGTGGGTATGGGACATGTGGGTGCTCATGTGGCTAACAGTCTGTTGCTGCAGGGATTGGCGGACGAGCTTTATTTGTGCGATATCGATTTTGTCAAATCCGCGTCCGAGACGCAGGATTTGCGTGATTCGCTCATATTCTGTCCGTACAACGCCAAAATCGTCGATTGCCAGGACCGCTATGAGGAGCTTGCGGGCTGCGACGTCATCGTCAATGCCGCAGGCAAGGTGTCGCTGGCCGCCGGCAATCGAGACGGCGAGCTTTTCTTCACCACGGATACCTGCCGCACCTTCGCCAACCGCATCGTCGACGCGGGCTTCGACGGCATTTGGGTTTCCGTCTCCAATCCATGCGATGTGGTCTGCACAGAGCTCTGGCACCTTACTGGATACGACCCTTTCCGCATTATCGGCTCGGGTACCGGCTTGGATTCCGCGCGCTTGCGCTCTCAAATTTCGATCGCCTGCAATCTTGACCCCAAGTCAATCAACGCCTACATGATCGGCGAGCACGGGGCGTCCATGCTCGCTGCCTGGAAGTCCGCTTCAATTTCCGGCAAACCTTTGTCGCAGCTGGCGGACGAGGACCCCGGTCGTTTCGCCTTCGATCTGGCCGACATAGAGGATAAGGCCCGTCAGGGCGGCTACGTTGCCTACGCTGGCAAGCAGTGCACCGAATATGCTGTGGCCAATGCCGCTGTGCGCGTGGTTGCTGCGGTGCTGCATGACGAGCATGCCGTGATGGGCGCATCCACTCTCCTGACGGGCCAATACGGCGAAGAGGGGATCTTCACCTCGTTGCCCTGCATCATTGGGCGCAACGGAGTCGAGCGCGTCATGGAGCTTGACCTTTCCCAGGGCGAGCTTGAGGCGTTTCATGCCAGTTGCCAGCATATTCGCGATAACATCAGCCGTCTTGCCTGGTGGTAGGTCGAGGCAAGACGTACGGGGCGGCTCTTCTTTTGCGCGAACAAGGACGCTCCAGCCTAGCTTCCGTGTCTCTGGAATGGAAAAATGTACGAAAACACGGTCAATCACTCGAGTTTTGCGCGAAATGTATCAAGGCGACTGCATCGGAGCCCTGCGTAGGTCCGAAAGACTTTAATTTAATCAACAGGACGCTGCTTTATGTTGATTATTGTCGCCTTGTTCGACTCGCATGAATTGACCAATGATACATTTCGTGCAAAAACTGAGTTTGTAAGAGCGAATCCGTGCACTATAGGCACGCATGTTTCGTCAATATATCGGATACCGCCTTTGGACCTGGGTGGATTCGAGGGACGAAGGTGTTCTGGCAACGGTTTGTGAATCAAATCACGGGAATACATCTTGATAAGTAAAAAGTTGGGCGGAAACCCTTTAGGATTTCCGCCCAATTCGGCTTATGGGATGGAAGTCGCGGATGAAAAACGGGACGGAACCCTACGATGGACTCCATCCCGTTCGGCTTCGTCGGTCTGCTCGTTTACGAATGCGCTATCGAACGCCATCAGGCGCTACGCCCACTTCAAAAACGCGCGGTAGGCCTTGAGCGTCTCGTAGAGGTCGGCCTTGTCGATGACCTCCCACGGGGCGTGCATATTGAGCACCGCTACGCCGCAGTCGATGACGTTCATGCCATATTTCGCCAGGATGTAGGCGATGGTGCCGCCGCCTCCAATATCGACCTTGCCCAGTTCAGCTGTCTGAAATGCGGCATCACCCTTCTCCATGATGGCACGAATGCGGGCCATGTATTCGGCATTGGCATCGTTGGATCCGCTTTTGCCGCGGCTGCCGGTGAACTTGTTGAACACCACACCGCGACCGAGATACGCTGCGTTCTTCGCCTCGAACGCGCTTGCGTAGGACGGATCGAAGCCTGCAGACACGTCGCTGGAAAGCATGCTGGAGTTTGCCAGGCAGCGGCGCAGCGGCAGATCGCCCGCCTGTCCTGCAAGGTCCATGATTTCGGCGATGGTGTTCTCGAAGAACATGGAGGTCATACCCGTGGCGCCGACACTGCCAATCTCCTCTTTGTCAACGAGGATGCACACGCCCGTCTTCTCCAGGTCGCTTGCTTCGAGCTGGGCGATCAGGCTGGGGTAGGCGCATACGCGGTCGTCGTGGCCGTAGCCGATCACCATGGATTTGTCGAAGCCGCAGTCGCGTGCGGTGCCTGCGGGAACCACTTCGAGTTCGCTCGAGAGGAAGTCAGCCTCCGTCATATCGTATTTTTCGGCGAGGATGGACAGCAGCAGCGCCTTGACGGGTTCTTTTTCCGCCAGCTTATCCAGCTCGTCGGCTTGGGCGTCGGCTGCCCTTTGATGCGCGTCGGCGGCTTTTGCTGGCCGGCTTCCAACGAGGATATCGAGGTTTTCGCCTTCGACCACTTCGGACGCCTTTTTCTGCAGTTGGTCTTGAGCGAGGTGCACCAGCAAATCGGTGACGCAGAACACGGGGTCGCCTTCGTCTTCGCCCATGTTCACCTCGACGACGCTGCCGTCTTTCTTGGCGATTACGCCATGGATGGCCAAGGGAAGCGTGACCCATTGGTATTTCTTGATGCCGCCGTAATAATGCGTGTCAAGCAGCGCGAATCCGACCGCTTCATACAGCGGGTTCTGCTTGATGTCCAGGCGGGGGCTGTCAATGTGGGCGCCGAGGATATTGAGGCCCTCCTCCATGGGGCGGCGGCCGATCTGTGCCAGGATGACCGACTTGCCGAAACAGTCGGCGTACACTTTATCGCCTGCTTTGAGCACGGTGCCTGCCGCTCGCGCTTCGTCGATGGAGATATAGCCTGCCGCGCGGGCCATGGACACGGCCGTGGCTGCGCATTCGCGTTCGGTCTTGTTTTCGGTGATGAACGTCTTGTAATCGGCGGCGAAGGCCTCGACTTTCGCAAGGTCGGCTTCGTCGTAGGAAAGCCACGCGTTTCTATGTTCCATGATGCTTCTTTCTCTCGGCTCGATCCGGGCGCGCCCTTGCGGCGTGCGGTTGCGCTCGGACGTGATTGCTGATGCGGGCATGGTACCACGCGGGGGTGGAGGCATTGTGCAAGGTGTTTTTGGTGCAATTTTCGTGAAGCAAGGCGACTACTTGACGCTATTTTTGCCAAGGAATCGTTTCAAATGCGTTTCTGAAGCATATAATGTCCCGTTATAACGTTTCAGCCTCGAAGATGAAGGAGAAGCCATATGGCGTTCTATTATGAGGAGCCCTCGCGCACCTTTAACGAGTACCTGCTGGTTCCTGGTCACACGCCCGCCAGCTGCATTCCGACGAAGGTCAGCCTGAAAACGCCGTTGGTTCGTTACCGCAAAGGCGAGGAGGAATGCCCCCTTTCGCTGAACATCCCCATGGTTTCCGCCATCATGGCCGCCGTCTCCGACGATCGCATGGCCGTGGCGCTTGCAACCGAGGGCGGTCTGTCTTTCATCTACGGCAACCAGACCATCGAAGACCAGGCTGCCATGGTCTCCCGCGTGAAGCAGCATAAGGCGGGATTCGTTGTAAGTGACGCGACCCTCTCCCCGGATATGACGCTTGACCAGGTGCTCGAGCTCAAGGAGGCAACGGGCCACTCCACCATGCCCGTTACCGACGACGGCGAGCCCCACGGCAAGCTGCTCGGCGTGGTGACTGAGCGCGACTACCGTCTGTCTCGCATGTCTCTGGACGCCAAGGTCGTCGATTTCATGACCCCGCGTGAAAAACTCATCGTCGCTCCTGCGGAAACCTCTCTCAAGGAAGCGAATGACATCATCTGGGAGCACAAGCTCAACAGCCTCCCTCTCGTTGATGCCGAAGACCGTCTTGTCTATATGACCTTCCGCAAAGACTACGATTCTCACAAAGACAATCCGCTCGAGATGCTCGATGCCGAAAAGCGCTATATCGTGGGCGCCGGCATCAACTCCCGCGACTATGCCGAGCGCGTTCCCGCCCTGGTCGAGGCCGGTGCAGACGTGCTGTGCATCGACTCCTCCGAAGGCTTCTCCGACTGGCAGAAGATGACCATCGAATGGGTGCGTGAGCACTACGGCAACGATGTCAAGATCGGTGCCGGCAATGTGGTCGACCGTGAAGGCTTCCGCTTCCTGGCAGAGGCCGGAGCAGACTTCGTCAAGGTGGGTATCGGCGGCGGTTCCATCTGCATCACCCGCGAAACCAAGGGTATCGGCCGCGGCCAGGCAACCGCTACCATCGAAGTTGCCAAAGCGCGTGACGAGTATTTCGAGGAAACCGGCATTTACGTGCCCATCTGCTCTGACGGCGGCATCGTCTACGACCATCACATCTCTTTGGCGTTGGCCATGGGCTCCGACTTCGTCATGCTGGGCCGCTACTTCGCTCGCTTCGACGAAAGCCCCTCGAACAAGGTCGTCGTCAACGGCACCTACATGAAGGAATATTGGGGCGAGGGTTCTGCCCGTGCCCGCAACTGGGGCCGTTATGACTTGGGTGGCAAGAAGTCCCTTTCTTTCGAGGAGGGCGTCGACTCTTACGTTCCCTATGCAGGCAGCCTGAAGGACAATATCGCCGTTACGCTGCTTAAGATTCGCTCCACCATGTGCAACTGCGGCGCTCTTACCATTCCCGAGTTCCGCGACAAGGCGAAGCTTACGGTTGTTTCTTCGACGTCCATCGTCGAAGGCGGCGCTCACGACGTCCTCCTGAAGGACAAGACTCCCTACGTGAGCAAGGTGCGCTAAGCGCCAATTCTGTCCACCGAGGAAAGTAGTTCTCATCAGGTACGTAAAGAACATATCCGCGTTGCTGCTGTCCGGTGTGCTGGCAGCAACGCCTTTCATACCCATGACCCCTTCCGAGGCGTGGGCGGATGATGTTTCCGATGCTCAGGCTACGCTCGAGCAGGCGGAAGAGCGTCTGACCCAGATCAGCCAGGAGCATGCGAAGCTGCAAGAGGAGGCCGAAGGCCTGCAGACTCAGATCGATGCTGCTATCGAAGGGGTTATGGACGCTCAGTCTGAGGTTCAAGAGGGCCGAGAGCATCTCGGCGAAATGCTCTCTCGCGAGTACAAGACGGGCGGCATCGGTTTGCTTACGGTCTTGTTCGAATCCGAGAACCTTAACGAGCTCGTCAACAATCTCCATTATCTCGATGCCGTCCAGCAGGCGCAGGCAGACGAAATAGAGCTGCAACGTCAGCGCCAGGAAGCGTTCAATACCGCCCTTGACGATTTGAACACCAAGAAAGACGAGCAGATGAAGAAAATCTCCGAGGCGGAGCAAAAAACCGCCGAGGCTGCTCAGGTTGTGTCCAACGCCGAAACGAAGCTTGCCGATGCGAAAGACGCCGCTGCTGAAGCCGAGCGTCTTGCCGAGCTCAAGGCGCAAGCTGAAGCTTTGGCGAAGGAGCAGGAGGAAAAGCAAGCTGCTGTCGAAACGCCCGCCGAGCCCGAGCCTGAGACGCCTTCGCAGTCTGAAAGCACCGACAATAACGGCGCAGGCTCGAATACGGACAATGCTGGCTCGAATGCAGGCAATTCGGGCGGGTCTTCTTCAGGCGGAAACGCTGGCGGATCCTCCGATTCGCAGACCGGCTGGAAGACGGGTTCTGCCTCGGCGTACGGCTCGGAAAGCGATGGCACGCTTGGCGGCAGGACTGCTACGGGCGCCATTGTGACCGAGAGCTCGATGGGCGTTGCCGTCCCTCTTTCATGGTCGAATGCCCGTTCGTATTTGGGCAGGCAGGTTGAAATCAGCTATGGCGGCATGACCGTAATCGCCACGGTCAACGACCTTGGGGGCATGGGCGGCGGATCTCGCTCTCTCGATTTGCAACCAGGTGTATGGCGCGCGTTCGGCGCAAGCTCGTGCTTCGATTGGGGCGTGCGTACGGTGAGCTACCGTTTCCTGTAGGCTGTTGTTGTAACTGTTTGATTCGAAAACGCTTGGACACTGCGCTCCAGGCGTTTTTTATTTCGGCATTAACCAGTTTCGTGTTCGGGCATCTGTCTGCATACTGTGCAATATCCCAGATGGGCGATTGCGGGAAGCCAGGATATTTTGTCTCGGGATTTCCTCATTCTTGCACGCCGCCGTATAATAGGACGAATTCGTGTTTCAAAGGCCGCGAGGCCATACACCGAGCAATCATCAGGAGCTGCAGATGAAAGAATACAACCCTCATGAAATAGAGCCGCGATGGCAGGCGGTATGGGAGGAGAACGGCCAGAACGTCATGGCCGAGGATTCTTCCAAGCCTAAGAAATACGTGCTCGAAATGTTCCCGTATCCTTCGGGCGATCCCCATATGGGTCATGCGCGCAACTATTCCATCGGCGACGTTATTGCTCGCTATTCCAAGATGCGCGGTTACGACGTGCTTCATCCTATGGGTTGGGATGCTTTCGGCCTTCCTGCAGAAAATGCGGCCATCAAGCACAATGGCCATCCTGCCACGTGGACGTACGGCAACATCGAAACCCAGCGCAACGTGTTCAAGCGTATGGGCTTCTCCTACGACTGGGACCGTACGGTGCGTACCTGCGACAAGGAATACTATCGTTGGGGTCAGTGGATTTTCCTCAAGATGTGGGAAAAGGGCCTGGTCGAGCGTCGCAGCAATCCGGTGAACTGGTGTGAATCTTGCCATACCGTGCTTGCGAACGAGCAGGTTACCGACGGCGTATGCTGGCGCTGCGGCAACGCTGTAGAGCGTCGCGAGCTTGAGCAGTGGTATTTCAAGATTACCGAGTACGCCCAGGAGCTGCTCGACGATCTTGACAAGCTTGAGGGCTGGCCCGAGCGCGTCAAGCAGATGCAGGCAAACTGGATTGGCCGCTCTGAAGGCGCCGAGGTCGATTTTGCTCTGTGCGATGCCGACGGCAACCCCATGGAGGGTCACGATATCACCGTTTTCACCACGCGCCCCGATACGTTGTTCGGCTGCTCCTTCTTCCTACTTGCTCCTGAGTATGACGGCCTGATTGAACTGGTCGAAGGCACCGAATACGAAGCCGCCGTACGCGAGGTCATGGAAGGAGCCGAGAAGGTGACCGCGGTCGAGCGCGCCCAGGGCGAGCTCGAGAAACACGGCGCGTTCACGGGCCGCTATGTGGTCAACCCCATTAACGGCAAGAAGGTTCCCGTCTGGGTTGCCGACTATATCGTGGCCGATTACGGCACCGGCGCAGTCATGGCTGTTCCGTGCGGCGATCAGCGCGACTTCGAATTCGCTCGCAAGTACGGCCTCCCTGTTCCTCCCATCATTCTTCCGAAAGAGGACGAGCTGTACGAGCAGCTCAAAGACCAGCAGGATATGGTGGTCGAAAACGTCGATTGGGAGCAGTCCTTCGAAGCTACGGGCTATCTGGTACAGTCAGGCAAATACACCGGCATGGAGGGCGGCAAGCATTCTCCTGCCGTGGATGCGATCATTGCCGACCTTGAGGCGCAGGGCAAGGGTAAGCTTTCCGTGCAGTTCCGTCTGCGTGACTGGCTGATCAGCCGTCAGCGTTATTGGGGCAACCCCATTCCCGCAATCTATTGCGACGAGTGCGGCATTGTGCCTGTTCCTGAAGAGGATCTGCCGGTCGAGCTGCCGCTGGACCTCGACATCACCAAGGGCGAGCAGCTGGCCGATCATGCTGAATTCGTCGAATGCACGTGCCCGAAGTGCGGTCGTCCCGCTCGTCGCGAGACTGACACCATGGATACGTTCACCTGCTCGAGCTGGTACTATCTGCGCTATTGCGATCCTCATAACGAAAATCTGCCGTTCGCTCCCGAAAAAGCGAATCGCTACATGCCGGTCGATCAGTACATCGGCGGTATCGAGCACGCTATCCTGCACCTGCTGTACTCGCGCTTCTTCACCAAGGTCCTGCGCGATGCCGGCATGGTCGATTTCGACGAGCCGTTCACCAACCTGCTGTGCCAGGGTATGGTGAAAGACGAGCACGGCGAAACCATGTCCAAGTCGAAGGGCAACGTTGTTTCCCCGGTGGATATGATGGACGAATACGGTGCGGACGCTGTGCGTACCTACATCTTGTTCATGGCTCCTCCCGACAAGGACCTCGATTGGAACGAGGCGGGTCTTGGCGGCATCTATCGATTCCTGAATCGCGTGTGGCGTATTGCGTACGACCTGATGGGCGAAGCAGGGGACGAGACGTATTACCAGGAAGGCGCTGCGACCCCGGAGCAGGCTGCAGAGGCCGCGAAGGTCTTGCTGCGCGAGCGTCATCGTGTTGTGGGCAAGGTGACCGACGACTTCGATCGCAACAACTTCAACACCGCTATCGCTGCCATCATGGAGCTGGTCAATGCTGCAGGTGATTACCTGCGCAAAGCTGCCCCCGATCAGCGCGATGCCGCGCTCGGCCGCGACGTGGCCGAGACCATCGTTAAGCTGCTTGCTCCGATGTCTGCGCATCTTTCCGAAGAGCTGTGGCATACGCTTCTCGGTCACGAGACCAGCGTCCATAGCGAGGCGTGGCCGACGTTCGATCCTGAGATGGCGAAGGCCGACGAAGTGGAGCTTGCCGTTCAGATCAATGGCAAGGTGAAGTCCCGCATCACGGTTGCCGCCGATGCGGATGAGGCTGCAATCCTCGAGGTTGCCCTGAATGCCGTTTCCAATGCGCTCGAAGGCAAGAACGTGGTAAAGAAAATCGTTATTCCCGGTCGCTTGGTAAACATCGTCGCCAAATAGGATTTCTTGAGAGACCCTCCGACGCATCGGGGGGTCTTTTTTTGGCGATAGGCGTCGTTTGCGGGTGTGCTTTTGTGTTGCATTCTTGCAGGTCGCTTTCTTTTCCCGTGAATGTTTTCCACGATGCGAAAAGGGTGCTACCGATGGAGTAGGATTCTGCCTGCAACGCAAAAATCGAGGAACGCCGAACGGGTGTCATTCGCGATTCTTGCCTCGATGCCGAAGATGCAATCTGCCAAACCAGACAAGTGGGATTCTGTCCGACGTTTGGGGCGTTCGTGCTGAAGACGGCGTGGTTGCAACGTGGCGGTTTACGGGAAGGGGCATCTTGATCCGCGGATTTCTCAAAGGCATAGGGGCCTGCGTGATTGCGTGCGCGCTTGTTGTCGCAGGCGTGAACGCTTGGGTCGTTTTGTCTTCCAAGGGAAGCATGGAATCGCTTGACGAAGCCGTATACACTTCGAGCGATCCGTGCGACTGCATCATTGTCTTAGGGGCAAGCGTTTACGCGGACGGAACGCTCTCTCCCATTCTCCAAAGTCGGGTCGATGCGGCCATTCAGCTTTACAAGCGTGGCGTCGCTCCTGTCATTGTGATGTCGGGAGACGGCCGCGAGGCGAACTACAACGAGCCTTCCGCCATGAAGGAATATGCGGTCTCTTGCGGTGTTTCCGCGGATGATGTTTTTTGCGATCCCGGCGGGTACAACACCTATGACACCATGTGGCGCGTATCGAGGGTGTTCGGGGCGGATAGCTGCCTCGTGGTCACCCAAGAATACCATCTCTACCGAGCGGTTTTCGATGCTCAGGGTGTCGGGATGAACGCTCGCGGCATCGTGAGCGACGAGGGAACGTATAACGATCAGCTTTGGTATGACATTCGCGAGATCGCAGGGCGGACGCACGATTTCTGGAATATCGCTATCGGCGCCGTCCCGGACAATCCAGGCGCGGCCATCAGCTTGTAATGCGCAAACTGCTGCGGGACAAATCCGCTTCGGGCGGATGCATTGTTCGCCTTCGTCTTCATGAACGCTATACTGATCGATGTTCGCGTCGATAAGGAGGGCTCATGGGCATTGCCGACGAAGCGGCGCTGTATGCGCTGGGATATTGGATGCACGAAAACCATCCATCCCGTATTTCGGGGCTGTGCCTCAACGATATCCAACGAAAAACCCCCTGCGACGAATGCAGCGCGATCTGTCCCGCCGGCCTCTCGATTCACGAGAAGGATCCCGATTGGAAAGGCTGCACGGATTGCGGCCTGTGCGTGACGGCGTGCCCTACGCAGGCCATCAACGCGTCGGGTGCATCGTGCAAACAGGTTGATTCTGCGGCCGATGCCGCGCAAGGGTGCGTGGTCTTGGCGTGTCGGCGCTACGAAGGGGCGGCGGATGCGGTGCTTTCCTGCCTTGCTTCGCTTTCCTGGGATGAAATTGCCGCAGTTGCACTGCGCATCCCCGTTGTTCTTAAAACCGGCCCCTGTAAAACCTGTCCCGATGTCCAGGCGGCATCGTGTTTGAGGGAGACGATTCGCCGCGTCAAGGATTTCTACGGGTCCGAAGAGTTTTCTCGCCGCGTGTTTCCCCGCATTCCAGCCGCACTGGCGCAAGAGCACGCCCAAGGCCGCGCGTCGGGGGCGCAGCGGCGTCGTCTGTTCTCGACCTTTGCCGACAGCGTCAAAGAGGGCACGGCTCGCTTATCGGGAAACGAAGAGCTGCCTTCCGTCTCCCGTTCGCGGGCGATGCTGCTTGATGCGCTGGCATCGCTTCCTCTCGAAGAGCGCCCGGTCGTTCGCTGGCTGGCCCTTTCGGAAGATGGGGCGTGTCGCGGTTGCGGCATATGCGTCAAGATGTGCCCGCACGGCGCTTTGTCTTTCGCAGAGGATGCCGAAGGGACGTGCTGCTCGGACGATTCCGTTCCCCGGTTTTTGGCCCATGACGCAAGCCGCTGCACACAGTGCGGGCTGTGCTATCTGAGCTGTCCGGAGGGCAATCTGGGAGGCTGGACGGAATTGCATACGTCGGAGATTCCGGCATTGGCGTGCAATCCTATTCATGTGGCACGATGTGAAAAATGCGGCCGTTTCTTCAAAGAGGAAAAGGGCAGGACAATATGCCCCGCATGCTCGCGTTTCCGCTTTCGTCCTTAGGAACGCATCCTTACAGCTCCGTATTCGACACCAGATCGCTCAGCTCTTGGCGCGAATGGATGTCGAGCTTTCCGTAGATGTGCTTGCAGTGCGTGCGAACCGTGTTCTCCGATATGAAGAGGTCCTCGGCAATGGCGGCCATGGAACGGCCGCGCGCGATAAGTTCCATGACCTCGGTTTCGCGCGAGGAAAGGCCGTACTGCACCTTCACGACCAAGCACTGCTTCGAAAGACGGTCGGTGATGACGTGTCCGTCGCTTGCGATGGCTTTCTTCGGCTTCCTCGTTTTTCCAGCGTTTTTCTCTGAGGCCGTCGAGGCCTTTTCCTTGCTGCGTGCGGTAGTGGCGGTAAATTCGATCTGGCTTGCCGATTCGGGCGTTGCTTGCCCGGCGAAAGAGCCCGTGGATGCAAGAAGCGCCATACCAAGTACGTAAGCGGCTATGAGCGAGAGCAGCGTTACCTGCTCGACGCCGAAGATCGTCACGTCGTTCGCGAACCACCCCAGGAGAAAGCCAGCGCTCTGCATGACATATGTGACGCTTCCGAAAAAGCCGTATGCGAACACGGGGTTTGTGCCGCGGTCTCGGGATGTTTGGGCGCACTGCATCATCATAATCAGCAGGATGAGGGAAAACGTCATGTACGTCAGACCCGCGAACAGGCTCAAGCCCGCATGATGCATGAAGGGGAAGAGCAGCAGTCCAGTAATGATGACGGGATAGACCGTTCGAAAGATGGTGCGAAGACCGAAGCGAACCGATGAAGCCAGCCACAGCGCCAGCAGAATCAGGCCGGCTATCAAAGACCCCGTCATGGAGGCGGAGTTCACCACGTCCGATACGGCGGGATTGATGATTGCCACGCCGCGCGCCAGTCCGCTTGAAAACGCAATGGCTCCGACGCAGAGAGCATCCGCCCGGGAGTCCTTGAGGAGTTGGAGGTAGACCTGTGGATGCTCTCGGGGGATATCCTCGAACATCGGCTGGTCGAAAGTCATTTCGCGCACAGCAAGCGAAAGGCACAGCGCGCAGATAGGCAAAAAGACAAGGGGAACCAGAAACGCCGTAAGCGCGGTGGGTACGACGTACAGGGCGAAATAGCACACGCTCGCGAAGACCGTGCCGAGCGCAAGGCGGTAATTGCACGCCTCGCTGGGAATGGAGGAGAAATAGCGCTGCCAAAGCATGAACAGCCCTGCGGTTCCCACGCCGAGGAACACGCCGCCCGCAAGAATGAAAAGAAGCGCGTACACGGGCAAGTACATGGCGGCGATGATGCATGACGATCCGGAGAAGACCATGGCGGTGCTGAGGGTGACAAGCATGCGGCGCGCCTGTTTGGGAAAGTAGTAGGAACCGAGCGTGCTCGCGATGAAGGCGGCGCAGAAAGAAAGTGTCTGGGAGAGGTAGAACGTCAGCGTTACTTCATCGGTCTGGAAATCTTTCGGCAAAAACGGAAAGATGCCGCCCCATATCTGGGCGGCGTTGATGACGAGGAAGATGGCGTAGCCGATGCTCGATACGTGCGGCTTGAGAAGTGTACGGTTCAAAAGGGCGTCCTTTCGCTCATGCCGTAAGTTTGGCAATGCTCGGGAAGATATGCAAGCGCATCAGGGACGTAGGGGATGAAATCACATGTGAGGTGTGATGCTTTCATCAGGCATTTTAGGTATCTTCCTTTTCATAGGGACCAGATGATGGTCTAAACACGAGAGGGGGAATGTATGACTACTGAGAACAAGAAGCATGCAGTTTCGCGACGCAATTTCGTGAAGGGCACCTTCGCGGGCGCCGTTGCTGGTGCTGGCTTGCTCGGCGGCGCTTCCATGTACGGCTGTGCTCCGAAAGGCGAAGAGGGAAGCACCGGCGCAGCTGCCGAAGAAACCATCGCATGGAGCCAGTGCAACGTGAACTGCGGCGGCAACTGCGTATTCCAGTGGCACTCCAAAGACGGCAAAGTCGTCTACATGGAGTCTGACAACACCGGAGATATCAACCTTCAGGCGCGTGCCTGCCTGCGCGGCCGTTCTATGCGTCGTTGGCTGAATAGCCCCGACCGCCTGCTGTATCCTATGAAGCGCGTCGGCAAGCGCGGCGAAGGCAAGTTCGAGCAGATCAGCTGGGATGAGGCCATCCAGACCATCGCCGACAAGCTGAAGTACACCATCGACACGTATGGCAACGACGCCATCTACGTCAACTATGCGACGGGCATGTATTCCGCGACGGGCAATCCGTCTTCGCGTCTGCTCAACCTGCTGGGCGGCTATCTGAAGCGCAGCTACGACTATTCCACCAACATGATTTCTGCGGCCCTGCCGTTCATGTATGGTGAAGAGTGCTCCCCTTACGATGACGTGTACGCGTCCTCGATGACCGAGGCCGAGGCCAACTCCGACCTCGTGGTGATGTTCGGCAACAGCCCGGCGGAAACCCGCATGGGCGGCGCGAACATCGTCTGGGATTTCGCTCGCGTGCGCGAGGCTGTTCAGGGTCGCGGCGGCAAGATCGTCAATATTGACTACCGCATGAACGAAAGCGCCTCGGGACATCCCGAGGAGTGGCTGCCGATTCGTCCCGGCACCGACGCGGCGCTCGCTTCTGCCATCGCTCATGAATTCATCGCCAACGATCAGGTGGACAAAGAGTTCCTGGATACGTACTGCGTGGGTTACGACGAGGACACCATGCCCGAATCCGCCAAGGGCCAGAACAAGTCCTACAAGGACTACATCATGGGCACCGGCTATGACATGGTGGAAAAGACCCCCGAGTGGGCTGCTGAAATTACTCAGATCCCCGCAGACACCATCCGTTCTTTGGCGGCCGACCTGGCTTCCGCCGAGGCTCCGTTCGTCGTACAGGGCTGGGGTCCTCAGCGCCATACCAACGGCGAGGATACCTGCCGTGCCATCTGCATGATCCCCATTCTGCTTGGCAAGATCGGCCTTCCCGGCACCAACACCGGCCAGCGCGAGGCCGAGCCGTCTGTGGCTTTGGTCGGCGGCCTGCCCAGCGGCAAGAACCCGGTCGAGGCATGCATTCCGTGCTATGAATGGGTCAACGCGGTCGACCACGGCAAGGAGATGACCGCCATCAACGCGGGCGTCACCGGCGTCGAGAAACTCAACAACGACATCAAGTTCCTCTGGAACTATGCGGGTAACTGCCTTACCAACCAGCACGGCGACATCAACTACACGCACGAGGTTCTCTCCGACGAGAGCAAGTGCGAGTTCATCCTGGTGTGGGACACCGTGATGACCGACTCCGCGAAATACGCCGACATCCTGCTTCCCGACGCCATGCGTTCCGAGCAGCTGAACATGAAGACCAACGGCTACACCGAGTGGTATACGGGCGTTGTGGTGGGCGGTCCTGCCCAGGACGCTCCCGGCGAGTGCCGCACCAGCTACGACGTGATGGCCGACATTGCCGATAAGTTCGGCGTGAAAGACCAGTTCACCGAGGGCAAGACCCAAGAAGATTGGATTCGCGAGCTCTATGAAGCCGGTGCCGAGGAAGATTCCGAGATGCCGAGCTGGGACGAGATCGTGGCGCAGGGCGTGTACAAGCGCGAGTTGCCGACCGCTATCGGTCTGAAGGACTTCCGCGATGACCCCGAGGCCAATCCTCTCGAAACCCCCTCGGGCAAGATCGAGATCTACTCCGAGCGTTTGGCCGAAATCGCCGCGACGTGGGAGCTCGAAGAGGACGAATCCATCAACCCCATCCCCGTGTTCGCCCCCGGCTTCCAGGGCTATGGCTCGGTGAACGACGAGTACCCGCTGTACTGCACCGGCTTCCATCACAAGAGCCGCACCCATTCGTCGTTCGGATTCATCCCCGAGCTCGAGCAGGTCGCGCGTCAGCAGCTGTGGATCAACCCGGCCGACGCGGAAAGCCGCGGCATCGTTTCGGGCGATATGCTGTCCGTGAAAAGCCCCGCAGGCGAGATTCGCATCGAGGCTAAGGTCACGTCCCGCATCGTTCCCGGAACCGTCGGCATTCCTCAGGGCGCATGGCATAAGGCCGACATGTTCGGTGACAAGGTGGACGAAGGCGGTTGCGTGAACACGCTCACCACCTACAAGCCCACGCCGCTTGCCAAGGGCAACGGCAACGCCCATTCCATGATCGTTCAGGTTGCAAAGGCTTAAAGGGGGATTAAGAGATGGCATACGGATTCTATTTCGACAGCACGCGCTGCACGGGTTGCCGCACCTGCGAGATGGCGTGCAAAGACTATAAAGACCTTCCTGCCGAAATTGCCTTCCGCAGGGTGTTCGACTACGAGGGCGGCTCGTGCGCACTCGGCGCCGACGGAACCGTCGCCAGCGATGCGTTCATGTATCACGTTTCCGATGCGTGCAACCACTGCGAAAACCCGAAGTGCTTCGCAGCGTGCCCGACGGGCGCTATCGAGAAGGACGATGACGGTATCGTCTTCATCAACCAGGAAACCTGTACGGGCAACGGTGCTTGCGTGGATGCGTGCCCGTACGGCGTGCCCATCCTGGTGAAGGAAGAAGGCAAGGCGAAGAAGTGCGACATGTGCCGTGACCGCGTTGCCGAGGGCAAGCAGCCCATTTGCGTCGAGGCATGCCCGCTTCGCGCACTTGAATGGGGAGACCTTGACGAGCTCAAGGCTGCCCATCCCGATGCGGTTGCCGGCATCGCTCCTCTGGCCGATCCTTCTGAAACGGGGCCGAGCCTGCTGATCAACGCCTGCCCGGCTGCGAAAGAGCCGGGTGATACCACCGGTTTCGTCGCCAACGAGAAAGAGGTTACGGGCGTCGCTGCGTTCGAATAATCTCTGCCGGCTGCAACAAGCGCCCTGTGCCTGCGGGCACGGGGCGCTTTTGGGTGTTCGGACGCGTTGTTGCGTTTCGCGTTCGCCTTGACGCATTTCACGCATACAATGGCACGATGGCATAGAAAGGGGAGGCTTTGGCTCGCGGATTCTATTTCGACAATACGCGCTGCACGGGTTGCCGCACCTGCGTGATGGCGTGCGCCGACTATCGTGACCTTCCTTTAGGGCGGGCGTATCGGCGCGTGATCGATTACGAGGGCGGGTCGTGCAAAGCAGATTCGCGTGGGCTCGTTCATGCGGATGCGTACGCATACCATGTCTCCTTGTCGTGCAATCATTGCGAGCGGCCCGAATGCGTTCATGTGTGCCCGACGGGGGCCATGCATAAAAACGAGCTCGATCTCGTCTGCGTCGATGCGAAGAAGTGCATCGGTTGCGGTTACTGCACCATGGCGTGCCCCTACCATGCGCCTTCGATCGATCCGTTTTCGCGGCAAAGCTCGAAATGCGACGGATGTTCCGACCGCGTGTCCGAAGGCAAGCTGCCCATCTGCGTCGAGGCCTGTCCGCTTCGCGCTCTTGCATTCGGGCTGTCGGATGAGCTGAGGGGACTGTCCGAAGGTGCTTCGTCCGATATCATGCCCCTGCCCGATTCGTCGTATACGAGCCCCAACTTCTTCGTGCGCCTCTCTCCGGCCGCGCACGAAGCTCTCGAGGCGAAAGGGTTCATAGCCAACCCGTCGGAAATCGAGAACAATCGCGAGGTGTAGCGGGGGTGACGGGAGCGGATGCTCGGAGACGAGCTTCGCGCAGAGACTGAGGACCATTCGTGAAAGGAATTCGATGAACGAACAGCCGTATTTCGTCGAAGACGAAGAGCAGTCTTCGGCCATGCTCCAAAACGACGAATTCATCGAGGCGTTTGCGGCATGCGCCGATATCTTGGGGTCATGCTTTCTTTTCCATCCCGTGAAAGAGCAGGCCGCGCAGGTTTTCCCTGTTCTCACCGGTATGGATATTGCACTTGACTGGCCGTTTGGCGAAGAACGCGACCGACGCGAGGCGGCGCTTCTTGTATATGAAGGGCAGGACGAATTCCCCGAGAAGGTATCTGAAGAATTCACACGGCTGCTTCGCGGCCCGGGGATAAAACCGGCGCCCGCATGGGGGTCTGTGTATATGGACCGCGACAAGGTGATGTATGGCTGTACGTGGCATATGCTGCGCGATTGGATGCGCGAGCACGGGGTGACAAGCCTGTATGAGGCGAATGACCCCGAAGACCAGTTCGGCCGTCTCCTGATGCTGTGCGCGCAGGTTGCGCGCCGCCGCCCCGATCTGCTGTGCGAGCTGTTGGGCGATCATGTTCTGTGTTGGTCCGAGCGCTTCTTGGCTCAGTTCCACGAAGCGTGCGAAACGAAGACGTATCGCGGGCTTGCCCTGTTGTGCCGCACGACGTTGCGCGATGTTCAAAGCCTGCTTGCCGTGGAGCCTGCGGTGCGCAGGATGTATCGATAGGGGCATGATGGCAGGAGGATTCAGCGAGGTTTCGCTCGCCATGTTCACGGCGCTCTCCCCAGCGGGAGCGTTGGCCTTCGCATTGATGGCCGCATATCTCCTGGCGCATGCGAAGCGTATGGATCAAACATCATGGAATCGCGTAAGCCATGCATTCCTGGTTCCGCTCGGGGTGGTCTGGATGGGCTTCATGGCGTCCGCCACGCATTTGGGCACGCCGGCCAATGCTTTGCATGCTTTCGCGGGCATTGGCAGGTCTCCGCTTTCCAACGAGGTGCTCTGTACGGTTGTGTTCCTTTTCGTCGGCGGCATGTACTGGCTCTATACGTACAAAATTCGCTACTCCAAAGCCCTTGCCCAAACGCTGCTTGCCTGCTCGATCATCGCATCGGCTCTCATGCTGTGGTTCACCGCGTTCGCATACTCGGTTTCTACCGTGCCTTCATGGGATACATGGCATACTCCCTTGAACCTCTGGGGCCTCTCCCTTGTGGCGGGGACGGCGCTTGCGTCTTGTGTGCTGAGGGTGCTGCTTGGTCGCAGCAGTCGCTGGTCTTGTGTCTTGCGGCGCGTTTCGTACGTATGCGCGGTCGGCGTCGTTCTTTTGCTGGGAATGCATGCGCGTTTCCTTGCAGGGGTCGAGAACAACGTTGCCGGCGCTTCTCAGGCCGTGCCGTGGTACGGCGTCGTCATCGTGTTGTATGCGGCAACAAGCCTGGTGGGTCTGTACGTGTTGGGGAAGGCGGCGCGTCGCGAAGGCTGGCGGGGGGCTGTCATGGGCGGTTTCGGCTGCGTTCTCGTTTTCATCGCCACGTTTCTGGCTCGTTTGCCGTTTTACTTCTCGTATCTTTCTGTGGGGTTCTGAGCGTCGGATCTGTTTCTTAAGCTTCTCTGGCTGCGTCTTCGGCGTGCGCCTGTGGGGCGAAACCGCCCGTCCGCCGTTCCTTCTTCGTCGTGTTCGCTTCACCACGCTGCTGTGGTATACTATGTGCCACGCACTTTAGCATGGTAAAGTGCAGGAGGATATTAAGAGGAAAACGTTTCAGAAAGCAAGGGTGACGAAATGAAGAAGAAACTTTCTTTGATTTTCGCCTTCATGGCGGCAATGGCTCTGTCTGTGGCAGTGCTTGCGGGATGCTCTTCCAGCTCCAGCGAAGGTTCCGACGCTGCTTCGGGCGATGCTGCGGCTTCCAACGAGCTTATCGTCGGCTTCGACCAGTCCTATCCGCCGTACGGCTTCGTGGGCGATGACGGCAACTTCACTGGATTCGACCTCGACCTTGCTGCCGAAGTGGCAGAGCGCAACGGCTGGACTGTCAAGTACGAGCCCATCGACTGGGATGCAAAGGACACGCTGCTCAATAGCGGCGCCATTACCTGCATCTGGAACGGCTTCACCATGGAAGGCCGAGAGGACGACTATACCTTCTCCGATCCTTACATGCTTAACGGCCAGGTTATTGTCGTGAAGGCAGACAAGGGTATTGCAAGCCTTGCCGATCTTGCCGGCAAAAACGTCATCACCCAGACCGACTCTGCCGCTCTTGACGTTCTCGAAGGCGATCGCGCCGATCTGGCCGCCACCTTCGCCAACCTCGAAACCATCGCTGAGTACAATACGGCGTTCATGCAGCTTGAGTCCGGCGCCGTTGATGCAGTTGCCTGCGACCTTTCCATCGCTCAATATCAGATGAGCGCGAAGCCCGATGCATATGTCATGCTTGACGAGACGCTTTCCTCCGAACATTATGCAGTCGGCTTCAAGAAGGGTGATACGGAGACCGCCGAGAAGGTCAGCCAAACCTTGAAGGAAATGTACGAGGACGGTACTGTCGAGGAGCTGTGCAACAAATACTCCGAGTACGGCCTCTCTTTCGAAAACTGGCTCATTAAGTAAAGCGGTTTTCGGGTAGACTGCTGAAAGGGTTTTGAGACCTTGCATCGCGGACGGGCGTTATGCTCGTCCGCGATTTGCGCTGTAACCTCGTATGCCGCACGAAATGATTGCGACGAGCTTGGTTTGGCGTGGGTTTTCGATTCGGGTTTTGCGTGCATATACGCCCTGGCAGGGCTGCGCTATATGCACGCAGGTATCGAATCGCATTCGCGTATGCAATGCTCGCGTGTATATACAAGGAAAGGGGACTTTCGTGGATATTGGTACTATGCTCGGAATGCTGGGGACAGGCTTTGTGGTCACCCTGCAGATTTTCTTTCTGACCCTTGTTGGGTCTTTGCCCTTGGGCGTGGTCGTTGCCCTTGGGCGTATGAGCAAGTTCAAGCCGCTTGCGTGGCTCATGCGCTTCTATATTTCCATCATGCGCGGCACGCCGCTCATGCTACAGATGTTCTTCATCTACTTTGCGCCGTATTACATCTTCGGTGTGGAGCTTTCCACCGATTCGAAATTCAACGCGACCATCATTGCGTTCATCATCAACTATGCGGCATATTTCGCCGAAATCTACCGCAGCGGTATCCAGTCCATTCCCAAGGGTCAGCTCGAAGCGGCCAGCGTGCTGGGTTATTCGCGCGGCCAGACGTTCATGAAGATCGTTCTTCCTCAGGTAATCAAGCGTATTCTTCCTGCTATGGGCAACGAAATCATTACGCTTGTCAAAGACACTTCGCTTGCGTTCGCCATCGGCGTCGCCGAGATGTTCAGTACGGCAAAGGCATTGGTCGCTTCTCAGGTCAGCATGCTGCCGTTCGTGTTCGCTGCCGCATTTTACTGGGTCTTCAATTTCGTGGTCGAAATTGTGCTCAACCGTGTCGAAAAGAAGCTCAATTACTATCACGACTAACGTTTTCGCAATAAGGACTTACTCATGGATACTCAAAACCCTGTAGTGCGCCTGTCGCACATCAAGAAGAGCTTCGGAAAGAACGAAGTGCTCAAGGACATTTCGCTCGACGTCATGCCGGGCGAGGTCGTTGCGGTGATTGGTCCGTCGGGCGGCGGTAAATCCACGCTTCTGCGCTGTGCTACGCTGCTCGAAACGTTTGATTCGGGAGATTTGCTCTACGACGACATGACGGTGGCCCGTACGGGAGATAACGGCAAGGCCGAGTACGCCAAGTCCGACGTTCTGCGCCGTGCGAAGATGAAATTCGGCCTGGTGTTCCAGAACTACAATCTGTTTCCTCACTACACCGTGCTCAAAAACATCATGGATGCGCCCATCTGCGTGCAGAAACGCAACAAGGAGGAAGTGGAGCGTCAGGCGCGCGAGCTGATTGCCAAAATGGGCCTCGAGGGTAGCGAGGACAAGGTTCCCTGCCAGCTTTCGGGCGGCCAGCAGCAGCGAGTGAGCATCGCCCGCGCTTTGTGCATGAATCCTGAGGTTGTGTTCTTCGACGAGCCTACGAGCGCGCTCGATCCCGAGCTTACCGCCGAGGTGCTCAAGGTCATCAAGAAGCTTGCGGCGGAGCACATGACCATGGTCATTGTCACGCACGAGATGCAGTTCGCACGCGATGTGGCCGACCGCATCGTATTCATGGACGGTGGCGTGATCGTGGAGGAAGGCCCCGCGGAGCAGGTGGTCAACAATCCGCAGCACCAGCGTACCAAGGAGTTTTTGGCACGCTATTAAATGTTTGTAGCACGGGGCAGAGTAAAAGTGGGTGACGAGGCGATCATGGTAGTCGTGGACGAAAGAGCCGCTGTGGTTGCGACATTTGCTGTCGTCGATACGCCTTTTCATTGCGTGTTTGCCGAAAGCTTGTTCTCGTCTAACGATGGGTAATACCGTCGTTAGACGAGATTTTCCGCGATGTTTTCAAGTTTATTGAAATCGATAACGGCAAGGTATCCGCGCTGTTTGTCTATGCAGCCAGAACGGCGAAGTGAGGCGACGGCATTGTTAATGGAGTTCACATGTGCTCCAAGCATTTCGGCAAAATCTGAGTTGTTGAATGGGAGCATTGCTGGTTCGTATGTTGCGCCGAATTCGTATGCAAGATTGAGGAGAAGTGCTGCAAATCGTTGAAGTACCGGGTAGGTGGACGAGTTGACGGCTTCGCGAGTTTCGAGCGCTAGCATCGAAAACATATACTGCACCATGGCGTAGCAAACATCCCCATGCTCTCGAAGGTAGTTGCCGAAATCTTTGGAATCGATGGCTATGACGGTCGATCTCATGGAGGCCCTTGCGTTGAGGATGGATGGTTTTCGCTCCTCATCATCCTGGAAGTCCTGGAAGCCAAGCAGGGTTCCTGTTTTGTGAAGGAAGACGGTTTTGGAACGCCCGTCTGTATTGTCGCTCGATAGCTTGATGAGGCCTCGTTTTACGTAAAATGTCGAGCGAACAAATTCGCCTTCGTGGAATAGATATTCATTCGCATCAAGTTCAAGCGTTTTGCTTCGAACGATTCCGTTTTCAACAATGCGCTCAATTGCCGCTTTGAGTTGTGGCTGCGTTTTCACGAATAAGTTTATAGCTTCCATGCGCATCCTTGCTTTGAATTTCTCATTGCTTTGTTTGCTTGTTGTGTTGTGTATGCCACACGAAGGGGAAAACGGCAAGCATCATTGCCGAAAAAAAGAGCGCTGTATATAAGGGGATTTCCAACTGAAGTATCAACCCTGCAAATAGGCTGCCCAGCATAATGCCAAGATCCAGGCAGTTTTGTTGAGCGGAAAAAAGTGATCCGAGTGATTGCTTTCGATGACGCAGCCCTAGCTCTGCGATAAGCGCTGCGGTGGCTCCGTAGTAGCCAAAGGAAAAGACTCCTGCGCCTATGCATATCGTCGCCAGCGGAGCCATGCATATTGCAGCGCTTGCCGTGAGTCCCATGCCGCAGGCTGAAAGTAATCCCAGTGCAGATAGTAGGTGGAATGCGCCGAAGCTTGACAGCAACCGATCCATTACCAAATTTCCCAAGAGGCCTCCAAGGCCTAAAAAAACAAGGATGAAACCGCCGTTTGAACCAGGAGATACCGTCTCTACATACATGGGTCCGAAGCTAAGGACGATGCTGTATCCGAAAGCGAATACAAACGGGGATCCGACGACTGATAAAAATTCGCGAGGGATGCGCATGGTCGGCAAGATGATGCCAATATGTCTCGACACCGATTCAGATTGCTTCGATTCGCCGCTTTGTTTTGAGTGCATTAAAGCCCCTTTTGCGCTTGAGACTCTTTCGTTTTCGGTTTGGGCATTTTCACCGGCTGTTTTTCTTGGAGGCAGGTTGTCATTATGCAGTGGAGCGATCAGGAGAAAGCCGATGCCTGAAATGACAGCTAGAGCGCTGAAAAACATCGCATAGCCAAATTCATCAATGAATGGAAGTAGCATGGCGGGCATGGACATGAGCGAAAGGGTAGAGAGGAGCCGGACGGTTCCTATGCGACGCGGCTCGCTCGATGGATTCGAACGTATGGCAATGTAGCGGGCTACGTTGGGGTAGTAGGCCGCAAGTCCGATCGACTGCAACAATCGCAGCATTAGGACGAGGTGGGTATTGTTGCAGAACGGAAGGAGGGCGCAGGGCAAAAAGAACCCCGCGGCACCAAATAAGAGCAATGCCTTGCTTCCGTATCGGTCGGAAAAGGGTCCGAGGAAGATACGGAGGAATACTGCAGCGAACGTAAACAGGCTGTTCTGCGCGCCGGCAGACAGCGCATCCCCTCCGATGTTGAGTATGTATTCCGGCATCGCTGACGTTACCACGCTATTAAATCCGTAAATCAGAAATGCCGAAGCGGACAGCATTCCAATGTCGCAATGGTCGGACGTGTTGTTGCGATGGATGCGCATACGGCAATGCCCCTTTCTTGATTCTGTCATTATAGACAGCATCTATTAACGATTGCGGTCGTATGAAAACACAAAAATATGGTTAAGCCATCATCTCTGGTCTCATCCTCCAAAGATGATTGAATGCGTACGATCGTGGATGGCGCTTCGTTTACGAGAATGGGTAATCTCATCTTCATCTTGTCCGTTTCATACGAGAAGGGGGAGTAGTAAGATGAAGGAACACGAGACGGCGGAGCCTGAGTTTTTTATCAAAGACGGGAAAATGAACCGCCGTACGTTCATCAAGGGAGTCGGTGCCATTACCGTCGCTTCCGCATTTGGCTTCGGCATGAACCCTGGCACCGCAGAAGCCTCTAAGGGAGAGGTTCCTGCTGGCGAGGGGGAACGGTCGGTGCATGCGGTTTGTACGGTCAACTGCACTTCTCGCTGTCATCTGCATGGTACTGTTCGCAATGGCGAACTCATTCGCGTGGAGCCTGGCGATATGCCTGGTAGGCCGGGATATGCAAATGCATGTCTGCGTTCGATGAGCTACATACAGCGTTTGCAGGACGAAAACGCGCGTGTCATGTATCCGATGAAACGAACAGGTGAGCGTGGCAGCGGCGAGTTTGAACGCATCACCTGGGATGAGGCTATCGATCTCATTGCGGAGAAGCTCAATGCGGTCACGGCGACGGACCCCAAGAACGCTTCGTTCTATTCGTTTACAGGAGACCTTGGGAAACTTTCATGGGAGGCTCCGACGCGTTTTGCGGGGTGCCTTGGAGCAACTACGTGGGACATTGAAGGCATTATGGGCGACCATGGTGCTTCTATGGGCATGACCATGGTATTCGGAACACATCGCGGTGCACATGATTCGCGTGATTACCTGAATTCGAATTTGCTCATCTGTTGGGGTCGTAATGTGGCCGATACGCATACTTCAGAATTACGAGATTATGTGGCTGCACGAAAAAATGGCGCGAAGGTAATCGTCATCGATCCGCGTCAGTGTTCCACCGCTGCCATGGCTGATGAATGGATTGCAATCAACCCTCAGACCGATCCAGCATTGGCTTTGGGAATGATGAACTGGATCATCGAAAACGACCTTCATGCTAAAGACAAGTTGGTGGAGGAATCGGTTGCCCCGTATCTTATCCGTGAAGACAACGGCCGTTATTTGCGCATGATCGATGGCAAGGTCATTGACAGCCTTGAAGGAGACGAGGTTGAGGATGGCTCGATCGGCACGGCACCTGCCGCTCAGGGTGCAGCTGGTTCTGGCGCTGGCACCTATGTGTTGTGGGATGAGTTGACGCAGAATGCCTTGCCAGCTCCTGATGCTGCGACTATAAAAGCAGGTGCTGTGAAGCCTGCGCTTTCTGGAACCTTTACGGTTGAAGGCATTGCGTGCCGTACGGCGTTTGACCATTTGGTCGACAGTTGCAAAGAATACACCTTAGAGCGTACTGCAAGTATTTGCGGAATCGAGCCCGATATTGTGGAGCGGCTGTCTCGAGAATATATCGAGGCGCAGCCTGCGGCGATCCGCATGGGCCAGGGTATGCAGCGCGTGTATCATTCTTACTCTCCGTTTCGCACGGTTGCGACTCTTGCAATGGTTGCAGGGTATATCGGTGTTCCTGGCGGAGGGGCTTCGCATGCAGGTGGCACGGCAACCAACAAACCTGTGGCCGGTTATGTGGGTCCTGTATTCGATTATTCCGATTGGTCTGAAACGGGCAGGAAAGTAAACTTGCTTCCCTCGTCGCAAATTTACAATGCTGCCGTAAGCCGCGACCCCGTCGGTATTGACTTTCTATGGATTGCTAATTCCAACTTCATCAATATGTCACCCGACTCGAACTATATCATCGACAAGGTGTTGCCTTCAATTGACTTCATTGTGACTGCCGATCCCTGGTGGACTTGGACGACGAAGTATTCTGACATAGTATTGCCGGCGTCTACGTACTGGGAGCATTGGGATCTTATCGATCGTAGTCCTTGGGTTATGTTCAACCAGCCGGCCATTGAGCCTATGGGCGAAAGCAAGTCTGATGTCGAGATTATGACCATGCTCGCCAAAAAGTGCGGGGTTGAGGAGTATTGGAACAAATCGGATGAAGAATGGATTCGTCAGTTTGTTGGCACCGATCATCCAGCTTGGGATGATTTCGATTGGGATCGAGATGTAGTAGAGCAGGGAATTTACGGTCGATCCGATGCGCTATACGAGCCTGCTATCGTCTATGCTGACGGGGCGGGATATAAGACCGATACAGGGAAGTTCGAATTCTATACCGAAGCGATGCTTGAATTCGACGATGAGGTTCCTACGTGGAAGCCTCCGTGCGAAAACCCTCGAGAAGGGGAGCTTGCGGAAAAGTATCCGCTCGTCTTTATCCAGTATCACGATCGTCTTAACGTCCATACGCAGCATATTCTGAATCCAGCGCTCGAGATCGTGCAGAATGAGCCCTTGTTGCAGATGAATCCAGCCGATGCCAAGACACGCGGTCTTGTTCATGGGGACATAGTGCGTGTTCGCAATGACCGTGGAGAGATGAAGATTCGACTGTTCATTACGGAAGGCATCATTCCAGGCACGGTGGCCACCCAAAGCGGATGGACCCCTGATTATTTCATCGAAGGCTGCTATCAAAACCTTTCACATCATACGATTTGCGATGCTGAGGAAGCTTATAGCATGACGAACACGGCGTTCTACGACATTCTCGTCGAGGTCGAGAAAGCGTAGTCATTTAAGGAGAGTGATGAAATGGCTGAAACAAAACGCTTTGGCATGGTTATCGATACGAGACACTGTGTTGGATGTCAGACATGCACGGTTAGTTGCAAGATTTCGAATGAGGTTCCAGGTTCCGCCCACTGGAACCATATTGAAAGCCTCACAGGTGAAATGCTCTATCAGCCTACGGGTTCGTTTCCCTATCCGACGCTTGCGTTTCGTCCCATGCTGTGCAACCACTGCGACTATCCTGCATGCGTGCACAATTGCCCATCGGGCGCGATGGGCAAAGATCCGGAAACGGGTATCGTGTCGGTTGATCAGGAGGTTTGTATCGCGTGCGGTTATTGTGATTGGGTGTGCCCATACGGGGCACCATCAGTGGATGATGTTAACCATGTGATGTCGAAATGCAATTTCTGCGCAGAACGTGCGCAGGAAGGTGACGAGCCATTTTGTGTTGCCAGTTGCCCTGCGAATGCTCGCATCTTCGGCGATTTGAATGACCCCGAAAGCGAAGTGAGCAAGCTCATTCACGAGCGACATGGCGAGCAATACCTGCCTGAGGCAGGAACCGGACCGTGTGTATTCTATATTTAAGGCAGGTGATTGATGATGTTGGAGATTCTTCCGCTTCTTGTGTTTACGACATTGGGCGGTATTTCCGCTGGGGCGTATGCGGTACGTGCCATCGGAATTGCAGCCAATCACGATGGCGTGAATACCCCGAATGATACGCAGGGTCGAGATTGGATATTCCCTCTTACGTGTATCGTGCTTTTAGGCGTGGGTCTTCTGGGGACACTTATGCATTTGGGACAGCCTTTTCGTTTCTTGAATGGCATGTCGAATCCTGCTTCGATGATTTCTCAAGAATCCTATTGGGCTGTTGCCTTTGGAATTGTTTTGGTTGTTGACCTGGTCATATGTAAGATAAAAGGGTCAGCAATGAAGGCGGTCCAATGGATCGGTTTCGTGGCTGCTTTTGGCTTGATGATGGTCACGGGCCTTGCGTATCAGGCTTGCACGTTCGTCTCGGTATGGTCTGGCGCTATTACGGTTCCTCTTTTTATCGTAGGCGATTTTGCCATGGGCGTTGGATTGTGCCTTGCTTTTATAAAAAGTGATGGCCTCATGCGCGTGGCTCATGTAGGCAATATTGCTCTGTCCCTCGGTTGGCTTGCGGTAATCGTTGGCTATATGGTTCATCTGCTGGAAGTCGAAGCTAGCCTGATTCTCGTGGCAATCGGGGCTATTATCGGCCCAGTAGCTGCGGCGATCGCATCTGTTTGCTTCCTGAAGAAGTTCCTTTCCCCGAGAACTTCTGCAAATGTTGTGTTGGCCTGTTCAATTCTCGGTGTACTGCTGGTCCGTGGCGCGTTCTTTGCTGCCGGCATACTCTAGGATTCGTCTGTCCCTATCGCTCAAATACCCCCCCTCTGTCCGAACCGTCCAAATAAGTATTGGGCGGTTCGGTTTTTTTCGATATCAAGTTCGGCCGTACGATAAGCGTGGCGCATTCCTCAAGGTTGGTTGCGGCTGTTTTCTCGTCTTGGAGTGCGGATTCGGTCAGCAGATTGCTAATAGAGGGCAATGCGTTTCTTCGCGGATGATTTTCCTGAAAACTTGAGTGAATAATTCAGGAAACTTATCAATATTAATAGAAATATAGATAGAGAAAATAACTGATTTCTGAATATAGAGTAGGACAATATGCGCTTTAAAACCGAGTGCCGGCATAACGACGCCGCTCGCTTTTTCCTTATTTCGTAATAGTTAACAACCCGTTTCATTTTTCTTTCGAACAGTAGCATGCGATGTGCTCGGCATGGTTGAGGCTCGTGTGACACTTGCTTGAAGCGCGCCGGTACGGCGTGTTGTAAACAGCTGTCAGGAGCAATGTTTCTTCGATAATCGGAAGGACCTATGGCCACATTTCTCATCGGCCTGGCCGTCTTGCTCTTGGGCGGCTATCTGTACGGCAAATTCTGCGAACGCATTTTTGGGCCTTATGCGCGAACGACGCCCGCTTACGCGCAGGGCGACGGCGTGAACTACGTTCCCATGAAGAAGTGGAAAAACACGCTCATTCAGCTGCTTAATATTGCTGGAACGGGTCCGGTGCTCGGCCCCATCCAGGGCATCCTCTTCGGCCCCGTGGCTTTTATTCTCATTCCCATCGGCTTGCGTGCTCGGCGGCGCCGTGCACGACTAATTCAGCGGCATGATGAGCCTGCGTCACAATGGGGATCAGATGCTCGGTCTTATGAAACGCTTCATGGGTAAGGGCGTTTATCAGATTTATAACATCTTTATGTGCCTGCTCATGTTCTTGGTCGGCGTTGTGTTCATTTATACCCCGGGTGACATGCTGGCGGGTTCCGTCCTCGGCCTTTCTACGTTGTTCACCGATGCCGACGGTGCTATGCTCGGCATCGGCGCGCTTGTGCCGATTCTGGCGATTTGCGGAATAATCCTTGTCTACTACCTGATTGCCATGGTGTTTCCGATAGACAAGATTATCGGGCGCATCTATCCGGTGTTTGGCGCTATTCTGCTGCTTTCGGCTGTGGGAATCTTTTTCGGTCTGTTTTTCACGGGCGGAATTTTCCAGCTCAACGAGCTGTGGGGCGCATGGCCTGCGTGGGTGAGCCTCGATAATCTCATTCCGCTGTTCTTCATCACGGTGGCGTGCGGCATCGTGTCGGGCTTCCATAGCACCCAGGCCTGCATCATCGCCCGTTCCGTGAACAGCGAATTCGAGGGTCGCAACACGTTTTACATGATGATGATTCTCGAGGGCTTCATTGCTATAATCTGGGCTGCGGCCGCCATGGTGGTTTACAACAACGGCGTGGCCGAAGCGGGCGTTACGGGAGCTGTTGCCGTGGTCGGTCTTATCTCCAAGAGCCTTTTGGGAGAAGTCGGTGGCATTATCGCCATCGTCGGCGTGGTGGTTTTGGCCATTACCTCGGGCGATACCGCATTGCGTTCGCTTCGCCTGATGATTGCCGATTACTTCCGTATCGACCAGGTGAGCAAAGCGAAGCGTATTGCGCTTGCGCTGGCGATTTTCGTGCCGGTGGGCGTCATCTTGATTTACTCCAAGCTTGATTCCAATGGCTTCAATATCTTGTGGCGTTACTTCAGTTTCGCCAATGAGACGTGCGCCGTGTTCGCGTTTGCGCTGATAAGCGTGTATCTGTTCGGCTTGCGCAAGCCTGGCATCATGACGCTTATTCCTGGCTGTTTCTATATGTTCGTGTGCTCGAGCTATCTGCTGAATGCGAAGATCGGTTTCGGCTTGGAATGGGGTGCAGCCTATGCTGTTGCGGGAGTTTTGACGGCCGCTTATGCTGCGCTGGTCGTGCGTGCGGGTTTGGTTCGCCGCAAGCGTCTCGAAGGTGGCGGCATGGCCGAGGCGAAGGCCATGGAGACGCCGGATGACACCGCTGAGGAAAGCGAAGCATAAGTTTCTGCGAAAAATGGAACATGCGCTGGGAGGGATCCTTGTTTAAGGATCCCTCCTTTGGTTTTGCGGGTGAAGGCGGCTCACTTTTGCCTATCATGTTCTATGTCGATGCATTGCGAGAAGGGAGAGCTGGTATTTCAACGTCAGGAAGAGCTCGCAAGAATCTGGATGAGCTCTTCTTTCGATTGGATGCCAACCTTGCGGTAAATGTTTCTTGCATGGGTGTATACGGTGCTTTCAGATATGACCAGCGTTTTCGCAATGTATGAACACGTGTGGCCTCGTCCGAGATAGGTGACGATTTCCTTTTCGCGCGGAGAAAGCAAGAAGTCGGCGGCTAGCTTGTCGCATCGGCGGGCATAGTCGCTCTCTTCGTTGGCGTGCTTTTTGCCGCCATCGAATCTTGAGAGTCCGTTCGTCCAAAGCGATCGAATAGACTGAACAACCAGGTATGCGCAGTAGAGTGCGGTAATGGTTTGGGGCATGAAGGGCTGTCCGTCCGACAGGAATGCTCCGAACGAAAGTCCTAAGACGCTGAATGTGGTGAAAAGGAAAAGGAATCCCGACCAAATCATAGGTGCCGAAAACTCGCGCGCATGGGTTCCTGCTATTCCAAGGGCAAGCGATATCTGCGCAATCATGCAGAAGAAAGTGTAGATGCCCGTTGAGATGAAATCGTTTGATATCGCGAAATCGTTGGCGATGGCCAAATAGCAGAGCAGCAGAATAGCGGCAGTGGGTGCAACTCCTGAAAAGAGCAGCACCGACACCGGTTGTTGCCTGCTTTTAATGAAACATAAAGGCACAAGCGCAAGGCTCGCGATGACGTTTCCTAGGATTTCGGCGCTTATTGAATCAAGAATCGATTCGCGACTTACGCCCATATGAACCGCGAAAACCGAAAGACCTATAAGGGCAGGAATCAAGACTGACACGAAACGCGGGATGATGACGGCTCCGCCTTGGTCGGCGGCTTCCGCTTCGCCCTTCGAGTCATTGGCGCAACGAGGCGTGTTTTTCCGATTTTCGGATTCGTAGGCTTCGGCATGTTCGGGGCGCTTGGTAGCTGATGGAATGCAGGGAAAGAACGACCCGAATGCGGTCATGGCTATGAATAGTGACGCCAAAAGCACAGGGGGAGAAAAGCTGAAAGCCCAATTGATGGCTGCAGTGCTTGCGCAAACTATGCAGACAACGAGTAGCGCTTGCTGAAGACAAAGGGGTTCGAGTCGTTTTCCCCATCGGATTGTCACGCGGGGGAGGAAAAGGCCGACGAAGACGGCGCAAATGGCTACAAGGGTCGTTTGCGTGGGGATAGCGCCGATTGATGCAAGAACGAAATACACCATGCATGCAGCGTAGCCAAAAGGAGAAACGAACGAATACATTCTAAAAAGTTTCTTGAACCGAGACGAGGAAGCCGCGGCGTGGGCGAACGATATTGCGGACGCTATGGCCGCAGCGGCGAGCATGGGCATGACGAAATATCCCATAGTTTCGTCATTCTGAAGATGCTGCCGCAGGGGGACGACGTTGGGGGAATAGATGGGAATGGTCGAAAAGAACGCGATGAACGCGATTGTCTCTCGGCATAGATGTTTTCTGCTCATAATCCCTCCTGAAGAAACTATAGATTCTTCAGGCAAAACAGGGCAATACCAAATTTCCATGATGTTGTTCCCTAATTCCCACGATGGTGGCAAGAGGCTTTTCTCCGTAGGGTTTGCAGCGAAAGGCGCCATGGCGCATCGAATGGGCAAGAGCTGCATTTGATGCTTGTCGGGTGCGAGTCGAATGCAAATGGAAGGGAAGGGGAACGCAGCCATGACGAAGGAATTGACCCGTCGCAACTTCTTGAAGGGAATAGGCGTCGTTGGCGCCACTACTGCAGCGGCAACTGCTCTCAGCGCATGTTCGCCGTCTGAGAGCAAATCCAACGAGGGAAACACGGACGATACTTCCCAGGGATCGAGCTGGAAGAATCCTCCTGCGGAAGTGACGGATTTTTCTCAGGAAATCGATTGCGATGTCGTTGTGTGCGGCCACGGCTACGCCGGTTTGACCGCATGCCGCGAACTCGCCGAAGAGGGCAAGACGGTGTATCTCATCGAGAAGCAGCCTGAGGATACCTTCGCGCCCGTAGGCAACGAATTCGCTTCTTTGAACTCTTCCATCCTCAAAGAGCGAGGCGTGCCCGAGGTCGATCCTGTCGAGTTCTTCCAAAACTGGATGCTTGTCACGGGTAATTATCCCAATCAGGAACTGGTCATGAAGTTCGCCCAGAATTCTGCCGCCAACACCGACTGGTACCTCTCTGAGCTGACCGAAGAAGATTTCGCCACGATGACGACGGCGTTCTTCCCCAAGACCGAGCATCAGCTCGACGAGTTGAGCGGCGTGAAATTCTGGCCGTCGGTTTGCAGCTTCTACGGCGATTGCAACCAGAAAAAGATTCACGAGTACAATCGATCGGTCGCTCAGGAAAACGGTGCGACGTTCATGTTCTCGACGGAGGCGCAGTATGTCGTTATGGAGAACGGCGCGGTTGCCGGTTTGGTTGCTTCCAATGAAAGTGGCAACGTAAAATTCAATTGCAAAGCGGTTGTTATTGCTTGCGGCGGCTTCGGCGGGAATCCCGAGATGATGACCGATTTGATGCCCGATATGGCCGGCGCCCTGGTGGGAGACGAGACGCTGAGCTCCATGTCCGCAAACGACGGCCGCGGTGTACAGATGGCTTATTGGGCCGGCGCCCATCTCGAGACGTGCCCTATTCCTGGTATGAACATGAAGGGGCTGTCTCTTCCCGGCAAAATGAACTGTTTGCCGCAGGCAGTATGGATTGATGAAAATGGCAAGCGTTTCTGCAACGAGTATTATCCGACGTCAGAACAGCGCGGTCTTGCTACGGTGTATCGCAGCCGCAAGACGAAATTCGCGGTTCTCGATTCGAATTTCCCCGAATATCGTCAGTACACTATCCCCCAGCATGCGGGCTTTACGGCGAGCGAAGAGAACATCACCCAGCTTCGGGAATCCCTCGATAAAGCGTACGCGAAATTCCAGGGAACCTATGTCGAGTCTGAATCCGACAAGGAAGCCCAATCGAACGGGCCTGTCACTCAGGTCGAATACATCGCCGACGACACGCTTGAGGGGCTGGCTGCTCAGCTCGGTCTCGAGGGCGATGCGGCTACGACCTTCGTCGAGACCATCAACAACTATAACGCTTACTGCGAAGCGGGGGCGGACATGGAATTCGGTCGCGATGCGGCGGTGTTGTTCCCGGTGAAGGAGCCTCCGTTCTACGCATGCACCTTCGATCCCGTTCTTGGCGAGACCATGGTGACGTGCGGAGGCATTATCACTGATGGTGACCAGAATGCGCTCGACCAGAACTTCGAGCCCATTGCGGGTCTGTATGTTTCCGGCAACGATTGCGGCCGTCGTTTCGGCTACGAATATATCACGCCCATTCCGGGATGCAGCCTCGGCATGGCCATCACGCTTGGCCGCGAGTGCGGGAAATCCGTCGGCAAATTCCTCGAGACTGCGTAGCATGTCAAAGCCTGGATTGAATCCCTCCCCTCCAATTCGTTGAGTCCAGGCGCTGAGTGCTCGTAGGTCGAAGGCGTCAAGCTCTGTGCTTGGCGCCTTTTGCGTATGTTGGACGAGCAAATCTCAACAAAGCGAAAATAGAAGCAAAAGCCCCAGATGGGGCTTTTGTTTTTTTGAAATGGCGCAGTAAGGGAAGGGGCTGACGGCGCTCGATTGCGTGTCGTTGCGGAGTCGGGCATTGTTTTGCTGTCTTTTGTGATTCTGGTCTTTAATGCGCCTTGCCTGCCTAATGAAGTGTCTTTTCAAATATAAAATAGGTACTGAATAAGGTATCTAATTCAGTATGAAAGGCGAATTCATGGAGGCAATCTATCCTTTTTCGGCACTGAAGACGAATCAGCGCGAGGTAAAGGACGCGGCCTTGGAAGGCGTTGTGCACGTGACGGAAAACGGACGGGGGGCATTTGTGTTCTGCTCCGAAGACGTCTTCGACCGAAAGCTTCAAGAGGCTGCGGAAGAGGCCGTGTATGCCGAAAGAATCGCGGCTTCCATTAGGCAGGGGCGCGCGGATATCGAAGAAGGACGCTGCGTCGAAGGGATAAAGGAGGCTTTGGAGGTCATACGAAAGAAAGCGGAGCGTCATGGCTTGTAGGATGGTGTTCTCTGAGCGGTTTCTCGACGATGCGTCGTGCGTCTGGTCGGAGCGTTTGCGCCTTTCTCTGGTCGGCGTTCTTTCGAATATCGAGGCGTTTCCCGAAATAGGATCGAAGAACCTTCCTCTTTCAATCAAGGAGGAATTCGGCGACGCTGTTCGCAAGGCGGCCGTGAGTCCTTTCGATTTGATATACGAATTCAAAGAGGAGGAGAATGCGGTCTTCGTCTATGCGCTTGTGCCTATGCGTCCGGTTCGCTAAGGCGCCGTTCTTGTCTGACCGCTCAAGGCCTAGAGCTAAAGAAGGGAGCCTTTTCAGGCTCCCTCCGCATGTGTTGAGATTGCGCGCTGCAATACTCGGGTTTATTCCGCTTTCGGCTTCAAGAGACCGTAGCCGCCGCCGGTGCGGCGATACATAACGTTGACCTCGTTGGAGTCGCGGTCGGTGTAGACGAAGAAATCATGGCCCAGAAGGTCGATCTGGATAAGAGCCTCTTCCTCGGTCATGGGCTCGAAGTCCATCTCCTTGACGCGGACGACTTCGTCATCGGCGGAAAGCTCGGCCATCAGCTCGTCGAAGTTTGCTCCGGTCGCTTCGATGGGTGCGGTTTCCTTCAGGGTTTCGCGCATACGGTGATCGATAACGCGGGTCTTGTACTTGCGCAGCTGGCGAAGAACCTTGGCGGATGCGACGTCGATTGCGGCGTACATGTCTTCTTCGTGCTCTTCCACATGGATGGTGTGGCCCTTGAGGCGAATGGTGACTTCGCAGATGCAAGGGATGGCGCGAGTTTTTTCGACGCGCAGCACAACTTCGGTATCAGCAACATCGAGGCTCATGACCTTCATCGCGTTGCCAATCTTTTCGATTGCATAGTCGTTGAGGGCGTCGGTAACCGTGACCTTGCGACCGATAACCTTGATATCCATGCTTTCCATCCTTTCGCTCGTGGATGCGGTATCACTCGGAAGAACGAATGCGAACGTCCGAGTTATTGTTCGGATGAGCTAGTTATCTTTAACTTCCCCTAGTTCCTCTCAGCCCTATGGTAGCGCACTTCTTGGCCGGCGCGGCACGCGTGTTGACATCTTGTCGAAGTGCCCTGCACCACGTATCGGGGCGTGGCTACAGGGCTTTGCATCACGTATCGGGGCGTGTCGCATCACTTGGCGCGGTAGACCTCCCGTCCAGCGACGTAGGTGGCAAGCGTTTCTGCCTCGAGGATGAGTTCCGGCTTGTCGGCCAGTTCTTCTCCGAGCAGATTTCGGTCGAACACGGCGATATCGGCCCATTTTCCGGCTTCCAACGCTCCGATATCGGGGTCGTTCGCGGCGATCGCCGAGCCTACGGTGTACGCGCGAAGCGCTTCCGCCATGCTGATGCGTTCGGAAGGGAGCCATCCGTTTTCAGGGGCATGCGTCGTGGCGTCTTTGCGCGTGACGGCGGTGTAGAGCACTCCGCGAGAGTTGACGTCTACGACGGGGGAGTCGGTTCCGAATGCCAGGACGGCCCCTTCGGCAAGGAGCGTCTTGAACGGCCACATGTATTGGCAGCGGTCCGCCCCCAGGTCTCGCTCCGGGCCGCCGGGATCGAGCGTGATATGGGGCGGCTGCACAGAGGCGGTCACGCCAAGGCGGGCGAGTCGCGCTATGTCGTCTGGCTGAAAATTCTCAAGATGCTCGAGGGAATTGCGGCCGAATTTGGGAAGGCCGAAACGTTCGTGGGCCTCTTCGAAGATATCGAGGGCTTCATGAATGGCTTCATCGCCGATGGTGTGAATGCGGACGGGATAGCCTTTTTCGGCAGCCTTCATAACGAGGTCGTGCATGGTCGAGAACGGGACGGTGGTCTGCCCACGGTCACCTTCGAAGTGCGCATTAGTGTAGGGGGCGTGCAGGTAGGCGGTATGTTGGCTGGAAACGCCGTCGAAGAATTGCTTGAAGCCGGAAGCGTTCAGGAGCGGACCGCGGTAGGTTTCGCGCATGCTCTCGAAGCGCCCCATGTCTTCGAGCAGGGTGGGGAAGAGGTGTACGCGCGCAGTAAGACGCCCCTCTTTTTCGAGGGTCGCATAGACGTCGTCGCGCACGAAGTCCAGTCCAGGCTGCGCCATCAAGCTGACGTCGCAAATGCTCGTGATGCCGTTTTCGGCAAGGCGTTTCAGGAAACCTTCGTAAGCATGGGCGATTTCGTCAAGGGTGAACGACGCGACGATGCGGGGCATGAGCTCCATGGCGGCAGCCTCGCGGACGATGCCGGTCAGCTCGCCTTCTTCGTCACGATCATAGCTGCCTCCTTCGGGGGCGATGCTGTCCTTCGTCACGCCGAGCTCCTCAAGCGCCCGCGTGTTGAGCCACAGCGTATGAGCGTCTCCCGAATACAACGCCACAGGGCGATCGGGATAGGCGGCATCGAGCGAGTGCTTGCTGGGGAGCACGGGCGGGTTCCAGCGGTATTCTCGCCATCCTTGGGCTAGAAGCCAGCCGTTCGGGCGTCGTTTTGCAAGCGGCTCGAGGCGTGCTACACAGTCCGCTTCGTTTTCTCCGAGAAAGTTTTCGGCGAGCGGACTGGAATAAAGGGCCGAATGGAAAGCGTGCAAATGGGCGTCATGCAGTCCAGCGCAGACGAAAGCGTCTTTGAAATCCTCGGTCTTTGTATCGGGGCCAATGAAGCGCTGGACATCGCCGGGGGCGACGACTTCCTGTATTCTTCCGTCTTTCACGCAGATGGACAGGGGTTTTGCTTCATCGTCAAGCCCTGTGAACACGTGCGTGCCTGTGATAATAAGATCGGCGTGCACTGCAACCTCCTTACACAAGTGGAGCGCAAGAAACGTCTGAGACCGCGAGATGACCGGCCGTTGCTTTCGCGCGCTCGCATGCTGTTCCGACGGTGTTTCATGTGGTTTTAACAGGAACACCGAATGACGGGGGATATAATAGCAACTTCAACGTACAGGAAAAACGCGCATTCAAGGCATCTTTCGCCTATGGTTGCATCTGCCAACGCGGTCGTCTCGAGCGCGGTCGCGAAAGCGTCGTAGAAGGGGCGACTGCCCTTGGCATCTGTGTGCGCGTCGATTTCGGGAGGGGTGTGAGCATGGCCGCTGCGAGCGAGGAGCGCAACACCGAACCGTCGATTTTCATCGACGAGGTTCGCGGTCATCAAGCGCGATACAAAAAGATTCTCGAGTTCACTCATTCGGCGACAAAGTCTGCAGGCATCATGCTGCTTGCCGCCATCGCGGCGCTTGTCATTGCGAATACGGGCGCTTATGAGGCTTTCGAGCATTTGATTCATCAGGAGATCGGGTTCGTTATCGGCGGCACCGCGTATACTATGTCCGCCGGCCATATCATTAACGATATCTTCATGGCGGTCTTCTTCCTGATCGTCGGCCTAGAGATCAAGTACGAAATGACGGTCGGCGAGCTTACCAACATCCGTCAGGCGCTGCTTCCTATTGTTGCGGCATGCGGCGGCGTTTTGGTTCCCATCGTCATCTACCTGTTGTTCAACATCGGTCATCCTGACACCGTTCATGGTTGGGGCGTTCCCACCGCGACCGATATCGCATTCGCCCTCGGCATCATGGCGCTATTGGGCAATCGCATCCCCGCTGGCGTGCGCGTTTTCTTGTCCACGCTTGCCGTTGCGGACGACATCATCGCCATTCTCGTCATTGCCATCTTCTACGGTCAGGCGCCAAGCTTCATGTGGCTTGCTGCCGCGGCGGGTGTTGTCGTGCTGCTGCTGTTGCTGAATCGCACGCATGTCTATTCGTTGGTGCCGTATCTGGCACTTGGCGTGGTTCTGTGGTTCTGCGTCTTCATGAGCGGCGTGCATTCCACCATTGCAGGTGTGCTTCTTGCGTTCACCATTCCTTCAGGTTCGCGCGTTAATCTTCGCGGGTTCTTGTCTTGGTCTGGCAAAAAGATTCGCCAAGCATACGACTCCTTCAATCCTGATGAGCCTGTTATCGGCCAGAAGGATTACATGCGCAACGTGAAGAACCTTTCCGCCATTGCCGCCCAGGTTATTCCGCCGGCAACCAGGCTCGAAAACAAGCTGTACCCGTGGGTGTACTTCCTTGTTCTCCCTCTGTTCGCATTGACGAATGCCGACGTGCATCTGGCGGGAGTCGATCCGTCGATGCTTTTTGGCGACACGGTGTTCATGGGCGTGTTCTTCGGTCTGCTTTTGGGCAAGCCGATTGGCATCATGTTGTTTAGCTTCGTTGTGGTGAAAACCAAGCTTGCGTCGCTTCCGACCAATGTTTCGTGGATTCATATGATAGGCGCGGCTATTCTTGGCGGCGTAGGATTTACCATGGCGATTTTCGTTGCCAACCTTGCTTATGTCGACGAGACGCACATCGCCATGGCAAAGGCCGCTATTCTGTGCGCATCTACGGTTGCCGGTATTGTCGGATTCACCTTCTTGCTCATTGAAGCAAAGGCCGACGCGAAACGCGGTGTTCTGTATGTCACTTCTCCCGAAGGCGCCGACAGTGCGACCTTCGCAGATGCCGAGGCTCGCCGCGCAAGCGAGGGAATCATCGATACGTTCGGTGAAGAAGACCAGGTCGAAGTGCAGGAGGCCTTCGAAGACCGCGATAATCGCGAAGTGGCGGTTCAGCTTAATCCCGAAGAGCTGAAGAAGGGCTAAGGTTTTACTTTGCGTTCTGTGCTGCGTGAAGGACTCTTCCTTTACGCAGCTGGGGTTTTGCAGTAAACTATCGCGCGGTATTTTCTCAAGACGCACGCGACGCACGTATCGCGCCCTGTGCGCAAACGTGCACACTCGATAGCAAGAAAGAGGCAAGCATGTCCGGTCATTCTAAATGGGCTACCACGAAGCATCGTAAAGCTGCGCAGGACGCCAAGCGTTCTGCTCTGTTCAGCAAGCTTTCCCGTAACATCACCGTTGCGGCGAAGGAAGGCGGCGACCCGAATCCCGCGAACAATGCGTCTTTGGCTGCGGCGATCGAAAAGGCGAAGGGCTACTCCCTGCCGAAGGATAAGATTAAGACTGCTATCGACAAAGCATTCGGCACCGGCAAGGATGCGGCGAATTACGAGACCTTGACGTATGAGGGCTACGGTCCTGCTGGCGTCGCCATTCTGTGTGAGGCTCTGACCGACAACCGCAATCGTACCGCTGCTGATGTGGGAGCCGCTTTCCGTCATCATGGCGGCAACCTGGGCACGCCGGGCTGTGTTTCCTTCCAGTTCGAGCGCAAGGGCCAGATCATGATCGAGAAGGTCATCAAGAGCGATGACAAGAAGGTCGCCGACAAAGAGAACGCCGTCGACGAAGACGAGTTCATGATGATGGTTGCGGAGTGCGGCGGATCCGATTACGAAGACGCCGACGAAGAGTGGATCGTCTACACCGCTCCTTCCGACCTCATGGCCGTCAAGAACGCTCTCGAGGCTGCAGGCATTGAGACCAAGGGTGCAGAGCTCACCATGGAGCCCACCACTCCGACCGAGATTTCTCCGGCCGACGCCAAAAAGGTCATGCGTCTGGTTGACAAGCTCGAAGAACTCGAAGACCTTCAGAACGTCTATCACACCATGGACATGACCGAAGAGGTCCTTGCTGCCCTCGAAGAGGACTAAGCACGTTTTTTCGCATAAGCTTATGAATGAGAACGGCATCCGAGAGGGTGCCGTTCTTTTATGCAGAGAAGGGGAGGCTGGAAAGAAGGGGAGCGGTGTATTGGCTGCTACTGTTTTTCGAGCAATTCCACGATATAGTTGCGCGGATCGAGTTCGTCCGTCCATACTTCGGTTGCGATGAGGGCTCCGTCCATCTTTTCTGCCATGTGAAAAACATCATGAAAGCATTGGTCGAACCCTACGCCCCGCAACCTGCTTCCAAGATACGTGCCCTCGATGGTTGTGCCGATCGTTATTTCTTCATCCGACGATTTGTCGAAAAGTGTCGTGCTTCCGTTTTTGATGCGTTCGGGCTCTTTTTCGAGGGCCACTTCCACGAAAACGCTCCATTGCGCGCCTTCTTCGCGCGGCGTACGCATCATGCCCCATTGGTAAAGAGGTACGGTGCCGAGCTGTGCTGCGCGGTTGTAAAGGGAGGTGGTCAGGGACAGGTAGTTTTTTGCGTCGAAGCGGTCGTTTTGCCAGGGAGCATGCATAATCGTTCGACGAGAAACGATGCGTTTGTACGGAAGATGCTCGTCCTCTATGCGGCTTTGCTCGTGCGCTTCACGAAGATAGCTGTCGATTTGCGCAAGCGAAGCCCGCGCTTTCCGAATGTTATCGATGGCCGTTTCGCGACCCTTTTCGAGAAGCGAGGCAATATCGAGCAACCCGTCCGGCTTGCGGTAATTGGTGAGCGATTTCAGGGGGATTCCCAGTTCGATGCAGGTAATTATCACGTCGACGACGATCATTTGACTCATAGCGTAATAACGGTAGCCACTGTGCTCGTCTACGCGAGCGGGCGTAAGGATGCCGAGTTGCTCGTAGTAGCGCAGCGACTTGGGGCTGACGCCCTTCATGCGCGAAACCTCTCCGATGCTCAACAGCTCGTTTTTCATGCTTCTCCCTGCGTTGGTTTGTTGCTTTTGGCTTTAGGCGGGCGCTTGAAGCTGGCTTGTTGATTGCGAGCTATGGCTGTCTTACAAGCTCGTTTATGAAGCGCTTGTGGGGTCAACGAATTGCCTGGCTAATTCGTTGACTCTGCCATAATGGCATAGTTTATCGTTTCCCGAGCAATCAATGAACAAAGTTATTCGAACGGTTCGCTGGCTGAGCATGCGTGCTTGGGCGCGCATGGCCGGGGGAAGGCCGAAAGGAAGGATTGATACTATGGTCGCGTACGCGTTGATAGGCGTTGCCGTGGTGGCCGAGGTCTTTGGGGACTCTATGATGAAGCTCTCTAACGGCTTTCAGAGAAAGTTGCCGCTTGTGGGCACGGTCCTTGGTTACGGTATTGCGTTTTATCTGATTGCTCTTACGCTTGAACATTTGCCGTTAGGGCCGGTGTATGCCGCGTGGACGGGCTTGGGAATTGCTCTGACGGCTATTGTCGGCGCTGTGGTTTGGAAAGAAGGGTTCAATGTGAAGAAAGCATTGGGCCTGGCCGCCATCATCGGCGGCGTTGTCGTGCTGAAGCTGGGGGTGTAAACCATGCCGTATGTTCTTCTGGGCGTTTCGATCGTTACCGAGGTTTTCGCGACGACCATGCTTAAGCTTTCCGAGGGCTTTACGATTCTCGGTCCGTCTATTGCGGTTGTAATAGGCTACGTTATATCGTTTTCAATTTTCGTTATTGTTCTGAAGACCGTTCCGCTTGGTCTTGCGTACGGCATTTGGGGCGGTTTGGGTACGGTTGCCACTACCGTCATCGGCTGCATGGTGTGGGGAGAGCCGTTTACGCTTTATACAGGGCTCGGTATTGCCCTGGTGGCGGGCGGAATTTACCTGATGAATGCAGGAACGCAGCAAGAAACGGACAAGATGGTGGCAAAGGTAAACGAGAGTCTCTAATTGCCTACGATTGGTTTTGCGATCGTGGTGCGGGGTTCTGAAAACCTAACCGACGGTTATGATGTTGCTTATGGCTTCGAGGAGGGGGCGCGGCGTCTGTAAAGACGTTGCGCCCCCTCTTTTGCTTCGAAAATGCTGGAGGATTTCTCAGGGGCAAACTCGGTCCCCCGTCCCGAGGCGCTCTTTTTTAATAAAGCCGAGGGAGAGGAGGGCTTGAAAGAAAATGGTCGCTGTCGGGTGGTTGAATTAGGATTTCGTCTTTTTGTCTGAAGGCGGAATGAGCATTGCCTTGTACAGTTTGACGGGAACGATGCTCAGCAAGTCGTTTGTCCATTGAGTCAGGTCCGTCTCGCGTTCCGAGCGGAGCCAGTCGTTCAGGATTTCGCATTCAAGCTTGGAGAACGTCTCTACGAGGAATCTCATGTTGTGGTCTATGTTGGCGTGTCTCCAATTGGTAAGCGTTTCGAAGATGACGTTCTTCCTGCTCTCGGGGATGACGGTCTGCCCGAAAGGCTCGTTGATGGTGTATTGGATCGATTTGCGATAGAAATCACGTTCTTGCGTGATGAGACGCAAGTGCTGGTAATAACCTATCTCCCAATTGATGGTTCGGCCGATTTCGTTAAGGTAGAACTGCCTGCAGAACATGGTATGCCACGAAGGGATATCGTACTTGCTCTTGAAGTGGCGATAGAACGTCTGGCGCGAGATGTCGGCGTTCTCGCAGATCTCCGAAATGGTTATGCGATCGAGCGATTTGTCTACCGCATGAAGAATCTTGAGTTTCGTCTTGATTTCCGGGGAGTCAAAAATGCTCCCCCCCCCCGTAAAATTCCTGAATCATAATGCACACCTCCATGCATTCAACTCATGCACTAAGAAAGTGGCGCAGTGTTCGACGGGGTTGAGAGGTCTACCGAGCGTTGCGTCACTTCTTCTTGTTCAAGTGTACAACGAACGATGGACTCTGTGACGTTTGGTAAGGCGAATGTTCCAAAAGTGGTCTCAAACAGCAGTAAGTAACAAAGATGTTACAAAAGCGACGAATATGCCAAATTTGGCGGACAAGCATCCTTTCGTGGCTCTTGGAGTGGATTTCTTGTGTCTTCAGAATAAACCCATAAGGAAAACAAGTGGTTTCTGAGGGTATTCATAGAAAGCATGTAGGAGATTGCGAGTTTTCCAATCCGGTTAGGGGTAGAAGAGAGCCCCTTTCAAGAAAGGAGTCATTATTATGGCTAAGATCGTTAATTCTTGGAACGACTGGGATCCGCTGAAGCGCGTCATCGTCGGCCGCTGCGACAACTCCATGATTCCGCCCGAGGAGCCCGCGACCTCCGAGAAGGTGCCCGTTGATTCCGAGATGCGCGGCATGTGGGGCCTCCGCCCGCTCGCTACCGTCGAGCGCGGCAACGAATGCCTCGAGAACCTCGTGAAGGCAGTCGAGGACCGCGGCGTCGTCGTCGACCGCCCGACCCCGCTGCAGTGGAACCAGGCAATCGGCACCCCCGACTTCCGCAATGACTCCATGATGACCTGCATGCCTCCCCGTGACATCCTGCTCACGGTCGGCAACGAGATCATGGCCTCCGCGAACTCCTTCCGCTGCCGCTACTTCGAGTACCTCGCGTACTGGCCGCTCATGAAGCAGTACTTCGACGAGGACCCCGAGTTCAAGTGGACCCAGGCTCCCCGCCCCCGTCTGACCGACGCCTCCTACAAGCACAACTACTACGACGAGAAGATCACCCTCGAGGAGCGCCTCGTCCGCACCGCCAACAAGGACTTCGTCACCACCGAAGTCGAGCCCATGTGGGACGCCGCAGACGTCATGCGTATGGGTAAGGACCTCTTCATCCAGCACGGTCTGACCACCAACCGCACCGCCATGGAATGGTTCCAGCGCTACTATCCCGAGCTGCGCGTCCACGCCATGAACTTCCCCGGCGACCCCTATCCCATCCACATCGACGCGACCTTCGTGCCGCTGCGCCCGGGCCTGATCATCAACAACCCGCACCGCCACCCCGCAGAGGGCCAGCTGGCCATCTTCGAGGCCAACGACTGGGAAGTCGTCGACGCGGCCCAGCCCGCCCATGACGAGCCTCCCGCGCTGTGCTACAGCTCCGTCTGGCTGTCCATGAACTGCCTCGTCCTCGACCCCAAGACCGTCATCGTCGAGGCCTCCGAGGTCCATCAGCAGGAGCAGATGGACAAGCTCGGCATGAACGTCGTCCCCGTCGACCTGCGCGACGCCTATCCGTTCGGCGGCGGCCTGCACTGCTCCACCGCCGACGTCTATCGCGAGGGCGGCTGCGAGGACTACTTCCCGAACCGTGTCAAGGACGACACCCTCATCCATCCTGAGATGTGGAACGACTAATT
>ERZ827471.145-NODE-145-length-78002-cov-4.200085_pt1 | contig 78002 bp, 68 predicted proteins | sample MGYA00519772_ERZ827471 | MGnify/ENA primary metagenome ERZ827471 (study PRJEB31778, sample SAMEA3449315) | human gut metagenome | biome: human gut; feature: human-associated habitat; material: faeces | place: United Kingdom | collected 2010/2012 ...
TGTCAGAGGGACGTAAGGCAAAGGCAAGATTGCGGTGTGTTTCTTGAGGAGCGTTTGTCAAATTCGCGCAAGGTCGAAGGCTGCGGGCTTTACCGCCGGCCGCGCCCCGCCACCGGCTGCGGCCCTCTTGCCAGCCGTGCGTCCCGCCGCTGGCTGCATCTCACTTGCCGGCTGCGCGTCCTGTCGGCTGCGAGCGCCCAGGTCTCTTTGTCGGGGTTGTTGCAAACGACGTATATACTGAAACGGGAGAAGCGACCGGCGCGTATGGAAAGAAGCCGGCGCTTGCAGAGGCGGGATGGACGCTTGCGAGGGAAGGTCGAGCTTATCGGTCGAAAACCGATGTTTGCAGAGACAGCGGTCGATCGATGGCGGCCAGCGCTTGCGAAGAATCGGCTGCTGATTGGCGATAAGCGGCGTTCGGCCCGTCGGACATGCTATTGAAAGGAATGGTCGATGGAAGAAATCATGCAAGAAGAAACGATCTTGAGCATCGATGAACGGTTGGTTATCAGAAGGGCCGCTGATTTTTCGAAATACCAGGATTCTCCTGTTCCCGCAGAGCTTATCGAGGCTCTTTCGGACGATTTGACTAGCTTCGTCTTCGTTCCCTATTCCACCAAATCCAAGCTTTCGAGCCTGTATGGACCGGGACTGGATTTCGTCGCCCTTGTGAGCGCCGACTGGAAAGAGGCATACGACCGGGGCGTTCTGCGCATGCACAACGAAAGGACCATCAGCTTTCCGACGCATGTCGAAATGGCGAACGGAGAGGCCGTAGAGGTTTCGATAGCTCAGAATCTGCAGGAGGGGGCCTTTCCGTGGTTTCTATCCTATGTTCCTGTCGTCGAGCATATGAAGCTGCGCCGTGACGTCGAAGGCGATGCTTCGGACGTGAAGGTTCTGCATGCGAAAAGCCCGCTGCCACCGCTGCTCGAGCGCGGTTTTGAGACCATGCGGGAGTCGGAGAGCTACCTTGTCGACCCGGTTCCTCAAAACGTCGTCGAAGAGCTTGAGTCTTTCGCCGACGGTCTTTCTTCGTTTGCTTGGGTTGCCCAAAGATGGAGCGAGAAAATAGCCGAATGCGCAAAAGACGACATAGACGCCCTGGCCTTGCTGGACCGCGATTGGAAGTTCGCGTTGTCGAACAGGGCTCTTCGCTATTACGAGGGAAAGGTCATCTTCCCGGTAAGCATCTTGAGGGACGATAAAGAAACGCTGGTGGAGGTATCGTTGAAGCGCGACAGGGAAGCCGACCGCCCGGGCGCCATGCCGTGGCATGTCTGCTTCGTGGACGATTTTCCTCGACAGAAAGTGCGCGCCGGGCGGGCGCTTACGGAGTGGGCGTACCTCGGCAGCATGGATGCCCTTGTTGAGAATCTGTCCGATTTCGCGCTTGACGAGAAATGGGGCTTTGAGCGAGACGGCGAGCCGAAAGAATACTCCATTCTGAAAAGCTACCTTACCTACACGTTTTATCGGCTTCAATCCGAAGGCAAAGTGCTTGAGGACGAAGAGAAGGGGATTGCCGCCTTCAATACCGGGCTCGTCGATCCGACGTACGAGGCGATCTACGCCTGCTTCTCGCCTTCGAACATGGAACAGCCCTGGCGCTTCGAAGCGTTTTGCAAGGCGGGTTCGAAGCTGTGGGGCAAGAAGCTGGTCGCATCTTTCGACCCTCTTCCGCAGCGGGCTGCATACTTCGAGAAGAAGGAAGACCTGCTTTTCGACGGGAACAGGACTCTCCAAAGAGACGTGGACCACATTCTTCTCGACAACATCGACCGTCTGCCCGAGGCCTTTCTAGCCGAGGAGCTTCGCGGAGCAGACGACGCCATAGAGGCGCTTTCGAGGGCCGTGGGCGCTCAGGACGATAGTTCGAAGAAAGCGGCATACGACGAATTGCGCGAGGCCGTTGAGTCGAACGTGAGGATAAAGCGTCGACTGATAAACAGGCTCGACGATGCGATCGAGCTCGCCCAGAAGAGGGTCGAATGGAATTTCAAGACCGCTGTGCCGGCGTTCTATCCGACGAAGAACGCCATGAGCTTGCTACTCCCGCTCGACCTTACCGAGAACGACCAGCCTGATGTGGCCCTTGTGGTGGAGTTGATGGAGTCCGGGGCCTATATAGGACAGACGATTCTGACCATGAAGATGGCGTACAACAACGCAAGGCTTATTTGCAGGCCCGACAGCGATTGGCTCAATACGTCGTTGCGAGTGCCGGATGAAGAGGAGGACTAGGAGGCTTTTGTTTCAGGCAAGGTTGCTTGGCTCATTTCGGAACAGGGCCTTCTCCAATAAGAAGGCCCTTCCTGCCCTGCCCTACCGTTCCTCCCATGGCGTGATGATCATTTTCAGGCAGCCGTCTTCGTGCGCCTCGAAGGCGCGGTATGCTTCCAGGATGTCGTTGAGCGCATAGCGCTTCGAGACGAGGCAGATTGTGTTAAGGCGGCCTTCCTCCACAAGCTTCATGGTCTCGTTCATGTTGGCGGCATCGACGCCGCCTGTTTTGAACACGAGGTTCTTGCCGTACATCTCATGCAAAGGGAGGGTCTGCGGCCCTTCATACATGGCGGAAATCACCACCACGGCGTTGGGGCGAGCGATGCGCCAGGCCATTTCGAAGGTGTTCGAGCCGCCTGCGGCTTCTACTACGGCGTCGGCGCCGCGACCTTCGGTCATGTTGTGCACGGCGGTCTCGATAGCGTCGAGGCTCATCACGCTTGCGTCCATCGTCTCATCGGCTAAGCCGCGTTCCTGCGCCAGGGCAAGACGCTTCGCGTCGATGTCGATCGCGATGATGCGTCCGGGCTCGGCAAGCTTCGCGCACATCATGGTGGCAAGCCCCACCGGACCCGCGCCGATAACGGCCACAGTGCAGCCGCGTTCGAGCTCGGCTATTTCGGCGCCCCATTGACCCGTCGCCACGATATCGCCCAGGAACAGGGCGTCTTCGTCGGTCACGCTGTCGGGGATGATGCTGCAGGTATGCTCGGCGTAGGGCACGCGCACGAATTCCGCCTGGCATCCGTCCAGGCGGCAGCCCAGCTCCCAACCGCCTTGCGCGCAGTTGTTCACCCAGCCGCGCTTGCAATAGAAGCACTCGCCGCAGAAGGTTTCGCAGCTCACGGCCACGCGGTCGCCTGGAGCAAGGTTCGTTACGTTTTCGCCCACCTGCTCAATTACGCCCACGAATTCGTGTCCCAGGACGGTGTTCGGCAGGGCTCTCGGCACGGCTCCGTGGATGATATGCAGGTCGCTGGTGCAGATGGTGGAGAGCGTGACCCGCACGATTGCGTCGCCCGGTTCGACGGGCTCGGGTTTGGGGCGCTCTTTGATTGCGATGGTTCCGTTTCCGTCATGTACCAGGGCTTTCATGGTGTCTCCTTTATTGCGGGGTAGGTGGTTCTGTTCGTGCGCGGCTTGCGGGTTTCATAGCACGGGTTCGAGGTCTATGCCGTATATCTCTTCGTACGAGGCCCCTTCGCGCGAGAGGGTGCTCTTGAACACCGCGACGCGCGTCGCGAGTGCTGGGCCGGGGAAGGGCAACGGCGGCAGGCTTTCCTTGGGGATACGCACCCTTCGTGCAAGGGTTATATGCGCGAGGAAGGGCTTGTCGTCGAAGGGGATATTGCGTTTGCGCAGCTCTTCGCGCAGGCGTTTCGCAAGATTCGTCAGGTTGGGGTCTTCGGCGAGTCCGAGCCAGAACGTGGCGTCGCTGCTTCGCCCGAATTTCCCCAGCCTGTCGGGACGAAGGGCGATTTCTCCGGCATCCATCGCGGCCGCTTCGAGGGCGTCTTCGATGTCAGACAGCGTGGATGCTGGCGCATCTCCCAGAAAAGCCAACGTGACGTGGCGGTTCTCGCGCGGGATGAAGCGTCCGGGCATGGATGCTCGCAGCGGCCTGACGAGGCCTGATATCTCATCCTGCATAATCGGCGGTATTTTGAGAGCGACGAAAAGTCTCATGTCTGCCTTTCGGGTCAAGATTTCTCCGATTTGCGGCTGCGGGTCTATCTTGCACCAAACCGCTTCACGAAACTCGCAAAATGCACGAAACGTATCAATCGACCTTGATAGCGGCTGCCGATGGGGCAATGGGATGGTAATTTAATACGCAAAACAATAGAGAATGTGGATTATTATCGAACGCGATTCGTGTTTGCTGCAATCTATTGATACGTTTCGTACAAAATTCGATAACGAAACCCGATTCTCGTGCAGGATAGCCATTTCTGGCGCGCCATCTCAGCAAAATGCTTCCATATTTCGGTATAGCGTGCTTGTCTGCAGCTTTTCGCCGTCCATATTGAAGCTCTCGAACGGGAAGGCGCGTATTTCGAAATCGTCGTAGGTGTTCGCGTAATAGGTGTTCGTTGCGCTGGAGAATCCGCTGGTGAAAATGGTTTTCTCGAAACGTCCTTCGGCCGACTTCACCGTGCCTTCCGTCACTTGGACGGCCGCAAGCGTACGGAAGAGGCGCGCTATGTTTTCGCGCTCCGTCGTCTTGGCGGGGTGGTGGGCATTGGCGTAGGCCGCGCGCACGAAGCGCGAAGGCGAGGAGGGGTCGCCAGGAATACCCTGCATGCCGGCCCCGATACCCCATGCGCGCAACTCCTGCGTGCCCCATGCGGTCGGTTGCGGGTCTTCGCTGCTCGTGTGCAGATAGTTGTCGAGATTGGCGATATGCCACGGCAGCTCGGGCGAATTGGCCAGCACGTCGGCGCGGTTTTCGTAGACGTGCAGTCCGGTCGCGGTGTTTTCCACCACGATGCTGCGCGTGCCGTCGGCGATGATCCAATGTAATAGCGATTCGGGCTGTCCCGGCTGCACGAGCGAGACGATCTGCGTGTTGGTAAGCGCGTGTTCAGCTTCGTCGGTCGAAGCGAAATTGCGCGCCACCCACAAGGGGAATTCGAACGTGGCCACGTTGCATTTTCCCTCAGCGGGCTCGTGCGGAAACGCTCCGCAACGCGGGAAGTTGAGGCCCGCTATGGCAAGCCCCGCATCGTTGGCGCAGTCGAAATACATCGGCTTGCCACCCATGACGCAACCGACGCCTAATACGGCATGGGGCTGTTCGGCGTGCGTCGCCCCCAGCGCGTAGTCGTAGGCGAAGCTGCGCGGGGTTGCCAGGATTTTCTCGCCGTATGACTCCATCCAATCCAGGTTGCGTCCGAAGAACAGGGCTCCGTTTTCATCAGTGAATCTGATGGCTGTGCACATTGGCGGTCTCCTTTTCGTGCAGGGTTTTTGTTGCCGATTGTGCCATGTCCGTGACGAGGGGAGGATGTCAACGAAAAGCCGCTACCATGCTGTTTTCTTGGGGTTACAGGCCTGGTCCCGAGTACGTGCCAGTGGATTCGTCGTACTGCAGAACGAGGGTGCGTCCGGTCGTGACCGTCTGGCCGTCGATGTAATAATGAGATGCGCCGTCGAACCAGATGTCGTGGTAGCCGGGGATCTCGGAGACGGATTCCGTGCTGATATGGCCGGCTACGACATCAAGCTTGAAGCGCTGGCCCTTATAGTACGGCGGCATGGACGTGAGGTATTCCTCGGGGGTTCCGATGCGCCACAGGTCGCCTGCGTCTTCGTCTATCCCCGCATGGCAGAACACCTGGTCGAACTCCGTTTCGTAATAATAAGGAAGGTCGCGGATCCAGCGCAGGACATCCGGATGGTTTCTCTTCATGGATTCGACCGTGAATAGGTAGGCGTCTTCGAAGTTCCTGCGTGAAAGCAGGTGTTTCACCTCGGCGAACTCGTCTTTGCCCAGAAAGCTTTGCGCGGTGGCGAGCCCTGTGTCTGCGAGCATCCATCCTTGTGTGAAGCCAAGGTCTACGGATGCCATGTCGATGTATTCCAACAGCATTTCCTCGTGGTTGCCGCGCAGGGCGATGACCTGGTCGGGAAATTTTTCCTGGAGGCCCATGATGCGGCGGTAGACGTCGAGGCTTGCGGGCCCGCGGTCGCAGTAGTCGCCCAGCAGGACGAGCCTCGATGCTCCGTCGTTCAGGTCGACATGCGCGAGGGCCTTTTCGAAGGGTTCGATGAAACCGTGGATATCGCTCATGGCGTAGATGGTCATGGTGCTCCTGTCGCTCGGCGCTTTGCGCCGTCCATTGTAGTGCACGCTTGTCTTGCGGGGTGGGCTGATTTTGCAGGATGGGGTGCGGCTTTGAGGCGTCGATTGCGACTTTCCGAGGGCGGGTTGGGCTGTTGGTTGTTCGCTTGCGTACGCTCTGCATGGCGATTGCGTAACATCGCGAGTTTTCTGGAAGGGGTGGGTGTGCGAAGGGCTAAGGTTTTGTTCAAACGACGGCTTGATAGGTGGGAAGTTTCAATGACGAATGCCAAGGCACAATTGGAGGAAGTGGAAGGCTTCGCGACTGTATTGGACGACGCGGCGACGGAGCCCGCCGCGATTCAAAGGGACGCTGACGAATCCGAGCGTGCTGGAGGGTTTCTCCGTCAGGTTTTCATGTACTACGGCGTGTCCATTGTTCAGACATTCGTGGAATTCGGCGTATTTGCTCTCATGAAGGCGTTCGGCTTGGCGGTGGGCGTGTCCAACGGTATCGCGGTGGTGTGTTCGGGTTCGTTCAATTTTCTCATGAACCGCAACATTACGTTCAGGGCGTCGAGCAATTTCTGGCGAAGCGTGGCTCTGTTTGTGTTGCTTTATGTTTGGAATTTCCTGTTCGGCACCTGGTTTATCGATGCGACGTCAGCGGCGTTCGGTTGGCCGCAGGTGGCTGGCAAGCTTATCACCATGGTCATGCAGGGCATATGGGGTTTCTGTTTGTGCAAGTGGGTGATTTTCAGATAGCGTCGCGGCGGAATTGCAATTGCCGCGCGGGCAATTCGGGTACGCTCTATCAAGATGCAGCAGAGTATTTGCTGCAAGTCAGAAGGGGGCCGCATGTCGCGCAGCGAAAACGACAGGCTTGTGAAAGACGACCGAGGGAATTCGTTTCTCTACTGGGGGCCGTCTGTCGGTCGGGAGGGGAGTCTTCGGGCGTCGACCCCAAGACTATGGGGATCTCCAATATTCCAGGCGAGCCGGCGGGAGTTGCCATCATCCTCAAAGAGCCGGGAAAGGCGGATGCCGACGACGTCACCAAGATGTTCCCGAAGGATGGGAACATCGGGGAGGCCGGATACGAGGCTCCTCGCGAGTCCCATAATGTGGCCTATAACCACGAGTGGTGGACTTGCCTTTGCGATGAGGAGAGGAAGAAGCGCCACATAGAGGTTTGCTGCAAAAACGGCCGAGACGGGGGCTATAAGGGACGGTGTGCACGGTACGGGAATCATTTTCGAAACCTGTGTAGCCTGGTTTCGCCCGCCATCGATGCCCCCCCTTTGACGACGGCGCCTTTCTCGAGCACGTTTTTCTTGCTAATCTCCGCTACCCCTCGGAGCCTGGCGCGGTGGGGTTTTCGCTCGAGTCGTCCTGCTATAAAAAGATGAGCGAGGCAGAGAAGGCCGATCGTTTCTTGGGCCTTGTGTGCTGGATGAGAGACTATTCAAGGGGCAAATGCGAAGTCGGCGTCGGGAAAGAGCTGGAGTATGTTTTCGTTCAGGCGGATCTATACGAAGGACTCATGGGGCACCTTGGGATCCCGGAGAATCGAAGCCGCGAGTGCGTTGCCTACGTTAACAAGACCCACGGTGCCTTCTACCTTGAAGAGTTCGACGTGTGGGTGATCGGCGACTACCACCCCCTGGCGCGGTGCAGGCTCGACCTGGAGAAGAGCCGGGAGAATTTCGAGGCGATGAAAAACGATTCAATAAGCGTAATGAAGGCTGACTAAGCGCCTGGAAGATGGGAGCGGAATTATTCGATGCTTGTTCCTGCGTATGGGGAATTGCGTGGGTCATAGTTGTCTTGAGATGGCCAGAAGGCATCTAAACGCACTGGGACGGGTCCCATTGATTATGGTCACCCGTCCCGAACACGCTCTCGGCTATGAGGCTCGATTTTGTTGTCGAAGGGTTTCGTGCTCAAGTCTGGATGCGCGGGTTGAGATTGCCTTTCGCAGGGAAGGGTGCTCTTGTATAAGCATGCGTGCAAAGGCGGAGGAGCAAGTATTATCCAGCTTAGCAGCAAGACTGCCCTCTCTGCGCGTCTGTTCGATTAGCCTTTTCTTGGACGCGTTCAGCTTTCAAAGTGCGCAAAAAAATTTACGTTATCTGGGCGAGGGCGAACGGCCTTGGATTCGGTGCAGGACGGGCTGGGTCTCTAGAGAAGGAGTATCTTCTTAATCGGTTGGTGCGCCCCCACGTGGGTGTTCGTCTGTTCTCTCGTTGGTACAGATACTTTGCGCTGCAATCACTGTCCGTTTCCTGTAATTCCATATAAAATTGTATAATTCCAATTCAAATGGAAATATGCAAAAAGGATAAGATGACTGATTTCAGAACATATTTGAAAGATGAGATGGGGCTGCTCGTAACCGATGATGATTGGTCAGAAGCTCGCGACCTTCCTCTTTTTCTGGCCAAGGCGGCGGCCTATCGGCTCTGCTCTTGCAACGGAGTCGACTTCATCGCTGCAGAGATCGGGCGGGAGGCCTCTCTTCCCAATCTCAAGAGGGTCGCTTCCCAGGTGTCTATGATAGCGGGACTCCCTGTCGTACTTGTCGCGCAAATCGACGCGAGGCAGTGTAAGGCTCTCGTTTCTCAGGGCGTTCCGTTCGTTGTTCCTGGTAGGCGGGCATTTCTTCCTATGTTGGGTTTCGTGACGAGCGGGAAGCGTGACCCGCTTCCGCTTGCAAAGGTCTTGGCGCCCGGAACGCAGGCTGTGCTCGTCGCGCTGGCGGCTGATCAGGGGATTCGGTCCTTCGATGAGCTGATGAAGACGACGGGCATGCCGCCGTCCAGCGTCTCGAGGGCTCTCGACGACCTCGTGCGAAGAGGGCTCATAAGCAAGTCCAGAAAGGGGCGCGAAGTCGAGATTGCTTGCGACGGAAACAGGAACAACCTGGTCAAAAACACAATTGAATACCTGCAAAATCCCGTTGTTCGGGTCGTGTACGCAAAAAAAGACGAACAGACTGATTTGCTTCCGCTTGCGGGGGAGAGTGCACTTTCTCAGCACAGTATGCTGGCGGCTCCGCGAATGGAGCAGCGCGCGATATCAAGAAAGGTCTTCAAGGGGTTTGTATTCGACGAGGTCCAGTATGGAGAGCTTGATGATAAGGATACGATTCAGGTCCAAGTCTGGGCGTACAATCCGCTCGTGGCGGGGGGAGACGCGATCGATGACGTCTCTCTTGCGCTGACGCTTGTCGGCGAGGGGGACGAGCGCGTTGTTGGTCAGCTGAACGCATTGTTCGGGGAGGAGATATGGCGATAAGCGGGGTTTACGGACTTGGTCGGTTTTCGGAATACATGAAGGGGCTTGAAGACTGTTACGCGATCATAGGCGGGACGGCTTGCGATATCGTTTTGAGCAATGCCGACCTTGATTTCAGGGCTACGAAGGATATAGATGTTATTCTGCTTGTTGAAAATCGCTTTCCCGAGGTCGCGGCGGCGGTGTGGGGGCTGGTGAAGGACGGCGGCTACGACTGTGGATGGAAGAGTTCGGAAGGTGTTCATTTCTATCGTTTCTCAAGGCCGCGTATCGCGGGTTTTCCGAGCATGGTGGAGCTGTTCAGCAAAGCCCCTTCGTTTATCGAGAAGCCAGATGGGCTGACTATTGTGCCTCTTCCTGCAGGCGATGAGGCGTCGAGCCTATCGGCAATCCTACTTGACGACGATTACTACGCCTACATGAAATCGGGCCGTAAAACGATCGACGGCGTTACCGTTCTCGACGAAATCCACCTCGTCCCCTTCAAGGCTAAGGCGTTCCTTGACCTCTCGAGGCGGAAAGCCGATGGCGAGAAGGTCGATTTGAGCGATGTCAAGAAGCACAAGAAAGATGTTTTCAGGCTAGTTCAGCTTTTCACCCCAAACGCATCGTCTGTGCTTCCTGGGTCAATTCGCGATGATATGGCGAGGTTTTGCGAGGTAATTCGTGCCGAAGGTGTTCCTCTGAAGCAGATGGGCGTTCCTTTGACCCTCGAAGAGGGCATAGAGCTTCTTCAGCATGTGTACGGCTTATAGGGTTTCGTAATCAATGTCGTCTCCGGCCCAGACGATCCATCCGCCATGGTAGTCGGCGATTGCCACGTGTCCGCGCAGGCAGGATATTCCTGGCGTCTCCTCGTTCAGCTCGTACACGGTAGCATCGAGTGCGGTTTCGGTGTCTCTCACGCAGTCGCGATAAGGGATGGTCGTTTTTCCGACTGCTCTTTTGCTCTCGGCGCGGAGTATGTCCACTCCGCAGAGCCAGCAACAGTCGAAGGTGTAGAGCGGGTGGTGGGGCTCCTTGCGAACCGTGAACGGTGTTTCGTCGAGACCGGCGCCGTCTTCGGAAGGCCTTGCCCGCATCGGGTCGGGAATCGGGGCGTCGGGGCCCGACAGCCATTTTGCCCTGCTCTGCGCTACGGACTCGATGATGTCTTTCATGCCGTTTGCGAAGTCTTTGCAGTCTCTTTCCGTCTCGCACGCTTCAAACCACCCGGGCACGTCTTCGGTGGCGACTTCTATCGCGTCTGCATACGGTATCTTCATGAGGCGCCCCTCTGGTTCTTCGTGCTATCGGCTTGATTGTAGCTTTTTTCGTGCGTCAGTTGACGGCAAGACGTGCAAGGTGTTGCTCTACTGGACTACGCCTCGCACCCACTCCACCAACTCGTCGTAATGTACGGTTCCGTCAGCCACGCCGAGCATTGCAGACAGGAACTCATCATGTGCGGGCCTGAATCTCAAGCTCGACATGCGAAGATAGGTGCCCATAAGCGCCGTGCCCGTGCGCTTGTTTCCGTCGATAAATGGGTGGTTGCGGATGATGCCGAAGGAGTACCTGCATGCCTTCTCAACCGACCCGGGGTATAAATCTTGTCCCGAGAATGTTTGGAAGGGTTGGGCGAGGGCCGAGTCGAGAAGGTTTTCGTCGCGTACTCCGTCGATTCCGCCGAACCTCGCTATCGTTTCGGAATGGATTGCGAGGGCGGCTTCGCGAGTAATTTCCGGTGCGTTCACTTGGCGAGCTCGGCGAAGACGTCGGCGTACTCGTCCATGAAGTCGATTGCCACATCGACGGCGTCCGCGGCAGCTGGCGTTGTGGCCGGTTGTATGACTACCCAGGGCTTGTTGTTCTTGAGAACGGTCACGGGCCTTCCCGTCCTGTTGATTTCGGCGGTGACGCGCGAGAAGTTGTTCTTGGCCTCCGCGAGGCCCATGGTCAGTGCAGGCATGGCGTCTCCTTTTGATATAGACATAATTATGGCTATATAATAGGCTATCATCAAATTCATGTCGGCGGATGAGAGTTGCGAATCCCTGCAGGAAGAAATCCCGTAAACCTCTGGATAGCATGGACGGGCTGATAGGCGACTATAGCCTTCCCATGACGGCGTGGCAGACGAAGAGGGCGACGCCCAGCACGAAGAAGAAGACGTGAGCGCCCGTCGCATGTCGGAGGTGCGCTCGGACAGGCGGCGCCATGCAGACGCCGGAAAGCGCGAACAAGACGATGGAAACCCAGCCCATGACGTATGTTTCCGTGCGGGCGCCTGACGCATAGATGGTTGCCGAGATGCCGTGAACGATTCCGGCGGCAAGCAGGACGAAGCCGATGGAGCGATGGCGCCGACGTAGACGGTCGAGTTTGCCGGCGGGTTGCTCTGCGCCCTTGCGGCCCAGGCGGATGGTTTGCGCCATGAGGGCGAGCAAGGCTTCGCAGGCTGCGAGCGCGGAGACGATTTCAATGATGAGGACGATGGTCATGCCGATGCTCCGTTCGTTCTTGGCGGCACTGCGCGACGGCGTTGCGCAGTGTGGCTGCGGGCTGCGCGAGGGGAAGTTGATCGATGCAATAGTTAACCAAAGGAAACTTTATTTGGCAAGACGGATATTTTGGGCGGCTGGCGGGCGAGGATTGCGTGCTGCGCGTTGGCAGGTGCGGATTATGCCGGCGGCAGGGCAGGGTGGGGCGTCGGTCGAAAATACCGGGCTTCGATTTCGTTGATTGGCGTTTCGCGGGATGCCGAGAAAGGAAGACTCCTATGAGCCTGGGATACGGAGGCGCGGCCCGCCTCGTCCTCAGCGACGGGGAGAGCGCCGTCTACGCGTACGGGTGCACGAATTTGAACAGGGCGGATAACGACCCGTGCGAGGACGGCGAGATATATATCGAGCTGCGGCCGATCGCGTCCGCACGCATTCCGAAGAGGACGAAGCGCTATCCAGACGGCGTCCCCATCAAGTCTGCGGAGAACGTTGATTACGAAAAGATGCTCGCCGAGGGGTCCCTGAAGGTGACGAACTGCTCGAGCGCATCCGACATAGGCAGCGGCGGGGTGGACGTTCAGGCGTTGCCGCTTGTCCTCAAGATCGCACTGAGAATCCAGCTGGACGGGGCGTTTCCTGCGGAGGTCGGTTATTTCAAATAGGCTTCAATCTCGGCGTTTGCGTCCATTGCTGCAGTGGATCAATGGATGCGGCGAAAATTGGGGTGGTTTTTGGAGGGGAACGGTCTTTGAGTCGTCATGCGACGGCCGGAACCTTCCGAGCTGCTATTGCAATAGCGCTTCTATCTGCACGTTCTTCAGTTTGTTTACGGAGTCGAGCTTCCAGCGTGGGTAATCGAATCCAGGATTTTCATACTCGAAATCCTTCAAATCGAGAAGCTTCGCGCAAATCGCCGGTGTCATGAGCGCCCGACCGATGGCGATGAAATCGGTGCCGATTTTCGGCCCGATAAGGCTTATATACTCGCCGAAGTCGTCCACCTCCTGTGGCGAATTCGGGTGAGGTGGGCGAGTTTTGCCTGCCGTACATGCCGGTGCCGTCGAAGACGATGCGTGCTATGGCGTCATCGAAAGGGTTGCGATAAAGGGAAACGTCGTCCCAGGTCAAATTCTCGTCTTCCCGTTTCATCCAGAAGGTGTCGATAAGCGAGAGGCAGCGGGCCATGCCGATGAAGTCGTGCCGGGTTGTAAGCCTCAGTTCGCGCATGAGCTTTTCGATGGAGGTGCGGTGCTTCGCGATGGCTCGTCCATCGATCCAATCGTTGATATCGATAAACCCATAAGGGACATAGGCTTCGAATCACTTAACTTCAGAATAACGATAATCCGCGAGTCTCTTTTCCTCCTCATACGTCGCAACGACAACGTCTTTGTTCATCAACTGATAGAGCACAAGCCACCTCCTTTGAGCATGCAGTTCTATACCCCGTTATACGGCATGGCTTCTGCGCCTTTTTTCGAGCTCTATCAGCAGAGATTGCGCATTCACACATGCTACAATGCGGCCATCAGAGACGAAAACACAGTCCCCGTTGGGTAGTCGTGGGCATGCGGGAATCCGCATCAGTAACCTTCCTCCTTGGTTGTCCCTTCTCTGCATGGTCATCTACATAAAGGAGGAATAAGCCATGCAGATCAGCGTGTCGTCCACCCTGACCGTATACCACGACGGCCAATTCTGGGTCGGGCTGGCGGAGCGCGTCGAGAGCGGCAGGTACGGCGTCGCCCGCATCGTCTTCGGCGCGGAGCCTTCCGACGAGGAAATCCTGCAATTCATCGTAAGCGAATGGGAGAAGCTCACGTTTTTCGGCGACGAGCCGACGGAGACGAGCAAGCCCGCGAGAAACCCAAAGCGGCGCGCTCGCGAGGCGTCAAAGGTACTCAGGCAGCCGGCGATGAGCACCAAGGCGCAGCAAGTGCTCGCGGATCAACGGGATGCGATGAAGCGGGAATCGGCTCAAACAAGAAGTCAGCGTCGCGCGGACGAGGCGGAGGCGCGCTTCGAGCGGCGAAAGCTGAAGCGCAGGCAGAAGCATCGCGGGCATTGATCGGCGCCGATATGGGTCCTGGCGTGAACAGGGAGAGTGACGCTGTCCACGGGGCACGAAGTCGCAAGGGTTGTCCAGAGGTTGCCGAACAAAAGCCCCCTGACCTGTTGGTGCGGGTCAGGGGGCTGGAAAGACCAGATGCTGCACTTTCGCTCAATGGTTGCGTAGTTTGTTTTCACACGGTCAGTGAGGTAGGTGAACTGCGCATTCTTTCTCGCTCTTTTCGCGAAAAACGCACAGTCACTTTAGGAGAGCATTTTCGTCCGGCCAGAGAGTGGCGTGCCTGAGCTACATGAGCTGAAAAGACGATAATGGAACGAGGTATTCTCCGAATCAAGAGCAGCAAATTCCGGATGAAGAGTGATTGTACTGATTCGGGGGATAGCCTTTTCGTGTGGCTGGGCATATCGCAGTCGAACTATCCTTAAAGCTCTGATGAGTTTTTTTCGTTGAAAACCATGTAATCCATGCTTGTTTTTAATTCACCAATGATGTTTTCGCTGCCGATTAAATCATCTGAATATTGATGAGCAATGTCGTCCAAGTGCGAAAATATATTTTCAAGCTCTTTCACGCTCGACTGGTGCCACTCTCTCCAAATGTCCATCGCCTTCTTGTTGCTATCAGATGCACGGGACGAAACCATTTCACTAACCTCTGTTATGCAATTGTGTAAACGCTTGTATGTTGCCAAAGAGGATCGAAAGGCAACGATGGCCTGCTCAGGCCCATCGATACTACTTTCGCTGAATGCGAGTTCTGCAGGTGATATCGCCTCTGCGGTATCAGGGTCATTCATATGATTCATAAGAGTGCTAAACAGATAAGTTTTCTTTATTAGATCACGACCATTGGAAACGAACGTTACCTCAATATGCCTGACCGGTCCGCTGTACAGGAGCCACCATTCTATAAGGCGCTCATTTGATTCTAAATCGCACTTCATGAGGTCTCGGATGCAGCTTGCCGCCACTTCCGAGAATGGAACCTCTGATGATGCTTTGTAGGTAATTTTGAGCAGGTCGCCGCAAGTCGTTGCGGTTTCTACACCTGGTTCTGCGCTGAACCTATCTACAAGAAGAGGCTTGAGTTCTTGTAATGTCTTGGCTCTATGGGCTTGCCGGAAGAGAGTCTTTTCCTGCTTTTTGTCTCTCCTGCACCATAAATAGTTCCAGTAAACGGCATGCTGAACCAGTTTTTCTTTCTGCTTCTCACTTATTAAGCATCTTCCTCCAAAAAGCTCTGAAAACTCAGAATTGCAAGCTTCGACTTTAGCGCAGGCCTGTGCAACGTTGCTTACGGCTGCTGCCGACGGGCACTGTCCGCGATTAAGCGTGTATGAGAGCATGTCGTTAATGCTATTAAAGTGATTCTGCAGGTTTAAAAGGAATTTTCTCACATTGCTCAGAACGGGTTCTGTTCCCCTCTTTAGCCCAAAAGCAGGTGCAGTCTCTTTTGGGTTGCCGCCATTCTCGATGGAATCAAATGCCTCTGCTTGTCCAGAGCTGAACGCATAGGTGTCCAGCGCACAAGTCGGCAAGCCGACGTCAATGGTGTCTAGCTCCTCTTTTGCCTTTACCGCCTCACTGCCGAATTGAACCTGCAATTTTCCTGCAGCCTTTCTGTTTCCACACAATAAGGCATCTGTTAGATGCGAGCAGGTATCCAAGGCCTTGATCGAGTCGGAAACGGCATCTTTCAAAGACCGTTCTAGTTCTTTCCAATTTCTTGCGATATTGCCATCGAACTTGCACATTCCGATGTAAAACTGGTTAATAAGTTTCATCCAGTTGAGTGGAAGATTTTTCTCAGGAATATGTTTTTCGCAGTCGGGAATTTCTATGCCGTCAGCCAACGCCTTGATTCCAACATATTGAACGCAATACCTTCCGCAGTTTGGAAACAGTCGTCTCAGGTCGCATATAGCCCTCATAACAACATCATTTGGCAGGGAATTTCCGTCGAGAGAAGTTTCGTTCTCATTCTGAAGGGTGTTGCTTACTATTGGAGCGACCATTGCGCTAACTTGGTGGACTAAACCGTCGGCGTTAAGGCATTCTGGGGGTATTTCGTCGTAGCTTTCGCCGCTGTCTTCCAGCACTTCTTTTGATATCAGTTTCGTCGAGTCGAGCCAAACTATGCCGTCTCTTTGACAAGCTTTAAATAAGATTGCTTGGCGGTCTTCGCTACTAATGTCTATGCCAATGCTGCTGTAGCCAACAAGTAAGTCTAGAACGTGATTTACATCTATTGATGCCATATCATCAACATGAGCTAGAGCATCGGTTTTGCTATCAGGAATCAAATGCCCGAAACCCCTTCTTCCCACATACGCAAGAACGAAACCAGCTTCGGATGCTTGGCTGGGAAGCAAGTCGACTGCCGGGAGGCGTTGCGCTAATTTCGAAAGAAGCCGATCGGTCTCCCTGTATTCAGCTTTTCGACATGCTAATTGAGCGACTAGGGAGCAGGCGGAGTCTCGTATTGCCCCATCAGGAAATAGCTTCAGTATGGGCTGCCAGTTATCTTGATCGTTCGCTCTCGTTATGTCTCCGGCAATCATGCTTAAAAGAAAGATGGGCAGCCCAGCACCAATCATACGTTGCCGCAAATCGGTGGTAGAGCAATAGAAGCGTCGTGCGTCTTTCCAGACCATTGCGCGTAATGCCTGAGCGGAAGACTTCCACGATACTTGGGAAATATCGAGCAAGGCATCAAGGCCATCTTTGCTAAATGAGCTTTTCGAAAGATAGGGAATAAGCATGCTGCCAAAATCGCCGGAAGCACACTTGGCCGCATTCAGAACGAGTTCTTCTTCATCCTGGTAAAGAATGGGGGCAATGACCTCGACTAGTAGCTTTGAACGGTATGGATGAATGGGGAACACCAGTCCATGCTCCGCATCCGATCGCAGAAGCATCTCGTCCTCCAGAATCTCAAGCATGTTCTGTATGTTGTTTAGTTTTGACGCGCTTTTAAGCCGGGCAATGGACGAAGGAAGTCCATATTCACCGGCGGCACTTGCGAGGTAAAGGAAAGTCAACCAGCTATCGCATCCTGTCATACGCAGCTGCCTCACCTGTCCCTCAAGCTTCTGTCGAAGAGAGACATCATGGCTGATGGAGTAAATGAACTCCATCAGGGGTCCACCTCCTCCGAATGATTTCCACGCACTCTCAAACGATGGAAACAGTGAGGTATTGAAATGCTTGTACAAATGCTCAGCTTCATGCTTATCAAATAGCAGAAAGACATCAACGCTTCCGACTTTTGATGCGTCGTAGCAGGCTCTGGCGGCATCGTCCTCGCGGGTGCTGACGAGTAGCTTCAAATTAGGGCGATTGAGGCGATTAATCTCGGCGCATAGATCTACCCATCCCGCATCAGCTCCACCTTCAATGTATGCATAGATGTTGCCTTGCCTAGCTGCAAGTCCTCTAAGTGCGGCTGCGATTCCCGAAGCATTTGCAGACGACACTCCATTAAGCAAATAAATGTTGGAAATGGCGTTGCGATTCATCAGCCAGCGATAGCAGAGCGTTGACTTTCCTTGCCCGGAGGCTGCGCGGACGACAACTATATTCTTAGACTCAAAGGCTTCGTTAATTTTAGATTGCCAGGTTGAGCGCTCTATATCTAGGTTCAAGGCAATATGTTCTGGTATTGCGCTTGCACCGGACCGATATGCGGCTTCCAGCTCCGAAGCGTTACGCTCGCTGCCAGCAAGATATTGAGATAAGGGAACAATTGCGTAGCCGTAATTTTCAAGATACCCGCGGACTGAAGACGCTTGTAGCGCAAAGTCCGCTAGCTTTGTCTGCCACTCTTGGTCGGTAATGCTTAATCGGCATTGACAGCAGAGGTATATATAGCTCATAACGTAGTCGCGCGCCAATCCAACAGCGGCTTCCGTTTCGATATGGTTGCTGAGCTGCTGCTCAAGCAGCGATACAAGAGACTGTTCGTCAGCTTGCTCAACGCTTAAGTGCTCTTTGAGCCATTCGCAGAAATCGTTTGGATATCCATGTTTCTCAATCATTTTCCGGCTGATGGAGCCTTCCGCTTGCAGCCCCCCACTGACATCACTCATTTCGCAATCAATATCTCCAAAAACAATTACGCGAGCACTGATATCCAGGCCTTGCTTCCAGAATGCGTATATATGGCCGAAAAAAGAGTCGTCTTTCTTCAGGTCGGCTTCTTTAGTCTTAGGGTTCAGATTGCTGAGGTGAAAAGCGTTGGATTTACAGCTCTTGACCTGGACGAACTCAATGCACTCTTGATTTGTTCCGCCTCCCGCTACTACCATCAAATCTTCTATGGTCTCGGGAAGGAAGATGAGGCCATCGTTTTTGTGTCCGGCCACTCTTGCGCCTATATAAAGCGCTTGAAGCCAGTATCCTCGCCATGCGCTTTCTGCTCCGAGGGCTGACCGCGAAGCTAGTCTGTAAAAATTGTCGAGAGCGCTTTGCAGCTTTTCTGTAATTACACCGTTTTCCATAGTCTTCCTTGTTTGCGCTTATAGTCAAGTGGGTTCACTTCAGGTGTTTTCGTGCGAGTAAAAAATGTGTGAGCTATTCAAGTGTGGCTAGAATTCCTTTCGCGTTCTCGCAGCACCACGCGAGCTCAATGCCGACTGCATAGGGGTTCTTCTTCGCATATTTGCCCCACGTCGTGAGCATCGTTTTATCGGTTGCTACCTCGTCGAGGACTTCCCGCCACCGCATCATCACCTCCGCGCTCCCGCGTTTGGTGCATGTATGTTCGAGTGCTTCCCACGACGTGGAGATGTCGCAGCTGTTGCCCCCTGGTTCGCCAGAGCGGGCGTATGTCACAGAAGCCGCGCGGACGCGTGTTGGTAACGCCGCACGAGGCAGCGGTCTCTGGCTTCTCGGCAGGTACTGTCTCGAGTGGGTAAGACGTCAGGCCGAGGCTTCCCTCATTGAACAGGAGCGAGTAGTCGTAGGCGATGGGGCCAGGTGTGATGTTGCTTCTCGTGGTGACGTCAATCTTGAGAAGAATCGCCATGGGCGGATACGTCGCCTTGAGGTACATGCGTATTCTCGGATAGTTATCGGCCTCCTTGATGTCCTTGGTGCGGTCGAACCGAAGGTCCAGTTGTCATTGGCGCTGGCGTAGACCTCGTGGAATATCTTCTCGGCGGATTCATGCGTCAGCGTGAACCCGGTGCCCGTCGTATCGAGGTCCATCGTGGTCTTTGGTGCCATACCCACAAGAGAGTAGATGAGCACGCCACCCTTGATGGCAACGTTGTCGCGCCATTTGGATTTCGAGAGACGCTTGAGGAGTCTTTCAAAAAGGTAGCTCTGCATCAGGGATGCAGGGACGTCCGCTTTCTTTGTTCGGGCGTTTATGCGCGCCTTGAGCTGCGTTGCGTTTTGGTTCTCATGGCAGCACCTCTAGGTAGTCCCTGGTTTTCGTTTCTACGCCGAGGTTGCGGGTGTAGGCAACGAGTTTCATGGGATTGTATCCTTCGCTTTGTGCGCAGGACTTCATCGCCAGAGTAGTCAGCTGGATTTCAGGCGTGCCATGGCCGCGAACGATATCGCAGAGGTCGAGGCTTGGGACGTCGTCGGCGCAGGTGCGGCATGCGAGCCGGCTGCTTTGGTCGTAGTCGCGTTGTAGCTTCTGGGGAAGGTCATCGTCGGGGAGAAGGGCGCGCGATTTGTCATGCCGTGGAGAAAGAGCGCCGTGTCGTCTGAGAAGATTCCGCGGGAGAAGCGGTGCTGAGCGATGCAGAAGGGGTCCTCCCACGCGCTGGGAGGCGCATAGAGACCACGGTCCACCTGGACGAGCTCACCGCGCACGGCTTCTGTAAGCTTGCGTCTGGGGATGCCGGCGGCCGTCGCCTGAGCGCTGGTGATGTAGCCGTTGTGGTTCGTGGCTATGTCCATCGAAGCTTCCATGACGCTCCTTTCCAAGTTGTGCTACTGTATTGAATATTATCTAATGCTCAGCGTAAAACACAATCACAATGCAATGCCGCAACGACATCCGTGTGGTGTGATGGGAACTGCTTCCGACGTCACGCGGTTGTTGGGGTTCCGGAACCAGTCGCCGTCGTAGTCGTGGTGCGCTACGAGTGGGGTTCCGTCGTTCATGGGGCCGACCTCGGGTAGAGGCAGTAGCGTCCGTCGATTTCCTGCACCCAGGCTCTGTCGTCTAGGGTGATCCCAGGGACGGGCACCTCCGCGAAGTTGAGAAGCCGCCTAGTTGCTCGCCGCTTCTGCGTGGAGCGGCTACGGTGCTGCGCAGCACGTCCGCTGGGAGAAGGAGTCAGGTCGATGTAGGGCCGCGAAGAGAAGGTGGAATCGATGCTACGGCCGATATCGGGAGGTTGGCGAGAGGCTTAGACCAGTCTCTAATTCCTGGCGCACGCCGACCATCTGGACCCGTTCGATGTCGAGGGAATCCTAGCCCTGAGGTCGATAAGTCATAGGTGCGCCGAGCGCATCGGAGACGCCGCGCACATCCTGGAAGCGCAGAACGAGACCCTCTACGCCGAGGAGCGGGCAAACGCCAAACCCCGCGAAAACAAGAGATGAAAATTCGAACGAAAGCGGCTGTTCAATCCCAATCAAAGATTCCCTCGCCATCCACGCTCGCATTGAGCCTGGATGCCAACCGTCTCCGCATTCCCAGTGCTGTCCCATCCCGCCGCGTTATAATGCTGCTAACGCATTTGTATTGCATTTCGAGCGATGGGAGCGCAGATGCCTGACAGCTACAAGGAGCTCATTAAGAGCAATCCCGACGAGACCGAGATTAGGAGCTTCCTGGTTGAGGGCGACCAGGTCTCCGTCACCCTGCGCATCCCCGACACCCTGCGCGACGCGGCGAAAGAAGAGGCGGCCCTCCGAGGCATGAGCTTCTCCGCCTTCGTGCGCGCGTGCATGATCGAAGAGCTCGCGAAGAAGGGGGCATAAAGGCGTGAAGTCGCTAAACAACGTCGGCGCCGAGCGCCTGGGAGACGCCCTCGGCGAATCCATCGACGACGGTGCGAAGCTGTCGATAATCAGCTCGTATTTCACCGTGTTCGCCTACGGGGAGCTCAAGGAGGAGCTCTCCAAGGCCGACGAGGTGCGCTTCCTGTTCAGTGAGCCCACCTTCATCAAGCGCATGGCCGACTCAAAGGAGCCGCGCGAGTTCGAGGTCGCCCGCCGTGCGCGCGAGGTCGGCGTCGGCGGCTCAGGGCTCGAGCTCACGCTGCGCAACAACCTCAACCAGCGCGCGCTCGCTCGCGAGTGCGCCGAGTGGATCCGCGAGAAGGGCGTCTTCAAGTCCGCTAAGACGTCCGGCGCCATACAGCCTGGCGGCACATACGTGGTGGAGAACTCTTCCGGCGACGACCACGCCTTCATGGGCGCCGCCGCGAATTTCACGCAGGAGGGTCTCGGCTACGAGCGCCGCCCAGGAACCGTGACCTGCGTGAGCCATTTCGAGAACGCGACCGAAGCCGTCGGCCTCAAGATGATGTTCGAGTCGGTCTGGGACAACCCCGCAATGGTCGAGGAAGTCACCGCGCAGGTGGCCGCCCAGGTCGAGACGCTCTACCGCGAGAACCCGCCCGAGTTCATCTATTTCCTGACCCTGTATCACCTGTTCCGCGACTTCATGGAGGACGACGAGGACAACGGTATCCGTTCCGGGCTCAAGTTCGAGGAGTCCGTGATCTGGAACAAGCTCTACGACTTTCAGAAGGACGCCGTCGTGGGCGCCATCCGCAAGTTGGAGAAATACAAGGGCTGCATCATCGCCGACTCAGTGGGCCTGGGCAAGACCTACGAGGCGCTCGCCATCATGAAATACTATCAGGAGCGCAACGACCGTATCCTCGTGCTGTGCCCGAAGCGCCTGCGGGACAACTGGACCCTGTGGACCCAAGATAACGACGACCGCAACCCGCTAGCCGACGACCGCTTCAGCTACACGGTGCTCAACCACACCGACTTGTCGCGCTACCACGGCATGAGCGGCGAGGTGGACCTCGAGCACCTGCGGTGGGGCCACTTCGACCTCCTCGTTATCGACGAGAGCCACAACTTCAGGAACAAGAGCACCGACGCGGACAAGACCGACCGCTACACGCGCCTCATCGAGGACGTCATCAAGTCGGGCCAGCGCACGAAGGTGCTCATGCTCTCTGCCACCCCGGTGAACAACCGCCTGCTCGACCTGCGAAACCAGATCGAGCTCATCACCGAGGGAGACGACGCGTACCTCGCAGATACCGACGGCATCCCGTCGATCACCCACGTGACGCGCGTCGCCCAGCAGAGGTTCAACGAGTGGAGCAAGCTCTCTGACTCCGAGCGCACGACCGAGAGCTTCGTGAACGCGGTGAACGCCGACTACTTCAAGCTGCTCGACGTGCTGACCATCGCGCGAAGCCGCAAGCACATCACGAAGTACTATGGTGCCGCGAGCGGGACCTTCCCGGCGCGCCGGCCGCCTCTATCGTTCCAGACCCCCATCGACCTGGAAGGTGAGCTGCCGCCGATCGCCGAACTCAACGACATGATCGCACAGCTCACGTTCGCCCAGTACCAGGTGCTCTCATACGTGCGCGCCGACCAGCGCCGCAAGTACGAGGACCGCTACGGGGACACGTGGGGCAAGGACTTCGAGAGCCAGGTCCACCGCACGACGGCGGTGGCCAACCTCATGCGAATCAACGTCCTCAAGCGCATGGAGTCCTCCGTGAACAGCTTCCGCATCACGCTGCGACGCATCCTCGACGGCTGCGTCGACCTGCGCGCAAGGCTCGACGCCGACGCGTCGGGGGTCGCCTACGGCACCGATGGCCTCGAGGACGGATTCGACGACGACGATGCCGAGGAGTTCGAGGCGGGCGGCAAGGTGCGCGTCGACCTGCGGGACGTCGACGCCCTGCGCCTGGGCCAGGACCTCGACTTCGACATACAGGTTCTCCGGGCCCTGCTGGCCTATGCCGACGCGGTGACGCCCGAGCGCGACGCCAAGCTCGTGAAGCTGCGCGACTTCATCGCGGGCAAGGTCAGCGAGCCGTACAACCCCGGCAACCGCAAGGTGCTGGTGTTCAGCGCGTTCGCCGACACGACGGCGTACCTCTTCGAGCAGCTGGCGCCCTGGCTGAAGCGCGAGCTCGGCATCGAGTCCGCCGAGGTTGCGGGCAGCTCCAACCGGACCTACTCGCTGAAGCTCCCCAGGACCACCTTCGAGAACATCCTCGCGAGGTTCTCTCCCGTCTCCAAGGAGCTGCCGGAGAGCCAGAGGGCGCTCGGCGAGATCGACGTCGTCTTTGCGACGGACTGCATCTCCGAGGGCCAGAACCTGCAGGACTGCGACTGCCTGGTGAACTACGACATCCACTGGAACCCCGTGCGCATCATCCAGCGCTTCGGCCGCATCGACCGACTTGGCTCCAAGAACGCGCAGATCCAGCTGGTCAACTTCTGGCCGGACATCGCGCTCGACGAGTACATCCAGCTTGAGGGCCGCGTGAAGGGGCGCATGGCGCTGCTCGACGCGTCGGCCACCGGCGAGGAGAACGTGCTGGAGGCAAAGGGCAACGGCGAGATGAACGACCTCAAGTACCGCCGCCGGCAGCTCCAGCAGCTCAAAAGCGAGGTGCTCGACCTCGAGGACATCTCTGGGGGCATCTCCATCACGGACTTCGCCTTCGACGACTTCCGCGTGGAGCTCCAGCGCTACGCCAAGGAGCATCCCGGCGCGCTGGAGAACTCGCCGGCGGGCCTCCATGCCGTGGCCCCCATTCCCGGCGAGCTCCGCGGAGACGTGAAGCCGGGGGTGGTCTTCTGCCTCAAGCAGAACGACGAGGGCAACGACCCCAGGGACACGAACCCCGTCTTCCCGTACTACGTGGTGTACGTGTCGGCCGACGGCGAGGTCATGACGAAGCACACCCAGCCCAAGCCGGCGCTCGACATCATGCGCGCCGTCTGCTCGGGGCACCCCGAGCCCATCGCCGAGCTGTGCCGCGAGTTCAACCGCGAGACCCGCGACGGGACGAGGATGGACGCCTACACAGACCTGCTCGACGACGTGGTGGCGGCCATCACGGGAACGCAGCAGGACAAGGGCATCGAGAGCCTGTTCAGCTTGGGTGAGGTCGGCAGCGGCACCGTCATGGGCTTCAACGACTACTCGCTGGTATGTTTCGCGGTGCTGCGATGAGCGGCATCGACTGGAACGGAATCCTGCGCCTGCCCGAAGCGGCGCTCGCGGGAGACCGCCGCATCCCCAAGACGGTGCTCGTCAAGCAGGCCATGCTCACCAAGACCGAGCAGAAAAGGCTCGACAAGGTCGCGCGCCTCGAGCATTTCGCCACGGTCCAGAAGTCCACGACGCGCATCCCGCCGTACGAGGACGACGAGCGCAACGTGCAGAGCATCGTCTTCCTACGCTGCGAGATGGCAGCCGGGACCATGGCGGTGGCGGAGGTGGCGGAGCTCGTGCACAAGTGCTTCCCGAACCCGACGGTGCTCTTAATCGAGGCGGGCGGCTGCGTGTGTGTATCGATCGCTCTCACCAGAAAGAGCCAGGCCGAGCAGGGCGCGACGGTCGTCGACCGGATCGAGTCGACGGGCGCGTTCGACCCGGGCAGCCCGGAATACGCGGTCTTCCTGGGCGCGCTGTCCTTCGGGCGGCTCTCGCTGGGCGATCTCTGGGAGTACCTGCTCGACCTGTCGCGCACTGTGAAGCTATCCCGCGCGATCGGTGGCCTGGGGTTCTACCCCAGCTGCCCCGCCAAAGATCGGGAGAAGCTGATTGTCCTCACGTCGCGCTACGATGAGCTGGGAGCCTCCGTCAAGCGGCTGAAGGAGCAGCGGCGGTCGAAGGACATAACGCTCAACGAGTCCGCGAAGCTGAGGATGGAAATGAAGGAAGAGGAGCGACGCCTGAGGGCGGTCGCAGATGAGATAAAGGAGATCTGCAATGGCTGACATCGAGAAGGTGGACCTTGCATCGGAAAACCTGGTAGACGACCGCCTGGACAAGCTCAGGGAATTGATGCCCGAGGTGTTCTCCGAGGGCGGAATCGACTTCGACAAACTGAGATTGGAACTTGGCGACGAGGTCGACGAGGGTCAGGAACGCTATGCGTTCACATGGCCGGGCAAGGCCGACGCTATTCGCCAGTCGCAGATGTCCAGCACTGCTACTCTGCGTCCCTGTATCGAGAAAAGCCGCAGCCGCGATGGCGAGGATAGGTCCTTCGACTCGGACAACATCTATATCGAAGGCGACAATCTCGAGGTGTTGAAGCTCCTACAGCGCGGCTACCACGGCACTTACGACTTCATTTATATTGATCCCCCATACAACACTGGACACGATTTTGTCTACAAAGACAAATTCGGGGACACCATTGAGAATTATAAGGAGCAAACTGGACTAACTTCTCAGGCAAATGCTGATACTAGCGGGCGGTTTCATTCTAATTGGTGCTCGATGATATATCCCAGGCTGCGCTTGGCGCGCGAGCTCCTTGCCCCTGATGGTGTTATTGCGATTAGCATTGATGATGCCGAGCAGTCTCAACTTAAGCAAATATGCGACGAGATATTTGGGCAAAATAATTTTGTTGCATGTCTTGTTTACGATAAAAATCGAAAAAATGATGCAAAGTATTTTTCAGTCGGCCATGAATACATGCTTGTCTATTTTAAAAATGCTTCATACATAAAGGATCTTGGAATCGTTTGGCGCGCTCCGAAAGAAGGAGTCGATGAGGTAAGACAGCGTTTCGAAGAACTTAAGCATCAATATGGTTCCGACTGGGACGCGATCAATGCCGAATTGAAGCGTTGGTATGCGACTTGGGACGATGATGATCCGCGTAAGCCGCTTGCGCGTTTTACGAAGCTCGATGAAAAGGGACCATACCGTGACGACGGAAATATTAGCTGGCCTGGAGGCGGTGGTCCCAAATACACCGTTCTTCACCCGATAACTCATAAGCCATGCAAGACGCCAGATGCAGGATGGCGTTTTCCTCGTATTGAGAGAATGCAGGAGGAGGTCGATAAGGGCAGGGTTGTCTTTGGCGAGGACGAAACGACCTTGCCCAGGATCCGCAGAAATCTGTTTGAGTCAGATGGTCAGGTATTGAAAAGCGTGAAGTTCAGTTACGCCCAAACAGCAGCTAATGAATTCACCTCTTTGTTTAACGGCAAACGAGTGTTTGAAAACCCGAAGCCGATCTCAGACATTGCTGAGCTCGTAAGTTATTTTACTGGGGACAAAGAGAGCGCACGGATTCTCGATTTCTTCTCAGGTTCAGCAACAACTGCACACGCTGTCATCCAATCCAATTTGAAAGACGGAACAGAACGTCGTTTCACCCTTGTCCAAATTCCCGAAACCTGTGCTTCTGGAACCGTAGCCCATATTGAAGGCTTTAGTTCAATTTGCGAATTAGGCGAAGAGCGCATCCGCCGCGCGGGGGACATGATAAAAAAGCAGGTCGAGGCGGAAAACTCCCAACCTAAGCTTGGCGAGGATGCCAAAAAGCTACCAGACATCGGCTTCCGCGTGTTTACTCTTGATGACTCTGGGATTGAGAGGCCCGAGCCTGGTCAACTCGTGCTCGACGTGGTGAAACCTGACCGCGCTGAACTTGATATCGTCTTCGAGATGATGCTCAGATGGGGCCTCGAGCTCACGCTGCCTGTAGAGAAATCCGACGCCGCGGGCTATCCCGTCTGGTCCGTCGCTTGCGACGAGCTCGTTTGCTGCATGTCCCGAGGCCTCACCATCGAGGCGCTCGAGGCCATCGCCGACATGGAGCCCAGGCGCGTTCTCATCCTCGATTCCATCCTCGACGACACCCTCAAGCTCAACGCCGTTCAGATCTTCAAGCACGCCGGCGAGCGCATGGGCTGCGAGATCGAACTGAGGACGGTCTAGCATGGCGGCACTCGAGTTCAAGTTCTCATCCGATCAGCAGCACCAGCTGGAGGCCATCGAGGCAACCTGCGACCTGTTCCGCGGGCAGCAATTTATCGGCAGCGTATTCTCCGCCGATTCCGGCCGCAAAGGCCAGACGGCGATCGATGAGCTCATGGTCGGCCACGGCAATGAGCTTCGCGTGGCGCCAGGCCAGCTCCTCGACAACCTGCGCTCCGTGCAGGAGGAGGGCTGCCTCCCGGCAACCGACGTCCTCACCGACGGGCGCCTGCGCGACTTCACCGTCGAGATGGAGACCGGCACCGGCAAGACCTACGTGTACATCCGCTCCATCTACGAGCTGAATCGCCGTTACGGCATCACCAAGTTCGTCATCGTCGTGCCGAGCGTAGCCATCCGCGAGGGCGTCCTCAAGAGCTTCCAGACCACTCGCAAGCACTTTGAGACGCTCTACGACCGCACGCCGCTCGACTACTTCGTGTACGACTCGAAGGACATGGGGCCGGTGGGCAACTTCGCCACGTCGAGCTCCATCCAGGTCATGGTCATCAACATCGACGCATTCAACAAGGGTCTCGAGAAGGACGGCACCGCGAAGGAGGGCAACCTCTTCCACCGTCCCAGCGAGAAGCTCACCGGCGGCTTCAGCCCTCGCGAGCTCGTGAGCGCCTGCAAGCCCGTCGTCATCATCGACGAGCCCCAGAGCGTCGACAACACCAAGCAGGCCAAGGCCGCCATCAAGAGCCTGAACCCGCTGTTCGTGCTGCGCTACTCGGCCACGCACAAGCAGGCCTACAACATGATCTACCGCCTCACGCCAGTCGACGCCTTCGAGCGCCACCTGGTGAAGGGCATCTGCGTCGACTCAATCAAGGCCGAGGCGAACCTCAACGGCGCGTACGTGAGGCTCGAGTCCGTCAAGTCGGACCCGTTCTCCGCCAAGGTGTCCATCGACGTGCGCCAGGCCGACGGCACGCAGAAGCGCAAGGCCGTCACCGTGAAGACCGGCAACGACCTCTACCAGAAGAGCGGCGAGAACAGCGACTACGAGAACGGTTGGGTCGTCAACAACATCGGCGCCGCCGAGGGCGACGCGTTCATAGAATTCCAGAACGGCGAGGTGCTCGAGCTCGGCGAGGCGCTGGGCGACGTCAACGAGGAGGTTGCCAAGCGCGCGCAGATCCGCCGCACCATCGAGGACCACCTGGCCCGCCAGTTCGAGCTGTGGCCGCGCGGCGTAAAGGTGCTCTCGCTCTTCTTCATCGACCGCGTCGACCGCTACCGCGTCTACGAGCCCGAGGTCCACGGCGGCCTGTACGCCCAGATGTTCGAGGAGGAGTACGCCGGTACCCTGAACTCGAAGGCGCCTCGTCGCATTGCAAAGGCGGCGGGGATCGGCAAAGGCACGTGGCTCGAGTGCTACGAGGCCGTCGGCGCCCCGCTGGTGCGCGACCCCCACGCCGTACACCAGGGATACTTCGCCAAGGACAAGAAGGGCAAGTTCAAGGACTCCAAGGGAGCCGCCGGCACCGCCGACGACGCCGGGGCCTTCGAGCTCATCATGCAGAAGAAGGAGACGCTCATCTCCTTCCCGGACGGCAAGGACGTCGACAAGGACGTGTCGTTCGTCTTCAGCCACTCCGCGCTCAAGGAGGGCTGGGACAACCCCAACGTGTTCCAGATCTGCACGCTCGTCGAGACCAAGGACAACCTCACCAAGCGCCAGAAGATCGGCCGCGGCCTGCGCCTGTGCGTGAACCAGGACGGAGAGCGCCTGTACGACCCCGAGGCGAATGTGCTCACCGTCATCGCGAACGAGAGCTACGAAGACTTCGCCAACGGCCTGCAGAAGGAGCTCGAGGCGGAGGACTTCAAGTTCGGCGTCATCACCCCGGAGAGCTTCACGAAGGTCACGGTCAAGACTCCCGAGGGCGTCGAGGAGCGCCTGGGCTATGAGAAGTCCAAGCAGGTCTACGACTACCTCGTCGCGACCGGTATGGTCGACGGCAAGGGCGCGGTTACGCCCGAGCTGAAGGCGGCGGCCGAGGGGGGGCAAGGTGGAGCTTCCCGCCGAGCTCGAGCCGGCGAAGGAGCAGGTCGAGGCGATCATCATTCACAAATCACAGAGGGTCCAGATCCGCGACAAGGCCAAGGAGGTCTCGGTCGAGTTGCAGAAGGACGTCACGCTCGACCCTGCGTTCCAGGCCCTGTGGGACCGCATCCGCCAACGCACGCGCTTCCAGGTCGAAGTCGACTCCGACAAGCTCGTTGAGCATGCCATCGAGGCGATTGACGGTATGCTTACCGTGCGCCCGCCCCAAGTGACCAGCGAGCGCGCCTCGCTGGGCATCGACGACGCGGGCGTGAGCGCCGAGGGTACGGGCACCTCCGTGGTGTCCGTTTCGGGAAAGGTGAAGTACGACCTTCCCGACCCGATCGCCGAGCTGCAGGATGCCGTCGGGCTCACCCGCGGCACCATCAAGGCGATCCTCGAGGGCTGCAGTCGTCTCGACGAGTTCGAGATCGACCCCGCGACGTTCCTCGTACAGGTCGGCGACAAGATCAACCGCGTGAAGAACGACCTCATCGCCCAGGGCATCAAGTACGTGCGCCTTCCCGAGGACGAGTGGTACACCATGCGCGACCTCGAGCTCGACGACTACACGGCCTACCTCGGGCAGAACGCATGGAAGCCGGACATGGCGAGCAAGAGCCTGTACAACTATGTGGTTTACGACTCGGCGGGGGTCGAGCGCTCCTTTGCCGAGGCTCTCGACAAGCAGGAGGAGGTGCTCGTATTCGCGAAGCTCCCTTCGGCGTTCAAGATCGACACGCCGCTCGGCAGCTACAACCCCGACTGGGCGTATGTCGAGGAGGCCGACGGCGAGCGCCGCGTGTACTTCGTGACCGAGACCAAGGGCGGCAAGAACGGCGAGCCCGCCCTGCGCGACGCGGAGAAAATCAAGATTGGCTGCGCCAAGAAGCACTTCGAGGCGCTGGACCTTGGAAGCGACTTCCGCTACAACGTGCGCACAACGTACCAGTACGAGGCGGTGAAGGCTTAGGATGTCGAAGCTGTTCGGAAAGATGACGCGAAAGCAGCATTGGGTGCCGCAGTTCTACCTGCGCCATTTTGCGAACTTCTCCGGGCAGCTTCATGCTTACAGCAGGCAGAAGAGCTCCTTCTTCCGCGCGAATTGCGAGAACCTTTGCTGCATGCGCGATCTTTATGAAGTCGAGCATGCTGATACGGCAGGCAATGCGACAGACAGATTCTATGCGCAGAACCTCATCGAGGTTAAGCTATCCGAGTTCGAGAACCGCATCGCGCCGCTTTACGATCGCTTTTTGGAACGCCAGAAAGAAGGGCAGCGCGAAGGCGAAGGGTATTCTGATGGGAAAGCCGCCGTTTGCGAGTTGGCGGCAAACATCATCGTCCGCCACCCTATCAGCATGCGTGTCGACAAGAAATGGTCACGCGAAGCTGCCGAAGAGCTGCTCAGAAACGTTCATCTGGCACCCCATGAAATCAACTTGCTCGATTGGTCGGGTTGGCGCGGGGATTCCCAAGCGGTGGTCGAGCTTTCTGCCGCCGCAACCATGCTCTTCTCAAACGACGGCAATGCGCCAGTCAACCGCATTCGCGAAGCTTTTCTCGCGAAGCGCTTTTCCATCCTTAAAGCATCCGTCGGCTCAGGGTTCGTCACGGCGTCGATGCCCATGTTCATCATCGGACCCGATGACGACTCGTATGATTTCGGTTTTGCGTATATACCGTTGAGCAGCGAGTATGCTGCGGTCTTTTCGGATGGCTCTCTATTTCCGCCGTTTGCGAGACTCGATTTTGCGGGCACCGAGTTCATGAACCGACTCCTTCTGCTCAATTGTGAGCATTGGGATGTCGCTATATCGAGAGGAAACGGCCCGCTCGAGCACGCAGTGCGCGATTGGGGTCAAACGGCCAACGCCAAATCTATCGAAGGGGATTGATTTGATTATCCGCAACCTAAGAATCGACAATCTTCGAGGAATTAAAAAACTCAACTGGTCGATCCCGGCCGATAAGAAGCTTATATGCATTATAGGTGCGGGCGATTCAGGAAAGACGACTGTACTAGACGCGCTCGATTGGCTTCTTGGAGACAGATGGAACCTCCCCATTTCGTTCAGCGATTACAGTGACGAATCTAAACCAATCGTTATCACCGCGCTCCTGACTGACCTTCCAGATGATCTAATGGCTATTGATTCTTGTGGGCTGCACTTACAGGGTGTCTCTGAAGACGGGAAGGTTGTTCCCGAACCGTTTGACGGGTGTGAGCATTGCCTCGTTGTCGAGCTTTCAATCAATATTGATTTCGAGCCAACGTGGTCGATTATTCGTTCCGATGGAACTCTTGCGGCATTTAAATCTTCCGCAAGAAGAAAACTTGGCGTATCCAAACTTGACGAACGAGTTGACGCTCATCTTCGCTGGTCGCGCAATTCGGCGCTAGGCAAGGTGTCACGGGGCACTGATGGAGCAGAAGCGGCTATGAAGGGCGCCACCCAGGCCGCTCGAGAAGCATTGGGCAGCATTTCTATGCCAGATGATTTTGCTCGCGTACTGGAAAACATCAGGGCCGGTGCGCAAGCTTTTGGCGCTGCGAGTTATTCCAATATGGTTCCAGGGCTCGATACATCGAGAGGCGACGGCTATGGTTCGCTCGCCCTGTATTCGGGAAGCGTCCCCGTCCACCGTTATGGACTGGGTACTCGCCGGCTCACGAGTCTTGCAATACAGAAGCTTGGTGCCATCGATAGCTCAACGCTTTTAGTCGACGAGGTGGAGAGTGGACTAGAACCGCACCGCGTTATCGGGCTAATCGAAACCCTGAAAGCAGACGCGGCTATTTCACAGGTTTTCCTTACCACGCACTCGAGCAATGCGGTAGAAAGCTGCGCTGCTTCAGAAATCGCAATATTGTCAAATCGAGGCGGAGATTCCAGTTGCGTTTTTGTGCCGGAGGAGTTGGAAGGGCTCCATAGATCGAGCCCGTCTCCATTTTTGGCCCGTTCGATCGTCGTTGTGGAGGGTCAGACCGAAGAAGGGCTCTATCGAGCATTTGCGGCCTATCGCGATGATAGGGCCCGCTCTCAAGGTAAGCCTACGTTAGCTGCCCTTGGAACATGCTTATGCCAAGGAGGTGGAGGGTCCAGAGCGGTTTCAAATGCGCAGGGGTTTGCTGACCTTGGATACAGAGTCGCTCTCCTTGTGGATTCAGACGATTCCACAACGAACGCCAAACTCAAGGGCGCCGAGCAATCTGGCGTGCAGATTTTTGCATGGCCCGACGGCTGGTCAACCGAAAACGCGCTATTCGAAGCGCTGGACAAGGAGCTGATATCCAAACTGCTTGCCTTTTTAATCGATGAGGAGATAGTTCCTCGTGAACGAATTAATGACGATTTTGCCCGCAACGAACTTGGCCTCTTCGATCCCTCATCGCCTGAAAAGCTATGGAAGGATCAAGCGGAAGAAGACGTAAGAAGAATTCTAGCCGCCTCATCCTCAAGAAGGACCGGAAACCGAAAAGGCTGGTTCAAGAATATTCCTGCCAGTATTGCGCTCGGTGAATGGCTGATGTCCTCAGCTTTAGAAAGCGAACGGTTCGTTCAATCTACTTTGTATAAGACCTACTTTGAGTTACTAAATACGTTTCCAGCGGAGAAGTAATGGATGTTTTGGACAACGCAACCAAAGGGCTAGCATCCGGCATTCTCTTAGAAACTCCCTGCTCCATCGAACTGCCAGCCGGAACGGGGAAGACCCAGCTGATTGCCGCAGTGGCGAGCCTTGCCGGCGATCTCGGGAAGAGAACGCTGATCCTAACCCATACCAATGCAGGAGTTACCGTCATCAAAAATCGCCTTCGTCGTTTTGGGGTTAATCAATCGGCGTGCTCTGTAGCAACCATATGTTCTTGGGCAGAAAAGGTCTCACGTGCTTATCCGCTGCTGTCGGGAATCAATATCCAAATCGAGCGCACCGCCCCTGATTATTACAGCCAATGCGTCATGGGAGCTGCAAAGCTATGCTCGTGTGATGCGTTTGCATCCGTCTTATCGGCCAGCTATTCCTTAATCCTCATAGATGAATATCAGGACTGTGATATGTCGCAGCATCGCCTTGCGATTGCTCTCCGCGATGTAATCGGATCCGTCGCCGTTTTCGGCGACAGGCTTCAACGAATATTCGATTTCAAGGGTCAGCAATTCCCTGATTGGGCACTAGACGTTGAGCATTCCTTCGCTCCATTGGGGTCACTTGACCCCAAGCCTCACCGCTGGGCAAAGACAAATCCTGCTTTGGGAAAATGGTTGCTGGAATGCGTTAGGCCGGAATTGATGGCTGGAAGACGATTAGATTTCAAAACCCCCGGTATCACCAATGTGAAACATATCCCATCGAGTCCATCTCAGACGGAAATAATCAGAAGCGCATACGCAATGCGGCGCGGAAGTAAAAGCGCTGCAGTGCTGTGCCCTAATCTTCCTTTAGTTTTTTCCGAAAGAATAGCGAAGAGATTATCAGGGTCATTTGAGCTCGTAGAAGAAATGGAAGGCAAATTCGCAAGAGGGCGATTGATGTCATTTCCTTTGCAGGGAAGCTCTGGAAGAAAGGCAGAATGGCTTGCGGAGCTTATCCTCGAATGCCACTCGGGTCTTTCGAAGGTTCTCGATGGGCCAATTCTTTGCGCATTGCAGGAGGGCAAATCTCTAGACCGATACTTTTCTGCGAAGGCTCGCAAAGACCATGTCGACATGCTTATTAAGATTGGTCTAGTATCCCAAGATTTCAATAAGGCCACTTTTAAGGAGGCTTGTGATTCCATCTGCAATTGCTGCGGGTCCCATCTCGTAAGGCGAGAAGCCTGGAAGGACATTTTGCTTGCTATTGAAGCGTCTCTCGACACGGGAGAAGACCCCATTTCTGCATTTGAACGCATAAAGGCAAGCGATTGGCGTCAGCCATACAAACCGATTCCGTTTAAGGTTTCGCGCGTGCTTTTGGTCAAGGGACTTGAATTCGATAGCGTCGCCGTCGCCAAAGCATCGGACCAGAAAGCCTACTCAAGAGAAAATCTCTACGTTGCCCTGACAAGACCCACGCGCCAACTTGTGTTATTTGACTAGTATCACGCGCGAGAGGAGAACAACAGTTTTGCAGGGGGTGCGGACGTTTTCTTGACCGCTTACGAAGCGTGGTCCAGGGGACTGTCGGAAAGTGTGCAAGATTCTTGACGGTATCTAACCCCAGATACGAAAAGAGCCCAAAGTATGCTTCAGTGAGAGGTATGGAGGCTTTACTGGCGCCATTTCAACATGACAAGCATGTTGAATGAGTTCTTTCGACGGCTCGCTGTGTTCTTCATCGGTTTTCAAGCCTTGCTGAACCTTTGTGAAGATGGATATTAGCTTGCCGTTGGGGCGCTTTGCGTAATACGAGTTGCTACGCCATCGGTTCTTTGTGGTGCTATTGATGCTCAAAATGAAAACAAGCATCAAGCCATCATCAAAATTAGACAAAAAGAGCCTTGCGGGCATTATCCACAAGGCTCTGAACTGGTGTTTTATGCTTTAAAACCCCGAAATCTACTCCCACTCAGTACGACGAGAATCACTTCTCGTCTATCTGGTGGTGTCTCGCCCACAAAAAACGGACGCAACGGCACTCTGCGGTACGCCACGGCACCAAACTGGGACAGCACTGCTCTCTTCCATGAAACTCAAATTCAACTCAGTGGTGTTGAGTTTCATTTTTGTCCCAGTTGCCGGCTGCGGAGCGAAAACGGCTGATTCGATCCCGAAATCAGTCCAGCTCGACCTGAAAAGCGGCTTGCCACCAGCGTAAGTTGCAAGTGGATAATCGCAAGTGGTTTACGCTTTGAGAGTAAAATCGCAGCTCAACGCAATAAGCCGTCTGAAGTATTCGTTTGGAATAAATGCAGGTGGCTTGTTGCTAATCGGCTAAAAGTTGAAATTACTCTCTGCTGAGACAGTTTGTCCCAACAGGGAGCTGACCTCGAGAACTACAGGCTTTGAATTTCCGTACGGAACTCAAAATGGGTTGAAGGGTCCTCGTCGGGATCGTCTTCCCAGTTGACAGACTCATCGTACAAGAGGTTCTCGATTCTCTCGCCATTCTTGAGAACTATCATTTCGGAGAACCAGACCTCCTTGTCGAGCATGATGATGCCCGAATCCGTATGGAGGGCGATGGCCTGTGGATACTCAAGCTTTGCGACCAGGGGGCCTTCGCCATAGATATCTGCAACGTTGTTGACAACGGTAACAGCGACGATAGTCTCGTTGACTTCGAACGTGGTCGTATCAGCCCCCACTTCGGGGATGCTGAGCATTTCCTCCGAAGATTCAACAACTGACAGCAAGCCAAACTCCTCGAGCGTGCCGAACTCGTCAACGACGATGTTGTTCAGGAAGTTGTTGACGTCGATGTCAAAGCCCTCGAAGTGCAGGCGGACGGTATTCCAGCTGTTGTCGGGAGGAGCCGCCAGAACTGCATCGATAGTGAGCAGCTTGGAGCCCTTCATCTGCTTCAGGAGCAGCTCTTCTGCGTGGTTGAATCTTTTATTAGCGTGTTCCATTGCCATCACTTTCCCTTTCTGACGAAGTGTATCTTCAGGGACTTAATTCCAGGAGCGTTCCTCGCTTTCAATTCGACAACCGGGGATTTGCCCTTCGAAGAAGAAACAAGTCTATGGGAGACGATGCTGCCGTCTCTCATCCTGTACATCATGCCTTTGCCCTCGGTTGACATGGGGCTACCACACTCGGAGTTCCAGGACGGTCGTATACGCACAGCTCGATGTGGGTTGAGGCCCTTGGCCCTTCGTGCCGGAGAGGCACTTTCTTTCGCAAGGAAAAAGCCATTTGGCAAATCCGTTGCATCCGAATCGCCCTGTCTGAGGGCTAGACCGGTATTTCTAATGCAGGGAAGTTGCGAATCTACGACTTCCCTGCATTATTCTGCCTTCCTTCTCCTTCTTCCGTAAACCGCGCATGCCTGCTCTGTCTCGGAACCCTTCCTTGATTAATGCAACGAAAGAGATATAATCTCATTCAACGATTCGAAAGGAAAAGGAAATGCTACTGAACTTCACCGTGGGCAATTGGATGTCATACCGCGACGAGGCGTCGCTGAACATGGTCGCCTCGCTCGAGCGCCAGCATGCTCGGACGCTGGCCAAGATCCCCGGGTTCCGCAGCAAGAAGGCCCTGCCGGTTGCCGCTGTCTACGGAGGCAACGCGTCCGGCAAGACGGGCCTGTTCAAGGGGATGGCCGCGCTCAAGCACATGGTCACGGGCGAAATCGGCGTGGACGAGCTCCTTCCCATAGAGCCCTTCATGCTAGAGAGGGAATCGGCATCGGAGCCGACCGTCTTCGACGTCACGTTCCTGGCGGGCAGGACCGTCTACCGCTACGTCGTTGAGGCGACCCTGGATGGTGTTTCCTACGAGTCGCTCGAGCGCGTGCTCGAGAAGGAGAGTATCGACATCTTCGAGCGCGACGAGCTTTCGGAGGACGGCAAGTACATCTTCAACGAGTCATGCCTCGGTCCCTCCGACTTCCTGGAGTTCGTGGGCAAGTCGACCCGCCGCAACCAGACCTTCCTCGGCAGCGCCGTCTCCCAGAACGTCGAAACGTTGCAGGAGGCCTACGATTGGTTTGCCGACACGCTGCAGCTCGTAGGCGTGGAGTCCCATGCCTGGACCTTCGCCAACGCCGCGGGAACCCGCGAGGGCTTCTTCGAATATGCCGAGGACACGCTCTCCCGCCTGGACACCGGTATTTGCGGGCTGACCGGAGAGCGCCTCGATCTCGACGCGCTGCCGAAAAGCGCAAAGCTTCGCAAGAGAGTGGCCGGGCTCGAGGCCGACGAGATAATGACCTTGGTCATGGAGAAAGCTCCCGGTGACTACGGCTTCGAGATGATAACGGTGCACGTGGACGATGGGCATCCGGTGGTGGAGCGCATGCGCACCCTTCACCAGGGCGCGGACGGCGAGAAGCGCAGCTTCGGCCTGGGGATGGAGTCCTCCGGCACCCAGCGCCTGATGGGGCTGCTGCCCATGCTGTTCGACCTGCAGGGGTCCGATGACGCCGTGGGATCCAAGGTGTACGTCGTGGACGAGCTGGACCGGTGCCTGCACACCATGCTGACCACGCGCCTGGTGGAGGACTTCCTGGCCACCTGCGGGCCCGACACTCGCAAGCAGCTGCTGTTCACCACCCACGACCTGCTGCTCATGGACCAATCCCTGATGCGCCGCGACGAGATGTACATAGCCCAGCGCGGCGTGGACGGCAAGTCCGAGCTGGTCGGGCTCACCGAGTTCGACGGCATCCGCTACGACAAGGACCTTATCCGCAGCTACCTGGACGGCCGCTTCGGCGGCATCCCGATGCTGCGGGAGGAGGCGGCCCGTGGCTAGGAGATCAAATAAGGAATCGCTCAAGCGAAAGACGGGCGGCCGCGAGTACCGCGCCGTATGCTGGGTGAGCGCCGAGGGGCAAACGGAGAAGGACTACCTGCGCATGGACGCCTTCAAAGGCGCATCGATGGCGGTGAAGTTTCCCAAGGACGTCCACCCCGACAGGCGCAACCCCGCAGCGGTGCTCAAGCGCTTCCAGAAGGCGATGCGCACCGAGGACTTCCGCAAGGGAGACGAGGCGTGGATCGTGGTGGACGTAGACACCTGGGGAGACGTCGAGTTCGCCGAGCTGCTCTCCTGGGCGGCGAGCGACCCACGGCATCACCTGGCCATCAGCAACCCCAAGTTCGAGCTGTTCCTGGTGATGCACTTCGAGCGCGGCAACGGCTGCACCACGCCACAGAAGGTCGATGCCACCCTCAAACGCTACTGGCCCCGCTATGACAAGCGCGTGAGTGCCACCCGTTTCTCCCTCGACGAGGTCAAGTCAGCCGTCGAGGCGGCAAGAATGAAGCGGGCAGGCTGCCAAGACGCCTTCCCGGCGCCCGGCATGACCGACGCCCACCTGCTAGTCGAACGGCTGATTGAAGGGATGTAGGAGGCCAGATATCTGGGCTCAGGTTCTTCGAGGACGGGAGCGTGAAGAGATGGCTTTTGAGGCTGAGAGAGATTGACGGTGGGGGTGCCAATGAGTGACGACTTTAGCTTCAACATAAAGATACCTTGCGATGAGGATGGGTTTGTCTTATTGCAATGCCCTCAATGCGGCGAGTTCTTCAAGCTGAGACCGAATGATTACGAGTCGGATGACGTTTTGGAAGTCTGCTGTCCAGCCTGTGGCATCGTGTCCGACAGTTATCTGACCGAGGACGTCGTCGATCTTGCGATGACCATCGCGAAGAACAAGGCTTTCGAGGCGATTCACAAGGAGATGAAGAAGCTCGAACGGCAGACCAAGGGCAAAGCAGTGTCGTTCAAGGCGGGCAGACCACCTAGACCTGATGACGAGCCTGTCTTGCAGCCTCCTATAGATGCGCTTGCCATTACGACCTGCAGGCACTGCGGAATGCAGTCGAAAGTGTCACGCCTTCTTTCAATGTCGATGTACGTGTGTCCGTTATGCGGGGTGAGCAATTTAATGATCGATAAGACCGATTTCAAAAAGACCCTATATCGCTTCAACCATGAAGCTAACATCCTCTTGCGCTCGAACTGGGAAGAGTCGCCTGCTCCCTTCAAGCGGTTCCTTGACCGCATTGAAGGCGAGCCAGTTATCAAGGAATACCTCGATAACTGTGTCAACAACCATACGCCTGAGGGTTTCGGTGCTGATGAAGACGTTCGGGAGGTAGCGGCGCAACCTGGGGTAACCTTCATAAATTTCAGCACAATACCCGAGGAAGAGAGCGCAGAGGTCTACCTCATCCTCAAGGCGGTGATTGCGCAGGACATTCATGGTAGAAGCTACTTCTACTACACCTTTGCGAGTGGAAACAAGTATCCCGACATGTACAAGGGTTTCTTGGACAAGGTCGTGTGGCGCCTTATCGCGAACATAACTGAGCACTTGACCATGATTGGAATTGAAATGGGACTCGACAACAGCGACTCCGTCACCAACAATATCGGCACTGTTCAGAACTTGCAGATGAATCAGGCGGCTGGTGGTTCGACCATCAATGCCACTCAAAACAATGGCATAAACGAAGCCCAGCTGAGCGATTTGCTCAACGCTATACTCACCGCTGCCGAGGATGAAATAGAGGATACGGAAAGCGTCGAAGACGTGCGCGATAGCGTAGAGATCATTCGGGTGCAGATGGAGAGCGGCGAGCCGAAACGTGGTGTGCTCAAAGGCACGCTTAGCGTTCTGCATGGAGTTAACGGTGGTGTGCAATTTGTTGCAGCGCTCGCGCAGATTATCGAATTCATTAACATGAGCGGCTTCCAGTTCCCTCTGCCTGGCTAAAGACTGCGGCCTCAACATAGTCGTCACCTTGTGACACGCTGCGACGATGTCCGTACCAGTTTGGTGCGGGCATCCTTATGTTTGCCCGCCTTACGAGACGAAAGGCAGGCAGGAACATGGACGGTGAGACCAATGGCGGCCAGGAAGCCACTTTCGGAATAATCCGGGGCCGTTTTCCGCCCGGATTCCGCCCGGCTCGGCATTCCGAAACCGCCTTCGGGACGCCTTCCCCCGGCGTTTTCGGATGGTTCTTTACTCCCTATTTCTGACCTGGCGTTTTGCGTTTTCGGTCCCCAGAAAACAGGGGGTGATTACAAAGTGATTACAAACCGGCCCCGCGACGCCCGCCGATCTCGCGAGGATAATATCGGGTGGCTTGCAAAACTGCCTCTGGGTCAACGCGGTTGAGCGTCCCTTAGTAGCCCTCAGAAGCGGGCTCCACCTTTTCGGGATAATCCGAATCGGTTTGCGCAGGTAAACAGGCAGAAAAGAGCCCCCGGAAAACCTCGTTTCCGGGGGCTCGCGCCCTTCGTTATTCCTCGAAGTCGCCGGTGGTTGTGTTCACCATCAGGTACCGTCGTTGACTGTTAATAGCTAAAATAATCCCAGTTCAAACAGCATTTTTTGGTCAAAAACTTATTCCCACTCGGTGGTTATAGTTTTGCCGTCTCGTCACTCCAGTTGCACCCAGTTTTCGGCGGCATCTCGAAGTGAGTGCCGCTGAATGACGCGACGTCGCGTTTCATCGGCTTCGGGGACAAAAGCTGGGACAACTTCAAAAACCATTTTCAAACTCAGAGTATTGAGTTTTTATTTTTGTCCCAAGGGGCACGGAGAGCCGCCTTTGGAGGCTCGATATCGCCGAAAAACGCCCGTTTTGAAACTCAACCGCCTTTGAGCCTGCAAACCACCAGCTTCAACAGTAAGTGAGTCGACGCGGGTGGCTTACGAGCCGTTCACAAAACCGCAGGCCACAGGTCTTTGTCAACGATAAGCAAAGTGAATAGCCTCAGGTGGCTTGCCCATGAGTTGGCGTAAGCCTGTTTAGCAAAAGGCTAATCGGACACGACAGGCCGCCCGCATGGCGACGGCGTTTCCCGTGCGGGCACAAACAGCCCTGCGTGCCCTGTCGCGCGATATCCCAATGCGACGTTCAGAACCCTACCCGCCAAGCAGCCACCTCGCGAAATTCAGCACGAGCACGCCCTCCCGGGTATGGGGCTCATGCCTCGTGCGAGTGATGAGAATCTTCGGGAATGCATCCCCGATGGATAGAATCGGCGCAATCTCCCTCTCGAGCGTCGAATCGGCGCCGATATCGTCGCTCACATACACTTTCCTTCCCGGTTTCGAAACTTGGAAGGCAGTATGCGCAAGGATGCGTCGAGGTGCGATCCCAGTCGTACCATGCCAGCAGAGATGTCGAGGCACATTCGTTCATGCTGCAATGCGGGCATCGGAGATGAAAAACAGCCCGTCGGGTAGTCATGGGCGTGCGGGAGCCCGCATCAGTAACCTGCCTCCTCGGTTGTCCCTTCTTTGCATGGTCGTCTACATAAAGGAGGAACCAGCCATGCAGATCAGCATGCTTGCCCTTCTTGGGTCACGGACCGGGGAGGCGAGGGCCTCCGTCGGGACCGCCCCGAGCAACCGGCATATCCAAGGAATGACAAGGCTCGATCGCTGTGCTGGTCAGGATGCCGAAGCGGGCCGTCCGCCAATCGGAATGCGGGTCAGGATGCTGCAACGTGATTCCAGCTGCAGGATACGGCTCCTTTGCGGTTGCCGCAAAACCTGCTGGCAACATTCTTACTATCCGAATGATGTACGCATCCCTTGGGATCGTTTCGCCTGACCAGGGCCATCTTCAGCGCCTCATCGGCCAGCTCGGCAGGCGCCTCTTCCACGCGTAATAGCCCTGGCGGGTCACCTATGCAACCAAAGATACAAAAGGAATCGAATGGCCAGAGAGGATTGCCCTTTCCGATGGTCGATTCTTGACAGGCAAACTCAAGCCTCGTTAATATTACATGGTTTGCCAGACCGAATTAACAAAGGAGGGGTGTCGTGGTTGGTCTTTTCCGCACGTGGATGAGCGCCTAGAAAGCGGCGCTGTTGTGGCGTCGCGCTGTTTTTCTGCACGCCATTTCACGATTGGACATAACCATGATATTTGAAACCTCTCGGCGCAGGTCTGTTTCGCTGTGCCATTCATGGCAATTTAAGATTTGTTTCGTATGGGGCGGGGAGCTCGTGTCGACATTGACGAGCTTGATTCTCCAAATGGGTCTCATTTGGCATATCGCCCTCACGACAGAATCATCTTCCCTCCTCTCCCTGGCATCGTTAGCAGGCTTTCTGCCGATTGCTTTGTTCGGAGTCCTTGCGGGCGCCGTTGTCGACAGGCTGCCTTTGAAACGTGTTCTCATCGGCGCCGACCTCTTCGTTGCCGCGGTGGGCGCCGCCTTGGCGATTGCCTCGTTGGCCGGCAGCTTACCTGCGTGGTCAATACTCATCGCCCTGTTTCTCCGCGCAGCTGGCACTTCGTTCTACACGCCGGCCTCCCAATCCCTCACGCCCCATCTCGCCCCGCCAGAGCATCTCGTTCGCCTATCGGGAGTGATGCAGGCGATTCAGTCCGCCGGATACATTCTTGGCGCCGCGCTCGCGGCAGTGATTTATCCTGTGGCGGGCATTACCGCCATGATTGCCCTCGACGTGCTGGGGGCGCTTTTCGCTTCTCTAGCTGTCCTCGCCGCTCAGATAGACGCAGGAGGACTCGACGAAGCCGACCGCAGCTCGTCCTTTTCCAATAAAGTTCGAGAACTTTTCTCTGAGATTTCGGACGGCTACAAGCTGATCAGGGGATACAGGGGGCTGTTCGCCCTTCTTTGGTGCGGGTTCGTCTTCGCTTTCGCGTTCTCCCCACTCGCGGCATTGTTCCCAATAATGACCTTGGGACATTTTGGCGGTAGCACGGGGGATGCTGCTTTGGTGGAGGTCCTTTTCTCCGCAGGCATGCTGGCTGGGTCCGGCATTTTGGCGGCCACGGGAGGGTTCCGCAATAGGTCGCTCACCATGGTCGCCGCGATCGCCGGCTTCGGCGTCGTCGCAATCGCATCCGGATTGCTCGGCCCGTCGCTGTTCGCCGTTTTCCTACCGGCGAGCTTTCTTATGGGCGCATGCTCCCCGTTGTACGCGGGAACCCAGACTGCCCTTATGCAGGAGCAGATACCTCCTGAGTACCTAGGCCGCGTTTTCGGCCTCTACGGAACCATCATGGCGTGGGCCATGCCCATGGGCCTCGCGGCCCCCTCCGTTTTTGCGGATCTGCTTGGAGCTCCGTTATGGTTCGTCGGCTCTGGAGCGACCATGGTACTGCTTGCGATGGCTATGCTGCTTGCTCCGAGCGTCCGAAACGTGGGGAAAAGAGATACCGGGCGGATTCAATAGCCCAAGTATTCGAAAAAAAGAGGCGGCAGCCATCGGTTCACGCGTCAGCCTTCAAGCCCTTGCGACGACGAGGTATTGCGCCGACATCCCACATCGCGCTCCTTATTCGTCGCCAACTATCATTTTCGGATTTGCCGACTTGCGCAAGGTCAAAACGCTCGCGCCGGCAATTGGGCAAAGGCGAAAAATCGACGTGAGCAATCTTTTTTGGCATGGCTGCGCTTCCAGTAAAAGGCTAATACACAAAAGGCGGTTCAACCTATGGAACTCATAGTCAAAGCTAAAGACATCTTTTTGGAATATGCCGGCCGCGATATCCTGGATATCGAAGAGTTGGAAATCTACTCCTACGATCGCATCGGCTTGGTGGGAGACAATGGCGCAGGCAAAACCAGCCTGCTTAAAATTCTGAGCGGCAATCTTACCATTGCGGACGCCGACGTCAGGCGCTTCGGCAGCATTGCCCTCATCGGCCAACTCGATGAACTCGACCTTGATGCGGCTCAGGACAGTGGTGAGATGCTCTCCCGTCTCAACGTCGCCGGAGTGGCGCAGGAGACGATGAGCGGCGGGGAGGAAACACGCGCCAAGATTGCCTCTGCACTCTCCCAGCATGCAAGCGCGATCTTCGCCGACGAGCCTACGAGCCACCTCGACCAAGACGGCATCCGCCTTCTCGTCGGACAACTCAAGGCATTTGATGGGGCTCTGCTCATCGTGAGCCATGACCGTCATTTTCTCGACCAGGTGGTAGACAAGATCTGGGAGCTCAAAGACGGCGGTATTTCCGAATTCTGGGGTGACTACTCCGACTATCTGCGACAGAAAGAAGAAGAGCGCAAAGCTCAGGCGACTCGATACGAAGAGGCGATGCGCGAGCGCGATCGCGTCGAAGCCGCCATCGAAAAACAACGGAAAAAAGCACGGCAGGTCGACGCCAAGCGGAAGGCTGCGAAAAAAAGCAACGAGTATGCAGGTCGATTGGGGCATCAGAAAGCAACCGGCACCAAACAGAAGAGGATGTACCAGGCGGCTAAGGACATGGAGAAGCGCCTCGAAGCGCTCGAAGGGATTGAGGCCCCAGATAGCATTCGCGCCGTGCGGTTCCGCCAGAGCAAGGCCCTGGAACTGCATAGTAAATTTCCCATCTCGGCAGACGATTTCAGCTTGAGCTTCGGCAACTGCATGCTCTATGACCACGCGAAATTCGAGATACCGCTCGGTGCCAAAGTGGCCATCACCGGTGGCAACGGTACAGGAAAGACCAGCCTGCTGAAGGCAATCGCTCGACGCGCCGACGGTATCAACATCTCTCCCAAGGCAGAGATCGGTTACTTCGAGCAAACAGGCTACAAGTTCGACGCCCGTCAGTCTGCGATCTCGTTCATGCAGGATGGTTGCGAGTACAGCATGACCGAAATTCGAGGCATCCTCGCCTCTATGGGAATCGGACCGCGCGACCTGACAAAGGACGTTGGCGTTCTCTCGGGAGGCGAAGTCATCAAGCTGCTACTCGCGAAGATGCTGCTGGGCAGATACAACATCTTGCTCATGGACGAGCCTGGAAATTACCTGGACATCAAGAGCGCCGAAGCCCTCGAGCAGATGATGAGCGCCTATGCCGGAACGATAGTGTTCGTCTCCCACGATAAGAGGCTGGTCGAGAACGTCGCAGACATTGTCTACGAAATAAAGGACACCAAGCTAGTCAAAATCTTTCAGCGCGAATAGCCCTAAATGAGCAAGAAATAATCCCCGAACGGAGACAAGGGAGTAAAACGGCAAAGAAAGAGCCTCCGTCCCAACGCAGGGAACGGAGGCTCTTTAATCGCTTTTACTCATCTCCGTCGCTGGTGGCTTTGTCATGACTCTCGTACGAAACGAAACTCAGCGGCATAGTGCGGCACTCAAAATCGCAGGTCAGAACCCTGTCGTCCTATTCCCACTCGATCGTCGCCGGCGGCTTGCTCGTGATGTCGTAGCACACGCGATTGGCGCCGGGAACCTCGGCAACGATGCGGCCGCTCACCTTCGCCAGCACGTCGTAGGACAGCTTCGCCCAATCGGCGGTCATGGCGTCGCTGCTTTCCACCGCGCGTAGGATCACGGGGCGCGCGTAGGTGCGCTCGTCGCCCATCACGCCCACGCTCTTGATGTCGGGCAGCACGGCGAAGTACTGCCAGCAGGCATGCTCGCTGTTGCGCTCGCCGGTTTCCTCGAACAGCCTCTGATTGTACGCGTCCAGCTCTTCGCGCACGATCGCGTCGGCATTCTTCAGAATCTCCAGCTTCTCGGCATCCACCGCGCCGATGATGCGGATGGCCAGGCCGGGGCCGGGGAAGGGCTGGCGGTGCACAATATGGTCGGGCAGGCCCAGTGCTGTGCCCAGCGCGCGCACTTCGTCTTTGAAGAAGTGGTCGAGCGGTTCGATCAGATCGAAATGCACGCCTTCGGGGAACGGGATCAGGTTGTGGTGGCTTTTGATGGTGGAAGCCTTGCCACCCGTCTTGCGCGCGCCGCTTTCGATGATGTCGGGGTAAATCGTGCCCTGCGCCAAAAACTTCACCGGACGGCCGTCCTGCTCAAGCTCCTTCGCCACGGCGAAGAACTCGTTCCAGAACTGTGTGCCGATGATTTTGCGCTTGGCCTCGGGGTCGCACACGCCCTCGAGCAGCTTCAGGTAGCGCTCTTCGGCATGCACGTGCACGAAGTCCACGTCGAACTGCTTGGTGAACACCTCTTCAACTTCTTCGGGCTCGTTCTTGCGCAGCAGACCGTGGTTCACGAACACACAGGTCAGCTGCTTGCCGATGGCGCGCGCGCACAGCGCCGCCACCACGGACGAATCCACGCCGCCGGAAAGGCCCAGGATTACGCGGTCGCTGCCCACCTGCTCGCGGATTGCCGCCACGGAATCCTCGATGATCGAGTCCATGGTCCAGTCGGCCTCAAGGCAGCAGATGTCGAACAGGAAGTTCTTCAACAGCTGGTTGCCGTATTCGCTGTGGCGCACCTCGGGGTGGAACTGCGTGGCGAACAGTTTGCGCTCGGCGCATTCCATGGAGGCCACGGGGCACACATCGGTGGCCGCGGTGATGACGAAGCCCTCGGGCACGCGGTTCACGGCATCACGATGGCTCATCCATACGGTCTGCTCGGCGGGGGTGTCGCCGTACAGGGCGCTTTCGCCCTGGCGCACGATCACGGCCGGGCCGTATTCGCCCTTTTCGGTATGGCCTACCGAGCCGCCCAGCGTAACGGCCATGATCTGCTGGCCGTAGCAAAAGCCCAGCACGGGAATGCCAAGCTCAAGCACGCTCGGGTCGATCTTCGGGGCGTCTTCGGCATAGACGCTCGCCGGGCCTCCGGACAAGATGATCGCGGAGGGGTTCATGGCGGAAAGCTCGTCGGCCGTTACGTCGCAGGGGACGATGGCCGAAAACACGCCCAGGTCTCGGATGCGGCGGGCAATGAGCTGCCCGTACTGCGCGCCGAAATCGAGAACGACAACCTTTTGCTCAGGAAACGTAGATTCGTTCATGTATTTGTTCCTTTTGTCGTGAGCTGGAAATATAGGGGCAAGCATAGCGCATATGCTAAAATGCCGCGTATAGAAAAGCGCGAAAACACACCTCGGGCAAACCTCGCGTTTCAATCTTAACAAGAGGTTTACACGGTGTTCGGCTCGCCGCGTATCGCATACGCGCCGCCCGCGCTATCTCCGCATCGCGCGTGTTCGCCCCGATTTGCAAAAAGCGTGCTCCAAGGCGCATTTTCTTCGGTGCGAACGGCAACGGGTTCGGTGAATCATGGCGGCGTAAAGCCGCTTTCGTATGTCTGCGCCGGTTCTGCGGGGTATCAAACCGCGATCACGAAGGAAGAATGTATGGTTCTGTTTGAAGCGCTGAAAGCGTTCTTGTTCGGTGTCGTCGAGGGCATCACCGAATGGCTGCCCATCTCCTCGACGGGCCACATGATGCTTCTGGACGAATTCGTCAAGCTCGAAGTTTCGGAGGCGTTCTACAGCACGTTTTTGGTCGTTATTCAGCTCGGCGCCATTCTTGCCGTCATCTTGCTGTTCTTCCATAAGCTCAATCCATTCTCTCCCCGCAAGAACGCGGAGCAGAAGCGCACCACGTGGAATATTTGGGCGAAGGTCGTCGTCGGCTCCATTCCTGCCGCCATCGTGGGTCTGCTGCTTGATGACTGGATCGAAGAGCACATCATGACCAACGAAGACATCGCGGCCATCGTGGTGTCCGTTGCCCTGATCGTCTACGGCGTCATCTTCATCGTGATCGAGCTGCGCAACCGCCGCCTGATTGCGGAGGCCAGCCAGCCTCGCGGCAAGCATGCGCGTACCGATGGCGAAAACCCCGCACCGGCGCGCATGGTGTCGGTCGATCCCAACGCGGAGGCGGAATACGACGCTTCGAGCGTCATCGCCAAAGTCAATACCTTCGACGAGCTTTCGTACGGCAAGGCGTTCATTATCGGTATCTTCCAGAGCCTGGCGATCATCCCCGGCACGTCCCGTTCGGGCTCTATCATCATCGGCTCCATGCTCGTGGGCACGTCGCGCACCATCGCCACCGAGTTCGCCTTCTTCCTGGCCATTCCCATCATGCTCGGTTGGAGCGTCTTGAAGTTCATCAAGCACGGCTTCGCCTACACCGGCATGGAATGGATGATTTTCGGCATCGGCCTGGTCACGGCATTCGTGGTGTCGGTCATCGCGATCAAGTTCCTGGTGGGCTACGTGAAGAAGCACGACTTCACCGTGTTCGGCGTGTATCGCATCATCCTTGGTCTGGTGGTTCTGGGCTACTTCCTGCTGATCGCTGTATAGCGATCGCGCAGCAACGTGTGTTCGGGCGTGGCTTTCGGGCCGCGCCCCTTTTGTCTGCCGACGTGCGGGTGCCCCGGGGCGCATCGGAGCCGCCGCGGCGCGGGTGTCGAAATCTCAGCATGCAACAGGAGAGTATTCATGGGTATCGTCGACATAGATTCTTTGAACGAAGCGCAGCGCGAGGCGGTGCTATGCACCGAAGGTCCGCTGCTTGTTTTGGCGGGCGCCGGCTCGGGCAAGACGCGCGTGCTCACGTATCGCATCGCGCACATGCTGGGTGATTTGGGCGTGCAGCCGTGGCAGATTCTTGCCATCACGTTCACAAACAAGGCCGCGGCCGAGATGCGCGAGCGTCTGGGCAGGCTCGTGGGCCCTGCGGCGCGCGGCATGTGGGTCTCCACCTTCCACAGCATGTGCGTGCGCATGCTGCGCACCGATTGCGAGAAGCTGGGTTTTGACAAGGGTTTTACCATCTACGATGACGACGATAGCAAGCGCCTGGTCAAAGACATCATGGCCGAGTTCGACATCGACCCCAAGCGCTGGCCGATCAACGCCATCCGCAACCGCATATCAACCGCGAAAAACGAATTGATCGTCCCCGGTGTGTTCGAGCAGGAGGCGCACGACCCTTCGGCGAAGGTTGCCGCCCGTGTATACAAGCGTCTGCAGGAGCGCCTGAAGGCCGCCAACGCGTTCGACTTCGACGATTTGCTGCTGTATACGTATCTGCTGCTCAAAGACCACCCCGATGTGCTCGAGGCGTATCAGGATCGTTTCCGCTACCTCATGGTGGACGAGTATCAGGACACCAACCACGCGCAGTACGCCATCACCAAGCTGCTTGCGGCCAAGCACAAGAACATCATGGTGGTAGGCGACGACGACCAGTCCATTTACTCGTGGCGTGGCGCCGACATTCGCAACATCCTGGAGTTCGAATCCGATTACCCCAGCGCCCACACGGTGAAGCTCGAGCAGAACTATCGCAGCTCGGGCAATATCCTCGCCGCCGCGAACGCCGTGGTGTCCAACAATGCGCACCGCAAGAAAAAGAAGCTGTTCACGGCAGCGGGTGAGGGTGACAAGATCAACGTTTACATGGCTTCCGACGAACGCGATGAAGGCCGTTGGATTGCCGCGGAAATCGAGCATCAGCGAAGCGAGGGCATTCCTTACGACGAGATCGCCGTCTTCTACCGCACCAACGCGCAGAGCCGTTCCATCGAAGACATGCTGCTGCGCGCGGGCGTGCCGTACCGCATCGTCGGCGGCACGCGATTCTTCGACCGTGCCGAAATCCGCGACGTCATGGCGTATCTGACGTTGCTGGTGAATCCGGCGGACGACATTGCCGCCAAGCGCGTGATCAACGTCCCGCGCCGAGGCATCGGTCGCACCACCGTCGAATACATCGATTCAGCGGCGCGCATGACCAATATGCCCTTCATGCTGGCGGCCGAGCTGTGCCTGGCCGACGAGCATCTGCAGATGCGAGCCCGCAATGCGCTTGGCGGTTTCCTCTCCCTGATTGAGGAAGCGCGCAGCTACGGCGGCGATTTGCGCAAGGTGATCGAGGCGGTCATAGACAAGAGCGGCATGATCGCGGCCTATGAAAACGAAGGGACTGACGAAGCACGCGGGCGCATCGAGAACATCAAGGAATTCCTGTCCGTCGTCGACGAATACGTCCAGACGCATCAGGTGGAAGACGAGCCGGAGATCGCCCGCGACGACGCTCTTGCCGCCGTGCGCCAGCTTTCGCCCGATTCCCTGGCCGACTTTATCGAATGGGTCCGCCTACGTACCGACCTTGATGCGGCCTCTGCCGAAGACGACCAGGCCGTCACGCTCATGACGGTTCACTCTTCTAAAGGCCTCGAGTTCGATTGCGTGTTCGTGGCGGGCATGGAAGAGACGTTGTTCCCGCATTCGAATTCTTCGCATGACGAATCCGGCTTGGAGGAAGAGCGCCGCCTGGCCTACGTCGCCATCACGCGCGCTCGCAAGAAGCTCTATCTTACCTGCGCGTATGCTCGCCAGATCTTCGGCGAGACCGCGGCGAACCCCATGTCGCGCTTCGTGTCGGAGATTCCTGCAGAGCTGCGCAAAACCATCGGCCTGGGAAGTTCGGGCTTCTCCGGCACGGGATGGGAGAAGCGCGGAAGCCGTCGCGGCATTTCCGGCAGCGGCACCGAGGCCGGCGGTGGCCGCGTGTTCGGCCAGTCCAGCGCGGGCGGCAGCAGGCCCCGTTCTGCAGGACGTTCAGGCGCATCGTCGGGTGGTTCTTCGTTCGCTGATTTCATGGGGTCGAATGCGTCGCGCACGTCGTCGCGCGGGTCCGAGGGTCGTGCGCTTGGCAAGGCGACTCACGGTTCGGGGGAACGCGTGCTTGGCCGCGCCAACCCCAATGCGGGCAAGAAAGCGGCAGCGCAGATGACCTTTGCCGTGGGGGATGTGGTTGACCATAAGACGTTCGGTCGCGGCCGCGTGACCAAAGTCGACGGCGATCTGCTGTATATCAAGTTCGCCAAAAACGGCATGACGAAAAAGCTGCTCAAGGATTATGCGCCCATTGTGCGCATAGATTCGTAAGGGCGTGCTCTTTACGGCAACGAGAAAACAGCGGACGTCCTGGAAACAGGGCGTCCGCTGTGCTTTTGTGACTCAAACGTGCGAATCGTTGCTGTGCTAATGCGCACACCCCTGGCAGAACGCGCATGCGGAGGGTGCTGCCGCAAGTCCGCCCAGCGCGCTCTCGCGCAGCTCGAAGGGGAGCGACCGCCCTACTTTATACATGGCGTCGACGGTCTGGTCGAAATCCACCAGATTGCTTATGCCCGCCAGCGCGATCTGCGCGGATACGAGCGCGTTGGCCACGCCGGTGGCGTTGCGTTTTTGACAGGGCGCTTCCACCAATCCTGCAATGGGGTCGCACACCAGGCCCAGAAGGCCGGCAATGGCGTTCGAGGCTGCGGCGAAGCACTGGCGCGGCGTGCCGCCGAACAGTTCGCATGCGGCCGAAGCTGCCATGGCGCTTGCTGCGCCAACCTCAGCCTGGCAGCCTCCTTCGGCGCCGGAGACGGTAGCGTTGCGCGTGATGAGGTATCCGATGCCTGCGGCATTCGCCAATGCGTCGACGATCTGCTCGTCGGAGAACTCGTGGATGTCCTGGCAGGCAAGAAGCATGGCCGGCAAAACGCCCGACGATCCCGCGGTGGGTGCGGCCACGATGCGGCCCATGGAAGCGTTGGTCTCGAGGACGGCCATGGCGTAGGTGGTCGCACGGGCGAGCAGCGTTCCGCACGGCCCGGATTCCTCGCCTGCGGAAAGCGCCGCCGCTTCGCCGCCGATTAGGCCTCCCATGGAGCGAACGGGGTCGCAAAGCGGTCCGGTTGCGGATTCCCGCATGGTCTTGAGGGCCTTGGCCAGGTAATTGCGCGTGTCATCGACGGCGATGCCGTTGCTTGCCAGCATGCAGCGTTCGCGGCGACAGGTGGCCTCGCTGATTGCGACCCCCTCTTTCTCGCAATAGGCCAGCATGGCCGCAGCGTTCGGGAAATCGAGCTTTTCGAACAAATCGGCCGCTTCCTTAGGGGAGAGGTCCGCGCCGAATCCCTTTGGCATGGCGCTTGACTGCGTTGCCTGCGGGGGCACGGCGTCGGTGGCGCGGTCGCTTTTGACGATGCGTACGTCGTAAATGTCGGGATGCTTGGCGATTGCGCGGGCAATGGATTCGTCCACTTCGTCGTCGGTCTCCATGATGGTGAAGGCGATGTCGCCCTTGCGTTCTCGGAAGAGGCTCGTGGTGGCGATGTTGACGTCGAAGACGTTCAGACATGTCGCAATGTGGGCGAGCACGCCTTTCGCGTCGCGCTGCTTGACGACGATGCTGTGGTATTCGCCGCTCAAGCGCACGTCGATGCCGTTGATGCGGCTGATGACCGCTGCGCCGCCGCCGATGCTCTCGCCGCGCATGCTGGTGATCGATCCGGTTTCGTCGGTCACTTCGATATCCACCGTGTTGGGGTGCTCGCACGGCTCGTTGGGGGCGGGCACGAAGGAGAAATCGAGCCCGGCTTTTTTCGCCAAGTCGAAGGACTCGCGAATGCGCAGATCGTCGGTGGCCATGCCAAGAAGGCCGGCCACGAGGGCCTTGTCGGTGCCGTGCCCTCGGTAGGTATGGGCGAAACTGCCGTAGAGCGTGAAGGTTGCCTTGCGCGGTTCGCCTGCCAAAAGGCGGCGGCACATGAGCGCGATGCGCAGCGCGCCTGCGGTGTGGCTGCTTGACGGGCCGATCATAATAGGGCCGATGATGTCGCGAATGCCGAGAACTTTCATCGCGCGTCCTTCCGAACGAGACGGGTTTTTACATGCTTCGCGCGCGGTTCGATCCGAGCGCGTCGCTGCCATGGTACACTGTTTGGTTGTAATTACGAGCGCAAATGCAAAGGAATCAAGGAGGAATCGCCCATGACAGCGCCCATCCTGGTGTTCGGTCATAAAAACCCCGATAACGATGCCATTTCGGCGGCAGTCGGTTACGCCTATCTGAAAAACGAGCTCGCCCGCGCCAACGGCGAAGACGCCGTGTACGAGGCGTGCCGCCTGGGCGGCTTTCCGCCGGAGACGGCCAAGGCTCTCGAAGAGCGCGGCATCGAGGCTCCTCGTCTGATCGAGTCTGTCGGCGAAGGCGACAAGGTCATCCTGGTCGACCACAACGAGGCGCTGCAGTCCGCTGACGGCATCGAGAACGCTGAAATCGTCGAAATCGTCGACCATCATCGCCTGGGCGGCCTTGTGACCGCGCAGCCGCTTCGCGTCAACGTCATGCCCGTCGGCTCCAGCGCCGCCGTGGTCGCGCGCGAATTCGAGATTCAGGGCGTGGAGCTTCCGAAGAGCATCGCCGCCCTGCTTCTGGGCGCCATGCTGACCGACACCGTCATCATGAAATCTCCCACCACCACCGATTTCGACCGCGCGATTATCGCGAAGACGGCCGAATACGTGGGCGTCGATCCGGTTGAGTATGGCATGGAAATCTTCAAGTGCCGCTCCAACCCGGCGGAGCTGCCCATCCATAAGATGGTCAACGCCGACGCCAAGGAGTTCGAACTTTCCAACGGCAACAAGGTCTACATCGGCCAGTTCGAAACCGTCGATTTGCAGGCCGTGCTCAATCGCGAAGACGAAATCCGCGAGGCGATCAAGGAACTTGTCGCCGAGAAGGGCTATCAGTTCGTGCTCTTCTTCGCCACGGATATTCTCGCTGAGGGCAGCCAGTTTATCGTCGAGGGCGATACCGATTTCGTGAATAGGGCTTTCGGCATCGATGTCACGGGCAAAAGCGTCTGGATGCCGGGCGTGCTTTCCCGCAAGAAGCAGGTTGCCGCTCCTATCCTGGCTCTCTAGACGACCTCCCTGCGCTCGCGCAGGCTGAAAGGAGCCGCGCGCGTATTGCGGAAACCCCTCGAAAGACCCCGTCGTTGACCGCCTCATCTCTTGGGCATCTGAGAATGTGGCGCTCGCGTCGGGGTCTTTCTTTGTCTTGGGCTCACGTCGCCGCGCCGCACGCCGAAGTCGCAGCCGTGCTCGGGGAAAAGGGGCATTCGGGCGCATTCTCGCATCGCCGCCTGCTCGGTGGAATTTCTACGCTGCTTTGCGAAAATCTCTATCGTTGCAGCTTGCCATAGTATGCTACTGGCCAATTGAAACGGTTGTTGCTCGGGTTGCTTCGAGGGAAGAGAGGCTTCGTCGGGCGAGAAAGAGGAGTTCGCAATGCATAAAATCGGCTTTCTCGGCTGCGGAAACATGGGGCGCGCCATTATCGGGGGCATCCTCGCGAAGGGTATTGTCGCCCCGGATGAGATTATCGCGTCGGCTCGCACGCAGGCTACCATCGACGCTGCGCACGAACGCTTCGGCATTGATGTGACGCTCGATAACGCTGAAGCCTGCAAGGCGTCCGTCGTCTTTCTGGCGGTGAAGCCGCAGATGTATGGATCCGTGATCGCGGAAGCGTCTCCTCATTTCTCTCCCGAGACCGTGCTTGTCTCCATCGCCCCAGGTAAGACCATCGATTGGCTTTCCGAGGTTTCCGGTCTTGCGAAGGTCGTGCGCCTGATGCCCAACACGCCTGCCGCGGTGGGGGAGGGCATGACCTCGGTCGTCATCGGAGAGGGCTGCTCCGCCGAAGACGCCGATCTTGTGCTTGAAATCGTCAATTCCTTCGGAAAGAGCGAACGCATCCCCGAGCATCTGATGGATGCCGCAAGTGCGGCTGCAGGCTGCTCTCCCGCGTATGTCTATATGATGATCGAGGCCATGGCCGATGCGGCCGTTCTTGAGGGCATGCCGCGCGCGCAGGCGTATCGCTTCGCGGCGCAAGCCGTGGTGGGCGCCGGCAAGATGGTGCTTGAGAGCGGTCAGCACCCCGGTGCTTTGAAGGATGCCGTCTGCTCTCCCGGGGGCACCACGATCGAAGGCGTGCGTACGCTTGAGGCGTGCGGGTTCCGTTCGTCTGTCACCGAAGCCCTTATCGCGACGGTGGACAAGGCGCGAAGCCTCTAGGCCGAAAAGGCGAAACCACTATGGTGTCGAAACGTACTAAAAACGATACGGCCGACGATCCTCGGGAGGCGGCACGCCAGCGGCTTGAGCGCCGCCGGGCGCGTTCCGGCGCGTCTTCGGGCGATGGAGACGATGCGCGAAAAGCGAGATCGTCCCGGTCTTCTGCGCGCAACGCCCGCTCGGGCACAGCTTCTTCCGATGTGCGAGTTATTCATATCCCTCGTCCGGTGGTCATAGCCGCGGGCGTTCTTTTTCTTGTGGCTCTGTTTGCGGGGGTCAATGCGATAGAGCATTCGTGCGCTCGCGAGAGTGCGGTCGATTTCGTCGAGGCGGATACCGAACAGCCTGCGCAAAACGAAGAGCCCGCCCCCGAGCCAGAGCGGGCCGACCTTTCGCTTCTTCCTGCCGATTTGCCGCAGGAAGACGTCGACTCCCTCACTGCTCAGGCGTCCGATTCTCGTATTGTCTTCATTGTGAACAACAGGCAGCAATATGTGGACGCTTTCGGCGAAGAGCGCGCAACGAAGCTGCTGCAGCTTGCGGCTCGGGAGCCTGATGCGGTGGATTTCGTGGCGTCGCTTCCCGATTCCTATCCTGCGTCTTCCGGAAAGCCGTACGAGGAGCAGGTTTCCAAAGGCAGCATTCCGCTGCTTTTCCAGTGGGACGAACGCTGGGGCTATGTCGAATACTGCGCAGGGCCGTTCGGGAGCACGGGATGTTGCCCCACGTCTCTTTCCATGGTGTACATGGGGTTGACGGGCAAGACCGACAAGACTCCGGCGGATATGGCGGAGCTGGCAACGCAGAATGGCTATGCGGCGGATGGCGAGGGAACCATCGGGTCGTTTCTGACGGACATGGCGCCAAGTCTCGGTCTGCAATGCGAATTCTTCGCACCCAGCTCGGCGTCGCTCCTGACGTATTTGGAAAGCGGCTACGCGGTCATTGTCAACGTCGGCCCGGGGGATTTCACGACGGCAGGTCATTTCTTCGTGGCCACGGGCGAGGCTTCGGACGGGTCCGTCAAGATACACGACCCGTATTCCAATGCGAATTCGTCGGTGACGTGGGATGCTGATGTTTTGGCGAATCAGTCCATCGCCATGTATGCGTTCAAGGCGCAGTCGTAGGGCGTCTTTCGGCTTCTCGATTCCGGGACCCGTGTTTGTGGCGTGCGCGTTCTCGACGCGGCAGGGTTCGAACGTGCTTTCGGAGCGCGTTTTCCTTCGGTCTGCCCCCTGCGACGTTCGCGATATCAAGGCTTGCGGTAGCGCTTTCTCGTGGTAAAGTATTCGACCATATTGCAAGCCTCAATCGAAGGAAGGCCGCTGATATGAAGAAGATTTTTACCAGCTTGCCCTTCATCTTGTTGGTATCCGTCGTTATCGGCATTCTTGTAGGCCTCGTTGCGAACGAGGCGGTCATGAACGTCGTGGTTACCATCAAGTATGTGCTCGGGCAGCTCATCACGTTCTGCGTGCCCCTGATCATCATCGGGTTTATCGCGCCGTCGATTACCAAACTCGGCAAAAACGTTTCGCGCATTCTCGGCGTGGCCGTGCTGCTTGCCTACGTTTCTTCGATCGGCGCCGCGTTCTTCTCGATGTTTTCCGGCTATGCGATCATTCCCAACCTTTCGATCGCCACGTCGGTAGAGGGGCTCAAAGAGCTTCCCGAGGTTGTTTTCCAGCTTGATATTCCCCAGATCATGCCAGTCATGAGCGCGCTCGTTCTATCGGTGCTTCTGGGTCTTGCCTGCGTCTGGGCAAAGGCAGATTCCATCGCGCACTTGCTTGACGAGTTTCAGCGCATCGTGCTCTCGATTGTCACGCGCATCGTCATCCCGCTGCTGCCGGTCTTCATCGCCACGACGTTTTGCGCACTGGCTTACGAAGGAACCATCACCAAGCAGCTGCCGGTGTTCCTGATCGTTGTGCTTATCGTCATCGTGGGGCACTATATCTGGCTCGCCGTGCTGTACGGAATCGCTGGCGCGTATGCGGGCAAGAACCCTCTGAAGGTCATCAGGCACTACGGCCCGGCGTATTTGACGGCCGTGGGAACCATGTCCTCTGCCGCAACGCTTGCCGTCGCTTTGCAGTGCGCCAACAAGGCCGTCCCGCCGCTGCGCCGAGACATGGTGAGTTTCGGTATCCCCCTGTTCGCCAACATCCATCTGTGCGGTTCGGTTTTGACTGAGGTGTTCTTTGTCATGACCATTTCCCAGATGCTGTATGGCGCCATGCCTAGCATGGGCACCATGATTCTGTTCTGCCTGCTTCTGGGCGTGTTCGCCATCGGCGCGCCGGGCGTTCCCGGCGGCACGGTTATGGCGTCGCTCGGCCTTATCACGGGCGTGCTTGGCTTCGACGCCACGGGCACGGCGCTGGTACTGACCATCTTCGCGCTGCAGGATAGCTTCGGCACCGCTTGCAACGTTACGGGCGATGGTGCTTTGTCTCTGTTTATGAGCGGTTATGTCCGCAAGAAGGGTATCGAGGAGAGCGAAGAGCACGTAGAGCTGTTCAACGCCTCCGACGAAACCAAGTTGGGCATCGGCTACGATCAGAGCGAGAAGGCCGCTGAGCTGAGTTCCGAGTAAGAACGTGGCTACGAGGCACCTGGTAGAATGAAGGCGTACAAGGGAGGATTGTTGAAAGGGGTCCCTATGAAGTACAGCAATATTCTCGTCCCGTACGATCACTCCGAATCGGCGAAGCACGCTATGTTCACGGCGCTTGAATTCGCGGCCGAAAACCCCGAGACGCATGTCACGGCGTTTTTCGCATCGCCCGTGCCTGAGTTCGAATCGTCTCAGTTCCTCGCGGCCGAGACGGTTTCGGGGGTGCGCCGCGTTTCTCCCGAAGAGCTGGCCGGCATGCAGCAGGATTATCTCGATTACGAGCGCGGGTCTCTCAAGAAGAGTCTGATCAAAGAGTTCGGAGAACCTCTTGTTGACAACGCCAGGTTCGATATCGCCGTCGGCCAGGGTAAGCCTAGCAAGGCTATCCTCGATTTCGCGAGGGATAACGGCGTCGACCTCATTATCATGGGCTGCCGTGGCTTGAACGCTGTTGCAGGCATGCTCGGGTCTGTGAGCTATGCGGTTTTGCGCAATGCCGAATGTCCTGTCCTGATTGAGAAATAGCAGCCTTTCTCGAGATTTGCGCGTTGGCCGCTCGACAGGTTTAGATGCGAAACGACCCGCCGATTTCGCGGGGTTCCCTTGGATATATCTATGCCAGGGGAGCTCTTCGCGAAGTCGGCGGGGTTTTTATTGCACAGGGCTTATACGTACCGCACATGAAGAATATCTTTGCAAGTTTTTTCGTAAAAATAGTAGTCATATATATCTAAATTACTAGATAAGTAGCATCTGAACAGGAATTTTAATTAATATGAAGTTTAGATACACCCGGACGCGTGGCGTTTGACACCCTATGCGTGCGATGCTAAAGTTCCAACCTGTGTCTGAAAGGATGCGTATGCTTTCGTGTGCGTATGCTGCGTGACCGAAGGCAGGATGACCGCGAATCCGCTGTTCCAGGGTTGAACAATGAGCAGGGGAGGCGTGCGAATCCGAGGAAAGAGCCAACCTCGTCAAAACAGGCTCGTGAATCCGTCAGGTAAGATTAAAGGAGAAGAACTTGCCTACTATTAACCAGCTGGTCCGTAAGGGCCGCGCCAAGACGGTCGATAAGAAGAAGACCCCGGCGCTCAAGGGCAACCCCCAGAAGCGTGGCGTGTGCACCCGCGTGTACACCACCACTCCGAAAAAGCCGAACTCCGCACTGCGTAAGGTCGCTCGTGTCCGTTTGGTCAACGGCATGGAAGTTACCGCTTACATTCCGGGTATCGGCCACAACCTCCAGGAGCACTCCATGGTGCTCATCCGCGGCGGTCGTGTTAAGGACCTCCCCGGTGTTCGCTACAAGATCATCCGTGCGGCTCTCGACTGCGCAGCAGTCAACAACCGCATGCAGGCTCGTAGCCGCTACGGCGCAAAGCGCCCCAAATAAGTAGGATTAAGCCGCGCGGGTTCTAGATAAACCTAATGGGCAACCGCCCCGAAGCGCGCACAGAACATGAAGGAGCATTATTATGCCGCGTCGTGCAGCAGCAGTCCGTCGTGAAGTTCAGCCGGACGCCGTGTACAACAACCGTTTGGTCACGCAGCTGATCAACAAAGTCCTCCTCGATGGCAAGAAGTCCATCGCAGAAGGCATCGTCTACGGTGCATTTGACATCGTTGCCGCGAAGACCGAGCAGGACGCCCTGTCCGTCTTCAAGAAGGCCATGGACAACGTTCGCCCCACGCTCGAGGTCAAGCCGAAGCGTGTCGGCGGCGCAACCTACCAGGTCCCGATGGAAGTCAACCCCCGTCGTGCCACCACGCTCGCCATCCGTTGGATCGTCGACTTCTCCCGCAAGCGCAAAGAGCACACCATGGCTCAGCGCCTTGCTGCCGAAATCATGGATGCCGCCGAGAACACTGGTGCTTCTGTCAAGAAGCGTGAGGACCTCTACAAGATGGCCGAGTCCAACCGTGCGTTCTCGCACTATCGCTGGTAGGGAAGGGATTTACTACCATGGCTAAATCCAACGCTTTGCAGAATACGCGTAACATCGGCATTATGGCCCACATTGACGCGGGCAAAACCACCACGACCGAGCGTATTCTCTACTACACGGGTAAAACCCACAAGATCGGTGAGGTTCATGAGGGCGCTGCCACCATGGACTGGATGGTTCAGGAGCAGGAGCGCGGTGTAACCATCACCTCCGCTGCTACCACGTGCTTCTGGAAGAAGGACGATGTCGAGTACCGCTTCCAGATCATCGACACCCCGGGCCACGTCGACTTCACCGCTGAGGTCGAGCGTTCCCTTCGCGTTCTCGACGGCGCTGTCGCAGTCTTCGACGCAGTCGCAGGCGTTCAGCCCCAGTCCGAGACCGTTTGGCGTCAGGCAAGCCGCTACGGCGTTCCCCGCATCGCCTACATCAACAAGTACGACCGCGTCGGTGCTGATTTCTTCCATGCAATCGACACCATGAAAGAGCGCCTCGGTGCTCCCGCGATCGCCGCTCAGATGCCCATGGGCGCTGAGGACAACTTCTGGGGCCTCATCGACCTCGTCGACATGACCGCATGGGACTTCAAGGCTGACGAGAAGGGCATGACCTATCCCGAGCAGCTCCCCGAAATCCCCGCTGAGTTCGTCGAAGAGGCTGCCCTGCGTCATCAGGAGCTTCTCGACGCCGCCGCTGACTGCGACGACGACCTCATGGAGAAGGTCCTCATGGACGAAGAAGTCACCGTCGATGAAATCAAGGCCGCTCTGCGCAAGGGCACCATTGCCTGCAAGATTCATCCTGTCTTCGTCGGTTCTTCCTACAAGAACAAGGGTGTTCAGGAGCTTCTCGACGCCGTCGTCGACTACATGCCTGCTCCGACGGACGTTGCTGCCATCAAGGGCATCAACCCCAACACCAACGAGGAAGAGGAGCGTCCGAGCGACCCCAAGGCTCCGTTTGCCGCCCTTGCCTTCAAGATTATGACCGACCCCTTCGTCGGCAAACTGACCTATCTGCGCATCTACTCCGGCACCCTGGAGTCCGGCTCCTACGTCAGCAACGCTTGCAAGGACAAGAAAGAGCGCATCGGCCGTCTGCTGCAGATGCACTCCAACAACCGTATCGACATCGACGTCTGCTCCGCTGGCGATATCGTTGCCGTCGTCGGCCTGAAGGACACCTCCACGGGTGACACCCTCTGCGACGAGAACGCACCGGTTATCCTCGAGTCCATGGAGTTCGCCGACCCGGTTATCGACATCGCCGTCGAGCCTAAGACCAAGGCCGAGCAGGACAAGATGAGCCTCGCTCTCCAGAAGCTCGCCGAAGAGGACCCGACCTTCCGTGTCTCCACCAACCATGAGACCGGCCAGACCATCATCGCAGGCATGGGCGAGCTCCATCTGGAGATCATCGTCGACCGTCTGCTGCGCGAGTTCAAGGTCGAGGCGAACGTCGGCAAGCCGCAGGTTGCCTATCGCGAGCGTCCTGGCAAGGAAGTCATGAACGCCGAGGGCAAGTTCGTCCGTCAGTCCGGCGGTCGCGGCCAGTACGGTCATGCGGTCATCAACATGTATCCGCAGGAAGCCGGCAAGGGCTACGAGTTCGAGAACAAGATCGTCGGCGGTGTTATCCCCAAGGAGTACATCCCCTCGATCGACAAGGGCATCCAGGATGCGCTCGAGCATGGTGTTTTGGCCGGCTATCCCGTCGAAGACATCCGTGTCGAGCTCATCGATGGCTCCTACCACGACGTCGACTCTTCGGAAGCGGCGTTCAAGGTTGCCGGTTCTATGGCGATCAAAGAGGCTCTGCGCAAGTCCAGCCCCGTTATCCTCGAGCCGGTCATGGCCGTTGAGGTCGAGACTCCCGAAGACTACGTCGGCTTCGTCATGGGCGACATCCCGTCTCGCCGTGGCCTGATTCAGGGCCAGGAGCAGCGTGGCAACGCCGTATCCATCAGCGCCAAGGTTCCTCTGGGCAACATGTTCGGTTATGCAACCGATCTGCGCAGCGGTACGCAGGGTCGTGCTACCTACACCATGCAGTTCGACTCCTACGAGCCCGTTCCCAAGGGTGTTCAAGAGGAAATCATCAGCAAAGCTGGCGGCAACGCTTAAGCCTTGGCTTTAATTCATGGAGGAAATGAAAGTGGCTAATCAGAAGATTCGCATCCGCCTGAAGGGCTATGATCATGAGATCGTGGATCAGTCCACCAAGCTCATCGTCGACACCGCCCAGAAGACCGGTGCTAAGGTTTCCGGACCTATCCCCCTGCCCACCGAGCGCAATCTGTACTGCGTCGTGCGCGGACCCCACGTGAACAAGGATTCTCGTGAGCAGTTCGAGATGCGTACGCATAAGCGCCTGATCGACATCTTGGAGCCGACCCCCAACACGGTTGATTCGCTCATGCGTCTCGACCTTCCTGCGGGCGTCGACATCGAGATCAAGCTGTAAGGAGTGTGTGACAACATGATCAACGCTATCTACGGCAAGAAAATCGGCATGACCCAGCTCTTCGACGAGAACGACCGCGTGGTTCCTGTCACCGTCATCGTTGCAGAGCCTAACAAGGTCTGCCAGGTAAAGACCGCTGCTACCGATGGCTACGAGGCCGTTCAGCTCGGCTTCGGCGCTGTGAAACAGTACAAGAGCGGCGACTACAAGATTAACAAGCCCATGGCTGGCCACTTCGCCAAGCAGGGCACCGAGCCTACCCGCTATCTGCGCGAAGTTCGCGTTGAGAACGCTGGCGAGTACAAGGTCGGCGATCTCCAGACCGTCGAGGCATTCGCTGAGGTCAAGAAGGTTGACGTTACCGGCGTCTCCAAAGGTAAGGGCTTCCAGGGCGTTATCAAGCGTCACGGCTTTGGTGGCGGCCCCGGCGGACACGGTGCACACTTCCATCGTGCTCCCGGCTCTATCGGCCAGTGCGCAACTCCGTCTCGCGTCTTCAAGGGCGTCCGCATGCCGGGCCATATGGGTTGCGACACCGTAACCGTCAAGAACCTTGAGGTCGTGCGTATCGACGCCGAGCAGAACCTGATTCTTGTCAAGGGTTCTGTGCCGGGCGGCAAGAACGGCATCGTCCGCGTTCGCATGGCTTAAGACCTACTTGTTATAGGAGATCACCATAATGGCAAAGATTGAAATCAAAGATGCCAGCGGCAAGAAGGTCAATGAGGCCGACTTGAACGCCGCTGTGTTCGGCATCGAGCCGAACGTGCATGTGATGCACACGGTCGTTCGTGCCTATCGCGCTGCCATGCGTCAGGGCACCCACGACACCAAGACCCGCGGCGAAGTTCGCGGCGGCGGCAAGAAGCCGTGGCGTCAGAAGGGCACTGGCCGTGCTCGTCAGGGTACGATTCGTGCTCCTCATTGGGTCGGCGGCGGCACCGTCTTCGGTCCGCATCCCCGCAGCTACGCCTTCCGCGTGAACCGCAAAGAGGTCAAGCTCGCTATGCGTTCCGCACTGTCCGCTAAGCTCGCCGACGAGCAGCTGATCGTGGTCGACGGCTTCAACTTCGAGAAGCCCTCCACCAAGCAGGCTGCTGCGGCTCTGAAGGCACTGGGTTGCGACCGTCGCACCACCATCGTTGTGGCAGACGACGACGTGAACGCCTACCTGTCTTTCCGCAACATCGAGCGCGTCAACATCATTCCTGTCTCCGAGGCCAACACCATGGAGCTCGTTGACAACAAGGTTCTGGTTCTGACCGCTGCCGCTCTGGAACGCCTTGAGGAGGTGCTCGCATAATGAAGGATCCCCGCGAGGTTATCATCCGCCCGGTTATCACCGAGCATAGCTATGACATGATGGCTAAGAACACCTTTACGTTCGAGGTGGCCAAAGACGCCAACAAGATCGAGATCGCCCAGGCTGTTGAGGCAATCTTCGACGTCAAGGTCGTCAAGGTGAACACCCTCATCGTCAAGCCGAAGCCCAAGCGCGTGCGTTACCAGCTCGGTCACACTCGCTCCTGGAAGAAGGCCATGGTCACCCTCAAAGAGGGCGATACCATCGAACTCTTCGGCTAAGCGTTACTGCGCTGCCATGGCGGGGGACTATGTGTTCTTCCGTCTTTCAAGCCCCGAGGCCGACGCCTCGGGGCTTTTTTCGTGCTTGGGCCCTTGCTGGAGGAGATGGGAATCGAAGGGCGTGCGGCTTCGTCGTCGTTCGAGGTGATGGTCGGTTACGCTTCTAGGATAAACTGCTGGTCGCTCATCCCATAAAACGCGCCGTTAACCGTAAATAAGGATAGAAAATGTTACAAAAACTTAACCGAGGTGAATCGCTTGTGCGATTCAAGGTATTCTATTGCGACATGAAAAAATGAATCACGCACCCGTTTCGGTGCCGTTTTTGCTGGCATATGCGCCGCTCACCGTAGTTGAATGGCGCATATGCTATGGCATTTCCTGCGGATCGGTAGAATTCGCTGCCATAGCGCTTTTTGCTCGAGCGTAAACGTGTCGAGCTTAAGAGAAATTGTCGAAAGGGAGGACAATGGAAAACAAGTTTGCTCTTGACCGCCGTACTTTCGTGGCGGGTAGTGCCGTGGCGGCTGCCACGCTTGGTCTCGGTATGTACGGTTGCGGCGGCGGCAGCGAAGAGGCTCCCGCTGGCGGCGAGGGTGCACCTGTCGAAGGCGGCGCTCTGACCGGCGCATGCGCTTACACCAGCACCAACTGCAACCCCATTGGTAACAGCTCTGCTCTTATGCTCGCTGCGACTTGGCACGTCTTCGAAGGCCTCTATGACCTCGACCTGCATACCTACAAGACCTACAACGCTCTTGCTGCCGACGAGCCCGTCAAGGTTTCCGACACCGAGTATGAAGTGACCCTGCGCGAGGGCGCTAAGTTCTCCGACGGCACCGACGTCACCGCTGCCGACGTCGTCAATGCATTCGAGATGAATATGGCCGACGCCACCTACGGCGCGTTCCTCGAGTTCATTGAGTCTGTTGCCGCTAAGGATGACACCACCGTCACCTTCACGCTGAAGTATCCCTTCGAGGCTCTGCTCAAGGGTCGTCTGAGCGTCGTCAAGGTCTTCCCGGCCGCCTCTACCGAGGACGACCTCAAAACCATGCCTATCGGTTCCGGCCCGTGGAAGTACGTCACCATCAATGGCGACGACGGCGGCACCATCGAGTTCGCTCCCAATGAGAACTACAACGGTTCCATGGCCGCTACCGCTGACTCCATGTCCTGGAACATCCTGCTTGACGACACCGCTCGCACCACCGCTTTGCAGGAAGCTTCCGTCCAGGTTATGGAGAATGTGCCCGACGCCAATGCCGAGCAGCTTTCTGCGGCCGGCGCAACCGTCGAGTACATCCCTGGCTTCAACCAGCCGTTCCTGATGTTTAACACCAAGAAGGCTCCGTTCGACAACCCGAAGGTTCGCCAGGCGTTCTTCTATGCTATCGACGTGGAAAAACTCATCTCCAACCAGATGGCCGGCCATGCGGACGTTGTCACCGGCTTCTTGCCCAAGTCCCATGAGAACTACCATGAGGCTTCCGTGGTCTATACCTACGACCCCGAGAAGGCCAAGGCTCTGCTCGCCGAGGCTGGCGTTGAGAACCTCGAGTTCACCATGGTCACCAATAACAACTGGGTCAAGGGTCTTGCCGCCCAGATTCAGAACGACCTCGCTGCCGTTGGCATCACGATGACCAACGCCGAGCAGAAGATCAACTGGTCCGAGTACGCTGCTCCCGAAGACGGTGCAACCCTCGCATACGACGTCATGCTCACCCCGGGCGACCCGACCTGCTTCGGCAACGACCCCGACCTGCTCATGAGCTGGTGGTACGGCGATAACATCTGGACCCAGGGTCGTTCCTGCTGGAAGGGCACCGAAGAGTGGACCCAGCTGCAGGAGCTCATGCAGGAGGCTCGCGAGGCCACCGGCGAGGACCAGCAGAGCCTTTGGAACCAGTGCTTCGACATTCTTGCCGAGCAGGTTCCGCTGTACCCGCTGTTCCACCGCCAGGTTGCTACCGGCTACCAGGAGACCATGATCGAAGGCTTCAAGCCTATCGCAACCACCGGTCTGGTCTTCCTCGGCGCAAGCGCCAAGGCTTAGTTTTCGCCTTATACGCCGGGTATCGCACATTTGTGCCTTAGGCAGGCCCGCCCCATCCGTGGGGCGGGCCTTTTCTCTGCGAAGAACGGATTTTTTGTCTGCGAGGAGCATAGGCGTCTCGTCCGCTTTGTCGGTGAGAGCCCGATTGTGCTCGATTGGCGCCTGTATGAGAGCGCCGTCTCATAAAGAAGGGAGCCGCCATGGAGGCGTCGAACAAGCCGCTTTTCTCTATCATGGGTGATTCCATAAGCACGTACGCCGGATGTAACCCCGAAGGCTACGATGTGTTTTACGAAGGGGAGCGCAGGGCGGCTACGGGCGTGTGCAGCGCATCCGACACGTGGTGGGCGCGCATGGTCGATCTTCTTGGAGGTCGGCTTCTTTCGAACGCTTCGTTTTCCGGAAGCATGGTCGAAGGAGCGGGCTTTCCTGCGGGAGACAGCCAGGAGCGCGTCGAGGCGCTGGGAAACGGCGACCTTGCTCCCGACGCAATTGTGGTGTTCATGGGGATTAACGACTACGGATGGGGAGGGGCGAAGGCCCAGGCTGCCGCTGGCGCGCGGGCGGTTCCCGAGCAATCGCGCAGGAAAGAGAGCGAGCGCCGCGTTGCCGGACGTGCAGAGGAGGGGGCTATCAAGGGTTTCGCGAAGGCATACTCTTCTATGCTTTTGCGCATTCGCGAACGCTATCCTGAGGCCGATGTTTGGTGCTGCACGCTTTGTCCAGGGCGCGTTGCGGGGAAAAACGCTCCGACGTTTGCATGGAGGCTTCGGGGAGTGCCGCTCGAGTCGTATAACGACGCCATCAGGTCGGCCGCCGTGGAGCACGGATGCGGTTTGGTGGATTTTGCCGCATACGGTCTCGATTACGATGCGATAGACGGCACCCATCCCACGAAGGCGGGCATGAGACAGCTTGCCGCGATGGCCGTCGACTCCATATCGTCCCAGTGTGGATTCGCTTCGTGCGAGGTCTCTTTGCTTGAAGATGCCTACGACGGCTTTTCTCTGCGTTCGCGCAACTGGTGCGAGAAAAACGATTGCATAGGCTGCGCCTGTGCCAAGGCTACGGGAAACGCGTGGTATCTCGTATGCGAGAACGAAGAGGGGAGCAGCCTCTGAGAGGCCGGGTAAAGGGGTCTGGCCGACGAGGTGTCCTCGAATCTGTGGAAATAGCCTGTTCACGCTTGCGTCTTTGTCAAATTTTTTGAACTTTTAACAACTTCGTATAAAATAATTCAGTTACGTATTTTCAAGGTTGCTCGGCCCGCGTTCCTCCGCTCGGACCGAGCTACCTTGGCGCACGGTAAGTCCAACGAAAGAAAGGGGGTCGAGGTGAGCAATTTGCTGCGTCTGATCGGACGGCGCTTGATCGCGCTTCCCATCATGATTATCGGCGTTACTATCCTCGTATTCTTCCTCATGGCTCTTTCGCCCATCGACCAGGCATATTCTGTCTTGGGTGAAAACGCTTCCGAGGCCCAGGTACAGCAGTACCGTGAAGAGCACGGTCTGAACGATCCCGTACTTGTCCAGTACGGTAACTTCATGGTCGGATTGGTTCAGGGCGACCTTGGCACCTACGGCGCGAACAGCGCTTCGGTTGCCGATCGTATTGCATCCGCTTTGCCCGTCACGCTTCAGCTGACATTCATGGGCCTTATCATTGCGGTCGTGCTTGCGGTCATCCTGGGTGTGATTTCGGCGTTGTATCGAGACCGATGGCCCGACCAGGTCATCCGCATCTTCTCCATCGCGTTTATCGCCACGCCTTCTTTCTGGCTGGCTGTTTTGTTGATCCTGCTGTTCTCTTCCATGCTGCAGCTTCTGCCTGCTTCCGGCCCGCTTCCGTCTTTCACCTCCGATCCCGGCGGATGGATGGCCCGTATGGCTATGCCCGCGTTCGCTCTCGCTGTTCCCGTTATCGGTCAGCTTACGCGCGTCATCCGTACGTCCATGGTCGAAGAACTTGACAAAGACTATGTCCGCACGGCTCTCGGCGCCGGCATCCCGAAGGGCATCGTCGTTGCGCGCAACGTCTTGCGCAACGCTCTCATCACGCCGGTCACCGTTTTGGGTCTTCGCATCGGATACCTGATCGGCGGCGCCGTCGTTATCGAGGTCATCTTCAACCTCCCCGGCATGGGTATGGCCATCATCTCCGGCATCCAGTCCAACTACACCATGCTGGTGCAGGGCGTAGTTCTGTGCGTGGCCTTTACGTTCATCATCATCAACATCATCGTGGATATGCTCTATATCCTGATCGATCCGCGAATCAGGACGGTGTAGCGGTATGGCTCAACTTAGGAAAAACCTCACGGAGAAAATGGAATCGAACCCGGGCAAAGTGCGCTTCCGCCGTTGGAAGGCCATGAGCATCGGCGCTCGCATTTCCCTGATCGTCCTTACGCTTATCGTGCTTATCGCGGCGCTTGCGAACTTCATCGCGCCGCACGATCCGTTGGAGATCTTCACGGCTCGTCAGGCTCCCGATGCCGAATTCATCTTCGGCACCGACGATAAGGGCCGCGACGTCTTGTCCCGCATGATGTACGGCGCACGCTATTCGCTCGTTATCGGCTTGGGCGCGACCGCCTTCGCTTTGGTATGCGGCTCGATCATCGGCGCCCTCGCTGCCGTTTCGCGCAAATGGGTCTCCGAGGTCATCATGCGCGTTCTCGACGTCGTCATGTCTTTCCCCGGCATCGCGCTGGCTGCAACCTTCGTCGTCGTGTTCGGCACCAATATCCCGTCGCTTATCTTCGCGATCGGCTTTCTGTACGTTCCCCAGATCGCTCGTATCGTTCGCGCGAACATCGTGAGCGAATACAACCAGGACTACGTCCGTGCCGTCGTGGTCTCTGGCGCCCGCGCGCCCTGGATTTTGATAAAGCACGTCGTGCGTAACTGCATCGCGCCTGTCATGGTCTTTACCATCGTCCTTGTCGCCGACGCTATTGTCTTCGAGGCATCGCTCGCCTTCATTAGCGCGGGCATTCCCGAGCCCACGCCTACGTGGGGCAATATTCTCGCCGACGCACGCGGCGGCGTTTTGTCCGGCCGTTGGTGGCAGGCTCTGTTCCCGGGCCTTGCTATCATGATCACGGTCCTGTGTCTGAACATTCTTTCCGAGGGCATGACCGACGCCATGGCAGCCGCTCCTAAGGCCGCCATCAAGCCGAGCGATTCCAACCTCAACAGCGACCGCGAGGCCGACAAGCTCGTTGCCAACCCCGTTCTGGCATATGAGGCCCAGGCTGAGTCCTTGGCGCAACGCCTTGCCGCTCTGAAGGAAATCGAGAACAAGCGCACCGATCGCTTCGAGGCGCACACCGACGCGGAACCCATCCTCGAGGTCAAGAATCTCTGCATCAAGTTCCCGCGCCACGGAGACGTCAACGTCGTCGACAATGTAAGCTTCAAGGTTCGCCCCCATCAGACCATGGGTCTGGTCGGCGAGTCCGGCTGCGGCAAGTCCATCACGTCGTTGACCATCATGGGCCTGCTCGACCCCAAGGCAGAGGTCTCCGGCGAGATTATCTACGACGGCAAGAACCTGCTCTCCATGACGGAGAAGGAGAAGAACACGCTGCGCGGCCGCGAGATCGCCATGATCTATCAGGACGCTCTGTCCTCCCTGAATCCGTCCATGCTTATTCGTGCCCAGATGAAGCAGCTCACCAAGCGTGGCGGCACTCGCACCGCAGAGGAGCTCCTCGAGCTTGTAGGCCTTGATCCGAAGCGTACGCTCGACTCCTATCCTCATGAACTTTCCGGCGGTCAGCGCCAGCGCGTCTTGATCGCAATGGCGCTCACGCGCGACCCGAAGGTCATCATCGCCGACGAGCCTACCACCGCTCTCGACGTGACCGTTCAGAAGCAGGTCGTCGACCTGCTGAACAAGCTGCAGGCGGAGCTCGGCTTCGCCATGGTCTTCGTCAGCCACGACTTGGCCCTGGTTGCCGAGGTTGCGAACTCCATCACCGTCATGTACGCCGGCCAGATCGTGGAGCAGGGTTCGGTTCACGACATCTTGACCAATCCTATCCACGAGTACACGCGCGGCCTTCTTGGTTCCGTTCTGTCCATCGAAGCGGGCAGCGGACGTCTGCATCAGGTTCCTGGGTCGGTTCCCAGCCCCGCAGACTTCCCGAAGGGCGATCGCTTTACCCCGCGTTCCAGCCATCCCGATGCCGTTTCGGACGTCCGTCCGATTCTCAAGAAGGACGGCGATTCGAATCACTGGTACGCCGAGCTGCCTGACGAAGAAATGGCGCGTCTCGGCCTGAAGCCGTATGGAGGTGAGCAGTAATGACCGAAACCAAAGCAGCGGCAGGCGAGCAGACCCCCATCATCTTCCTGGACGATATCCACGTTGTCTTTAAGACCCGTACCGGTTCCATCCTGCATCCGAACAAGGTGCATGCTGTCAACGGACTTACGCTGAAGCTCATGCCGGGCGAGACCATCGGTATCGTCGGCGAGTCCGGTTGCGGTAAGTCCACGACGGCGAACGTCATGTGCGGCCTGCAGGCCCCGACCTCCGGCCATGTGTATTTCAAGGGCGTCGACGTGACCAAGCGCACCGCGGATCAGCGCAAGACCATCGGCCGCGTTATCTCCGTCGTCTTCCAGGACCCTGCGACGGCGCTTAACGCGCGCATGTCCGTTCATGACCAGCTCATGGACCCCATGAACGTTCACAAGGTCGGCACGAAGCAGGAGCGCGAGGCTCGCGTGAAGGAGCTGATCGAAATGGTCGGTCTGCCTAGCTCCGTGCTGGGTGCGCTTCCCGGGCAGCTTTCCGGTGGCCAGCGTCAGCGCGTTGCGATTGCCCGTGCTCTTTCCCTGAAGCCCGACGCGATCATCGCCGACGAGCCCACCAGCGCACTTGACGTTTCGGTTCGTGCGCAGATTCTCAATCTGCTGTCCGACCTGAAAAAAGAACTCGGTCTGTCCATGGTCTTCATCAGCCACGACATCCAGACCGTGCGCTATATCTCCGACCGCATTATCGTCATGAACGGCGGCCAGGCGGTCGAGCAGGGCAAGGCGTCCGAGGTTTTCGAGAACCCCAAGGACGACTACACCCGTTTGCTTCTCGGCGCTGCTCCTTCGCTGCTCCATCCCGATCTTGGCAAATAGCCCTGTATCGTCTCGTTTCGAATACCCCGAACGAAATCAAGGCCCGCTTTTCAGCGGGCCTTTTTATGCGACCTTTTCGAGCGTTCTTGACGATAGGGGTGGAGGGACATATAGTCTTGCTGTTTATGGAAACCGAAGAGTAGAGGTAATCACTCATGACAGACATCAACTTCCACGGTGTTATCCCCCCGGTTGTCATCCCGCTGACCGAGGAGCGCACGCTCGACCTTGAGGCGCTCGAGCGCTCCATCAACCGCATGATTGATGCGGGCGTCGACGGCCTGTTCTTCCTGGGCTCCAGTGGCGAGGTTGCATTCTTGACTGATGCTCAGCGTTATCACGTGCTGCAGGAGGCTGTCGCCATGGTTCATGGTCGCGTCCCTGTTCTCGCGGGCATCATCGACATGGAAACCCTGCGTGTCGTCGATCAGGCGAAACGCGCGACGGGTTACGGCGTTGACGCGCTCGTTGCCACCGCTCCGTTCTACGCGCTCGGCGGCCCGAAGGAGACCGAACGTCATTTCCGCGCCATCCGCGAGCATACCGACCTGCCCCTGTTCGCATACGACCTCCCGGTTTGCGTTCATACGAAGCTCGATCCGACGATGCTCGTACGTCTGGGTACCGACGGCGTCATCCAGGGCGTCAAGGACTCTTCCGGCGACGACGTTTCCTTCCGCTGGCTCTGCCTTGAGAACGAGGACGCCGGCCATCCGCTGCAGATTTTCACCGGTCACGAGGTCGTCGTCGACGGCGCTTACATGTGCGGTGCGGACGGTTCCGTTCCCGGCCTTGCGAACATCGACCCCCACAGCTATGTCGAGCAGTGGCGTGCCTATCAGGCGGGCGATTGGGACAAGGTCCGCGAAATTCAGGACCACCTTGCACGCCTGATGTTCGTCACCCGCGTCGTCAAGGCCACGGTCGGCTTCGGCGCAGGCGTCGGCGCGTTCAAGACTGCCCTGTGGCAGATGGGCGTGTTCAATACGAACCAGATGCGCGAGCCCGTCCAGAAGCTCGAGGGCGAGGATGTCGAGGCTATTCGTCGCGTCCTTGAGCGCGAGGGTATGCTGTAAGCCTATGGACCTCGGAGCGAAAACACCATCTTTCGCCTCATGTGCCACCGCGAATGACTATCCATTCGCGGTGGTTTCTGTTGATGTGGGCGGAACGAAAATAGCCTGCGCGCTCATGCGCTACGAATTGGCGGATGTCGCGCCGCAGGATGTATGGAACGAATCCGTGCCCACCGAAGCGTCCCGCGGCGGTGCGGCGGTGCTCGAGAGTATCGTCGGCCTTGCGGCGGCGGCTGTTGAGGCTTCCGCTGGTCTCGGCCTGAAGGTTGCAGGCATCGGTGTCGGCACGGCGGGCAGGGTCGACGCGAAGACCGGATCTATTGCCTACGCCAACGAAATCATGCCTGGCTGGACCGGGCAGCCGGTGGCGCAACGTCTGCGCGAGGTGTTCGATCTTCCCGTGGCCGTACTTGGCGACGTCCAGGCGCATGCGCTCGGCGAGGCTCGCTGGGGTGCGGCACGCGGCGCGCAGACGTGCATCGTTATGGCTCCGGGCACGGGGCTTGGCGGCGGCATCATCGTCAATGGGCGCATCGTGCGGGGCTGCCACGGTTTTGCGGGCGAGATCGGGGCAACGCCGAATACGCTGTGTGCAGGGGATGGAAGCCTCGAATCGGTTGCGTCGGGGGGCGGTATTGAGGCCCGTTATCGCGTTCTGACGGGGCGTTCTTTAAGCGGTGCTGATATTTCGTCCCGTGCAAACGATGGGGAAGAAGCCGCTGTCGAAGTCATTTCGAATGCGGGCCGATCCTTGGGCATTGCGCTTGCGGGCTGGGTGAACATGCTCGATCCCGAGATGGCGGTCGTTTCAGGATCGGTCACGAAGGCCGGTCCTCTCTGGCGCAATGCGCTGCGGGAGGCTTTTGTCTCGCATGCTCCCGAAGTGCAGTCGAAACTCCCCATCGTCGATGCTGCCTTGGGCTCCAACGCGCCTTTGGTCGGCGCTGCGGAAAATCTGCTGGATTCCTTGAAAGGGTAGAAGATGCATCCTTTGATCGAACAACTTCGCGGCAAGCTCATCGTGAGCTGCCAGGCGTATATGGGAGAACCCATGCGCCATCCCGAGACCATGGCCCAGATTGCGTGTGCAGCCGAACTGGGCGGCGCAGCCGCTATTCGCTGCCAAGGCCTTTCCGATATCGCGGCCATCAAGGGCCGCGTTGAGATTCCTGTGATCGGCCTGTGGAAAGAGGGTCACGAAGGCGTCTATATCACGCCGTCCGTGCGTCATGCACGTGCCTGCATCGCTGCAGGTTCCGATATCGTGGCCATCGACGCGACGGGTCGTTTGCGTCCTGACGGGTCGACCTTCGAAGACACGGTGGAGGCCGTGCGCGCAGAGACGCTCGTCATGGCTGATTGCGCATGCATGGACGACGTGCGCCGCGCCCTCGCCGCTGGTGTGGATATCGTTTCCACCACCATGGCCGGCTATGCGCCCGGCCGTGAGAAGACGGATGGTCCGGATCTCGATTTCGTGCGCGAAGCCGTAGCCGTCGCCGGCGATACGCCGGTATTTTGCGAAGGCCGCGTGCATACGCCGGCTCAGGCTCGCGAGGCGCTCGATGCCGGCGCATTCGCCGTGGTCGTGGGAACCGCCATCACACATCCCACGAGCATCACGGGCTGGTTCTGCAACGCTATGTCGTAGGTCGAATGAGGGCTACAGAGCTTTTGTCCTATAGAGTCGGATAAATCGGCCGCGGGAATTGCGCCCGCGGCCGATTCCGTTTACAAGGATGCGTTTCCTAGGATGTAGAACTCCTCCTGGCTCGGCTGCCATCTTTTTTCGAGGGGGTCCAGCGTATCGTCGAAGCGCTGCGCCTCCCCCCCCCTCGTCGATATCCATGACGGAACTGTATCGGTAGGTCCAGTGGTTCGCTTCGAGGGCTCCTTTGACGAGCTCTTTGACCAACAGTGCCGCAGGGAAGCTTCCGTCTTCCATGTGCACGTTGTGCTTCTTGCAGCTGACGAACCCGCTGCCGACGTAATTCGCAGGGTTTCCCAGGATGACAATCGTGTCATATCCGAGCTCGCGTGCTCGTTCGAACGATTTCTCCATCAGTGCTTTTCCGTATCCTTTTCGTTGGTGATGCGGGTGTATCGCGATCGGTCCGAAGGTGAGGATGTTTTTCACCTTTCCCGAGCCATCGGTTAGCGTCGCTTTCGTGTACATGATGCTTCCAACGACCATGCCACCTTTCTCGGCGATGAGGTCGAGCTCGGGAAGGAAGTCCTCGTGGGAGCGCATGAGTCGCACGAGGTAGTGTTCGAAGCATCCAGGAACGTAATGGTTGTTGAAAGCCTCGCGAATCAGCTTCTCAACTTGCTCATAGTCGGTTTTGCGCTCTTTGCGGATGACAAGCTCCTGGGGGCTTTCCGTGTATGTCGTCATGATACGCTCCGACCATGAGATGATCATGTCGCAGAGCTTGTTGACGGAATGCGCTCGAAGGGCTTCCTCGTCGCGCCCGATGCGCAGAATGTCGTACTCCTCGTTCCAACCTCGGTTTTCGAGGATTCGTTCAAGCTCGGTACGAGAGCGCGGATAGTTCGACCCTTGCGCGAAGCAATGGGCTTGCATGGCGAAGACTGCGTTTTTGAAAAGCGCCTTTGTCGCATCGTAGTCCGAATCGGGGCTTTGCATCGAGCCGAACGCGCAAAGATGGCAAGCGGCGTGATAGAGGCTTGCTGCACCGATCGCGGCGGCCTGACGCGCTTCGTTTTTCGTCGGCGTTTCGACGATATCAAGAAGCGACCCATGCAGCGCTTTCGTGTCGTTGACGAACTGGAACAATTCGTGGCGCGGCCATGCGGCCAGAGCCGCTCGGCTGCTGATGAATCCGCATGCGAGATCGCTTTGTTCCATCGTTGCCACGATTTCGCGGTATTGCCGAATTATGTTTGCGTCAAGCATCTCGAAGATGGCGACGAAGTCGATATCGCTCTCGTCGCAGGCTTCGCCCCGTGCGCGGCTTCCCTGTATTCCCACAAACACGAGATGGTCGCCGAAGTGCGCTTGAAGTTTTCCAGGAGCGCTTCGCTCCATTGCTTGGTATCTATCATGGTTTTCGCCTTTCTTATGCGCCGTGGCGCGTGCTGCTTTTCCAGGGGGTGGCTGCTGAGGGTCCCTCCTGCTCGTCGCGTTCTCCCGGTCGGTTGCAGGCCTGTATAGTATATTCGACGCCTGCAATCGCTTCGTCCTGGTCTTGCAGTGCGAAAACCGTTCGGTTTTCGCAAGGGCCGGCTTTTGTGTGCGGCAAGCGGGTATACTATTGCCTTATGGATACTTTTGAAATCATCACTAAAGAAGATGTTGCCCGCGCGGTGTACGAGGCCGTTCCTCGGATAGCTTGCGAGCTGCCGGATGACGTGCTCGCAGCCCTTGAAACAGCTCGTGCGGCCGAGGGCGACACTCGTGGCGCCATGGTGCTCGATCACCTGCTTCAAAACGCCGATATCGCGCGACGCGATTGCGTGCCCATCTGTCAGGACACAGGCACGGTATGGGTCTGTCTTGAGGTCGGCCCCGACGTGGCGGTGCCAGGCGACGTGTTTGCCGGCGTCGATGCAGCCGTTGCCCGGGCGTATGCGGAGGCACGTCTGCGCAAAAGCGTCGTACGCGATGCGCTGTTCGATCGCGCCAACACCGGCGATAACACGCCCGCGTTTACCGATATTCATTTCGTGGACGCCCCTGGTGCCCGCGTGCATGTTCTGCTGAAGGGCGGCGGGTCCGACAACGCTTCGCGCGTGGTCATGCTTACGCCCGGTTCGGGGCGGGAGGGCGTTGTGCGCGAAATTATGGAATGCGTGCGCGCGAAGGCGGCGAATGCCTGTCCGCCGCTTGTGATCGGCGTTGGCGTGGGCTCGACGTTCGACAAGGTGGCGTCTTTGGCCAAGACGGCCCTTCTGCGCCCTGTGGGCGAGCGTTCAAGCGACGAGCGTACTGCGGCGTTCGAAGAAGAGCTGCTCGATATGGTGAATGCCACGGGCATGGGCCCTGGGGCGCTCGGCGGCAAGACGCTTGCCCTCGATGTCCATGTCGAAACCGCTCCCTGCCATATTGCTGCATTGCCTCTTGCCATCAACATGGGCTGCTCGGCCATGAGGCGTGCGACGGTGGAGCTTACGTGTGAACCCTTGGCATTTCGCGCGCAGGGAGGGAAGTGAGATGGCAACACCCAGGAATTTGTCTTTGCCGCTCGATAGGGAAGAGCTCAAGACGCTGCGTGCGGGCGATGCATGCCTGCTTTCCGGCGAGATGTTCATGCTGCGCGATGCGGGGCATATTCGCCTGGTCGCCGAACTTGAAGAACAGGGGTCTCTTCCTTACGGGCTCGAAGGCGCGACGATTTTCTACGCCGGTCCTTCGCCCGCCGCGGCAGGACGCCCATTCGGGGCGGTTGGCCCCACCACGGCCTCTCGCATGGATTTCGCGGCGCCGCGCCTGCATCGTGCCGGCATCGTGGCGACGATTGGAAAAGGCGTGAGAAGCGCCGAGGTCATTCGGGCCTGCCAAGAGACCGGCTCGGTGTACTTCGTGGCAACAGGTGGTGCGGCGGCGTTGCTGGCGCAATGCGTCATTGCCGGGCAGGTTGTTGCCTACGAAGACCTCGGTACAGAAGCTTTACGCCGTATAGAGGTTCGTGACCTGCCCGTATTCGTGGGAATCGATATTCAAGGAGACTGCATATATGACCGCTGAGACCACCGATAGCCTCCGGAAAGCGGCCGTTTTGTCTTCGGAGGCGGCCTCGGGCATTCAAGAACTATACGCTGTATATAATGATGTTTCCGCCCATTGTGCGGACGCTTCGTGCAACGTAGCCAAGCAGCAGGGGCAAGACGGGGCGTACGTCGAAGGCATGTCTGGTTTGGCGCATCGCGGCGTGTTCGTCACCTTCGAAGGAGGCGAAGGGGCGGGGAAGACCACGCATATATCGATTCTTGCCGAAGTGCTCGAGTCTTTGGGGCGAGAGGTCGTCAGGCTGCGCGAGCCGGGCGGCACCTTTATCGGGGAGAGTCTTCGCTCTATTGTGCTCGACCCTTCCAACAAGGCGATGTGCGATGAATGCGAGCTTCTCATTTATGAAGCGGCCCGCGCCCAGATCGTCCACGAGGTGATCGCCCCGTCGCTTGATCGAGGCGCCGTCGTGCTGTGCGACCGATTCTACGATTCTACGGTGGCCTACCAAGGCGGCGGGCGCGGCATGGACGCGCTTTTCATCGATCGGGCGAATGCTTTCGCATGCCAGGGCATCCGTCCCGACCGCACGATTCTGCTCGTGCCGCCAAGCGTTGAAGACGGCCTCGATCGGGCCGTCCAGTTCGGTCAGGCCGACCGCCTCGAATCGGAGGGCGCGCGTTTTCACGAGCGTGTGCGCGCGGCGTTTGCCACGCTGTCTCGCAACGACCCGCAGCGTGTCCGCACGGTCGAATCAGCTTCTGCGATCTCGGATACGGCGCGAGCCGTCTTTCGCGAATTGCGCGACCTCTTCCCGTTCGACGATTTTCTTCGCGACGAGAGGTTCTTCGAACGGTTCGACGCGTACGCAAGCCGCGGCGAAAAGGCCGTCTTCGGCGAAGATCGCGCGTCTTCTTCCGATAGGGAGGTACGCTGATGCCCGATGTATTCGACGGTATTATCGGTCAGCCGAAGGTGCGCGAGTTTCTTCGTTCGTGCGTGTCGTCTGACCGCGTGAGCCATGCGTATCTGTTCTGCGGGCCCGCCGGGTCGAACAAGACCCAGGCCGCCTATGCGTTCGCGCGCGCTATCCTCTGCGAAGGAGACCCCTGTGCGGATTGCGAAGGCTGCACGTCCCAGATGTGTCGTCACATTGTGCGCAAAGCCCATCCCGACGTGCACTATCTCGCTCCGGAGGGCGCGCAGGGCTACGTGGTCGATCAGATACGCGACGTCATGGCCGATACGCTGCTGGCCCCTATCCAGGCGAAGCGCAAGGTGTATATCATCGATCGCGTCGATCTTTTGGGGACCGCTGCTGCGAACGCGTTTCTCAAAACGCTCGAGGAGCCTCCGTCGGATGTGGTGCTTATCCTGCTCGGCCGTACGCGCGAGAGCGTGCTTCCCACCATCGTATCGCGCTGCCAGGTGGTTCCTTTTCGCCATATACCGGCAAGCGAGGCTGCGGGAATTCTCGTTCAAAACACGGGATGTACGCTGCCAGAAGCCTCCATTGCCATAGAGGCGTGCGGCGGGTCCATCACTAAGGCGGCGGATTTCCTGCGCTCCAAGGAGCGGGCTCGGCTGCGGCTGACTATGACGCAGGCGCTCGCATCGCTTGCCCGCGCCGACGACCTCGATGTGCTCGGCTACGCTGCAGAGATCGTTCTCGCATCGAAAGCTCCGCTCGACCAGGTTCGTCGGGAGCAAGAGCGCGTCTTGGATGAGCGGTCGGAGTTCTTGCAGAAGTCGGCCCTGAAAACGCTCGAAACGCGCCATAAACGCGCGCTTTCGCAAGCGAGTTTCGAGCTTCTGCGTCAAATGACGAGCGTGGCGAAATCGTGGCTGAGGGATGTGGAAATGATCTGCTCGGGCGTCGAGCGCCTTGTGATAAACGTGGACTGTCTTGACGCGCTGCGCGATTGCGCCTCACATAGCGATCTTGCGCGGGTTTGCCGTGCTTTGATGCGCGTGCAAGCGGCCGACGAGGCCATCTCGTATAATGTTTCCCCGCAAGTGAGCATCGAAGCTATGCTTTTTGAGATAAGAGAGGAACTGTATGCCTAACGTTGCTGCGGTCAGGCTTACCTATAATCCCAAGGTTTTGTGGTTCGACCCCAACGGGGTCGAATTTCGCGCGGGCGATGCGCTCATCGTGCGCACTGAACGAGGACTGGAGTACGGTATAGCCGACGAAGACCTGAAAGAGGTCGATGGCGGCT
>ERZ827471.160-NODE-160-length-73317-cov-5.248328_pt1 | contig 73317 bp, 57 predicted proteins | sample MGYA00519772_ERZ827471 | MGnify/ENA primary metagenome ERZ827471 (study PRJEB31778, sample SAMEA3449315) | human gut metagenome | biome: human gut; feature: human-associated habitat; material: faeces | place: United Kingdom | collected 2010/2012 ...
AGGGCGCGTCCGCCCCCGAGAGGGGCAGGGCGCAAGGAGGGGCCTTCGGGCCCCTCCTTCGCTTCCACGGGGCCGGAAGGCCCCTTTTCCTTTTCACGCGGGCCGGCGCTTCGCGGAGCGTCCCGGCGTTCCGATGCGACCTTTCTGTCTGCTGAATCGTTCGGTCGCTCCCCCCATCTCATTTCTTTTAAGCAATTGGATTTTAGACTGCAGTGCAGCGTACATTCGATGGACGCCGTTTGAGTTCTCGTATGTTTGATTGGGCGCGCCGCCCTGATACCGACCTCTTCTCTTTCCGTGGACGCTGGAAGAGCCAAGGCATTGTTGCTATGTGATTGTTGCGGTACGGCATCAGAGCGGAAAATGGCACCGATGGGATGCGTTTGGCGACGGGAGCAGGATACGCTTGAAAATCAGAGAGTTGCGCATCCTGCTGTTTATCGAAGAAGATGGCACAGGCGCGGGTTCTTGTACGCCACTTGCCTGGGTTTGCTTACTTCTGCGCGCCAGCATCGTGGCGTTCGAGGTATTTCGACATTGAATAATGCGCGATATCGGAGAGGTTTATAACGCCTACAAGCATTCCGTTTTCAGTGATGGGAGCTTTCTTGAGGTGGTTTTCGCCAAGAATACGGCATACTTCGCGGATATCGGTGTGTATGTCGACAGAGATTACGCCTCTGTGAGCTATCTCGAACACGCTCTGGCTCATGATTTTGTCGGTTTTGGCATCGAAATCATCGCTGCTCAGGTTTGTCAGCTCGATAAGCGCTACGGGATCTGTATACGTCGTGCGTCGTTTTGAGAGGCATCGCGCTATATCTCCGTCCGAGACAAAGCCCACGGCCTCGCCCTTTGCGTTGACGATAGGGGCGGCGCTTATGCGCTTTTCCACAAGCAGCTGCACGGCGTCGAAGACGGATGCCGTTTCAGGCAGCGTGAAGACATCGCGCTTCATAAGAGATTCAAGAAGCGTGCGTCGTTCGTTGCGGGGGTCTGTCGCGGCGGTATCTCCTGGCTTGTCTTTGACCCATCCTATGGTCATGATAAGCCCCGCAAGACAAAGAATGCCGCTCGCGAAAAATGCTGCATTCACGCCGAAGATGCCCGCGTGCAGGGCATCCGTGCTGCTTGATACCATCCCTGTCGCTGCGGTTGAGATCGAGACAAGAACGGCCGTGCCAAGAGATCCGGCAACCTGGCGAAGCGTGTTATTGACCGAAGTTCCGTGATTGATGATGTCGTTATCGAGCGCATTCATGGCCCACGTGGTGATAGGCATGTTGACAAGCGACATAGAGAACATGCGAGCCGTATAGACGATGGCAAGGAAGGCGAGGCCTGTTGAGTCGCCGAGGAATGCGAACATGAACGTAGTGGCGGTAAGCAGCGTCATACCGACGAGGCTTAGCGTGCGAGGGCCGTGCGCATCGAAGAGGCGGCCGGCAATGGGCCCCATGATTCCCATAAGAATGGCGCCAGGCATAAGCAGCAAGCCCGAAATGGTTGCCGAATATCCCAAATACGTTTGCAGATAGATGGGCATGAGGATGCCTGCGGCAAGGAGAGAGCCCTGAACGAGCATGCCGATGATTGTCCCTATGAGGAACTTCCTGTTCTCGAGAACGCGCACTTGAAGCATGGGGGAATCCATGCGCAGCTGTCGTCTGAAGAAGAAGACGAGAACGACAACGCCTACGAGCGCAACGGCGATGTCGATTGGATTGAGTCCGAACGAACCGATGCTCGACAGGCCGTAGAGAAGGGACCCGAATCCTACGGTTGATTGGAAAAGCGAGATTTTATCGAGCGTCGCGTTCTTGCTCTCCGTGCTTACTCGTTCGAGGGTGAAGATGCTTGCGAAAATCACCAAAAGGGAAAGTGCGACGATAATCCAGAACAAGACATGCCAGTTGTACGCATCGATGATGAAGCCGGCAGCGCTCGGCCCGAATGCCGGGGCGAAGGCGATGACAATGCCGAACAGGCCGCTTGCAAAGCCTCGTTTCTCGGGCGGGAACGTTAGCATGATGACCGTCATGACCATGGGCATAAGAATGCCCGCACCTGCCGCCTGAAGGAGGCGTCCTGTGAGAAGGACGACGAAATTGGGGCCCCATCCAGCGCAAGCGCTGCCTGCGGAAAAGATAAGCATGGCAACGATGAATAGATTGCGCGTGGAATAACGGTCGGTGAGATAGGCGGTGACGGGAATCATGATGGCGTTGACCAGGGTGAAGCCGGTGGTGAGCCATTGCGCGGTCGATGCGCTTACGGACATTTCCGCCATGATGGACGGAAGTGCTGGCGTCACAAGGGTCTGGTTGAGTACGGTGATGAACGTTCCGAAGATAAGGACGACTAGCGTCGCTTTCTGTTTGCTCGTCAATTTCAAATGCTACCTCGTTTCCTCTGTGCATGCCTGGTCTGGTTGCCGAAGGGGGCGGCTGTTCGCTAGGGCCGGTGCGTGGCTTTTTCGCATGGTTGGTTCTGGCGTTTTGCGTGCCGAATGGCGGTCGGTTCGGATGGCGATATGAGAATGGGCGCCCCTGTTTCGATTGCATAGTTCAGTATACATTTCTGGCATTGCTAAATTGTTAAGTCGCTAAATAAATACATGCTCGGAATCTACTCAGAACGCATGGCGCGTCTTTGTCGTTTCGTCAACGTCCGAAATGCAGAGGAGTTCATTCCGTATAATCATAGGAACGAAAAGATGTATGAAAGGCAGGATGCGTGCAGGAAAAATGCATAAAGGAAGCCAACGCGCGCGATAAAGACCCGGACGACGTCCTTCTTGACGGCCCTGAGTGCGTCTCGGACGCCGACGCGCTCGACAGGCTGTATATGGAGGCGGCCCTTGTTCAGGCGCGTCGCGCGGCGGAAGCGGGAGAGGTGCCCATAGGGGCCGTCGTGGTGTGCCAAGGCGAGATTATCGCCGAGGCGTGCAACCATCGCGAAGCCGACCATGACCCTTCGGCGCATGCGGAGTTTTCGGCCATCGTGCAGGCTTCGCGCGAACTCGAGCGCTGGCGGCTATCGGATTGCACGGTGTACGTGACTTTGGAGCCATGCATCATGTGCGCGGGTCTTATGCACCAAGCGCGCATCAGCCGTTGCGTGTATGGCGCCCCCGACCCGAAAGCGGGAGCGCTCGGCACGCTGTACGCTGTCAACGAAGACGACAGGCTCAACCACACCTTCGAGGTGGCCTCGGGGGTTTTGGGCGACGAATGCGCGCAGATCCTTAAAGATTTCTTTGCGCGCCGCAGGACGGAGAAAAACATGAGCGGGAGGAAGCTATGAGCGATGTGGTAACGGTGTTTTCGCCGGCGAAGGTCAATTTGCACCTTGCAATAGGCGAAAGGCGTCCCGACGGGTATCACGGCGTCCGCTCCGTCATGCATGCGCTTTCTCTGCACGACATGCTTACGGTGCGTCGGGAGCGCGTTTCTGGTTCGGACGGATTTTCGGTGCGGGTCAGATGCGTCGCACACGAAGGCGTCGAGCCGCTTGATATTCCGTCTGAGGACAACATCGTCTATAAGGCGCTCATGAAAGCTGCGGATACGTTCGACCGTGGACGCGGGGAGGCGGTGAACGTTGTCATCGACAAGCATATCCCGCATGCGGCGGGTTTGGGAGGCGGGTCGTCCAATGCGGCGGCCGCACTGCTGGCGGCATGCCGCCTATGGGGCATCGACCCCGAATCCCAGGAAGTTATCGACATCGCGGCGGGGATAGGGGCGGATGTGCCGTTCTTCCTGCGTGGCGGATGCGCCGTCTTAGGCGACAGAGGGGACGTGTTCGAACGCGAGCTCGTTCCCATGAAAGGACCCCTGGTGCTGATTCGCCCGAATGCGGGGGTCTCCACGGCGGAGGCCTATCGCGCATTCGACGAAGAACCCGTGTCCGTCTCCTCGGCTGTGTTTGAAAACGAACAAAACGCGCAGTCTGCCGAGGATTTGCAGCTGTTCAATAATCTTGCTCTTGCGTCAGAGCGCATCCTTCCCGAGCTTGTCCGTGTGCGTGAATGGCTTTGCGTCCAGCAAGGGGTTGCCAGGGACGAAAGGACCGGAGAGCCGTGCGTGCTTTTGTCCGGAAGCGGCTCGGCCACGTTCTGCCTGTGCGGGTCGATGGCTGCTGCCTACAGCATTGTTTCCGCCGCGAAGCTCGAGGGCTGGTGGGCTCGCAGCTGCACGTTCGTGTCTGCTGGTGCGCGTATCATGGAGAAAAACTCATCGGTTTGCGCTACGAATTTGGGCGCCGCGCAAAGAATTTGGTAGGCTTTGTTCGAATCGGGCTATAGAAAGGGAAGACATGACCATTCTTATTATCGTGGCTATCGTCGTTGTACTTGCAGTTGCGCTGATCGCTCTCTACAACAACCTGGTCAAGCTGCGCAACATGGTCGATAATGCCTGGTCGCAGATCGATGTGCAAATGCAGCGCAGGCTCGATCTTATTCCGAACCTGGTGGAGGCCGTCAAGGGGTATGCGGCGCATGAATCAGGCACGCTCGAGAAGGTGACCGCTGCGCGCTCGGCGGTGAGCACGGCGTCGACTCCTGGCGAGAAGATGGCCGCAGACAACATTCTCACAGGCACGCTCAAAAGCCTCTTTGCCGTGTCCGAGGCGTATCCGGGTTTGAAGGCGAATGCTAACTTTCAGCAGCTGCAATCCGAGCTCTCCGAAACCGAGGATAAAATCAGCTACATGCGCCAGAGCTACAATGATACGGTGATGAAGTATAACACCGCGATTCAGACGTTTCCGGCGGTGGTCTTTGCCGGCATGTTCGGCTTCAAGGCACGCGAGGGCTTCGACGCCGTCGCGGGTGCCGAGGTTGCGCCCAAGGTTCAGTTTTAAGGTTTCGGGCGTCGTGCAAGAAATGCAGCGTTAGAGCGAAGCAAAGTCCATCCCGAAATCGCCCGGCTTCGGAAACAACTCGAGGCCGGGCGATTCGTTCAGAAGCCGAGGTTGGCGAATCGGAAGCATAATTCCAGGATTTTGACGCAGAAACAAAACGAACCCTACCTGCGACACAGGTAGGGTTCGTGTAGGTACGTCTGGCGGAGAGCTGGGGATTCGAACCCCAGATACCCTTTTGGGGTATACTCACTTAGCAGGCGAGCACCTTCGGCCTCTCGGTCAGCTCTCCGAAAAAAACGTGTAGGAAGCATAATAACGGTATAGTAAACGAAAAGCAAGGATACTTGATGGGCTCCACTACGACAAATTCACAATATGGCTTTCGCGGTGCTCGATTCGCGTTCGCGTCTTTGGTGGCATTGTGCGCTCTATGCGTTGCCCTTTTTGCAATTCCTCAAAATGCCCAGGCGAAAAGCTATACGTGTCCGAGCGTCGTGATCGACGCGACGGTTCAGCCGAACGGGTCCTTGTCCGTTGTCGAAACCAGGACGTTCGATTTCGACGGGACGTTTTCCGCCGTGTGGTGGAACTTCGACTCCATGCCTTCGGACGAATGCGAGCTTTCGGTGGCTTCGGTGGAGGTTGCGTCCCGCGAGGGCGAATCGGCCGACGCTTCTTCGACGGAAAGCGCGAGCCTTCCCGAAGTCGCGTTCGAGCGAGCCTGGAGAGAAGAGGGCGGGCCGAGCGAGCCTTCGTACTCGCTCGACGAGGACTATCGCACCGTGTATGTGTTCAACGACGTGAGCGACGAAAGCGTCGATGTAACGCTGCGCTACAGCATTACGAATTTCGTGCAGGTCTATGATGACGTGGCCGAGCTGTATTGGCAGTACATAGGGCACGGGTGGAGCGTGAAAAGCAGCCATGTCGTGGCGACCGTGCACTTGCCCGTACCCGCGGGGGCATCGGCAGCGGCGGGAAGCGACGTGCGCGCATGGGCTCACGGTCCGCTCGATGGGACGCTGACGGTGGGTAATGACGGGGCTATCTCCATGACGGTTCCGTCTGTCGATGCGGGCGGCTACGCGGAGGTTCGCGCGACGTTTCCCCGTCAGTGGGTTTCGGGGGCCTCTGCGCATGCGCCCGTTTTTCATACGGGAACTCGGCTTGACACGGTCTTGGCGGAAGAAGAGCGACTTGCCAACCAGGCGAACGCCGACCGCATCAAATCTCTCCTGTTCATCGTGGTGTGTCTTATCGTTTCCGCCGCGGTTATTGTCTGGGCCCTTGTTGTGTTCTTCCGCCATGGGCGTGAATACAAGCCAGAATTTACCGATACGTATTGGCGCGATGTACCCGAGCGGGGGATTCATCCAGCGGTCATCGGGCGCCTCTGGCGCTGGAACGGCCAAAGTGACCAGGATTTCACGGCCACGCTCATGCATCTTTCCTGTATCGGCACTATTCGAATCGATGCGGGAAGCTACGAGCAGCCGAAGTCGTTTGGCGGCATGCGCACGGTGAACGACTATTACATAACTCGTCTTGCCGGCTGGGAGGAAAAAGTCGCTGGAAGCCGTGTGGACAAGCAAGCTATGGATCTGCTCTTCGAGCGTATAGCCCCAGGGGCAGATGCCCTGTGGTTCGGCACGATTGCCCAATACGGCTCCGATCACCCCGAAGCGTTCGTGAACGAAATGAACGAATGGCAGGGCGTGCTGAGTGCCGAAGTGAACTCCTACGATTTCTTCGAGGCGAAGGGCGAGCGTTACCGCGGAATCATGCTGGGCGTTGCGGCCCTGGCCGTGTTGGGAGGGCTCGCATGGGCGTGGTTCTCTGGCAATTTCATTCCGCTGATCGCTGCTGCGCCCACTGTCGTCGTCTTGCTCGTCATCAGCACCGTGATGTCCCGACGCAGCAAGCATGCAGTTGAAATCCATGCCAAGTCGGAGGCGTTGAAGAAGTGGCTGAAAGACTTCAGCGCACTTGACGAGCGCCTTCCCACCGACGTGAAGGTGTGGGGCGAAATGATGGTGTATGCCTACCTCTTCGGTGTGGCGAAAGAGGCGCTTAATGCACTGCGTATGCGTATGCCTCAGATTGTGGAAGACGAACAGTTCATTCCTGTGTACTACTGGATGATGCCGCATTACTACGGCGCCGGCTCGGCGGCCTCTTCCATGGGAAGCCCTGCGGATATGTTCGCTACGATGCAGTCGAACACGATAGCTACCGCCCAAGAGGCCATAAGTGCGGCTTCGGGCTCGTTCTCGAGCGGCGGCGGCATGGGCGGCGGCTTCTCTGGCGGCGGTGGATTTTCCGGCGGCGGCTTCGGAGGCGGCGGCGGAGGCGCCCGCTAGCGCGTCGTCGAGTTTTCGAGCGCGATCCGCGTCGGCTGCGGCTTGTTCTTGCCTGTCGCTTTCGCGTCTTGGAGGTCCCATGGTCGTCGGCTTTGCGGTCGTACGGTCTTTGAGCGCTTTTTGCGGGATATGCATCGGAGAACCGCTATGACGCTATACTTTCGCTGGTACTTGTACGGCGGCAATCGCCGTCGGATGCGTGATAGGAGAAAGCAATGTCTTGCGACCATAAGAATCCCGTCGTCGGAATTATCATGGGCAGTGAAAGCGACATGCCCGCCATGGAGGCGTGCATGAAGCAGCTGGAGGAATTCAATGTTCCCTACGAGGTGAAGGTTGCCTCTGCGCACCGCAAACCGCTCGAGGTGCATGAATGGGCGGAATCCGCCGAGGAGCGCGGCATCCGTGTAATTATCGCTGCCGCAGGCAAGGCGGCCCATCTTGGCGGTGTCGTCGCAGCCTATACGCCGCTGCCGGTCATCGCCGTCCCCATGAAGACGAGCGATTTGGGCGGTCTTGACTCCCTGCTTTCCATGGTGCAGATGCCTTCAGGCGTTCCGGTTGCTTGTGTTGCCATCAACGGCGCGAAAAACGCCGCTATCCTTGCTGTGCAGATGATGGGCACCGGATGCGAAGGCGCTCGTCAAAAGATCAAGGATCTTAAGGCGTCCATGGCGCAATAGCTTTCGGGCTCTGTCTTTCGAACGCGATTTAGGCCGCTGGAGTGTTTGTGCTCCAGCGGCCTTTTCTTTTGCATACAATGGATGAATCGTCGTTTGGGACCGTAAGCTATAGCGAATAGGTTTGCAGGCGGCAAGGTTTTACGTTGTTAGCGAGGGTTCTCATGGCGAAGAAGTTGCTCATGGGCAATGAGGCGTTTGCATGCGCAGCGCTTGAATCGGGCGTCGGCGTTGTTGCGGGATATCCGGGCACGCCTTCGAGCGAAGTGATAGAAACCGTCGCCGCACGCGTGGCGGACGGCTCTGCCCAAGGCACGCACGTTGAATGGTCGACCAACGAGAAAGCGGCGCTCGAGGTCGTGGCGGGCGCTTCTTACGCGGGGGCCCGCACGTTGTTTACGTGCAAGCAAGTTGGCCTTAACGTGGCAAGCGACCCGTTGATGAGCCTGAATTATGTTGGCGTCAAAGGCGGATGCGTGCTGTTCGTCGCTGACGACCCCGGCCCCATATCCTCGCAGACCGAGCAGGACACGCGCCGATTCGCGTCGTTCGCGAAGGTTCCCGTGCTCGATCCTGCCGATGTCGAGCAAGGGTTCGCCATGATGAAGGCCGCCTTCGACCTTTCGGAGCGCTATGGTACGCCCGTCATTGTCCGCCCAACGACGCGGGTGTGCCATTCGTCCACCTTTCTCGAGATTCAGGGCCGCACGGACGCATACCCTGCCGACGGCTTTGTGAAAGACGATAACAAATGGGTCATCTTCCCTGCGCGCGCATATCGCGGTCATTTGGAGATTCAAGAGCGCCTTGCGCGTATTGAGGGGGAATTCTCGGGGAATTCGTCGTCTTGTTCGTCGGAGCACGAAGACTTGTCGCTGTTCAACCCCGTGACCGAGCGTGGGGACGCGCCCAGGTTCGGCATTGTGTGCGGTGGCGTGTCTACTGCGTATGCTCTTGAGGCGCTGGAATTTCTTTCGCAGCGTGCGGCTTTGCCGTCCTATAGGTTTATGCAGATAGGAACGCCGTTTCCGTTCCCCGCCATGGCGGCTTCGGCATTTCTCGAAGGCCTCGAGCGCGTCATTGTGTTCGAAGAGCTTGATCACGTGATTGAAGACGAGCTTGTGCGCCTTGTGGGCTTGCGCGCCATGCGAGGGCTTTCTCCCACGCGCGTATGCGGCCGTCGAAGCGGGGACGCCCGCACGGCGGGGGAGAATTCTGTCGAAGACATCTTCGAGCGGCTTGAGCGTTTCTTTGCCTGTGCCGAACTCGAGGAGGAAGGGCTCAGTGGTCTCGACCTGGAGGTCGCTATCGAGGAGCAGGTCGTCCCTCTTTCGGAGGCTCAGCCTGCGGACGTCGAGCTTCCTGTCCGTCCGCCAGTCCTGTGCGCCGGATGTCCTCATCGTGGAGCGTTTTATGCCGCCAAGCAGGCTCTCAGGAAAATGCGCGCCCGCGGCGTGCTCTCGGGCGATATCGGATGCTATACGCTCGGCAACGCTGCGCCGCTTGACGCGGTGGACACGTGCCTGTGCATGGGAGCGGGCATCACCATGGCGCAAGGCCTGGGAATCGTGGAGCCCGACGTTCGTCAGGTCGCGTTCGTGGGCGATTCCACGTTTTTCGCAAGTGGTTTGACAGGCATCGCGAACGCTGTATACAACCAGCACGACATCACCGTGTGCGTCCTGGACAATTCGACCACGGCCATGACGGGCGGGCAGCCCCATCCCGGCATCGGGCGCACGCTCATGGGAGGACAGTCGGAGCCGCTTTCGATCGAGGCCGCGCTTGAGGCCCTCGGGGTTGCGTGTATCGAGCATGCGAACCCGCATCGTTTCGAAGAAAGCGTCTCGGCGGTGATGCGCGCTGTGAAGCACGTCGGTCCTTCGGTCGTTATTTTCAGAGCCCCGTGCGTTAATCTGATTAAGCCTGAGGCGTCGGTTTCCATAGACGCCGAGGGCTGCACGGGCTGCAGGAAGTGCATCACTTCGATCGGGTGTCCGGCTATCGGCTTCGACGGTGCAAAGGCCTACATCGATGAAACGCTTTGTGTTGGGTGTGGGCTGTGTGTCCAGGTGTGTCCGTTCGACGTCATCAAACAGAACTAACGCGGTCTTCGGCGGACGCTTTGACGGGTGCTCTGTTGAGCTGGTGGTCACACGGCTCGTTCGAGGCGTCGCTTCGGGCCGGCTTTCGAAAGGGGAGGCAATGAAGAACATCGTGCTTACCGGCATCGGTGGGCAAGGAACCGTGCTTGCCGCGAAGGTGCTCGCTCAGGCGGCCCAATCGAAAGGCTGGCACGTGCGCACGGCCGAAACCATAGGCATGGCCCAGCGAGGCGGCAGCGTGGTCTCTCATGTGCGCATGGGTGACGAAGGCGAGCGTGTTGCAGCGCCGCTTGTTTCGAGGGGCCAGGCCGATGTGTTGATTTCCTTCGAGCCGGGGGAGGGCGCTCGTATGTGCGGCGTGCTTAAGCCCGAAGGCGCCCTTGTGACCGCATCGCGTGTTGTTCAGCCGGTTACGGCTTCGTTGTCAAAAGCAACATACGAAGCGAACAGCGTTCTTCGCGCCCTGGTTGCCCGCGAAGGGAGCACGGTTATTGTCGACGAGTGCCCCATCCTCGAAGAGGTCGGCAATGCGAAGTGCCTCAATATGATTCTGCTCGCCTCGGCGGTTGCCACGGGGGCGCTGGATCTGTCTCTCGACGAATTGAAGGGTGCGGTACGCGCTTGCGTGAAACCGCGCTTCGCGGAAATGAACATGCGCGCCATAGATGTTGCGTATCGAAACATGCACTAGGCGCGTCGTTCGTCGTTTCTCTTCTTTCGCGGCGCAAGGTGATTTTGAATAAAATATAATTACGAACTGGGAAAATGCAAAGATTACCCTGGCAGGGTAATAGCCAATAATGCGTTTTACCCCCACACTGCCGTCAAGGTTTCAGTTGAATCAGATACGGACAGGAGGGGGACATGACCGAACAGGACAAGCAGGGCGCTTTCGGCGGCGAGGCCGAAAGCGGTCGCGTTTCCGATGCGCAGCATACGTCGCAGCCTACGGCCAAGATGACCCGAAAGAACAAATGGATTATCGTGGGCGTGGTCGCGGCGGTGCTTGTGGTGGCAGGCGCGGGATTCTGGGTATGGCACGAACAGCCCAGCTTCTGCAATGCCATCTGCCACAGTCCCATGGACAAGTATGTCGAAACGTATTACGAAGGCGATCCGGGCAAGCTTGTGACCGCCCACGCCGAAGCGGGCGATGCGTGCCTCGACTGTCATGAGGCGGAAATTACCACGCAGGTTTCCGAGGTTATGGCATGGGTTTCCGACAGCTACCCCATGAGCGAAGACGGTTTGCTCGCTACGGGCAAGGAGTTTGCCACTGAAGAGTTCTGCACGAACGGCGATTGCCACAACATGACCGACGTCGTGAATTCCACATGGGGCTTCGCAGGAAACGACGAGAAGTACAACCCCCATTCTAGCCATCAGGATAACAATCTCGAATGCGGCGATTGCCACAAGGTCCACGAGACCAGCACCTTGTATTGCGCAAAATGCCACGACATGAATCTTCCTGAAGGGTGGGAGGCCACGAATGAATAACGTAGCAGGGATTTCGCGCCGCAACCTCTTCAAAGCTGCCGGCGTCACCGCGATTGCCGCCGCCGCGGCGGGAACGCTCACGGGATGCGGCAAGGGCTACATCAACGACGCCGAGGACAAGAATCTGACGACTCAGGCTCCTGCAGGACCGAGCTGGCTTGGCTCCGCCCCTGAAATCGCGGAGTCCGATATTACCGAGACGATCGACACCGAAGTCGTCGTGGTGGGATGCCGCACGGGCGGCCTGCCCGCAGTCATCTCTGCGGCCGAAAACGGCGCCAAAGTACTCGGCATCGAGCAGATGAGCTCCATAGCCACGCCGCGCGAGGACTTGGGCGCAATCAACTCTCGTTACCAACTTGCAGCCTTCGAGGAGTTTCCTCAGTTTGAGATTGACAAGATGGAGGCCATGGAGGATATCGTCCGCTACGCGAACGGCTTCGTGAACTACGATCTCATCAAGCTGTGGGCCGACGAATCGGGTGCGATGATCGATTTGGATCGCCGATATCGTAGAGCGCAACGGCGAGTTCAAGATGTGGTTCGAGGGCTCTATCGGAACGGAGAATACCGGTGCGCGCGATAAGGCATGGGCAACGGGCCATAGCCCCGAAAAGCTCACCGACGACGAGGCCGTGACGTTCGGCACCTGCCTGCGCGATTACGCGATCGAGCTGGGCGCCGAGTTCCGCTACGATACCATGCTGGTGAAATGCGAGCAGAATTCAGACGGCCGCGTGACGGGTGTGATCTGCCAAGACGGAAACGACCTCCACTACATTCGCGTCAACGCCAGCAAGGGCGTCATCCTGGCAACAGGCGGCTACGTGTCCAACACCGAGATGGTGGAGGCGCGCCAGGCTTGGAACAACCGATTGAAAATCAACGTCCCCGTGGGCGGCAGCTGCACGGGAGACGGCATCAAGGCGGCTATGTGGTGCGGCGCCTCCATCGATCCGCTGGGTTGCGCCGTCACTTTCAACCGCGCATGCTGCAAGCCCGATGAAGTTGCGGGAAGCGATCTGAAGGGCAAATGGTTCTGGTTTGGCGAGCAGCCGTTCTTGAAGGTGAACCTCAACGGTAAGCGCTTCTGCAACGAAAGCGGCCCGTACGATTACATGCTGCATTCCGCCTACATGCAGCCGTATCATACCTACGTTGACATTTGGGACTCCGACTATGTCGAGCAGGTCAAACAGCTCAACGAGGTCGGGTGCTGCCGTCTGTATCCTTTCGACAACGGTGCGCCGTCCAATATGCCCGTCTCGCTGATGGGGAAGAAGTTCGAAGAGCTCGAGGAGGCCGGCTACATCCAGAAGGCCGACACCATGGAAGAGCTTGCCGAAAAGCTGAACCTTCCCGTCGAGGCGACGGTTGAGACGTGGAACCGTTACAACATGTTTGCCGAGCAGGGCAAAGACGAAGACTACAACAAGGAGCCTTATCGCCTGACCTCTCTGACCCATCCGCCGTATTACGGCGTGCGCACGGGTTCGTGGTTCCTGGCGACGATTGACGGCATCAGCATCAACACCGACATGCACGCCGTCGACGAGGCCGGCAAGCAGATTGAGGGCTTGTTCATGGTCGGAAACGACTCGGGCGGGTTTTTCTCGGTGAGCTATCCCAACCTTATGACGGGTCTTGCCGCAGGTCGCACGATGACGTTCGGCCGTCGCGCCGGCATGCTGGCCGCTCAGGGCAAATAGCGGCTCGGACGCGTTTGATTGATATTCGGGCTTTTCGGCCGGAGGTGCTGCTTTGCACGCCTCCGGCATTCTCGTGTTTGCGGGAAAGGGTAGGCTACAATGGCTGGTGCTACGAATGCGACGATGGGTGGGGTATGGCTGCGTTTACGAATCGCGAGCAAGCGGCCGCAAGGGCCGAAGGCGAAAAGAGCCCGAGCGGGCCTGCGCCGGGCGATGTTTCGGCTCGTCTCGATTCGGAGGAGAAGGTTTTCTTCATGCGTTCGGCGCTTGCGCTTGCCCTTCTGCTGCTTTCGTCGTCGGCGATGAATGCGGCGGTCTTCCCCCTGTTCGACGGCGTTTTCACATACGCGCGAGATGTGTCCGTGTTCGCGAACGCCGTTTTCCTGGTTGCCGTTGGCCTGTGGGCGTCTTTCTCTCCCGACCGCCTTCGGGCGAATACGGCTAACGCGGCGGCGTTCGTTTTGTTTCTGCTCGGAGGCGTTCTGCTTCCTGTTGCTTTGGCCTTGGAAAATGCCGCGCTTCTGGTCGTGTCGTCGTGCGTCCTTGCCGTGGCTCGCGGGTGGGCTTCTCTTTGTGTGGGGCTTTTCCTTTCCCGGCTGTCGGCCGATCGCATTGTCCCTGCGGTGGTTATGGCTTTTCTGGCGTATTGCATCGTCGACATGGCGCTGTGGTTCGTGCCCGGGTTTGCGGGCGTATCCGCGTTTATCGTCTGCGCGCCGGTGGCGTTGGCCCTTTCCCTCAGGGAATCGCGCGAGGTCATAGAGGCGGCTTCTGAGGGTGGGGCGCCTGCGGATATGGCAATCACGCAGCCGTCTTCGTTCTTGCCGTTGGCGGGAACGTTCTTCGTCTGTCTTTTCCTGTTCAGAATTGCTTTCGGCTACTCCCTGCGCTTCTTCGAGCACGGCGGGGTGCCGCTGCCGGGGTTTGTCGGGGCGGTCCCCGTCGTCTTCCTTGCTGCGGCGGTTGTCGTGTTCTCCCGCGGCCGATTCTTGCCCGATCTGGCAACGCAGCTTTCGGTTCTTCTTGTGCTGGCCGGCTTTTTCGTGGCGTCGGGCTTTGGTGCCGCTTCGGCCGAGATGAGCGTCGGTTTGCTGTCCGCCGGCAACACGCTGTTCGACATGGTTGCATGGAGCGTCCTTGCCTCCGTTGCCATGCGAAATGTTCACGGATCGATGGGGCCGTTATTGCGTGGGGCCGCGGCGTGTCAGGGATCGGCACGATTGTCGGAGCTGCATTTGGCGTGTGGTCGACAAAGGCCTTCGCGGATAACGAGCACGCGGCAATCCTCGTTGCCGGCGCCTTCGTTCTTCTTTTCGTCGGCTACGCCCTGATAGGGTTGAAGGATTTCAGCTTCGCGGGAGCCGTAGAAGGAGTGGTTCCTTTGGTTGAGGAGCCCGAGGCGAAGGCTTCCGAGGAGGAGTTTGAAGAACGGTGTGCTGCCATTGGCGATCGCTGCGGCCTCACGCCTCGCGAGCGCGAGGTGTTCGCCATGCTGGCCCGCGGCCGTAACAGGGAATACATCCAAGAGCAGCTCGTGGTATCGCGCAACACGGTGAAAGCGCATGTGAAGCATGTGTATGCGAAGCTTGGGATTCATACGCATCAGGAGCTTCTGGATATGGTGGAGGGCAATCGGATTTGACGGGCGTTTCGAGTCTCGGGCTGTCTGATCTCGGGCCGATAGCCTTGCCTTGTCGCCGCTGCGAGAATACCCCTTGCTACTACGGCGCTTTAGCGTACAATAGCGCTATGACTCTGTATGGACATACCCTTTCTTTCGAAGCCGCGCGCATTGCGACGGCTGGTCGATGGCTTTAGCTTCAAGTCTCGTCCGCGAGCTTGAAGCGCCCTCTTTTCCGTCTCTCCGGAATCGCGCCTTCTTCACCACGGCTGCTTCGCAGGTTTTGTCACGTCGTCTTCTTGTGCAACGGCCGAAAATCGCGCGGTTTCGCATTCGCCAAACGAAAGGATTCGTCATGCAATTCGCCGCCGAACAATTCGATCTTCTGAAAAAGCAGCTGAACGGCCTGAAGGAGCGATCTTCTTTTTACGCCCGTAAGTTCGAGGGCATCGATATGGCCGACGTCCAAACCCAGGCAGACTTCGAGAAGCTTCCCTTCTCGGAAAAGGCCGACCTGCGCGAGGCGTATCCGCTGGGGATCCAGGCGGTTCCCGATGAAGAGGTGGTGCGCATTCACTCTTCAAGCGGAACCACGGGTACGCCGGTCATCATCCCTTACACCCAGCAGGACGTGCTTGATTGGGCGGAGATGTTCGCGCGCTGCTACGAGACCGCGGGCATCACCAACAAAGACCGCATTCAGATTACGCCGGGCTACGGTTTATGGACGGCCGGCATAGGCTTTCAGCTCGGTGCCGAACGTCTGGGAGCCATGGCCATCCCCATGGGCCCCGGCAATACCGAGAAGCAGCTCAAGATGATGCAGGACCTGGGAAGCACGGTCATCACGGCCACGAGCTCGTATGCGTTGCTGCTTGCCGAGGAAATCAACAAGCGCGGCCTGCGCGATCAGCTGAAGCTGAAGAAGGGCGTCATTGGGTCTGAGCGCTGGGGAGACAAGATGCGCGCTCGCATTTCCGATGAGCTGGGCGTGGAGATTTTCGACATCTACGGCCTTACGGAGATATACGGCCCTGGCATCGGCATTTCATGCTCGGCGCATAACGGCATGCATATCTGGAGCGATTTCATCTACGCGGAGGTCATCGACCCGAAGACGGGCGAAGTGCTGCCCGACGGCGAGGTGGGAGAGCTGGTGCTCACCACGCTGCGCAAGCAGGGTGCGCCGCTTATCCGCTATCGTACGCACGACCTTACGCGCATTATCCCGGGCGAGTGCCCGTGCGGCCTGAAGCATCCGCGCATCGACACGCTGGTGGGCCGCACCGACGACATGGTGAAGGTGAAGGGGTGCAATATGTTCCCCGCGCAGATCGAAGAGGTCATCAAATTCACCGAAGGTACCAGCTCGGAGTATCAGGTCATGATCGAGGCCGTCAACGGCCGAGATGTGCTGACCGTGCTCTTCGAGACGCCGCTCGAAGGCGAGGAGAAGACGCGTTGCGAAGAGCAGCTGGCAGCCATCTTCAAAGCGAAGATCGGCTGCACGCCCGAGGCGAAGGGCGTGCCTATGGGCGAGCTCCCTCGTTCCGAGAAAAAGACCAAGCGTATTTTCGACAGCCGCTACTAAACGAATGGGGGCGCCGGCGAACAAGCCTGGCGCCCCCATTGCTTGCCGTACGAAATCGCTACGAGGGCGTACCGGACCCTCGTTTGCCTTCCTGCTCGTCTTTGAGGGCTCGCGGGTCGAAGGAGTCAACCAGGTCCGCCAGCTCCTGCTTGCGGTGTATATCGAGTTTTGTGTAGATGCGTTTGCTGTGCGTTCGGATGGTGTTTTCCGAAACGAGAAGCGTTTCCGCAATGCGGGCCACGGTGTTGCCGCGCGCGATAAGCTCCATGACTTCCGCTTCGCGGTCCGAGAGCTTGTAGTGCTTCTTCACGAGGGCGCACTGCTTCGAAACGCGATCCTGATAGCCGCGGGCCTCGCCTTCGTCTTCCGCGCTTGCGCTCGGCCGTTTGCGTTTTGCGGGAGCCGCCGCCGTAGGGATGAGCTCGATGCGCTCGGCGCGTGCGCGGTTCGGCGAAAGTGCTTGCTTGAAGCCGCCTTGTCCGACGAAGTATACAAGGGCAAGAAGGTATACGGAGAACAGCGCTATGGACGTGAGGGGCTGCAGGCCCAGTTCGTTGAGGCTTCCGGCAAAGATACCCATGATATAGCCGACGTCGTGGAGCATGTACACGATGCCGCCGAAGAACCCGTAGATGAAGACGGGATTGATGCCGCGTTCCCTCGAAGCCTGGGCGCACTGAATCATCATGAGGATGATCGCGCAGTCGTACAGCGCGTAGAGCGCGCCGGCGAAAGGGGCCACGTAGTTTTTGCCCAGGAAGGGGAGAAGCACGAACGCGCTGATGACGAAGGGGAACAGCACGCGAAAAGCGGACGAGACGCTGAGCTGGAGGGATTTTCTCTGCCAGGTGGCGGCAAACGCTATGCCTGCGATGAACATGCTCGCCATGGAGAAGATGTTCACATTGGCGCCGATTTCGGGTGTTTCCACGGCGATCGATCGGATGACGCCGCATGAGAGAGCGAACGCGCCGATGCAGAACGCGCTTCGCCAGTAGTCCTTAATCGCTTGAAGATAGATGCCGGGATGCTCGCGCGGAAGATCCTCGAACATGGGCTGGTTTAAATCCGTGTTGCGGCTTGTAACAAGAATGGCAAGCGCGAACAGCGGCATGAAAACAAGGGGAATAAGGAATACCGTCACGGCGATGGGAATGAGGTAGAGCGCGAAATATATGACGGGTGCGAACAGCGTTGCCATGATGAGGTCTCGGTTGCCTACCTCTGGCTTTTGCGATGCGAACAAACGCTGCCATGCCATATAGAACCCGGCCGACCCGAATCCTATGAGAGCGCCGCCGGCTATGGCGAGCTTGAGCGCCTCGCCGTCAACGTAGACGGCGGCTATGAGGCAGCACCATCCCAGAAAATACGGCACCCCAGCCGCCCATACGAGAAACTTGCGTGCGGGTCCAGGAAGGAAATACACGCCCAAGGTGCTTGCGAAATAGCTGACGGCGAAGACGAGCGACTGCGCAAGGAAGAAAGACACGACAAAGGTCTGCGTCTGCACTTCCATAGGAAGAAACGGGAAGACCCCGCCCCAGACCGCCGTGGCGTTCACGGCAAGAAAAAGGGCGTAGCCCAGGTTGCTTGCGTTGGGAAGGTACTGAGAATAGCGCTTAGAAAGAGACACGGTGCGTCCTTTTCGTCGTTGAAATCCTATAGGCGAAGTCTAGCTAAATCGACCACGTGCGAAGACGCGTGTGAGCGCGATTTCGCGCAAATATGTGACATTTTACGAATGAATGACGTTAAATGACACGTTGTATGTGACATCACACGGTGCTTTTCGGGGGCATACTCAGAACGTGTTTTCGCCGGTTTTCGGACAGGATGCGAAAAGCGGGTCGTGGTCTGCTCCACGAACCTGCGCCGCCGCATGCCAGCGCTGTCGTTGCGGCTTGCTTGCGGGTTCGCGGCGCAAAGTTGCGCGCCGTTGCGATCCCGTACGAAGTCCGGTGTTGTATCGAGGTTTGGAAAAAGGGGGAGAAATGTCCACGAACACGCATGCCGTGAGCCGTCGTTCGTTCTTGAAGACGACGGGCGCTCTTGGCGCTTTGGCCGTGGCCGCCGGCGGCGCTGCGAGCGCTGACGCCATGTTTGGCGAGGTTCCTGCTGCGTTTGCCGACGCGCAGGAGAAGATCACCTGGGGCCATTGTGCAATCAACTGCCCGGGTCGTTGCTCGCTGAAATTTCATGTGAAAGACGACGAGGTTGCCTGGGTCGATACCTTTACGAGCAAGGATGCCGGTTTCGACGATCCTCAGCCGCGTGCTTGCTTGCGCGGCCGCACGTATCGTCGCTGGCTGGCGCATCCCGACCGCTTGAGCTATCCCATGAAGCGCGTCGGCAAGCGCGGCGAGGGCAAGTTCGAGCGCATCAGCTGGGAGGAGGCCATCGATACGGCTGCTTCCAAGCTCAAAGAGGTCATTGACACTTACGGCAACGAGGCCGTGTACGTTCCGTATGCCACGGGCGTTTCCGCCTCCACTTCTCGTCCGTTCAATCGTATGCTTAGCTTGGTCGGCGGTTATCTGAACTTCTACAACAGCTATTCCACGGCGCAGATTTCCTGCATCACTCCGTATATGTACGGCAGCAAGCAGTCCAGCGGCTCCACGCTTTCGACCGCTGAAGATGCCGAACTCATTCTGCTGTTCGGTTCGAGCCCCGTGGAAACGCGCCAGGGCGGCGCGGTGTCGCACTATGACTGGGCTCATATGCGCGAGAAGACTAATGCGAAAATCTACATCATCGACCCTCGCATGAACGACTCGGTCATGGGTCATTCCGATACGTGGCTGCCGATCAACCCCGGCACCGATGCGGCGCTCGTTGCGGGCATTGCTCACTATCTGATCGAGCACGATATGGTCGATCTTGACTTCTTGCATACCTATTGCGTGGGCTATGACGAAGAGACCATGCCCGAGGCGTATAAGGGGAAGAACCTTTCCTACTACGACTACATCATGGGCGCAGGCTACGACAAGGTCGAAAAGACCCCTGCATGGGCCGCGAAGATTACGGGCATTCCCGTTGAGACCATTGAAAAGCTCGCATACGAAGTAGGCACCACCAAGCCGCTGTATGTGAACCAGGGCTGGGGACCGCAGCGCCGCTCGAACGGCGAGTGGACTTCGTGGGCCATCATGGCTCTTCCCTGCCTGGTTGGCCAGATCGGCCTTGCCGGCACCAACAATGGCACGCGCGAAGGCTCCAATTCCGTTTCCTTGTCGAGCCTTCCCAAGGGCACCAATCCCGTGAAGAAGAGCATCCCGTGCTTCCTGTTCACTGATGCTATCGATCACGGTCCTGAGATGACGGCGAAAAACGCTGGCGTCAAAGGCGGCGACAAGCTTGAAGTGGGCATTAAATATATGATCAACTATGCTGGCAACTGCCTGACCAACCAGCATTCTGACATCAACAAGGCTCACGACATCCTTTCCGATGAAAGCAAGTGCGAATTCATCCTGGGCGTCGACACCGTTATGTGCGATTCCTTGAAATATGCCGACATCATCCTGCCCGACCTCTTCCGCTTCGAGCAGGTTTCCATGATCGGCACCGGCGGCGACAACGCCTACATGATTGCAGGCCAGCCGTGCACCTCTCCGAAGTTCGAGCGTAAGACCGCGTACGAGATGGCTACGCTCATGGCCGAAAAGCTTGGCGTGAAAGACGAGTTCACCGAGGGTAAGACCGAGGAGGAATGGATCGTCGAGCTGTACGAACAGTCTCGCGAGAAAGACCCCGAGCTGCCGACGTACGAGCAGGCCATGGAGCAGGGCGTGTACGTTCGCCCCGGCAAGAAGAAGGTCTCCATGGAGAAATTCCGTACCGATCCTGTGGCCAACGCGCTCGACACCCCTTCGGGCAAGATCGAAATCTTCTCCGAGAAGCTGCTCCAGTTCACCGATGGCTGGGAGCTTCAGGATGGAGACACGCTTGCAGGCATGGACACGCTGCCCGCTGTTCCCGTCTATATCCCTGAATGGTTCGGCGTTGAATCCACCACCGAGGAGTTCCCGCTTGCTCTGACCGGATTCCATTATCGCGGTCGCATCCATTCCTCCTGGGGCTTCATCGAGGACCTCAAAGAGGTCAATCCTCAGGAAGCCTGGATCAACCCGCTGGATGCGCAGGAGCGCGGCATCTCCCAGGGCGACACGATTCGCGTGAAAAACCAGTTCGGCGTCATCGAGCTTCTGGCCAAGGTCACGCCGCGCGTGGTTCCCGGCACGGTCGCGGTGTCTCAGGGCGCATGGCATGATGCCGACATGTTCGGCGACGCCGAGCGTGTGGATAAGGGCGGCAGCATCAACACGCTTACCACCCAGCGTCCTTCTCCGCTGTCGAAGGGCAACCCGCAGCACACCAATATCTGCCAGGTCGAAAAGGTTTCCGCGTAAGCGGGCCGTGTGACGAGGAAGGATTGAGATATGACTCAGTATGCGTTCCACTTCGACGCGACGCGCTGCACCGGCTGCAAGACCTGTGAGTTTTCCTGCAAGGACTACAAGGACCTCGGCCTGGGCGTTGCATACCGTAAGGTGTACGAATGCGCAGGCGGCGAAACGCTGCGCGATGCCGACGGTTGCTTCAAGACGACGTGCTTCAGCTACCCGGTTTCCATTTCGTGCAATCACTGCGACAACCCGGCCTGCACGGAGGTGTGCCCCACGGGCGCTATGCATAAAGACGAAGAGACCGGACTTGTGAGCGTCGACGAAGGCAAGTGCATCGGCTGCGGATACTGCCACATGGCCTGTCCGTACAATTCCCCGAAGGTCGATCGCGAAAAGGGCCATTCGGTCAAATGTGACGGCTGTGCGGAGCGCATTGCCGCCGGTGAAAGCCCTGTATGCGTAGAGGCCTGCCCGGCGCGCGCCCTTGCGTTCGGCACGGTCGAAGACATGGAGAAGCTCGGCGAACGTGCGAACATCGCTCCGTTGCCGGAGGCTTCGCTGACCACCCCGAACCTGTTTGTAAAGGCGTGCGCCGACGCTCAGCCTTCCGACAGCCGCGCAGGCAAGATTGTGAACCCCTTGGAGGTGCTCTAACATGGAAACCGCTTTGAACGAATTGCCTTTGGCGATTTTCACGACGCTTGCACCGATGGGCGCGGGTGCGTTCGCCGTCCTTGCTGCGGCTTTTTGCACCATGAAACTCGATGACGTCAAGATCAAGGCCATCGACCGTTTTTCCATCATCCCTCTCGGTTTGATCGCGGTCGGTTTCATCGCCTCGTTCTTCCACCTTGCGTCGCCCCTGAAGGCCTACGGTGTCTTTTCGGGAATCGGCCATTCTCCGCTTTCTAACGAAATCGCGGTCGGTATGGTCTTTTTCGTCGCCGCCATCGTGTACGTGGCGCTTGGGTTTGCCGGCAAGCTCTCTGCTTCCGCCCGTAAACCTTTCGCCCTGGTTGTCGCCGTGCTGGCACTGGTGTTCTCTCTGTTTACCGGTCTTGCCTACATGATGCCCACCATTCCCTCCTGGGATTCTCCCCTCGTTCCCCTCGAGATGGTTGGTTCTGCTCTTCTCGGCGGTGCCTTGCTCGCGCTGGTGGTGCTCGCTTTGGCGAAGGCGTTCGATGGCGTTGACGGCCATGTGATGAAGTCCGTGGCGTTTCTGGCGGGCGTGATCGGCTTCGTCGCTGTTGCCGTTGCCTTGGTCGGTCACTTCGACATGCTCGGAGAGCTGTGGAGCCCCGCTGTTGCCGGCGCTTCTCTGGCCGAGGTTGTTGTGCCGTTTTTGTGGGCGGCTGCGGTATGCGGCGTCATCGGCGTTGCGTGCTTGGGCGTTGCCTCTTTCGGCAAGAGCGTCCTGGTCCCCGCCGGCATCGGCGCAGTTGCTTCGCTGGTCGGTATTTTCCTGGTCCGATTCGCATTTTATGCGGTCTGGATGTCCATAGGCCTGTAAGAAAGGCTGTATGATGCGAAGGGGCGGCTTCATCGTCGCCCCTTTATTTTTTTTGGCGCATGCGCGAAAGGATGCTTCAAATATGTTCGATTGTTACGATGAGGTAGCTTTTGTGGGAGCGACCCTCGGCCCGCTTTTCGCCGCCGACCCCGCCGACGCCTCTTCCGCGCGTCAGGTGGCGACATTCGCCGCATTGGATGTGGACGCGGCTGCTACAGAGTGGCCCTTTGTCGCCGAAGAGCGGGCGCAAAAGTCGCTCGCAGCTATGCGCGAAGGCGCGGAAAACGCCGATAGCGAGGCGTTGGTTTGGGAATATCGCAGGCTTTTCGTTGGACCTGGCGCCATGCCCGTGCCGCCCTGGGGTTCCGTGTACACGGACCGGGAATGCGTGGTTTTCGGCGAGGCCACGTTGGCTCTGCGCTCGTGGATGAGACGAAATGGTATCGCCCGCCAAGGAGACGAAAAGACCCCCGAAGACCATATAGGCCTTATGTTGCTGCTCATGGCGTGGATCGCGAGCCATAAGCCGGAACTGCTTGAAGAATATCTTCGAGACCATCTTCTGACGTGGTCCTCCCATATGCTCGAACAGCTCGAGGGCGCGGCGCAGCATTCGTTCTATCGCGGTTTGGCGCAGCTGACGAAGAAGTCACTTGAAGGTATTGCCGCCGAGATGGGCATTCAGGTGGAGTACCCAAGGTTCTATCGATAGGAGCAGGTATGTCTCTTGGGTTCAGCATGGCTCTTGATGAGATCACGCTGGTACTGTTCACCACGCTCGCTCCGACGGGTGCCATGGCATGTGTAATCATGGCGGCAGTGCTGGTCTTCTCCCCGCTGGGAGAGTCTGAGCGCACGCGCGTCAATCGTGCGCTGTGCATTCCTCTCATAGTGGCCATGGTGGGTCTTATTGCTTCGGCAACTCATTTGGGAAGTCCCGCGAACGCGCTCTACGTGCTTCTTGGCGTGGGGCGCTCTCCCTTGTCGAATGAAGTGTTTTGCGCGGGTCTGTTTTTGGCCTCCTGCGGGCTGTACTGGCTGTTCTGCTTCACGGAGAAGCAGTACGTGCGCGCGCAGAAGGTGTGGTGTGCTGCGATAGCGCTCGCCGGCCTTGTGTGTATCGGAGCTATAGCCATGGCGTATGACGCTTCGACCATCGTTACGTGGAACACTTGGTACGTTCCGCTCAACGTGTGGTTCTCCGCTTTTGCGGGAGGTCCTTTGCTTGCCATGCTGGGACTGCGCGCCGCTCGTGCCGTGTGCCTGCATACGAAGGCGAGCGGCGCCCTCGTCGCCGGGTCTCTTATTGCCTTGGTTGCGAACGTAGCATGTCTTGTTATGCAGAACGCAAGCCTCGGGGGCATATGGAACGGCTACGGCACGGCGCTCGATCTGGTGCCTATGTACCCTGCTATGATCGCCTGGTATGCGGCCATGGGCCTTGCGGCTATCGGTTGCGCAGCGTGGCCTTTGCGTGGCCGCGACCTTCCGAGCGTAGTACGCCTGACGCTGTGCTGCGCGCTGTTTTTCGCCGGGCTCTTCGTGGTTCGCTTCGGCTTCTACATGATGCACATGACATACGGTTTGGGCGTGTAGCTCTATCGAAGGTCGTCGAAGTAATCGCGGAATTCTACGCCGTGGCTGCTTTGAGGGCACATGAAACGGTGTGCTGCCAAGAAATATTCGTCGGTCATGCTTGCCAGATAATCGACGGCGACCTGATGGGCGGATTCGGCGCGATAGGGCCGTTCGTCTTCGTAAAGACTTCTTTGACGCTCGATACGTTCGATGAAATGCTTGAACACCGGGGCGCTTTCGTCTTGTGCAATCAGGTCGGCCAGAATGGCCTCGTAGAGCTCTTCGAACATGGGCGTAATTTCGTTTTCGTACATTTCTGCCTGCTTGTCGGAGAGGTAGATGCGCTCGTAGTTTTCGGCCTTGGCGGTTTTCAGGCTGCGAAACGCCTCTTCGCTCATGGCTATGCGATCGCGCATATAGCTGTGCTCCACGATGTCCACCGTGAGGTTATTGATGATTTCGGCATTCTGCACGCCCAGCACGCCGCCCGAAAACGCTTCATTTGCGGATATGGAGCCGACGCCTACGGCGTCTTGGCGGTCTTTGCCAACGTAGGCGATCATGTCGGAAATGCGCACCACGCATCCTTCCAGCGTGGAGGGTCGCAGGCTGGCTATGGTTTGTTCGTCTATATAGCACGATTCCACCAGGTCATCGAATGTATCGAAGTCGTGCGTTTTCCCTAGAAGAAACTCGCGCTGGCTGCTTTCTCCATTGTGGCAGAGGATGCCGTCGAGGGTTTGCAGCGTGACGTTGCGGGCGTATAGGGAGTCAAGCACGCGCACGGAGTGCACGTTATGGTTGAAGAAGCGCCCCGTATCGGCGTGGTAGAGGCCGTTGAGAATGCGTTCTCCCACGTGGCCGAAGGGGGTGTGGCCCAGGTCGTGCCCGAGCGCTATGGCCTCGGTGAGGTCTTCGTTTAAGCCGAGCATGCGCGAAATGGTGCGCGCCGTGCGGGCAACCAGCTGCACATGCAGCCCGCGGCGGCTTATGTCATCGTTGCGCACGAAGCTGAATACCTGGGTTTTTCCCGCGTAGCGGTTGTAGGGCGCCACGTGCAGTATTTTGTCGATGTCGCGCACGAAGGCGGGACGGTGCAGCCGGGGCGACGTATCGCGGCGGGGATTGCGGCGAAGGGCCTGCGCCTCGTTTGTGCGATAGGGGTTGCCGCGGCCTTCGGCGCGGTCCTCTTCGTAGCGCTCGATGAATTCTTTGCTGAAATTACGGTATGCCATGGCTGCTTCTTTCGGCCTGCTGTGCGAGACGGGCTGGTTTTCGGGTCGCGTAAAGCGGCTGTACGTGGGCGGGCGTGCCCACGCGGGGTGGCGTGTTATCGATGCAAGTATAAGGCTCAGTCGTCTGCGGGTTGCCAATCCTTTTGCTGTGTTTGTCGTAATTGCTCGGCGAATAGAGCTTTCGTCGCGCCACGAAAGCTCTATTCATGGCACGATGATTGCCACGAAAACTATTCGCGTTGCGCGATGGACGCGATGAGATTTGGCGGTGAGTTTTTCGTCGTGCAAAGCGGGGAGGGCCGGAAAAGCGGCTAAGAAAACAGAATCGGGCCCGCAGAGGGAGGGGTGCGGGCCCGAGGGATATGGATAGCGGCCTGTTAGATTGCCAGAGAAGCTAGATGGCGCGACCTGCCAGGTTGCCAGAGAAAATGGCATCGGCAATGTTGAAGGGCTCTGCGCAGTCGCCGACAGCGTAGGTCTCTTCAACGGAGATTCCATCAAGCAGCGACGAATTGGGCAGCATGTCCATGGCTTCGATTACGGTATCGCACGTGATGGACTCGGTTGCTCCAGCTTCGCTCGTTATGGTGATGGCTCCATCTCCTACTTCGTTGATGGTTGCGTTTGGCCATAGCCTCATGCCGCGCGCATAAAGCATGGGCATGACAAACGTTTTAACCCAGTTGGATTGTCCCTTGTCTACCTTTTCGACGGGGTCGGACGTTACCATCGAAATATGCTTGCCTTGGGCCTGCAGGTTCAAGGCGGTGTCAATTGCCTGAGCGTTGCTTCCGACGATTACTACGTTTTCCCCTATGGTTGCCGTTGGGAAATCTTCGATGGCGACGATGTTGGTTTTTTCCGTCCCCTCCATTCCCAAGGTGTCGCGCAGGCCTCCGCATGCGAGGACGAGCGCATCGGGCTTCTCGTCTTCGACGAATGCGGCGTCGACTTCGTGTTCGGTTACGAGTTTTACGCCGGTAACTTCAAGCTGTTTTTCCATATAAGACCGCAGAGCGTCAAGATTCTCATGGGGTCCTTTGACCGTCGAGGCGAATTCCAGCAAGCCTCCCGCGGAGCTTTTCTTTTCGTAAAGGGTTACGTTGTGGCCACGCAGGGCTGCAACGCGTGCGGCTTCCATGCCTGCCGGGCCGGCGCCTACAACCATGACATTTTTTGCCGTTTCTGCAGCGGGGAGGTCGAACCCTTCGGGCATGCTTTCGCGGAAGGCATGCTGGGTGCATGCATTGACGCGGCAGTGCTCGTAGGTCTTGCCCTCTTTGTCAACATCGAAATGGCAGTGCATGCATCTTGTGCAGGGGGCAATTTCGTCGAGGCGCCCTTCTTTAAGCTTCGTGACGTATTCGGGGTCAACGGTAAGGGGGCGGTTCATGATAAGGAAATCAGCTTTGCCGTCCTTGAGGGCGTTTTCGAAGAAGTCGGGCGCATGTGCCGGATCCATATAGGTGACGGTCCCAACAGGCACGCTTACGGCTTCTTTGATTTCGGCAGCCACATCGAGCATCATTCCGCAGCCAGAGTGATTGCCTATAACTTTTCCTTCCCAGTGGCGGGAGAAATCAAACTGCGTTCCATAGCTTGTTGTGCCGTCGATACCGTATCCCGTGAAGTAAAGGTCGCTTGCGAATTCGCATACGTGCTGGCTGGTGGGCCCTAGACGAACGTGGAAGCTGTCGGCGCCTGCTTCTTCCATGAGTTTGCACATGGCTTTGTTCTCTGCCACGGTGGTGTAAAGCGAGCTGTCGCCGATTGTTCCGTCGTTTTCTTCGATTCCATTGATGAGCACCTGAACGGGGAAATCGCTTCCGCATTCGGCCTTGATTGCTTCGATGGTTTCGCAGATAAAGCGGGTTCTGTTTTCGAAGTTCTGGGGGCCGTATTCATCGTCGCGCGTGTTGCGCATGCGGGAAAGGAACGATTGTCCGATGTTGTTGCCGGCGGCGTTAATTTCGCATGCGTCAAAGCCGAGTTCTTTGATTCGCTTGACAAATGCGACCGTATCTTGTTCGAGCAGCTTGATTTCTTCCTGCGTCATATCGGCCGCAACTGCAGAGGCAAACGACCCGGAGGCAATTTGCTTCGTGCCGCTGAAGTTGATGCCCATGCAGGAAATTTGGTATCCGGCGTACCCACCCTCTTCATGGATCGCCTGCACTATCTCGGCTAGGGGCGATTTGTCGATGGGGGTTGAGCGGGCGGACGGGAAATGCTCGTATTTGTCCACGAAGTCTTCGACCCATACCATCTCGACGCCGCCTTTGGCGAAGTTGCGATAATACGTGGCGGCTTCCTCGGGGTTTGATGCCGTGTCCGATCCAGCTGCAGACTTGACCATGCGATGCGACAGCTGAAGGGGTCCGAAGGTCCACGGTGAAAGCAGCGTTGTAAAATCGCCCGAGTTTGAAGTGTAGTCGTAGTCCTGGGGATTGATTCCGTTGTTGACGACCGTTTCCTGGTCGCTAGCATCTCCCGATGAAGGCTTGGCGGCCTGTGTCGGGGCGCATCCCGTCAAGCCTGCGAGCGCGGAAGCCGAAAGCGCCGTTGCTGCCATTCCTCCTAAGAAGTTTCGGCGGGATAGGGCCGGAACCCTTCTTGTATCTGTTGTATCCATGTTCTCTCCCTCCTGTGGATGCTGGTACGTCGATGCCTTAATCCTAGGGAGAAAGCTGCGGGCGCATATCGCATCAACAATGTATTTGGGGCGAATCGCATCATTGATGTGGTGGCCTTGTATCCTATAATCGATACCTTGTATGGCATGGGCGTATGTGATGGAGGCTGATATTGTGGTGAAGGGTAGGGGAAGCGCGTCGTCCGTTTCCGCCGTTATGCTTCTTGCATTCGGGATCCTTTCCTTTCGTGTTGCCGCATGGGTAATTTATCGAAGCGAGCTTGCCTACATCACCAATGACGGATACGTAATCGCTCGGATTTTCCAGATGCTCGTCGTTGTCTTACTGATGGTCTCTATGAGGAGCCGGATTCCGTCAAAGAGGGTTTTCATCGGAGGCATGGTGCTGGCCACTGTGGCCACGGTCGTTGCGAGTGCCGTGGTAATCTTCGGGTCGAACGGAGTGCTGCCCCCTTCTTGGGGAATGGCAGCTTGGGGGCTCCACGGGGCTGCGAGTGCGTTTTTCTTTCTTGGATGGGGAGTGTGTGCGTGCATCGAGCCGCCTTCTAGGTCCGCTTTGTCAATATCCCTCGCATTTGTTCTGTACGGCTTAGTTACCTTGTTTTTGAGCTTCGTTCCTTTAGGGTTTGTAGAGGGAGTGGCGTTGTTGTCCCCCTTGCTCTGCTGCGCGCTTATCGTGATAGCTCTGAAAGGGAGGCTGGAAAAGATACCGTGCGGGCGCGCATCATTGCGTCGAGATTTGGACACGCCGTCGCGGATGCTTCTTGGGGTAATGCTGGCTTGTTGCGTGATATGCGCCGTAGTGGATGTCATGGTGCCAGAGTCGTCCGACCCTTCGCTGTACTCGTTCAACGCATTCTGGCCCGTGTTGTACGCGGTTATTTTCGGCGTGTTTTTCGTCTGGTTCGTTCTGATGAAGAAAAAAGACCCAGATGCGTTATGGCCGATGTTCACATTCGTTCTTTCGGTTGGGCTGTTCGGTTTCTCGTCCTTCTTCTTCATTGACACATTTGTTGCGGGTCAGTTTATGAGGGCGAGCGCCGATTGCATAATCGTGTTCTCGTGGGTTGTCGTGGCGTGCATGGTATACCGTAAAAAACTACAACCGATTTTTTATTTCGGTCTTTCAATCATTGTCTATTCAAATACGGCTCCGTTTCCGAAAGCCGCCTTTGACGCTTTGTTCCCGCAGGTTGATTTTGGTGCCGGCAGCCTGGTTGCTATTGCGCTCGCATTTGTTATGGCGGTTGCCCTTGTCGGGTGTACCGTTTTTCTTTCCGCAGCGAAAAAGCCCTCCGCATTGCCGAAATCGCCTCAATCTTCGAAAGCGGAATGCTCGAGCCTTGAATGGATGAAGGAATCGTACGGATTGACGTTGAGGGAAATAGAAGTTGTTGACTTGCTGACGCGCGGATACACAATGCCGCAGACGGGCGAGCGGTTGTTCATATCCCATGACACGGTTCGGTCCCATGTAAAAAGCATATACAAAAAACTCGGCGTTCACAGTAAGGGAGAGCTCATAGACATAGTGGCCCAAAGAGGCGCCAGATAGCCGAAAGTCGCTTGGGTGGCAAAGACGTGCCGGGGACGCGAACCCCATTGGGCTGCGGGGGAAATGGGGCGCTTGATGACGCGGTGCAGGCTTTCGGAGCCGCCGTTGGGGCTGGTGGTTATAGCCGCGTGTGGCGTGTGATTCTGATGTCCGGTCGTCCTTGCGACCATAAACCTTTTTGATGATGAAAACACCTTGAAGAGAGCTCGCCAAGCGATTCTGGTAGAATCTCGAACGCTGGCGAGTTTCATCTGGGACTCGTTTGCTTGTATTCGTTTTCAAGCCATGCGCCCGTAGCGCCTCTATATAGATAGGAACAACGATGTTCGACCAGGAAAAGATCCAGCAAGCAACGCGTCTTCTGCTTGAGGGAATCGGCGAGGACCCGCAGCGTGAAGGCCTTCTTGAGACCCCCGCTCGTGTGGCTCGCATGTATGAGGAAATCTGCGGCGGTATGAACCAGGATCCCGCCGAGTATTTGTCTACCACGTTCGAAGTGTCCGACGGCGGCATGGTGGTCGAGCGCGATATCCCGTTTCATTCCCTGTGTGAGCATCATTTGCTTCCGTTCGTAGGCAAAGCGCACATTGCTTACATGCCCAACGGTCGCGTGACGGGGCTTTCCAAGCTTGCTCGCACGGTTGAGGTGTATGCGCGCCGCCTGCAGCTGCAGGAGCGTTTGACCGCGCAGGTCGCCGATGCACTTATGAGCGAGCTCGATGCCAAAGGCGCCCTTGTCATGATTGAGGCGGAGCACATGTGCATGTCCATGCGTGGCGTGCAGAAGCCGGGCACCCAGACGGTGACGCTGGTCAAACGCGGCGTGTTTGAGACCGACCCTCAGATTGTGGACGACTTCTTCCGCATGGTGCGGGGGTAGCGCGATGAATGCGGCGACGAAGTCCTCGGATGGCGACTGCGCGGCGGACAAGGGTACGGACGCGCTGACGATGCGGCGTTTGAATGGCCGCCACGTGGCGGATGGGGGAGCGAGTGCATCGGTGCAGCGCCCGAGCGGCGGATTTGCGGCGGATGAACGAATGAAGGCAGTTGAGGCGGTTCGCTCCCATCCTCTCTATCAAGAACACCTTGCTCGTTTGGCTGAGCTGGAGCGGGACAGATTGTTTTGCCGCCATGGCATAGGCCACCTGCTCGATACGGCGCGCATCGCCTGGATTTTCAATCTAGAGTACAACCTGGGCTTTCGCAAAGAAGCGGTCTACGCCGCCGCATTGATGCACGACATAGGCAAAGACGAACAGTACGAACGCGGCATTCCTCATGAAGAGGCGAGCGCGCGCATCGCGCGTGAAATTCTGGACGATATGGGCGCGTCGTTTGACGAATCGGAGTGCGACGCGATTGTGGCGGCAATACGCGAACACCGTCGCCTTCCCGAAAGGGCGTCACTCTTGGGCACGATGCTCTACGACGCCGATAAAGCTTCGCGCACGTGCTTCGCATGCCCTGCGCGCGAGGACTGCTCGTGGTCTTCCGAGAAAATGAACTTGTCGGTGCGCGTGTAAGGAGCGGTATTATGGATTGCATTTGCATCAAAGATCTGCAGGTTCACGCGAACCACGGCGTCTTGCTCGAGGAAAACGCACTCGGTCAGCGCTTCGTGATTTCGGCGACGCTGTTCGTTGACCTTCGTCGCGCCGGGGAAAGCGACGCCATTGCTGATTCGGTGAACTATGCGGACGTGTGCCATCTGATCGATCGCTATACGCGTGAAAACACGTTCGATTTGCTGGAGCGCTTGGCGCAGGGTCTTTGCGACGAAATACTAGCTGTGCATTCTTTGGTGGAGCGTGTGCAAATCGAAGTGAAAAAGCCGTGGGCCCCGATCGGTCTTCCGTTGGACTACGTCTCGGTGAGCATGGAGCGCTCTCGATAGCGCGGGCACTGGCTTCCTCGCGAGCTGCCCTTCGCGACGTCTTGCTCCCTTGCGCGAGACGCTAGCCTTCTCGCGACACCCTCATCTCCTCTTTTGCGACTTCGTCGGCGGGAATTCGTCGTTTCTTCAGGGGCAAAGCCTCACTTACCACAATGCCCGCTCCGATGAGCGTGAACCCGATGACCATGAATGCGGTCACAACTTCGTGCAGGAACACAATGGAGAACAGAACACCGAAGACGCTTTCGGTGGCAAGCAGCAGCGCCGCAGGGGCTGGAGGCACGTGCGCAAGGCCGATGTTTTGCAGCGTGAGCGAAAGGCAGGACGCGAACAGTGCCAGATACAGAATGCTGCCCAGCAGCTCCAGGTTGGCAAGCGCCCCGCAATCGAGCGGGCCGTCGATTGCGAACGCGATGGCTGATCCGAGGATTCCCGCCACTATGAATTGTACGACGGTGAGGGTAATCGGGTCACGTCCCACGGAAAGCTTTGCCATGAACGCAATATGCAAGCCCACGAACAGCGCAGAAAGCAGCGTGATGGCCTCGCCGAAACCGAACGAGAGCGATTCGAAGCCGTCGGCAAACGAGACGAATCCGACGCCGACCACGCAGAGCGCCATGGCGGCGATGTTGTACATCGTGGGCCTGATGCGCGAGATGGCCCAGGCAAGAAACGGCACGAAAGCGCAATACGTTCCGGTAAGAAACGCACTTTTTGCCGCCGTGGTATCGGTAAGTCCCGCGGTGTTGAACACGAACTGCGCTGCGACGAACAGGCCAAGGAACACGCCCGCTCCCAAGGTGTCTCTATCAAGGTTCTTGCGGACGTTTTTCCAGCATACGACGGCAAGCACGGCGCCCGCTATGGAGAATCGTAGGCCTACAAGCCACAGGGGAGAGAACGTGTCCACGGCGTCTTTGATGACGACGGTGCCAAGTCCCCAAATGGCTGCAGCAAGCACCAGCATGCATTTGTACACCCACAGCGGAATATGGCGATGCCGACGTCTTTTCGGCTGTTGAGCGGTGTCGTGCGCGCTTTCCCGAAGATGCGTCTTGCCAGCGGTGTGTTCCGTTGTGTGCGGCGCGTTATCTCGTGAGGGTTCCGAACAGGCGCGCACTGGTTCGGTGGGGTGTTCCGCCGCGCGCGGCGATCCGGCTTCTTCGGAGATGACGAATTGGTTGGTATGTGCGGCGTCTTTGTTCATGGCGCCATCGTATCGAAGGATGCCCGGTTCGTCTACGGGCTGCTTCGCCCGAAGTTTCGCGTTACTCGCGGTCTTTCCCGTTCTCCGTGGTCAAAGGGGTTGCGTATGGGGGAGATTTGCGGTGGTTTCGTCGCCCCGTGGTCAAAGAGGGTCTGTATGGGGAAATCGCAAACCGTTCACAGAGCGAAAGGCGCCGTTCGCGGAACACGGAAGGGAAGATGTGGCGCGTTTTTCGAAGGACGAAAGGCTCGATTTGCGAAATCCCAGGTCAAAAGGCTGTGAATTGCAGGCCTCTTTTGCATCGTGCTGTCGCTTTTCTCCATATTCACCCTATTTGATCACGGGCGGCTCGCAGCGTCGTTCGTTTTCCCCATATTGATGCTGTTTGACCAAGACTCGCGTACCGTGCGCGGGCGCGACGTGCAATGCCGCGCGTTGCGCCACATGCGCGGCATTGCACGCGATACGGGGGCGTGAAGCGTCGAAAGCGAGATCCGAGCTAGGGTCTGACGTGTTGGCCGGGCCTTGAATCTGGCACGCCCAGCAGGAGCTGGGCGTCAGCCTGCGATGAATGGCCGCCTCCGAATTATCATGCATGGCGATAATTGCACCCAAAAAGAAAACGCGACCTTTTGGTCGCGTTTTCAAGATGGGGCCTGGTGTGTGGCGGGGTGGAATTAGGACTTGGAGGTTTCCTCCGGGTCGGTTACGCCGCCGTTCCCGTTTCCATTTCCGCTGCCGGTGCCGTCAGAATTGCCGTTCCCGTTGCCGGTGCTGCTTGACGAGGGACCCGTGGATACCGTGATGGTGATCGTGTCGCCTTTCTTGCCGGTGCCGGTCTGACTCTGGCTGATGACTACGCCCTTTTCGACGGAATTGCTCGAGGTCTCAGAGACGTTGTAGCGGAAGCCCGCGTCGGCAAGGGCGCTTTGCGCCTGAGACTGGGTCATGCCTACGACGCTCGGGATACTGATGGCCTTCTTGTCGGGGTCTTGTCCCTTCGAAACAGTGATCGTGACCGTTTCGCCCTTGCCAAGCTTGCCGCCATTGGGGGTCTGGCTCATGACTTCGCCCTCGGCGTATTCGTCGCTGTAGCTGCCCGTGGCAACGCTTACCGTGAAGCCTGCCTTTTCAAGGGTGCTCTTGGCGCTTGCCTGGTCGTAGCCTACGACGTTGGGAACCTCGATGTCTTCAGGACCGGTGGAGATCCAGTATTTGACCGTGGTGCCCTTGTCGGCCTCTTTGCCGGCTGCGGGGTCTTGCTTGCTCACGGTGTCGGCATCGGCCTCGGAGGCTTCGTTGCCTGCATACTGCGGCGTGTATCCAGCGTCTTTAATGGCCTTTTCCGCCTGTTCGGCCGTCATGCCGCTCAGGTCGGGAATGCTGCCCTTCTCCACGCCCTTCGAGATGACAATGTTGACCTTGCCGCCTTTCTCGAGCGCGCTGTCTGCCTCGGGGTCCTGCTTGCACACGCGTCCTGCAACAACGTCGGCGCTGTATTCCTCAGTCACGTCTCCGACGACATAGCCTGCGGCCTCAATCGCCTGTACGGCCGAATCTTGCGTTTGGCCTACGACGTTGGGCACCTTGGCCTCGCCGCCACCGAGCAATGCCATGGCAACGGCCGCGATGGCGATAATGCCCGCAATAAGGCCGACGACGATGCCGACGGTCTTCTTACGCGACTTTTTCTCCGACTCGTCGTCCATGCGAAAGTTCGTTGCCTGCTGCATGGGACCGGAGCTGCCCGGGGTAAGCGGCTGCATGACTGCCGTGCCCCCTTCGGCTCCCATGATTGCGGGAGCGGCGCCCATGACGCTGGTGGGCGCCGATGCCACGCCTGCACCTGCGAGGTTGAGCGGGCGACCCATGAGGAAATCGTCCAGGGCGTGCTTCATATCTCGCACGGTTTGGAATCGATCGACGGGATTTTTCTCCATGGCCTTCATGATGATGGCCTCAAGGTCGGGGCTGATATCAGGTTTGACCTGGCTCGGGGGCAGCGGCGCTTCGTTAACCTGGCGCATGGCGACGCTTACGGCGTCGGGACCGTCGAAGGGAAGCTGTCCGGTTGCGGCTTCATAGAGCACGCAGCCGAGGGAATACATGTCGCTTGCGCCGTCGAGTTCTTTGCCCTGGGCCTGCTCGGGAGAGATGTAATGGGCGGTGCCGAGCACGCTGGAGGTCTTGGCTTTCACGCTGTTTTTGGCGCGTGCGATGCCGAAGTCCATGACCTTCACGTTGCCGTCAGGCTGCACCATGATGTTTTGCGGCTTGATGTCGCGGTGCATGATGTCTTGGCCGTGGGCGACGGAGAGCGCCTGGCAGACCTGGCTGCCGATTTCGGCTACCTTGCGCTGGTTGATGGCGCCGCGCTGCTGAACGGCGGTCTTCAGGTCGGTGCCGCGCACGTATTCCATGACGATGAAGTACGTGCCGCCATCCTGGCCCCAGTCGTATACGTTGACGATATAGGGGCTCTGCAGGTTCGCCGCCGAAGCTGCTTCCTGCTTGAAGCGGGCAGTGAATTCGGGGTCTGCTGCATACTGCGGCAGCATGACCTTGACTGCCACCGTGCGGCCGAGGACCTGGTCTTGCGCTTTATATACCTCGGCCATGCCTCCTATACCGATGCGTTCGGTAATCTTGTACCGCTCGTTGAACACCCTTCCTATCACGTTTCTCTCCTCTATGTCCGTCTCGTTGCCTATTTGCTCCATTTAAACTGTGTTCCGGCTCCGAAGCGCGCATGCGCATGGTGATCGGTAAAACAGCAATCGTACCTCACTTAGAGCAGACCCTGTACCTGAAGCGCCGTTTCAAGCACTTTTTTGGCGCGGGGACTTGCCAGTCCAGCCTCGTCGTTGCCGTGGACACCTTCCTCGATCGCAACGGCCACCACGACGCTGGGGTTGTCTGCGGGCGCGAAGCCTACGAACCAGCTGTCGTTGTATTCCTTGTTCGTCTCGGCGGTGCCGGTTTTGCCGGCCACTTCGACGCCGCTGATAGCGGCTTCGTAGCCGGTGCCGTTTTCCACGACTCCGATCATCATATCGGTGATCGAGTCGGCGGTCTGCTTGCTCATAACGGTTCCATAGGCTTTTGCGCTTGCGGTGAATGAACGCTCGCCCTTGGAATTGTAGACGCCTTCTACGAAATACGGGGTTTCGAGTACGCCGTCGTTGGCTATGGCGGAAGCCACCATGGCCATCTGCATCACGGTTGCTTGCGGGCCTGCCGGGCTTTCGTGCTGTCCGACGGGCTGGCCGCAAGCCGCCCATGCCGTTTCCCATTCGGTCATTTCTTCGGGATCGGGCATAAGGCTGGTGTAGAGCGGCAGCTCGAAATCATCGATGGCTTTGTTGAAGCCGAACTTCTCGGCGGTTTCAACCAAAAGGTTCGAACCGACCTTTTCGGCGCCCAGCGCGCCAAAGGCCGTGTTGGAGGAAACCTCCGTTGCGCGCTTGAGCGTGATGGTTCCGTAGCCGATATCGTTCGCGTTGGAGAGCTCGCCATTGCCGATGGTGGCGAATGCGGGGGACTCAACCTGCGTGCTCTCGGTTGCAAGGCCGTTTTCGAGCAGTGCCGTAAGCGTGACGAGCTTGAAGGTTGAACCCGGCGCATACAGCGCGTTGGTCGCGCGGTTGATAAGGGCGCCGCCCGAAGAATCGGACCCGCTCGATGCTGCGGCAAGCAGCGATTCGACGTCTGCGTTGGAGTATGTAGGCGAGCTAGCCAGAGCCAGCACGGCGCCCGTGTTGGGGTCCATCACGACGACTGCTCCCTTGTAGCCCTCCAGCACCTCTTCGGCGGCCTGCTGAATCTTGGAGTTCAGGGTAAGTGCTACGTCGTTGCCCGGAGTGTTGATGCCAGCGAGGTAGTTCACCACGTCAGACCAGCTCGCGAAGTTCTCCTGGCCTTTGAGCGTGTCGTTCATGGATTGCTCGATGCCTGAGAGGCCGTACTGCTGGGAGTAATAGCCAACGACGTGGCTTGCCAGGCTGCCCTGCGGATACGTGCGGACGTAGGTCCCGTCTTCTTGTTGGACGCTTTCCGCCAAGACCACACCGTCGTAGGTGCTAATGGAGCCGCGTTCCGTTTTGGCTTCTCTGTACAGCGTGTGGTTGTTGCCAGGGTAGCTTTGGTATTCGTCCGCCATGAACACCATGACGTAGGTGAGGTTGGCGACCAGCAGGGCGAACAGCAGGGCGAAGGCCACCATGGTGGACGTGAGACGGCGGCCAAGGGCGACGCGGCCCAGAACGCTCGAATCGTTCGCTCCGCGCGTTGCGCCATGTGCGCCGATGGCGCGCATGCGTCCCGTGCCGTCTTTCATTTCGGAATTGATGCCCGTGCCCTCGTCGCCGCAGCGCAGCAGCAGTCCGATGCCGATGAAGCTTGCCAGAAGCGAGGAGCCGCCCTGACTGATGAAGGGAAGCGTGAGACCGGTCAAGGGGATGAGGCGGGTTACGCCGCCGACGATGATGAAGGCCTGCAGCACGATGGTTACGGTAACGCCGACTGCGACAAACGAGCTCACGTCGCTTTTCGCGCGCGCTGCCGTTGCGAAGCCGCGTATGGCAAGGCACAAGAACAGCAGCAGCACGGCCGCACCGCCCAGAAGGCCGGTTTCTTCGGCGATGGCGGCGAAGATGAAGTCGGACTCCACGACGGGGATATTTTCAGCAAGGCCGTTGCCCACGCCAACGCCCAGCATACCGCCGTCGGCCAGAGAATAGATGGACTGGCAGAGCTGGTAACCCGTGTTCATGGCATCGGAGAAGGGGTCGAGCCAAGTGTTCACGCGAATTTGAATGTGGCCAAACGCTGCATAGAGGATGACGCAGCCGAGGGCCGCCAGGCCAAAGCCCACGACGAGGAACATCTTCTTGCCGCTTGCGATGTAGAGCATAGTGAGGAAGAGCACGAAGCACACAAGCGCGCTGCCGAGGTCTTTCTCGAACACGGCGATGGAGAACGAGATGCCCCACATGACGAGCAGCGGTCCGAGCGTTGCGGCGTCGGGCAGGTAGAAGCGGCCTACGCGCACGGTGAATACCGAAAGCATCTCGCGGTTTTGCGCGAGGTAGGACGCTAGGAAGATGACGATGCACACCTTGGCGATTTCGCCCGGCTGGAAGCTGAAGCCTCCGATTTTGATCCAGATGCGGCTGCCAAGAACCTCTTGGCCAATGCCGGGAAGCATAGGCATGAGCAGCAGCACGATGCCTACGATCATGAACGTGTATTTATAGCGTGCAAGCTTATCGAGGTTGCGAACTATGGCCAGGGTGGCAACCATGAGGACAATTCCCAGGAAAAGCCACATGACCTGGCGTATTGCCAGGTCGGGAGCTAACCTTGTGACAAACGCGATGCCAATGCCGGACAGGCCGAATACGATGGGCATGATGGCCGGATCGGCGTTTTTCGCGAAGAAGCGCGTGGCGATATGCGCAACGATGAAGGCCCCGAACAGGCCGAGAGGCACCGCCAGCGTTTCGAACGAGAGAGCCGTGTCTTGCTTCACCAGCACCATCGAGAAGAGCAGGATGACAAACGGTGCCGCAAGGCATAGGAGCAAAAGCTCCGTATTACGACGTGTCATTGTTCGTCACCGCCTTCGTTTTCCTGAGTGCGTTCAGAGGTCGTAGAGGCCTCTTTCTGGGGATCGGTCGTTTTTTCGTCGGTCGTCGACGCGGAAGAGTCCTTGTCTTTTTCGCTTTCGCCTTCGGGTGTGGCGGACTGCTTGTGCTCCTCGATTTGCTTTTTCCAGGTTTCGACGAGCGCGTCTGCGTCTGCGACGGAATCTACGCGTATCCCGTCTTTCAGGCGTTCGGAAACATTGGCGGGAATATTGTCCAATTCTTCGACGGCAAGGCCGGTGTCGTGGTCGAATGTGGAAAGCGAGATGCCCATGACGGCTCCCGGCATTCCTCGGTATACCGCGACGTTTCCGTCCTGCTCGCCCAGAAACGCGGTATGGTTCAAATACGCCAGGGAGCCGCCGATGCCGCCTACAAGCACCAGAACAAGGGCGATGGCTGCAATGATGGCGCCGATTCTTCCCTTGATTGTTTCTTTCTTGATGATGGCCTCGGTGTTCGAGGGGGCATCGACCACGATGGCGGTCACGTTATCGTGTCCGCCTGCCGTGATGGCCTCGTTGACGAGTGCAGCGGCGCAGCGCTGGGGGTCTTTCACGCGGGCCAGGATGCTTTCAAGTAAAGGGTCATCGACCATGCCCGATAGTCCGTCGGAGCACAAAAGCAGGCGGTCTCCCGCGCTGACGTTCATTTCGTATATGTCGGGAAGCGTCGAAGGGTCGCTGCCCAAGGCGCGCGTTATGACGCTGCGCTGCGGATGGGTCTTGGCTTCTTCGGGCGTGATCTGGCCTGAATCGATGAGGTCGGCCATAAGGGAATGGTCGCGGGTTATGCGCTGCAGGCTTCCTTCGTGTAGAAGATAGGCTCGCGAGTCGCCAACCTGGGCGATGACCAGTCGTTTTCCGGAGAGCATAGCGGCGGTCATGGTGGTGCCCATGCCTTTACGGCCGATGCCTTCGTGAACGGCGCGAATGATGGCGTGGTTTGCTGCGACAACGGCGCGTGCCAGGTTGTCTCCATCGGGGGTATCGGGGGCGTTCGCCACAAGCGTTTGAATGGCTATTTCGCTGGCGACCTCTCCCGCGGCGTGCCCGCCCATGCCGTCGGCAACGGCATAAAGGGGAGGGTTCACGGCAAGGCTGTCTTCGTTATGCTCGCGCACCAGGCCCACGTCAGTGCGCGAGCCGTAAGAGGGAAGGGCGCCCTTGGCGTGCCTTCCCCGAATGTGCTTATGTTCTTTTTCGGCAGCCACTATTCGTACCTCACGCGGATGGCGACGTCGCCAACGTTGACGACGTCGTTGTTCTTCAGCACGGTAGGCTCGGTGATGCGGCGGCCGTTGACTGCGGTACCGTTGGTGGAGCCGAGGTCTTCGACGAAGAGGTTGGCTCCCATGATGCTGAATCGAGCATGGCGGGCCGAAACGTAGCTTGCGCCGATAACGATGTCTGCGCCAGGAGCGCGGCCGACGATGATGGGACCGCGAACGGACATTTTCACGCCACGAAGCTCCTTGGGGCCGCGCTCTACCGAGATGCCCCAGCTCTTTTCTTTCTTGCGCTGCCCTTTAACCAGGCCGATGCCCGTTTTCATGAGGGCGAACAGGAACAGGTATAGCAGCGCGACGAAAAGGAGGCGTCCCGCAAGAAGAATGACGTCGATCACGAATTGCTCCTATCGCATGGAAAACACGAACTCGGTCATGCCGAGCGTGATGCGGTCGCCGTCGGCAAGGCCGCGTCGGGTGATGGGCATGCCGTTGACCAGAGTTCCGTTGGTCGACCCGAGGTCGGTGACAACCCAGACGCCCTGAGGTTCGAAGGCGATCTGCGCATGCTGGCGGCTTACATTGAGGTCGTTCAGGATGATGTCGTTGCTGGTTTCGCGGCCGATAAGGATTCGACTTGTGGCCAGGTCATATGAACGATTTGATGCGATGTCGATAAGGTGAGCGCGCACGGCTCCTGCATGGGGCACGGCGTTTGCCTGGGCGGCTCCGGCCGTGAATGCAACCGTGTGGGGTGCGGCGCCGTATGCGGGCGCAGGCGCCGGCGCGGCCTGCTGATGCATGTCGGGATATGCCCCGTAAGGCTGGCCCTGCTGTGCGTAAGCGTATGCGTTGCCCGGCTGCATGCCCATGCCCATCGGGGGGTAGGCGGGATTCGGTGCGGGATACGCTCCCATGCCTTGGGGGGCATATCCGTATTGCTGGGCGGGATATTCAGGCTGAGGAATGGCGGCATGCTCCGGGCGATGAGGGTTTTGCTGGCGGGGCGTCTCGGCTTCGACGCCGAGCGCCGCGTTCGCGTTGGATGCAGCTCCGTGAATCCCCTCATCCTGGGGGGCATCGGAAGAAGAGTTCGCCTTTTCTTCGCCGGTGACGTTCGGTGCGGCCGCGGCTTGCTCCTGATCGCTTTCGTCCGCCTTGCGATAGTCTTCGAAGTTCTTGCTATCGAAGGTGTATTCGCCGTAGTTAAGCGAGTAGTCTATTTCGTTTTCAGGAACATAGGGCAGCGGGGGTTTCGTTGCAGGTTGCGGCTGAACGGGTTGCGCCACCGGTATTCCCTCGCCGAAAATCTGCTGGCCATAATCGCCGCCGGCGTTTGGCGTGAAGGGGTTTGCGGCCTGAGGCTGCTGGATGGGAGGGACCTGCATTGGCTGAGGCTGGGCAGAGCGCTGCTGCGCATAGGCGGGATTGCCGTACGCGGCGGCCTGGGGGACGGGCGCGGGTTTCGCGCCGCCCATGCCGTAGCGCTGCATTTCCTCGGCGCGAAGCTGCTCCACGATCGGAGCGCTTACCACTTCGGCGATGATGTCGAACTTGCCGTGCTTCAAGCCGTCGTCCACGATGAAGCGAACCAAGGGGTGGCCGTCCATGGCCAAGCCGTCTGCGCTTGCGGTTGCGGCGAGACGGGTTTCGCATTCGCCCGCCAAGGTGGGATAGAAGCCGAAGAGGCGCTGGTCGTCGTCAGGATTGACGAGGACGGTGTAGAGCGTGGGCGCATACTGCTTGCCGGCGCTGACCACCTTTTCGCGACGCATCTGCTTTTCGGCTTTTTTCATAATCTGAACGGGGGAGATGGGCGATTTCTGCATTTTGCCGGCGGCACCTTCGAAGGTGTCCTCCATCTTTCCCTCGAACTTAGAGAAGAATCCCATGGCGACTCAAGCCTTTCTGCGGTTATGGTTCATGAGCTCAAGACATATATAATAATCATCCTATTGTAAATGAAAGGCTGCATGGGGTGCAAAATCTTATCTTGAACAGATATCGTCCGCTCGAGATTGCGGGCAGCGGCGGGTTCGCGACCGTGCAGGTTGCGTGGGATACGCGCATCCAGCGCCGCGTGGCCATCAAGTGTCTTCGTCTTGATACGTTTGGACAGGCCGCAACGCCTTCTACGCCACGTGACATTCCAGGTCTTGATGAAGCGCGTACGGCGGCCATGCTGTCCGATTCGCACATCGTCGGCGTGTACGATTTCGAGATAGAAGGCCCCATGGCCTACCTCATCATGGAGTATGTCGACGGCGTAACGCTGACCGAGCTCATGCGCGAAGAGGGCGGCGCGCTTTCCCTGGATGTGGTGACCTGCGTGTTCGAAGCTGTGGCCCATGCACTTGAGGTTGCCCACGATAATCAGGTTCTGCACTTGGACATCAAGCCCGACAACGTGCTCATAAACAGGCAGGGCCAGGTGAAAGTGACCGATTTCGGCCTGGCCCAGCTTTCCCACGAGGCCGGGTTCGGCCAGGCGTCGGGAGGAACCATAGGATACATGCCCCTCGAGCAGATGCGTCTTGAGGCGCCCGACGTGCGCACCGACGAATGGGCCCTTGCTTCGCTGACGTATCAGATGCTCACGGGATACAACCCCTTTCTCGCGCGCAACCTCGCTTCGGCCCAGCGCGCGATCGAGGATGCCGAGATAGTCATTCCCTCTCTCGCCCGCGGCGACGTGGACGAAGAGGTGGACGAAGCCGTCTTCGGTGCATTGGCGATCGATCGGGAAGACCGGTTCGAGTCCGTCTCGCTGTTTGCTGATGCGATGATGCCTCATCTGGGCAGTGCTCGTAGGGGCGCTCGTGAGCTTGCGGCCATCGTGGGGGAAGCGTGCGATGATGAAGAGGAAATCGAGGGTGGCACCGAGGCCATGCCCGCCGTCGTGCGCGCCCGCGCGGGTCTTGCCGAGCGTCTGCGCGGCGGCGCAGGGGAGGTCGTCGGTGGCATTTGGTCGGCTCTCGCATGCGGGGCGTCGGTCCGGATTGGCCTGTCCCATGCCGATTTGGTATCGCTGTTCGGGGGTTCGGCCGATGTGGGCGCGTGGGCCATGGCTATCTCCGTGGCGGTGATCGGAGGCTTGTTCCCCCGCATTGGCGCCGTGCTTGCGTTTGTCTCGCTTGCTGCCGGCATGGCGGCAAGCGGCTCATACGTGGTTGCTGCCTTGTTCGCCGCGGTTGCTACGGCGTGGTTTTTTACGTGCGGGCGCTTGAGCAAGGCGGCTGCGGTTGCCGGGTCTTCGGTTGCGGCGCTCTCTCTGATGGGGGCCTTGTCGATTCTTCCTTTGCTTTCAGGACTGTGCCTGCGTGTGCGAGATGCGCTTGGTACGACGCTGTTCGGCATCGTGGCGGCCCTCTTGCTTTCGTATTGCGGCATGGGATCGTTCACGGGCGGCGGGTTGTTTGTACCGGGGTCGCTTGCAGGCGGCGTGGAGCAAGGGGTTATCGCCCAGCTGTCCAATCCTTCGGTGTGGGTTGTGGGCGCATCCTGGCTTGCCGCTGCGGCGGCGGGCGCTTTGCTTTGTTCCCGCGGCGGCAGGGCGCTGCCTGCGCTCGGCATGGCTTCATCTACGGCGATCTTGGTGTTCGGTTTGATGGCTCGTGCTTTTATTGAAAGCGGGCTTGCTTCTTGGGTGCCCGACCCGGCCGATATTGCCGTGGTGGTTGTATTTGGACTTGCGGCAGCGGGAATCGCCGCATGGCTTGGCGCTCCCGTGCGTTCCAACTCGCTTCGGACCAGTCCAAGCAGGCTTGATCAGATTTCGTCGGAAGGATATACGCGTGATTGACGACAATCTTCAAAACGGCTCAGGGCTAAGCAGCGGGAATGCTAGAAGCGCAGGCGCTAACGCCAACGGTACGGCTGTCGGCGGCAATGGCGCTTCGGCCGAAGGTGCGTATGCGGCCGGCGAATCGCGTCGCGTCATCGACGACGCTCAGCTCAAGCGCATGATGAAAGCGTCCAAAGGCACGTTCTTCCAGCGGAACGCATACCAAGCAGTCACGCTGGTGCTGATCGCGGTCAACGTGGTCGTGTACGCGGTCGAGGTGTTTCTGTCGGGGCTCAACTTCGACATTTCCTCGCGGGTGCTTATTGGCATGGGGGCAATGTATCCGCCGCTCGTGCAGTCGGCGGCCGACCTGTACAGATTCGTCACTCCCATGTTCTTGCACCTGGACCTGATGCATCTTGCCTTCAACATGGTGGCGCTCTATAGCGTGGGCGCTTTGCTCGAGCGGGTGCTGGGCAAGGCGAATTTCGTGCTGCTGTATTTCATTGGCGGCATCACCGGCAACGCCGTGTCGTATCTTGCCGGCATGGCCGACGGCGGGATGACCGTTTCGGCCGGCGCATCAACGAGCGTGTTCGGCCTGTTCGTGGCGACGGCGCTTCTGGGCGTGCTGCACCGCGAAGGCCGCGAATTCTTCGCCGAATACAGCAAGGGCATGTGGGGCGTGATTGCGGCAAACGTGGCGTATTCGTTCTTGGTGCCGGGCATTTCCATCAGCGGCCACTTGGGTGGCGCGCTCGGCGGGGCTATTGCCATGCTCATGGTGCCCGAGCCCGGATTGCGCGTGCCCAATGCCGCGCGCATTGTGGTGGCGGTTGCCTGGGTGGCATTTTTGGTATGGATGCTGGCGAGTAACGGGTTGGTTTTCGGATAGGTTGAGTCGTGCGCGGCGTGCCGTCTGCCAAGTAGTACGCGAGGCGTGTGGGATGGTGCGCGCGGCGCATATAAAAAACGGCGCGCAGAATAATGCGGGAGGGGGATTCATGAACTATCGTCGCTTGGGCAAGACCGATTTGATGGTGAGCGAGATTGGCTTCGGGGCCGAATGGATGGAAGACAAGCCGGTCGAAGAAGTGGTGAAGATCACGCATCGATTCGCCGCTGCAGGTGTGAATATCCTGGATTGCTGGATGCCGAATCCTGAGGTCAGAAGCGCGTTGGGCGAAGGCATCAAGGGGCAGCGCGATCGCTGGATCATTCAGGGCCATATCGGGGCGACGTGGCAGGGCGGCCAGTATGTTCGTACGCGCGATATGGATAAGGTTCGTCCGGCGTTCGAGGATTTGCTTGCACGTTTGGGAACCGACCATGTAGAGCTGGGCATGATCCACTACGTGGACGACGTAGAGGAGTTCGAGCGGGTTGTGAACGGCGAGTTCATGACTTACGTGCGCGAATTGAAGACCGCAGGCGCGATTGAACATGTGGGTCTCTCGACGCACAATCCGGATGTGGCGCTGCTTGCCGCCTGCCAGGGCGAGATCGAAGCCATCATGTTCAGCGTGAATCCCGCCTTCGACATGATGCCCGCCTCGGAAAACCTCGATGACATGTTCGGCGAATACGACGAGGGGCTAGAAGGCATGGAGCCCGTTCGCGCCGAGCTGTATGCGACGTGCGAGTGCGAAGACGTGGGGATGACGGTGATGAAAGGTTATGCGGGCGGCCGTCTTCTTTCCGCGGAGGCGTCTCCGTTCGGCGTGGCGCTTACGCCCGTGCAGTGCATTCACTACGCGCTGACGCGGCCTGCTGCCGCCAGCATCATGGTGGGCGTGACGACGTTGGAGCACGTTGACGATGCGCTCGCTTACGAGCGGGCAAGCGAAGAGGAGCGCGATTATGCGAGCGTGCTTGCCGGCGCGCCACGTCATGCTTATTACGGGCAGTGCACCTACTGCGGACATTGCGCGCCGTGCGTTTCAGACATCAACATTGCACTGGTGAACAAGTTCTACGACCTTGCTGTCATGCAGGACGAGGTGCCAGCGTCCGTTCGAGCGCATTATGAGGCCTTGGGCGAGACGGCATCTTCATGCATTGCCTGCGAGGAGTGCGAAACGCGCTGTCCTTTCGGCGTTCCCATCGCCAAGCGTATGGCGCAGGCCGAAGAGCTGTTTGGGTGTTAGCGCGGAGCTGCGCCTTGGAATCGGGATGCCGGCCTCCAGCTCTTGTAATGTGGCGATGCGAGCTGCGGAAACCGCTTCGTCGCGTACGCTTATTAGCGTAAAGCCGCGTTTCGTTGCGGGCGTTTTCCCTGAACGTTGTTCGAAATGCTAGAGTCTACGGCGCTGCAGGTCGGCGCGTGCGGCTATCGCTCGCGGCCAAGACCACCGCAAAGCGTGTTTTGTTTAGTGTGGCGGTCAATTTGGTGCGGTTGTGCGACTTCTTGCACGAGGACGGAGCTTTTTAATCGAATTTTGTACGATATGTATCAGTGGGGCGGCGAGACAAGCGCTATGCATGTATTTTAATCAACAAATCAAAGAAATACGTTGATTAATTGAGTGCTAACGACGCTGTCTTTGTCGCCAAATGCTCGCTCGTTGATACGTTTCGTGCATTTTTCGAGTCTGGGGCCCTGCCGAGCTGCATTTTGGATGCAAGGCGCGGTGGCAACCTCTCAAAACTTGCTTCTGGCACCTTGCCTGTCGATTTTCTAAGGACTTGGAAAGGGTTGTGATGCTGGGCATTCTTCTGATGAATACGGGCACGCCCGACGAGCCGACGCCTGAGGCTATAAGGCCGTATTTGAAGGAATTTCTTTCCGACCGCAACGTCGTGGACATGCCGCCGTTTTTATGGCGGCCTATTTTGAACCTTTTCGTTCTTCCGAATCGTCCGAAGAAGACGGCCGCGCGCTATCAGGCATTTTGGACTCCCGAGGGCAGTCCTTTCTTATTGGAGTCGCAAAAGCAGTGCGAAGAGCTGGAAAGGCGAATCGGCGAACTGCTCGGCGAGCCTGTCGCGGTGCGGCTAGGGATGCGCTACGGGAACCCTTCGATTGAGGCGGGGTTGCGCGAACTGCGTGAGGCCGGAGCAGGTCGCATTGTTGGCCTGCCCTTGTATCCGCAGCATACGCGCGCGTGCGCGGGCACGTGCTATGAGGAATTCCGTTGGCAGATGGGGCGCATTGCTCCGGGGGATGATCGATGGGCCTTCATCGACGAATATTGGAACGCCCCTGGGTACATCGAGGCGCTGGCCAAGTCCGTCCTTCGCTCGTGGCTTCCCCGGGCCTTGGCGTCTTCGAAGCTGGTTGTTTCGTTTCACTCGGTTCCCGTTTCGTTCGCGAAGCGCGGTGACACCTATGTCGAGGCGACGCGTAAGACCGCGCAGCGCTTGGCAAAAGTTCTCGGCATGGATGACGAAGGCGTGCTGGTGACGTACCAATCGCGGTTCGACAACAGGAAATGGCAGGGTCCCATGTTGGTTTCCGAGTTGGAACGCCTGGCGCGCGAGGGCGTGGACGATGTTGCTGTGGTCTGCCCTGGCTTTGCCGTGGATTGCATCGAAACGTCATTCGAAGTGGGCGAAGAGGCGGCCGATGCGTATTATGTCGCCGCACGCGCTGCAGGTCTTGACGGCGCGCGTTTTACCTATATCCCCGCTCTTGGGGCCGATGACGCCTGCATGGATGCGCTGGCTCACCTCGTTGCCAGGTGTTCTTAATGCTTGGAGGGCGGTGGGCAGGAAAGCAATTCGGGCCGCTGCGTCCAACCGCGTAGCTAGCGTAGCGATAAGGCCGTGCGGCGGGGTGTCTGCCAAGTTGCTTGGATCGTGCTTGACTTGGAGCTGGCTTAAAGTGCTTCAATACGCATGGGCAAAGCGAAGTCGTTTGCGGCTTCGAGGCATCGATGAAGGGCCGGTCATGAAAATCGCCGAAGTGAGCAAGCGTTATGACATTTCCGCGGATACGCTACGTTATTACGAGCGCGTGGGGCTGCTGCGCCATGTTCCGCGGAACGCGTCGGGGATTCGCGATTACGACGAAACGAGCTGTAAGGCCGTCGAGTTTTTGAAATGCATGCGTTCGGCGGGCGTTTCGATCGAGGCGCTGATCGAGTATATGGATCTTTTCGACGAAGGTGACCAGACGGCTCCTGCGAGAAAGGCCCTGCTCGAAGAGCAGCGCGAGTTGGTTCGCGAGCGCATTGCTGATTTGCAGGCGGGCCTCGACCGCCTTGACTATAAAATCTTGCATTACGAAACGGTGATTCGCGAAGCCGAGAAGGGAATGCGTCGTTAGATGAACAAGATTTTGACCTGGGAAGATGCCGTTTCTTCTCTTGATTCGCATCTTCGTTACGGCCTTGCGTTTTCGGGAGGCTGCGATTCGTCGTTTCTGTTGGCGGCCCTTGTGCGTGCTGGGATAGACGTGAAAGCCTACATGGTGATGACGGCGTTTCAAGCTCCGTTTGAGCTCGACGATGCGCGGCGCGTTGCGGAAGAAACCGGTGCAGAGTTCGAATTGATTAGGGCCGACATTCTCTCGCATGATGAAGCGTGTGCCAATCCACCTGATCGGTGCTATTGGTGCAAGCGGTTTATTTTCGGAACGATTTTCGAGGCAATGGAGCGTGACGGCCGCAAGATTTTGCTTGACGGAACGAACGCGTCCGATGACCCTGCCTGGCGTCCCGGATTTCGTGCTTTGGCGGAGTTGGGCGTGGTTTCTCCTCTGAGGAATGCGGGCTTCAGCAAGGATTGTGTAAGAGCCGCATCAAAATTAATGGGGCTTTCGACAGCGGATAAGCCGAGCTTTTCTTGCTTTGCGACGAAAGTTCCTGAGGGAAGTCGGATTGACCAGGCGGCCCTTGATCGGGTTGAAGAGTCGCTCGGTTTGGAATAGGTTTTGGTTAACGCGGCAAGAAGGGATGGTATGGAAAAGCGTGATTTGCAGCATTTTTTCGAGAGGGTAGCGGCGGGTGAGGTGAGCCCGGCTGATGCCATAGCGCACGTTCAGACCGAGCCGTTTCGTGACCTAGGATACGCCAAGATAGACACGCAGCGCGGCATTCGCCAGGGCGTTTCCGAGGTGGTGTACGGGGCCGGAAAAAGCGCCGTGCAAATTGCTGGAATCATACAGGCGCTTCGTTCGTCCGGCCAGCGCCGTGTTATGGCAACGCGTGTCGATTGCACCAAAGCCGACGAGGTTGCGTCGCTGCTTTCCGAAAGGGATGCTGCCGAGTTCGTATACCACGAAGATGCCGAGATGGTTGTGGTGGGAGGCGCCCCCGATCCTGATGGCAACGGATACGTGGTGGTTGCTGCCGCAGGCACAAGCGACCTGCGTGTTTCGGAAGAGGCGGCCCTTACGGCGGAGATGATGGGAAGCCGGGTCGTTCGTCTGTACGACGTAGGCGTGGCGGGCATTCATAGACTGCTTGCCCACGCCGATGAAATAGCGCGCGCCCGGGCGATTGTGGCGGTTGCGGGAATGGAAGGCGCTCTTCCCAGCGTGATAGGTGGGATGGCGTCGTGCCCCGTGATCGCGGTGCCGACAAGCGTTGGCTACGGCGCATCGTTTGGGGGAGTGACGGCCTTGCTCGCGATGCTGAATTCGTGCGCAAGCGGGGTGTCCGTGGTGAATATCGACAACGGGTTCGGCGGCGGCTACCAGGCGGCCCTCATCGACCATACTTGATGCGAGGCTGTTGAAATTAACGAAGAGTTCTTCGGCTCGAGTCGATGGAGGTCTTTTGGGTCGGCGAAGGCCGCATCGAGTCAACGGGTTTGTTTTCGGCTGGGTAAGACTTGGTAAATGGGAAGAGTCTTTAAACGAGAAGAGTTTTGGTAGAGAGACGAGGGGGCGCAGGTGGCGCAGACGCTGTATTTGGAATGCAATTCGGGCATAAGCGGAGATATGGTGGTGGGAGCCCTTCTCGACCTCGGCGCAAGCCAGGAAAAGCTCGAATCGGCTTTGGCGAGCCTGTCCGTGGATGGGTTTGGCGTACGAATTTCGCGTGTGACCAAGGCGGGGCTTGATGCGTGTGATTTTGCGGTGCTTCTGGACGAAGCACACGAAAACCACGACCACGATATGGCGTATCTGCACGGCGAGGGCGACAATCTTCACGACCACGACCACGACCACGACCACGACCACGCGACAGGCGGCCATCGCCATGAGCATCGCGGTCTTGCCGAAATCTCCGCCGTCATAGAGTCGGCCGACCTTTCCGAGCGCGCACGGCGCACGGCGCTGCGCATCTTCGACATTCTTGCAAAAGCCGAAGCCCAGGCTCACGGGGTGTCCGTCGATCAGGTGCATTTCCACGAAGTGGGCGCGGTCGACTCCATCGTGGACATTGTCGCGGCGGCGGTGTGCCTTGATGACCTGGATGTAAGCGACGTTGTGATTACGGAGCTTGTCGAAGGCTGCGGCACCGTGCGCTGCCAGCATGGTGTTCTGCCCGTGCCAGTTCCCGCAGTTGCCAATATCGCTGCAAACGAAGGGTTGCCTATGAGCGTCTCGTCGGTTCGCGGCGAGCTTGTCACCCCTACGGGCGCCGCCATCGCTGCGGCGGTGCGCACGAAATCGGCCCTTCCCGAGCACTTCGTCATCAAAAAAGTCGGCATTGGCGCAGGCAAGCGTTCCTATGAGCGACCGAGCCTGGTGCGTGCCATGCTGATTGAAGAAGCCGGCACATCCGCCAGCTCTGCCGATGTGGCAACGCCGCACGGCGGTCCGTTCGTGTGGAAGCTCGAGACCGAAGTGGACGATTGCTCGGGTGAAGCGCTCGGGTACGCGATGGAGCGTCTATTAGCGGTAGGTGCGCGCGAGGCGCACTACGTCCCCGTGTTCATGAAGAAGAATCGACCCGCATATCAAATTCAGGTCTTGTGCGCCGAAGAGGATATTGCCGCGCTTGAGCAGGTGCTCTTCGAAGAGACGACCACCATCGGCGTTCGTCGTACCCCTATGCAGCGTACGGTCCTTTCTCGCGAAATTGTGCCGATCGAGACTGCGTTCGGGTCCATGCGCGCAAAGCGGGTTGCTCTCCCGGACGGCGCCGTGCGTTTGTACCCCGAATACGAAGACGTCGCGCGCGTGTCGCGCAAGTACAAGGTGCCTTATCAGGAGGCGTATCGTGCGGCGCTTTGCGCTTGCGAGGCTGTTTCATCGAGCTCGCCTTCGTAGAACCGACTCGTTCGTTTGCGGGCGCTTTCTGGGGGTCGGTGAAGACGTCGTAGCCGTCCCAGCGCGTAAATCGTGCGCCTTCGAGGAGGAGGGCGGCTTTCCCGATGACGTCTTGATCTTGCGTATAGCGAAACGGGTTTGGGCCGAGTTGGGGGGGGGTAGTTCGAAATGCTCATCGCGTATATCCGAGAGATGTCTATGTCGCTCTCGAAAACAACGGAGGACGAGCTTACGCTGTAGGGGCGATAGGCGGGAAGGAAATTGTCGGATATCGTGGGCTCGTGTACGGGCTTGTCATGCTCATTTTCGGTTAGGATCGAGGCCTCTCGCGCAAGAACGAAGATGAGTGCCGCCACGCAAGCCAGGGCGAGCATCCCCGCTATTCCAATGGCGACCTTCGACGACTTTGTCAGGCTTTCCATGATGCCCTCCGTTTGCAGAGTCGTGTGAGCGTATGGGGCGTTTTCATGATAACGGCTCAACTCGGCGGCGCAGCATCTTTTCGGGTGAACGCTCGCTTCAGCGGCGGAGTGTTTTTGGACAGATTCCAGCCCCAGGCGAGCTCTTTCGGCCTCAGGCGAGCCCTTTCGGACGAATTCCCGCTTCGATGGCGGCGGGTTTTCGGATGAGCGTTCTTGTTGCGGCAGAATCACAAAACGGCATGTTTTTTGTGCCATGAAGCCTCTCCATCTGGGGTTTTGTAGTTACCTTTTAACTATCATCTAGTTATCAAAAACAGCGAAGGGGGGGTAGCATGCGTAGCAAGGAATTAGCGGATCTTGCCGGCGTTACCGTTCGTGCGCTTCGTCATTATCATCAGCTGGGGCTTCTGCCTGAGCCTCCTCGCGCGAAAAACGGATACCGGGAATATGGCGCGGTCGATTTGGCGCGCGTGCTGCGCATCAAGCGGTTGTCGTCGCTGGGCATCTCGCTGCAGCAGGTGGCGGGGATGCTTGCCGAAGAGCAGGATTCCGCAGGAAGGGGAGCCGCGGACGAGGCGCAAGTTCACGTGACGGATGATGCGCTTGCCGACCTCGACCGCGAGCTTGCTGCGCAAATCGAGCACCTTCAACGGAAGCGCCGCATTATCGCCGAATTACGCGAACGGGCCATCGACCCCGATGTTCCGCCCGTGTTCGGCGAGCACCTTGCCCGACTGCGAGGCGCGGGCGCGAGCAATGGTCTTGTGGACTATGAGCGGTCGGGTCTTTTGCTGGTCGACCGGTTTTTCGACGAGTCATCGGAAGAGGCCGAGGCCGTTTCTCAGTTTTTCGAGCTTGTGGGAGAGGCGGGGTCGGTCGAGGCGTACGTCGAATTCAACGAGCGTATGCTGAACCTTCCGCCCGATGCCTCCGACGAGGAATGCGAGCGTCTTGCTGACGATTTCGTTTCTTTCATGGTGCCGATCCTCAAGCTCGGCTGCGAAAAGCACGGGTGGGACCTTTCTGCGGAGAAGATCAAGGGGCTTTCGTGCTCTCCCGACTTTCCGTTTTCCTTGCAGGGGTCTGAAAATGCCCGAGTCAAGAGCGAACGCCCGAAGAACGGCTCCGCATCGTCTAAGTCGCGCGCCGTGGCGGCGGAGTCTTCTTTCTCAGAGGAAGGGCAGGTGCTCGATCTGCTTCTTGACCTTTATGACGAAGAAACGCTCAACGATGCGCAACGCAGAATGAATGACCTGGTGGTGCGTGGGATTTTGTCCGAGCTTGCGAAAGGATAAGATCCGAGCGTGCTGGGTCTTCGCGTCGAGGGTGCATGCTCGGCTGAGCTGGTTATGGCGGCTTCGTGAAGGAGGTCTCATTGCCGGGCATGTGTGTTGACTATGACGTAACGTCATAGTTTTTCATGGGGTTCGAACAATCAACGAATTCTTCTGAAAGAGAGCAATCCCATGAGAAAACTTCGCGCTACGCTGCCGTTTGTTGCGTCGAACTCTTTTTCGCTGTTAGGCAACTCCATTTCTAGCGTCGTTCTTCCGCTGGTGCTTCTTGCAAAAACTGGGGACGCGCTTGCGGCGGGAACCCTGGCCATCATATGCGCAATACCTCAAGTGCTTGCGGGGGTGTTCGGCGGCGCTCTGCTCGACCGTTTCAATAGGCGAGACCTTTCGGTTGTTTCCGACTTTATCTCTGCGGCATCGATCGCTGCGCTGCCGATTATCGACGCCACGGTGGGTCTGTCGTTCGGATGGTTCGTTCTTTGCGGCGTCGTCGGCGCGGTGGGCGACATCCCTGGCATGACGGCGCGCGACACGCTGCTACCTTCGGTGGTCGAACACGACGGCCTCGATCTGCAGAAGTTCATGGGCGTCGCACAATCCGTCGACAACCTGGTGGTCATCGTTGGCCCCGCCGTGGCGTCGCTCGGCATGGGCCTTCTCGGGTCGACGAATACCTTGTGGTTGACGGCGGGCATGTCGCTGGCCGCAGCCGCGGTCACGCTGTTCGTGCCGCGCGCGGTGGGCGTTCCCCCGAAGGCGGGGGCTGGCAGACGCGGCGAGGCGGGCCTGGTGCGCACTGCCGTGGAATCGACCAAGGAAGGCGTGCGCGTGCTCTTCGCAAGCGATGCCGTGCTGCGTGCTTCGGTGGTGCTGGGCATGCTGATCGTCATTGTGATGGGGAGCTATCAGGGCATGGTGCTGCCCGTGTTTTTCACGCAGGAGAATGCCCCGACGCTTCTGGGTTACGTGCTTTCGGCCATGTCGATCGGCGCGCTTGTTGGCTCGCTTCTCTATGCGAAGTGCGCCTATGCGCTTAAGCGTCGCACGTGGTACGTGATTTCGTTAGCGGGCATGGCGTTCGGCGTGGCGGCGCTCGGGTCGCTATGGTCCTACGAGGTGCTGCTGATCGGCGCGGCGCTGCTCGGCTTGGCGTCGGGCCCGGTGTCGGCGCTGTTCGGATACTTCGTCTACGGCCTCATTCCCGACGAGCATCGAGGCGCGGCTCTGGGAACGCAGAACTCGCTGCTTTTGGTGGTCACGCCCGTCGCGGTGTTCGCCACGTCGATCGTCATCGAAATCATCGGCGTCGGCACCACGTCGCTGGTTTTGGCGGCGGCATGGCTCGCCCTGACCGTGTATGCCCTGGTCATGAAGGCGATGCGCGAGATTTAGGTCGGCATGGCGGTTTGTGGCTTTATGGCGGCTCCGAGCGCGGTGGGTTCAAGGTGCGAGTGTCGAGATCGGCGCCTGCAACCCCCGCTGGAGCGTCTTCGCGGGCTAAAATGCACCAAAGGCGGTCGGGATTCTCGCAAAACGCACGAAACGTATCGATCGGACCGTGCTGCGGCGATATTTGTGGTTCGTCCGACCTGCGTTAATACCCTACTGCATCTAAAACGGGGAATAATCAACAATGAGTACCGGCGTCTAGATCGCCGGGCTGGTACGTTTCGTGCATTTTGCGAGTTCGAAGGGCTCGGTTGATGCATTTTAAGAGACTCGGTCAGCTTGTTATCTCCTTTCGCGGCGTTTGGGACCCAGGCGCATGGAAACGATGCATGTCAAATGCAATTTGGCGGTGACTCGGCGGGATGATATTGCCATACTGGAAGCCGCTGCATTTGTTTTGCCGAAATAGGTCGGTGGCGTGCGGCGATATGCGGACGCTGCGGGAGAGGAGCCAGGATGTCAGTTTCGTTTTCAACGGAGAATCACGAAGAGGCCGCTCTGGCCGAGCTTTCGCTCGACGATGCCCAAAAAGCCGAAAGAGGAATAGCTCTTGCATCGTCGGTTGTGGCCTATAAAGACCTGATGATGACATATTCTTGTGCGGCTAAGATTGTACGGACGAAATTTGAGATTCTTGACGAGGAGTTCAGAATGCGCCGTCTGCGCAATCCCATACATTCCATCGATACGCGCTTGAAAAGCACGGCGAGCATTATGGATAAGCTTCGAGCGAAGGGTCTCGAGCCTACGGAGGATAACATCATCGAGCACGTGCGCGACGTGGCAGGCGTGCGCATTGTCTGTTCATACGTTGATGATATCTACATGCTGGCCGAAGCGGTCGGGCGTCTTTCGGGGATTGAGGTTCTGGAAACGAAGGATTACATATCCCATCCGAAGCCAAGCGGATACCGATCGCTTCACCTGGTGCTTGACGTGCCGGTTTCTTTTTCTGATTACGAGCAAAAGGTGAAGGTGGAGGTGCAGATTCGTACCATCGCCATGGATTTCTGGGCAAGCTTGGAACACCAGCTTCAATATAAGCGCGGCCTTGACGACGAAGACGGCCTTGTCGCCGAGCTTGCGCGCTGTGCCTCCGATATTGCGCGCACGGACGAAAGCATGATGGAAATACGCCGCAGAATAGAGGCGGAGGCTGGCATGGACGGCCTGGACGTCCTTGCCGAACACGTGCGAAGGCTCGATCGGCCGTTTTAGGTTTTGCGGGCAGCGCATCGTCTTGCATTCGTACGCGGCGGCGCCTTCAGTGAAGATACCTCGTTTCTTACGCGATGCGCTCGATTTGCCGCAGGCGCGGTCTGTTTCCTGCGCTATGATGCGCAGCGAAAAAAGACGACAAAGCGGGATTTCGCGCGGCGGATGGATTCGCTCGCGTCGCATTCCGCGCCAGAGGTGATAGCATGCCGCGTTTCTTTCCCAATTCTACGCTGGTCTTTTCCGGCCTAGGGTATGGCCCGGACGGCCCTTACCTGCAGATGAACGATCTTGAGGCGAAAAAGCAGATGCGCCTTCCTGTGTTGGGGCGCACGTTTACCATGAGAAAACTCCCTCAGCGATACTGCATAGGTCCTTTCGACCTGAAGACGTATGAATCTTCCGCGTGCGATTTGGCGGCGGAGCTTCCCGACGAATCCACGTACAAAGACGATATGTGCCCGGCGTGTCGCGAAAAAACGGGCTTCAATCCCGCGTTCTACAACGCGGAAAGCATCTCGCCCCAGCAGCGCGCTTACAACCTGACGCCGCATTTCGTGTACATGGCGTACTTCTCGCCGGCGCATCTAAAAGTGGGCATTTCTTCAGAGACGCGCGGCATAGAGCGTCTGCTTGAGCAGGGCGCGCGCGTCGCCGGCATTCTTAAACGCTATCCCAACGCGGACGAAGCTCGGGCTCTGGAGGCGCATCTTTGCTCGCAGGACGGCATCCTGGAAACCATGCGCCTCGGCACGAAGAACAAACTGCTCAGCGAACCTTTCGACGCGCAAGCGGCAATAGAGTGCGTGTATGAAACGGCGCGCCGCTTCGATATAGAACCCGAATGCGGCGTGCTCGATTTGACGCCGTATTATTTCGGCAAGGTCGACGCGATTCCCGACCTTATTCAAGCTCCCGACGGAAGCCCTGAAAATGTTTGCGGGGGCCTCTGCGTCGGCATGATTGGCGGAACGCTCGCGTTTGAGCAAGAGGGCAACGTATTCGTTGTTCCGGTGAAGGATTGGGAGACGCACGCGGTCGAAATCACTGTGGGCGAGGTGCTGTGCGAATACGAATACGAGCCGCAGCAGATGGGATTGTGGTAATGGCGCGCGAAAACATGACGCTTGATGTGCTTGGGCAGGGTAAGGATGCGATTATTGCTTCGGTCGAATGCGAAGAGGTTTCGCTGCGCAAGCATATTCTGGATATGGGTCTCACGCCGGGAACAGAAGTGACGTTTGTCAAATGCGCCCCTATGGGCGATCCCATGGAGGTGCGCCTTCGCGGCTACGAGCTCACGCTTCGCAAGGAAGACGCCGCTCATATTTACGTGCGCGATGTGCATGACGCGCACGATGTCCGCCGCGTTAATCCTGGCCAGGCGCAGACCGACCATCCTGGCAAGGGCGAGTCGCGCTCTTTTCGCCCTCGGGCTACAGGTCGCGTTCATGCGGACGACGCTCCGCTCACCTTTGCACTTGCCGGTAATCAGAACTGTGGCAAAACCACGCTGTTCAACCAGCTGACGGGCTCGAACCAGCATGTGGGAAACTTTCCCGGTGTAACGGTTAGCCGTAAGGACGGGGCTATCCGCAAGCATGAAAACGCAATGGTAACCGATCTTCCGGGTATCTACTCGCTTTCTCCCTACACGGGCGAGGAAGTGGTGACGCGCGAATTCCTGCTGCGCGACAAGCCCGACGGAATTATCAACATCGTCGATGCGACAAACATAGAGCGCAACCTCTATCTGACGCTGCAGCTCATTGACCTGGATATTCCCATGGTGCTGGCGCTCAATATGATGGACGAAGTGAGTGCGAACGGCGGCACGATTGATATCAACGCGCTCGAGCGCGAGCTCGGAATTCCCGTGGTGCCCATTTCTGCCTCGAAAGGGGAAGGCATCGACGAGCTGGTGGAGCATGCGCTTCATGTCGCCCGCTTCGACGAACGTCCTGGCCGTCAAGACTTTTGCCGTCCCGACGCGGCCGACGGCGGTGCGCTGCACCGATGCATCCACGGTATTTCAGAGCTTGTCGAAGACCACGCTTCACGCATGAAGGTGCCTCTGCGTTTCGCCGCGACCAAGCTTGTCGAAGGCGATGTCCTGGTGCTTGAATCGTTGCATTTCGACGAAAACGAGAAAGACGCGATCGAGCGCATCATCGTTCAAATGGAGGAAGAAGGCGGAACCGATCGCATGGCGGCTCTTGCCGATATGCGCTTCCGCTTCATCGAGGACGCGTGTGACGCCACGGTGGTCAAGCCCGCGGTAAGCCGCGAGCACAAGCGCAGCATGGCGATCGACCGTGTGCTTACGGGCAAATTCACGGCCTTGCCCGTGTTTGTGCTGATCATGGCTGTGGTGTTCTGGCTGACGTTCGGCGTGTTCGGGGAGATTCTCAGCGGCTGGATGGATGCTGCCGTATCGTGGGTCACCGACCTCGTTGATGCGGGGCTTTCCGCCTGGGGTGTTAACGAAGTGGTGCATTCCCTGGTGATCGACGGTGCGTTCGCGGGCGTTGGGAGTGTCTTGAGCTTCCTGCCTATTATCGTGGTGCTGTTCTTTTTCCTGTCGTTGCTTGAAGATTCGGGCTACATGGCGCGTGTGGCATTCGTGATGGACAAGCTGCTGCGCAAGATCGGCCTTTCGGGCAGAAGCTTCGTCCCTATGCTGATTGGCTTCGGATGCTCGGTGCCCGCCATCATGGCGACGCGCACGCTTCCGTCTGAGCATGACCGCAAGATGACGATCATGCTGACGCCGTTTATGAGCTGTTCGGCGAAGCTTCCTATCTACGCCCTGTTCACAGCGGTGTTTTTCCCCGAGCATGCAGCGCTTGTGATGGTGCTGCTGTACGTGATGGGCATGGTTGTGGGCGTGTTTGTGGCGCTGGTGCTCAAGCGCACGGCGTTTAAGGGCGATCCCGTGCCGTTCGTCATGGAGCTTCCCAACTACCGCCTGCCTTCTCTTGGTAACATGGGTCGCTTGGTATGGGACAAGGCGAAAGACTTCATCACGCGCGCGTTTACAATTATCTTTTTGGCGTCGGTTGTCATCTGGTTCCTGCAGACGTTTGACATGCGCCTGAACGTGGTCGAGAACTCTGCGGATAGTCTGCTTGCCGCGCTCGGCGGGCTGATTTCTCCTGTGTTTGCCCCGCTCGGTTTTGCCGATTGGCGTGCGTCCACGGCGCTTGTCACGGGCTTTATCGCCAAGGAAAGCGTGGTCAGCACCCTGACCGTTCTGCTGGGCAGCGCTTCTGCCATTACAAGCCTGTTCACGCCGCTGACGGCGTTTGCCTTCCTGACGTTCGCGCTGCTCTATACGCCGTGCGTTGCCGCTATTGCTGCGGTGAAAAACGAGCTCGGCATGAAGAGCGCTCTTATCGTGGCCGCCATGCAGTGCGGTGTGGCGTGGATTGCAGCGTTCGTTGTGCGCATGGTCGGCATGGCGCTCGGTTTGGGGTAGGCGTTCGCGCCGAATACGAAACGGCGGGTGCCGCCTTTCGGTTAGTTTCTTCTTGAAAGGTCGCGCGCGTATGCCGTGCAATATTTCACGAATTTGGCCTCTATGTCGCCGAGATGGTGGTCGGCGTTCCATGAAATGCCGATCTGCCATGGGAGCGTTTCGAAGGGAATGGAGACTGCCGGATTGTCATCCCCGCTGTAAAGCGTTGAGAACATATTGCTCACATGGGGGCATGTGAACGATACCCTGCCCGGTCTGCTGGCGTATTGGTAAAGCTGAGTCATCTCCGAGAACGCGTCGATGCGTTCAGGCCGAACGCCTTCTTCTCGGCATGCGTTTAGGAGCGATTCGTAATTCTTGAACAGTTTCCCAACGACGCCTATCTCATAGCCTTGCAGGTCGGCTATCGATATCGAATCTCTATGGGACAAGGGGTCTTTGGGGCTGACCCAGACCCACCGTTTGGTCGAATACAGGAGCTGCGTTTCGAATTGGGGGTCGAATGGCGCAATGGTGAACGCAAGCGAGCATTCTCCTCTTTCGAGCAGGTTGTCGCACGCGATATCGGGAGCCTCGCTGCAGTCGACGGAGATTCCGGGATTGACTGTTTCGAATTCCTTGATCATTTCGATACCGAAAAGTCCCATGACGCCTATAGAGGCCGCGCAGCGGATGGTCTTTTCTTCGAGAGCGCGTATTGCATCGAATTCCTTCATGAGGGAGCGTCTTGCCTCGGAGGATGTTTTAACGAATTCGTAGAACGCTTCGCCGTAACGATTCGGCTTGCATGAAGGGGAGGTTTTGTCGTCGAAAAGTTCGACCCCCAGTTCATGTTCGAGGGAGTTCAGCGATTTTACCAGCCCTTGTCTCGATAGGAAGACATGCTTGGCCGCTTCTTGCGCATTTCTGTATTGGTAGAGCGCGGCGAAATACCGGAGCTGGTCGCTATTCACGGGGCCTCCTTGATGGGCGTGCTGCGTCAAGGCGCTGTCTTGAACCGTTGGTTTCGTTTTCATAACCAACGGTGGCATCCGACGCATTGTCGCACCTGCAGGCGCTTTTTACAATCGATTTATGCAGACGGCTTCGAACGGAGCATCTGCATGCACAGTCGTTTGATCCAAGGAGAAGGGCATGAAGAAAGGGAGCATGATGGGAAAGGCAGAAGGGATCTCTCGTCGCAATTTCGTTACAGGCGCCGTTTTGGCGGGATCGCTTGCGGCCGCTGGGATAGCGGGTTGCGCTCCGCAGAACAGCGCGGCGCAGGCAGGCGCCCCTACGGGATCGTCGTCTACCGAGAAAGACGATCCTTGGGCTATCGAAGAGCTCGGGGAGCCCTCTGAGACCATCTCGTGCGATTTGTGTGTCGTTGGCGGCGGCGGTACTGGCCTCGCTGCGGGAATTCAGGCTCAGCAGCTGGGCGTCGACGTTGTCGTGTTGGAGAAGAAAAACTCGACGGGAGGCTCGTTCATCGGGTCGGAGGGCTTGTTCGCGGTAGGCTCTCACTGGCAGGATGACGCCGGCGTGTCGTATTCTGTCGACGAGCTTGCCGAAGCGTGCTTTGACTATCATCACTGGATCCCTAATCCTGCTTTGTACAAGAATTTCTTCAAGCACACTGCCGATACGGTCGTATGGCTCGAAGACCTCGGGGTTGAGTTCGACCACGTGCAAAGCCTCGGAGACTCTCCTAATGCGTGGCACGTCTACAAGGGCGTTGGCTCGGAAGGCACGGGCGTTACGTTCATGAAGTCGTTTGGCGCAGCCGCTGAATCGGCGGGCGTTCGTATTGAAACTGGATGTTCGGGCAAGAAGATTCTCATGGAGGACGGTCAGGTGAAGGGCCTGCTCGCTGTCCGCGATAGCGGCGACGTGGTGAAGGTCGAGTGCAAAGCCGTCATTGTGGGAACGGGAGGTTGGGCGAACAGCCCCGAACTCATTAGGGAGCTGAACGGCTCCGACCCCGATCGCGTGACTGCCTCTGGCATGGACGGTCGCGATGGAGACGGCCTTAAGATGCTTAAAGATGTGGGCGCCGCCCTTGCTGCAGGGCCTGGAACCATGGCGACATACGGCCCTATTCTTCCGGGAACGACGTATGGAACGCAGCTTCAGGCAGCGACTTCGCTTGAGCCGCATCTGTGGGTTAACGAAAACGGGAGCCGTTTCGTTCGGGAGGACATGTTCTTAAAGAACTTCGCCTATGCGGGCAACGCCGTTCATAACCAGAAGAGGGCATTCACGGTATGCAATAAAGACATTATGGACCGCTACATGAACGACGGCGGCGATGTCGGAGTTGGCGTCTACGTTGTTGCCGGCGACCCCATGACGGATTTGGCCGAAGAACTGCCGAAGTTGCTCGAGTCGAACAGCGAGTATGTTTTTCAGGCAGATACGGTCGAAGAGCTTGCCGAACAGATGGGGATCGACCCCGAGAGCCTGGCGGCGACGCTCGAGTCGTACAACGCTCAATGCGAACAGGGCGTTGACACGGAATTCTTCAAGCCTGCGGAATATATGCGTCCCATACAGACGCCTCCGTTCTATGCTTTCGAGGTGTTCAATGGCTACTTCTGTACGGTTGGAGGCATTAGCGTGACGCCCGATGCCGAGGCCATGGACGACGAACGTAACGTCATTCCCGGGCTGTATGCTGGAGGATGCGATGCGGGCGGTTTGTATGGCGATACGTACGACGTTGCGTATTGTCCTGGTTCGTGCGCTTCGTGGGCCATCAATTCCGGTCGCCTGGCTGCAAAACATGCGGCTGCGTACCTGGGCTATGAGGTTGATTCTCTGTAGCCTTCAGCTTCTTCGTTCTTAATATTCTTTACTGACGCCGCACCGAACTCCCTCCTCGGTGCGGCTGTCGTTTTCTCGGCGGTCAATGACGTGGCACGGCGTCTATGGGCGCCTTCTACCGCCAATCAAACGGCCGTTGGAGTCTTCCTTGCTACGTTCATCGTGAAAATGCAATGGCATGCAGTACGCTTGTTTCCTGACTATAATGAGGAAGAAGGGGCGTTGTCGCGGGGCTTGCTTGATGGTCGAGTGGGGCGCGGCTTTGAATCGTCCGACGAACCCGACTGACGGAGCGTGCTGCCATGGCTTTTGTCGAATTTCGCGATGTGCGCAAGGTGTACACCATGGGTGAGGTGAAGGTGGCGGCCGTCGACGGCATGGCCTTCGACATCGAACAGGGCGAACTCGTTGTGGTTGTGGGCCCGTCCGGATCCGGCAAAACCACGCTGCTCAATATGCTTGGCGGCATGGACTCGTGCACGTCCGGCTCTATCAAACTCGACGGACGCGAAATCAGCCAGTTCAGCACGAAGGAACTCACCGACTATCGCCGTTACGACATCGGCTTCGTTTTTCAGTTCTACAACCTGGTGCAAAACCTTACCGCGCTTGAAAACGTGGAGCTGGCATCCCAGATTTGCAAAGACCCCCTTCCTGCCGCCGATGTGCTGGTCCAGGTGGGGCTTGCGCATCGTATGGATAATTTCCCCGCGCAGCTTTCCGGCGGCGAACAGCAGCGCGTAGCCATCGCGCGCGCGTTGGCGAAAAACCCCAAGCTCTTGCTGTGCGACGAGCCTACGGGCGCGCTCGACTACAAAACAGGCAAGGCCATTCTGAAATTGCTGCAGGACACCTGCGTGCAAACGGGTCGTACCGTCGTTTTGATCACACACAACTCCGCATTCACGGCAATTGCCGATCGCGTCATTCATATCAAGGAGGGCAAGGTGGAGGCCATGGAACTCAACGATCATCCTATTTCCGCCGAAACCGTGGAGTGGTAAGCCATGAAAAACGCGTTTAGCAAAGGCGTCTTGCGCTCCATAACCCATTCTCTCGGACGTTTTCTTGCCATTGCGGTCATAGCGGCGCTCGGCACAGGGTTTTACGCCGGCCTGCGCATGACCGGTCCCGACATGCGTCTTGCCGCCGATCAGTATTTCGATGCGACGCACATGGCCGATTTGCGTGTGGTATCGACGCTGGGTCTAAGCGACGAAAGCCTGGATATGCTTCGAGACGTGGAAGGCGTGGAAGATGTCATGCCGGCACGCGAGGTGGATGTGCTGGCCACGGTCGAAGACGTTCAGTACACCATGCGCGTGCAGTCGTTTGACACGGCGGCGGCTCGCGCGTCCGACACGTCGGACGGCGTTCATGTATATTCGGATGATGCGTCTTACCTTAATAGGCCTATTCTCGTTTCGGGCTCGTGGCCCGAAGGTCCGAACGAATGCGTGCTCATGGCCGATGTGGTCATGGACGGTTCGGTTGCGGCGGGCGATACGGTCACGGTGCTCGAGGGCACGCAGGACGTTGACGAGACGCTCTCGACGCGCGAATACACGGTGACGGGCTTCGTGCGCAACTCGTACTACGTTTCGCCGACAAGCCTGGGGACGACTTCGCTTGGCAGCGGTGCTCTTGACCAGGTCATGTTCGTGGGCGACGAGGGCTTTGCCGCCGACGCTCCCTACACCGAAGCGTTCATTTCGGTGGCGGGCGCGGCCGACGAGGCGGCGGGAAGCGACGCCTACCAGGCGAAGGTCGACGAAGTTGCGCAGCGCATCGAAGGATGCGGTCTTGCTGCAGCCCGTCTTGATGAAGTGAAATCCGAGGCTCAGAAGGAGCTCGACCAGCAGCGTGCAGATTACGAAACGCAAAAGGCGGATGCTGAAGCGCAGCTCGCCGACGGCAAGACCGAGCTTGACGACGCTGCAGCCCAGCTTGAAGACGCTGCGGCCCAATTGAGCAGCGGTCAGGCGGAGCTTGATAGCGCCGCCGCGACAATCGCGGCGAGCGAAAAAGAGCTCGCCGACGGCCAGGCTGCCTACGATACCGGCGCCGCTGAGCTTGCCGCGCAACGAGCGTCCGCCGAAGCGCAGCTTGCTTCTGCCCAGGCGCAGATAGACGATGCCCAGGCGCAATACGACCAGGCCATGGCAACGCGCGAAGAGCTTTCGAGCCAACTCTCCCAGGCGCAATCGGGTCTTGACCAGGTGAATGCCGCCATCGATGCGAACATGCCGGCAATCGACCAGGGAATCGAGCGCGCCCAGCGCATCGTTGACGGGGCGAAGGAAAACATCGACAAGCTTGACCCTTCCGATCCCGAATACGACAAGAAGCTCGCCGCTCTACAATCGTGGCTTGCGTTCGGCGAGCAAACGCTCTCTGAGCTGCAGGGGCAGAAGGACTCGCTTCTTTCCCAACAGGCGCAGCTTGATGACGCTGTTGCACAGCTTACGGCGGGTATCGCGCAAATCGATGCCCAGACCGCTGGCGTGCCGGAGCAGCTTTCCGCCGCCCGCGACGAATTGGTGGCGCAGCGCGTTACTGCCGAAGAGGCCTTCGCTACGGTGCAGTCCCGGCTTGACGGTGCAGCCTCTCAGCTCATAAGCGGCCGCTCGCAGCTTGATGCGGGGAAGCAGTCGTATGCGGCGGGCGCCGCCGAGCTTGAAAGCGGCAAGGCCGAATACACTTCGGGTCTGGAGTCTTACGAAGAGGGTAGGGCGGAATACGACGAGAAGGCGGCAGATGCCGCGGCGCAGTTTGCCGATGCCGAAACGCAGCTTGCCGATGCGCAGGCGGAAATCGACGCGCTCGAGGCGCCGGAGATTATGGTGCTCGACCGTACGAAGAACATCGGCGCGGAAAGCTTCGTTTCTGATGCGGGGCGTATCGACCGCATTGCCATGGTGTTTCCGTTTATCTTCTTCCTGGTGGCGGCATTGGTGTCTTTGACCACGATGACGCGTATGGTGGAAGAAGAACGCGTGCTCATCGGCACGTACAAGGCGCTGGGCTATAGCAAGGCGCGCATCACGTCGAAATATCTGATTTATGCGGTTGTGGCCAGCGGCGTAGGCGCGGCGATAGGTATCGTGGCGCTGTCGCTCTTCCTGCCGTACTTCATCATGGACGCGTACTCCATCATCTACGCGGTTCCCGTTCGTCCGACCCCGATCGATCCGGGCTTGGCCCTGCTGTCCGCCGGCTTGGGCGTGGGCATTACGGTTGCGGCGACGTGTTTCGCGGCCGCGTCCACGCTGCGTGAAACCCCGGCGGCGCTTATGCTCCCGCGCGCGCCGAAGGCGGGCAAGCGTATTCTTCTCGAGCGCATTAAGCCGCTGTGGAGCCGCATGTCGTTTTCCTGGAAGGTTACGGCGCGCAATATCTTCCGTTACAAGCGCCGTTTCTTCATGGCCGTCATAGGCATCGCTGGCTGTACGGCTCTGCTTTTGACGGGCTTGGGGCTGCAAAATGCCATTAACGACATTATCGACAAGCAATTCGGAGAAGTCTATCACTACAACATGGTGGTGCGCGAGGCGGATGACGCTTCGCAGGAAGATACTTCGGCCGTCGACGGTATTCTTGCCGACGCCGGTCTTGAATCGGCCCATGCAGCGGCCCATACCGAGAATATGCTGGCGGCTCGCGTGGACGACCCCAACGGAGAACAGCAGCGTTTCGAGCTAATCGTTCCCGAAGAGCCCCATCAGTTCTCGGAGTATGTAACCATGCGCGAGCGCGTGGGGCACGACCCGCTGAGCCTCGATGGCGAAGGCGTTGTCATAAGTGAGAAGCTGGCGAACGAGCTGGGGCTTTCGACAGGCGAAACCATGCTGCTCTTCGATGAGGATGCGATAGGAAACGCCACGGGCGAAGGTCGCGAGGTGCGTGTTTCGGGCATTATGGAAAACTATGTGAGCCAGTATGCGTTTGCGACGCCCGAGGCCTTTGGCAAAATATCGGACGAAGCGCCGGCGTTTACCACGTTGTTTGTGAAGGCGACTGAAGACGAAGCTCAGCGCGCTGAGCTTTCCGATGAGCTTTTGGCAATAGACGGCGTGAAGACCGTGGGCTTCAACGACGAAACCATCGAGTCGTATCGCACCATGCTCAAGAGCGTCGATGCGGTGGTCGTGGTGCTGGTGGTTGCCGCTGCGGCGCTTGCGTTTGTGGTGCTGTACAACCTTACGAACATCAACATCACCGAGCGTCAGCGCGAGATTGCCACGCTTAAAGTGCTCGGCTTCAATACGCGTGAGGTGAACGCCTACATCTACCGCGAGACGCTGCTGCTTTCGGCGATAGGCGTACTGGTGGGCTGTGTTCTGGGCATTTTCATGGAAGGCTTTGTGGTCGTGACGGCCGAGGTCGATCAGGTGATGTTCGGTCGCGAAATCCATGCGCTGAGCTTTGTTATAGCGTTTGTGCTTACCATGCTCTTCTCGGTGCTGGTGACGCTGTTCATGCGCAAGAAGCTTTCCGACATCGATATGGTAGAAAGCCTGAAGTCGGTGGAATAAGGCAGGGGGAGAGGTTGCTATGAATGCTCGGTCGTGTTATTTCGGGCAGACGGCTCAGCAAGTCGTTGCCGATTATTTTGCATGGTTGCGCAAGACGCGCGCCCTTGCAATAGCGGCGGCCGTGGTGCTTGGCGTAGTCGCCATCGTCTTCGTATTCCTCGGGCGTATGATCGCTTACTTCATCTGCCTTGCTGCGATTCTGGCTACGGCGTGGCTTCTCAGGTCGAAGATAGGAAGGCGGTTTCGCAGTTTGCTCGATATTCTGGGGTCAGATTGCGACGCTGAGAAATACCGCGAGGTGATCGAGGGAGTTGCCCAGCGCGATACGAAGCGGCGTTCAATGGGCGTCTGCTTGATCGAGCTTGCGCTGGCCCACTATCATGCGGGTCGTCCGATTGATGCGCTGCGGCTTCTTTCGCAGGTTTCGTTTAAGTCGCCCAAGAACATTCTCTGGATACGTGCGTTCAACGTGGAGGCCATTGCTCGTAATGCCGTGGGTGATTTCGCAGGGCGCGATGCCGCGCTCGAGCGTATCGCGGCGTTTCGCACAGGTACCGGGATCAATTCGGCGAAGCGTGCGGTCATTGACGACATTCTGCTTGGGTTGAACGTGCAGTTTCGTCCTGTCCAGCAATGGGGTCCGGCGGATCTTGATTGTATGCGAAAGAATGCGGCACTCGCCGATTCCCGTCTGACCTGGATTTCTTGGAAAATCTGCGAAGCGGAATACCAGCTTGCGCACGGGGGCGTGCAGGAGGCGGCTTCTCTTCTCGACGAGGTTGTTGAAGGCTCGGTCACGCCGCGTGCTGCCGCCAATATAGAGCGCCTTCGCGCGTTGATGTAGTCGTTTCTGATGCATTTGTGTCGCTTGCGTGCGGCGGCGCTGCTTCGTTCCGAGACGCTCCGTTGTTGCGGCCTGCAAGATAGCTCGGCGTTTCAAAGCGTGCTTCGTTTTGAATAGTGCATATTACAGGGTATTTTATCCACCTATTCATGCGTTTCGGCGAAAAATATGGCACAATTCAATGCGCAAGCATTGATATGTATTCGCTTCGTGCGAAGCGCAGGCTCTGAGAAGGGGCGGCTCATGACGGTCGAGCAGAAATACCTAGACAAGGCGGACGTTCTTATAGAGGCACTTCCTTATATCCGCCGTTTCCACGACAAGGTCATCGTGGTGAAATATGGCGGCGCTGCCATGCTTGATGACGATGTCATGCGTCGCGTCATGGGCGATATTGTTCTTTTGAAGCTTGTCGGCTTCAAGCCCATCGTGGTACACGGCGGCGGCAAGGAAATCAATCGCTGGCTCGAGCGCATAGGCATCGAGCCTCATTTCGAGAACGGCCTACGCGTGACTGACGAGCCCACCATGGAAATGGCGGAGATGGTTCTGTACAAGGTCAACAAAGAGCTCGTGTCCATGGCGGAATCCTTCGGCGTCAAGGCCATCGGCGTAAGCGGCAAAGACGGCGCTCTTATGAGAGTCAACAAGGCGTATCCCGATGGCGAAGACCTTGGGTACGTGGGGGACATCGACTCCGTCCGCCCCGAGATGCTCGAAGGGTTTCTCGAAGACGACTACATCCCCATCGTCTGCCCGATCGGGCTGGGCGAGGAGTTTCATTCCTACAACATCAACGCCGATGTTGCGGCATGCGCTATTGCAAAGGCCATGCACGCCGAGAAACTCGCGTTCCTCTCGGACATCGAAGGTGTCTATCGCGACCCGAAAGACCCGTCAACGCTGATTTCGGAGTTGCATGCCAGCGAGGCGCGCCAGTTGATTGAGGACGGCACGGTGGGCGGCGGCATGGTTCCTAAGCTGCAGGGCTGTATCGATGCCGTGGAAAACGGCGTTACCAGGGTTCATATTCTCGACGGGCGCATTCGCCACTGCCTGCTTCTGGAAATCTTCACAAATAAGGGCGTTGGTTCCTCGGTCATTGGTGACAACACGCCGAAGTTCCATAGCTAGTTCTGGCTGGTTTTTCTCGGTTGCGTAAAGAAGAGTAAAGCGCCTCTTCCGTGCGCGGAAGCGCTCCGCTCTCTCGGGCTTTTATGCCGCGTCCAGCGAGGGTGCGTAGCGTCTATGCAAAAGGCTTTCTATGGACATGAGGATAATGCCGGTCCAAACGAGCGCGAAGCATACGCCGTGTGCGAACGTGAATGCTTCGCCGAAAAACGTCACGGCCAAAACGAGTGCGATGGTGGGGCTGACGTATTGCAGGAAGCCGATGATGACCATGGGCACTCGGTTTGCTGCTGCTGAATACAGCAGCAAGGGGATGGCCGTCAGTACTCCCGCGAAGACCATCAAAAAGATCTTGAGCGGCTCATAGGTTACGGCCATCGCGTCGGGCGTTGCGGGCACAAGCGCCCAAAGCGCGGGCATGAGCGTCCCCGCTCCGAAAATGATGCCGCCCATGATGCCGGTGAGCACCGATTCTAGCGCCATGCCGGGAAGGGCCGGGTAGCCGGCCCTTTTCTTGACGGCTCCGTAGGCGGAAAACGTTAAGGCCAGCGCGAAGGAAATCCAGATAGCGCCGCCGTTGACGGCGATGAAGAAGGTGACTCCGCATGCCGCAAGGCCAAATGCGACCTTCTGCATACGCGTGAGGCGCTCGTGAAATACGATAAGCCCGAAGAGGATGTTGAACAAGGGGCAGAGGTAATAGCCTATGCTCGTTTCAAGCAAGTGCCCGCTGTTGGCGGCCCAGATGTAGACGCCCCAATTGGCGGAAGTCAGAACGCCCGACGTAATGAACGTGAGCAGTGCGCGCGGGTCGCGCATGAGGTGCAGGAACTTCGTGCGTTTGACGAACGAGCACAGAAGAACGATGAAGACGCACGACCACACCATGCGGCACGTGAGAACCAAAAGTGCGCTTTCGCCAGAAAGAAGGCGCCAGTATAGGCACATGAATCCCCACATAACCTGGCAGCCGAGCGCTTCAAGAAAGCCGGTTCTATCGAGGCGTTCCGTGCTGGTGTCTTGCGGTCTTGAGGGGACTTTTTCGACATGCGATGCGTGAGTCATGGTTCCTCGATGCTTGCGGGCGGTTGGTGTCAATCGCCATTATAAAACGACCATGCTCGTCGAAAGCGAACCGCCTCTTATTTCTTGGACAGTCAGAAATAAGAGGCGGTTCAGGACGCGATTGGTGGACTGCTGCGCATGGGCGCGTCCGCGGGCTAGGAACGTTTCGTTTCCTGGTAGATTTCGCGAAGGCGGGGGATGAAATTGGCGGCAAAGTTCTTCCGGCTGCCTTCGTTGCGGTTTTTGACGTAGGCGAACCCGATAATGGAAAACGCGATTGCGCCGCACATGTTGACAAAGATGTCTGCCATGGAGTCGTGGATGCCGATATCAAGGTAGCCGTTGGGGATAACGACCGTTTCGCCTGAGGCTGTGGTGATCGTAGTACTGACGATATCTCCCACATGGATGGCCACATTGGAATTCGTGGGGTCGAGCGTCACCGAGCTGAAGGCGGAGACGATCGTGTCTTTCTGCATGTCAAAGCCCACGAAGGTGTCCATCGCGTATTCGAAAAGCTCCCAAAGTGCGCCGATGGTCATGGAGAAGCAGAAAGCCGTGATGGCCATGTAGATCGGCGTGAGCTGCAAGCGCGACGCCTGGCTGCGATTGAGGATATCGACCAGGGCGAACCCGATACCCGCGGCAAGAAAGCCCCATAGCGTATGGAGCATGGTATCCCAGAAGGGGATCTTCACGTAGAAGGCGTCTATTTCTCCGAGGATTTCCGCGGCGAAGATGAAAAAGAGAATGATTCCTTCGAGGACATTGGGGATTTCTATCTGCAGTTTTCGTTCGAGAAAATCGGGTATTGCGAAAAGAACGAGAACAAGGATGCACAGGAGCGCGTATTCGTACCTTGCTTCGAAAATCGACCGGATAGCCACGCCGACAACAACGATGCGTAATACTAGATAAATGCCGAACAGCCAAGGCTGGTTCTGCGCGGTTTTCTTCGCTCCGGAAAAATAACGGGCAAGTGCGTTCATGGGATAACTCTCTCGTGATGGGGCTTTTGCCCTCGTGCTTGCGTGCGTGTCGCTCTATGAAAGCGAGCGGGATATGGGCAAGTATAACGAAGAGCCGCCATATTTCGGTTGTGGATAGGCGAGACGTTGCGTTCCCGATGTAAACCGTTACGGTCCGAGAGCTCAGATGCGTGCTGGAACGCGACGTGAGGCGGCGCAGATTCGTGCGAAATGCATGCATGAAGCGCACAGTGCGCCTATGCCTCGCCTTCGCGAAGAAGGTTCGTGCAAAGCTCGACGAATCTTTTCGTTGCGTCGGACGGCGTGAAAGCGTGCAGAAGGGCACCGCGCGCGTCGCAGAAGCTTGCGAATTCCACAAGGGCGCATATGTCATGCCATCGGTCGTCCGACTGGGCGAGCTCGACTAGGTCGATGCTTCCTCCGATGTGCTGAACAACCTCTGATTCTTCGTCGTAGATATCGTCTATGGGGACAAGCTCCAGATGCAGGGACGAGTCGAGCTCGTGGATTCGGGGCCAAAGATCGAGGGTTATTCGTGCGGGGCACAGTACCGATACGCCGAGGCGAACCGTGGTGCCTCCGAAGGCTTCTTGCTCCTTGGCACGTCTCAGCATTCCCTCGGTCTGTCGCATGAGAGCTCGGGCGTCTTCGACGACGGATGCGCCGGCGGGCGTGAGAAAGACGCCTCTTCTCGTGCGGTTGAAAAGCACGACATCGTATTCGTTTTCGAAAGTTTCGATGCACTTTGCAAGAGCAGGGGTCGATACGCCGAGGCGTTTTGCCGCCTTTGAAAAGCTTCCGCTTTCCGCCGCGGCAACGATGGAATCAAGCCGTCGGTCGTACACGAGTCACCCCTCTCTTCAAAATGTACTTTTCCACAAAGTATCAACTAATTCTTAATAACAGGATTCTGTTTTCCTTCAAACATATGGAGTATAGCGGAAAAACCGTTTTGATTTAGTTAATACTCAAAGAGAAAAGAAGCAATGATTCTAGGGTTGTTTTCGCATGACGATAGGGGAAACATGCAAAAGAGCCCGCCGGCTTCTGTGTGCTGTCGGAAACCTGCGGGCTCGATATTTGACGAAAGCTGTGATTGTGGAAAGAAATACACGAGGGTTTTGTTGAATTGTGGAAAATTGCGGGCGGGTTGCAGGCCCGATTCGGAATGCCTACATCCCGCGCGACATGACTATCTTTCCCGTTCGGGTGAGCTGCTTTATGCCGTACGCTTGGAAAAGGTCTTCAAGGGCTCCGAGCTTGTTTGCGTCCCCTGTCGCCTCGATGGTAAGCGATGCCTTGCCGACGTCGACCACTTTGGCGCGGAAGAGGTTTGCAATTTCGATGACCTCGTGGCGTCGTTCGGCGGGGGCGCACACTTTGAACAGGGCGAGTTCGCGTTCGATAGCGTCTTCGTCGGTGAGGTCGTGAATCTTGTATACGCTTACCAGCTTGTTTAATTGCTTGGTGATTTGCTCGAATCCCACTTCGTCGGCGTCGACGATGATGGTCATGCGCGACATAGTGACATTTTCAGTAGGGGCAACGGTGAGGGATTCTATATTGAATCCGCGACGTGAGATAAGACCTATCACGCGCGAAAGTACGCCCGATTTGTTTTCGACAAGAATCGAGAGGATGTGCTTCATCATTCACCGCCTGTTTTCTCATGTGCCGATGTCGAATGGCCTGTATATTCCTCAGTCGAACGCACGCCCCCGACGGTAAGGTCAATCGCGCCGATGATGTCATTGATGGCGGCACCGGGAGCGACCATGGGATAGACGTTCTGGTCGGCGGAAATGCAGATATCGAGCAGATACGGGCCTTCGGAGGACAGCATGCGATCGAGGGCGGACGAGACTTCATCGGAAGACTCGACGCGCTCTGCCCGCCATCCGTATGCGTCGGCAAGTTTCACGAAGTCGGGGTTGGGGTCAAGAATCGTGGCGGAGTATCGCTCGCGATAGAACAGCTTTTGCCACTGATGCACCATGCCGAGTGCGCGGTTGTCCATGAGGACCACCTTGACGGGAACGTTGTTGATGGCAGCGGTTGCCATTTCCTGGCTGTTCATTTGGAAGCTGCCGTCGCCCGCCACGCAGACAACTTGCGCATCGGGGCATCCGATTTTAGCGCCGATAGCGGCGGGGAACCCGAACCCCATGGTTCCAAGCCCGCCGCTCGAGAGGAACGTGCGCGCATGTTCGCGACGAATGCGCTGGTGCGCCCACATTTGATGCTGGCCCACTTCGGTGGTGACTATCGAGGCGTCGGGGTCGAGCTTTTGGGAGAGCTGATCGAGGACGACTTCGGGGACGATCTCGCCGGGGGAATTCTTCGGGTCGTCGTGCGAGAACGGCCATTGTTCGCGCCATTCGCTGCATTGCTCGAACCACGTCGACCCGACGGGTTCGCTCTGCATTTTTGCGAGCTGTTCGTTTACGCTGGTAAGGACAATCTGGGCGTCGCCGACGATAGGGACTTGCGATTCGCGAACTTTCCCGATTTCCGCCGGGTCGATGTCGATATGAATCACCTTTGCGTGCGGGGCGAACTCGGAGAGCTTGCCTGTGACGCGGTCGGAAAAGCGCGCTCCCACGCATATGAGTAAATCGCACTTGGTCACGGCCATGTTTGCGTATTTTGAGCCGTGCATGCCCACGGGGCCAAGGTTGAGCGGATTGCTTGAAGGAAAGGCGCCTTTGCCAAGAAGAGTGCATACGACGGGGATTCTCATCGATTCCGCAAGCTCTTGAAGTTCGGTGCATGCGTGAGACGAAACGATGCCGCCACCGATGTAGAGCAAGGGGCGTTTGGACTCTCTGATGAGGCTGCATGCTTGCTTGATCTGCTTGACGTTCCCCTTGTAGGTGGGTCGGTAGCTTGGAAGATTGACGCCGTCGGGGTAGTTAAACACCATTTCCGAACCTGCGAGGTCGCTGGGGATGTCGATGAGTACGGGCCCCGGTCGACCGGTCGAGGCTATATAGAACGCCTCTCGGAAGGTTTTGGCCAAATCGTCGGTGGATTGCAGCAGGAAGCTATGCTTGACCACGGGCATAGTGATGCCCACGATGTCGGATTCCTGGAACGAATCGGTGCCTATGACGCCGCGTGTGACCTGTCCGCTAATTACAACCAGAGGAACAGAATCCATGTATGCAGTGGCGATGCCCGTGACGGTATTCGTGGCGCCCGGGCCGCTGGTGACCAGAACGACGCCCACTTTGCCGGTTGCGCGCGCGTAGCCGTCTGCCATGTGCGTGGCGCCTTGTTCGTGGCGCGCGAGCACATGGCGGATTTTCTTGCTGTCGTAGAGGGCGTCGTAAATCTTGATGGCCTGACCGCCCGGATAACCGAAGACGGTATCGACCCCTTCCGCTTCGAGCGAGGCTATAACGGCCTGCGCGCCGGTCATGACGGTGCCTTGCTTGTCGGTGTTGCTGCCCGGGCCGAACGGCTCGCCCGCTATGGCGCGCGCTTTGCGGGCAAGCTGGTCGTGCTGTGTTTCCGGTTTCATGGAAATGCGCCCCCTTGTCTGCGCGCCTGAGAGATCCCAGGCCGCGTATTGAGGGTTCGCATAGGCCGCTCGCCCGTTTGCCCGGATGGGTTGTCCTGCTCGCCCTGTCTTGCATTTGTTGAACGATGCAGATTATAGGGCTGTTTTACGGGGGAGGATGCCGCTATCGTACTTTATTTCGATAGAGTATCAGATTTAACGGTTTTGATAGCCTCGTTGAGCCAAGGGGGGCGAGGCTATCTGGATGAGTCGG